>Ga0272443_10002199_pt1 | contig 25630 bp, 19 predicted proteins | sample SSMAcet12_FD_193581 | JGI IMG/M metagenome (GOLD analysis project Ga0272443, IMG submission 193581) | Marine sediment archaeal communities from Little Sippewissett salt marsh, Falmouth, MA, United States - SSM-Acet-12 | ecosystem: Environmental > Aquatic > Marine > Wetlands > Sediment ...
CTTCGTGCACGTGAGCGTCCCCTGAGGCAACACGGGAGCCAGGGGCAACCCCGGCTCCCGGATCGTGCGTAATGATCGTGCGGCCCGTTTTTCGCGACCGCCTTCGCGGTGAGGCCTGCCGCACCGCCGGCGTCCGCAGCCACTCGTCGCGGTGGAACCAAGAAGCCGCGGCGCCGCAACCGGCCGGGGGCGTCCCGGGCCCGCTTACTCGTCGAAACTGAAGATGAGCCGCGTGCCGGCGTTCGTGTTGAACGGGAAGAAGGCGTAGCCGAGCACGCGTTCGCCGGTCACGCGGACGACGGTCAGGCCGCCCTCGTCCGCAACGTCGTTGGGGGGCGTAATCGGCACCGCGGGGGGATACCCGGCGGCCCCGAACTCGACGCAGAACCCGTCGTGCTCGCTCTTGAGTTTACGGGTGGTCAGTGCAAAGGAGGCGAGGCGGTCCAGAACCTGCTGCTCGTACTTCTGGTACTGCTCGATCTGGGCCTCGGTGACGTCGCCGGAGGCGACGCTGGAGGGCGGCGTGGGCAGATTCGTCGGATACCCCTTGCACACGAACAATCCGCGAGGCAAGGCGGCCGGCTGCCAGCCGGGCACGTCCTCGAAACTCTGGGCCGACAGGGCCTCGCCCTTCGGAATGTACTGGAGCAGCATGTAGGAACTCTCCAGTTGGGTCGAACTGCTGCCCTCGGGGGTGCACCGGAACACGAGCCGCGTGGGTACGCCCGCGCTGGCGGCGTAGTCGCGGGCGTTGTGGACGGCGGCCTGGAGCGTCACGAGGACGGCGTCGGGCCCCGTCTGCTGAGCCAACGTCGTGAAGATGCCGTACGTCACCCCGAGCAGGATGAGCATGATGCTGACGACGGCCAACATTTCGACCAGCGTAAAGGCGCGATAGCGATGCATGGGTCCGGCCTCGAATTCCTTTCCGGCGCGGCCTAGTGGAAGTAATCGCCGCTGCCGGGCGTGCTCTGTGGCAAATAGTTGTAGATGTTATCCTCGCGGGTCTCGTTGTCGCTGGGCATATCCTTTTCGGGCCCCTCGGACATCAGAAGGGGGAACTTGGCCTCGTCACCGCCCTCTTTGTCGTCCGGCTCGAAGTAGTGGATGGGCCGGCCCCAGCCGTCGACGAACACCTTGTAGTCGCTCCGGTCCTCGACGGCCAGGGTCCGAACGTTTCCGCCGGAACCGGGGTAATACGGCCCGTTGAGTTCGCCCATCGTGAGGGCGGCGTAGAGGCAGGCGGAGGCAGCGTCGGCCTTGTCGTCATCGCGGCTGGAGACGGGTACGTAGTTGCGCGGGTCGCGTCCCGAGCTCTCGTATACCTTGCCCATGAGTGGGTGGGTGGTGTTCTTCCACCACGGGAACTTGTTCCAGTCGTCGAAGTACTTCGAGAGGCCGGCCTCGATGCCCTTGAGCGTCTGGAGGGTTTCCTCGTTGGCCGCGTGCTCGCGGACCCCGTGGGCGGCACCCACGACGAGTGCGGCCAGGATGGCCAGGATGCCGATGACCGTCAGGAGTTCGACCAGCGTGAACCCCCGGGCCAGGCAATGGTCCGGACGGCAACTCATGGGCCAACCCTCCTATCCGCGCGCCGGGCGCGGCCTACTTGAAGTTCGTGATATCGTCGCAGATGGCGTCGCCGCTTTGGATCTGGGACGTGCTGCTTGCGTAGGTGGGCGGATCCTCATCGCGAACGTATCCGTACAGCCGGTCGGCGCCGGCGCTAACGAGCAGGTAATCCTTGCGGTGCCAGCGGTCCTGTCCGTCGGGCGCCTTGAACTGGGCGCTGAGTTCGAAGTGATTCTCGTTGTAAAAGCCTTCCTCGATATCGCCGGTGGGATTGTGATCGTAATGGTACTTCATCTCGGCCAGGTCGAAGACGAAGTACAGGACGGGCCGGCGCGGCGAGGGAAAGGCGTCCGGGATGCCGCTGGAGGGCGACATGAGTTCCATCTGGAAGTACGGCCCGTAGGTCTTGGACTCGCTCTTGGCGCCGAAGGGGGTCATGTACTCCTGTTCGCTGCCGAGGACACGGCCCCATCCGCGGCCTTCGGGACCCATCAGGCACAGGGCCAGCACCTCGTACCCATCATCGACCCATGACGAGGAAAACGTCAGTCCGCTGTCGTTGGCATCGCTGGGGGGATAAATGCCCCAGTCGCCCTTGAAGGCGTCGAGGCCGGTCTGGATGGCCGAGATGCGGGCGGCGCAATTGGCCCGGCGGACGGCGATGACCGCCCGATTCACCGCAGGCAGAAGCAAGGCCACCAGCACGCCGATGATCCCCATGACGACAAGCAGTTCGACGAGCGTAAAGGCGTGGGGTCGCCGCCGTCGCGCCTCATCAGTTCCAGTTCGTAATATCATCGTAACTGCCCTCTTCTCGCATGGTGGGAATAACGTCCCCACTCTCGGTCCGCTCGATGGCACCGAACCGCCCGTCCAATCCGGGCGAGATCAGCAGGTACTTGTCGCTGTAGTAGCGTTTTTGGGTGCTGGTTGCCGAACCGGTGGAAACGACGACGCAATCCTCGAAGTAGGCGTGGCTGGAGTAGTTGGTCTTGGCTTCGCTGTCGGAACCGCTCAGGTTGTTGTCGTTCCAGTTGAAGGTGATCTGGCCTGTGCTGCTCGTCTGAGACCTGAAGTACAGAACGCCTCCGGCCGGTTCGAAGTAATCCAGGAAGGCCACGGGCCGGCTCTCGCCGCCGACGGTGGCGTAGCGCATCCGGTCGGTGCCGGCCTCGTAGTAGGGTCCGTAGGTGCGGGTGCGCCGGGCCGACACGCCCTCGGGCAACGACCCGGCGGCGCCGGCGCCCCACCCGGTTCCTCGGGGCCCGCGCATGTAAAACACGAGTTTTTCCTGGCCGCTGCGCGGGTAGGTGCTGGCGTCGCGTTCGCTGGGCGGGTAATCGCCGAAGTCCTTCTTGTACGCCTCCAGGCCGAATTCGAGGTCCCGGATAACACCTCGCGTCATCGAGGAACGCACGGTCCGGACGGCCCGGGCGAGGGTGGGCACCAGGATGCCCATCAGCACGCCGATGATGAGCATGACGATCAGGAGTTCCACGAGCGTAAACCCGCGGCGCGATTGGCTCGACGGTCGCATGTGTTCTGGCTCCTTCCGGCCGCCCGGGGGGCCGGGCAGGCCGGTGTCACCCTTGCTGCCCGACGGACTGAATGAGTTTCACGAGCGGCATGAACAGGGCGATGACGATGGTGCCGATGGTACCGCCCAGGAAGACGATCATGATGGGTTCCAGGGCGCTGGTGAGGCTGCCGACGAGGTGGTCGACCTCCTCGTCGTAGGTGTCGGCCACCTTGACGAGCATCTGGTCGAGTTCGCCGGTTTCCTCGCCGACGTCCACCATGTTGACGACGATGGGGTCCACGACGCCGCTCTCGCGCAGTGGCCCCGCGATGCTCTCGCCCTCGCGGATGGAGTCGTGCACGTCCGCCAGGGCCTTGGCGATGACCTCGTTGCCGACCGTCTCGCGGGTAATGTTGAGGGCTTCGAGAATCGGCACGCCGGCCGCAATCAGCGTGCCGAGCGTCCGCGTGAGCCGGCCAATGGCCTGGCGGTTGACGATGCTGCCGACAATCGGCATCTTCATCTTGACCCAGTCGAGGGTGCTGCGGCCGATCCGCGACCGCCGAATGCCCCAGATAATGGCATACAGCCCTATGGGCACGAGCGGCACAAGGTACCAGTAGGTCTTGATGGCGCGCGACGTGTCAATCAGGGTCTGCGTCAATGGCGGCAGGCCGCCGGGGATGTCGAACTTCACGAAGATTTCCTCAAACTTCGGGACGATGCCCCACATGATACCGATCAGGATGATGACCGTGATGCCGATAACGAGAGCCGGATAGACCATGGCGCCGACGACGCGGCGCCGGAGGGCCATGCTCTTCTCCATCATCTCGGCCAGTTTCTGGAGAATCTGGTCGAGCACGCCGCCCGCCTCGCCGGCACGGACGGTTGACACGTAAAGGCGGTCGAAGGCCTTGGGGTGTTTTTCCATGGCCTCCGAAAGAGTAGAGCCGGCCTCGACGTCCTCGATGATGTCCGTGAGGGCGTTCTTGAGCGCCCCCGGCTTGGTCTGGCCCTCCAGGATGCGCAGGCTCCGCAGAATGGGGAGCCCGGCGTCCTGGAGCGTGGACATCTGCCGCGTGAACTGCGTCAGTTGCTTGCTGCTGACGCGGGTGATGGCGAAGGATTTGCCCTTCTTCTTGACGGCGCGTGCGGCGACGCCTTTGCCGCGCTTCCCCTTCAGACGCAACTGGGTGGGGAAATGCCCCAGGGCGCGGATCTTGCCGACGGCCTCTTCCTGGCTGGTGGCTTCGACCTCGGACCGCACTTCCTGGCCCTTGGCGTCCATGGCCTCGTACTGAAAGACCGGCATCGGTGCGTCTCCTTTCTGCGACAGGTTCAGCTTTCCATGACGGTAGCGGCAACGACCTCTTCGATGGTGGTGATGCCATCGTAGATGGCCATCAGGCCGCTATCGCGAAGCGTCCGCATGCCGCGTTTCTTGGCCTCTTCGCCGATGAGATTCGTGGAGGCTCCTTCGATGATGAGGTCGCGCAGGCGGTCGTCGAGGCGCATGATCTCGAAGATACCCGTCCGGCCCTTGTAGCCGGTGTTGTTGCAGGCCTCGCACCCCTTGCCATAGTAGAAGGTGCGTCCGCGGACCTCTTCGGGCGTAAGGTCGAGTTCCCAGAGCATTTCCTCGGTGGGCTCGAACTCGCCCCGGCACTTGGTGCAGATGCGCCGGACGAGTCGCTGAGCCACAACGGCCTCGAGCGTGGCCGTTACCATGTACGCCTCGAGTCCGAGGTCCAGGAGGCGGGTGATGGCGGTCGGCGCATCGTTGGTGTGCAGCGTGGAGAACACGAGGTGGCCGGTGAGCGATGCGTGAATGGCAATCTGGGCGGTCTCGAGGTCGCGGATCTCGCCCACGAGGATTACGTCCGGATCCTGCCTCAGCACGTGCCGCAGCACCCGCGCGAACGTCAGACCGATTTCGGAGTTAATCTGGCACTGGACGAGGCCCTCGATATCGTACTCGACGGGGTCCTCGGCCGTGATGATCTTGGTATCGACGGTGTTGACGGCCGCCAACGCCGAGTACAGCGTCGTCGTCTTGCCGCAACCCGTTGGGCCCGTGTTGATCACGATGCCATTCGGCATGCGGATGAGTTCGTCGACGATGGCCTGTTCGTCGGCGCGCAGGCCGATTTTCGTCAGGTCGAGTTCCACCTGGCTGCGGTCCAGGACTCGCATGACGACGCTTTCGCCGAACATGGTAGGCAGCACCGAGACACGCAGGTCAACGGGCTTGCCGCCCACGGTGAGTTCGATGCGGCCGTCCTGGGGCACGCGGCGTTCGGCAATGTCGAGGTTGGCCATGACCTTGATGCGGCTGGCCACCGCCAAGGCAATATGGCGCGGGGGCGGCACCATCTCGTACAGCACGCCGTCGATGCGGTACCGCATCTTGAACTCGTCCTCGAACGGCTCGAAGTGGATGTCGGAGGCCTGGTCGCGGATGGCCTGCAGCAGAACGAGGTTCAAGAGTTTCTTGACGGGCTGGCTCTCGCTCATGGCCCGGATGTCTTCGAGGTCGATCGACTCCTCGTCCTCGCCGATCCACTCGGCCGTGCCGTCGAGTTCGTCGATGACCGACTCGACGGACTCGGCCTGCTCGTAGTACTTGTCCAGGGACCGGACGACGGCATTCGGGTCGGCGACGGCCGCCCGAATCTCGTAGTCGAGCAGCATGTGGAGTTCGTCGAGCGCCCGGAAGTTGGTGGCATCGGCCATGGCCACCGTCAGGATGCCGGCCTCAAACTCGATGGGCACCACGCTGTAACTGCGGGCGGTCAGGGCGTCCATCTTCTCGGTAATCTCGGGCGGTATCTCGATTTCGTCGAGGTCCACCTTCCGCATGCCGGCCTGAATGGCCAGGGCCGCCGAGATGTCGGGCGGTTCGCAGTGGCCCAGGTCCACGAGGACGGCGCCGAGAGCCCCGCCCTTCTTTTCCTTGAGGTCCAGGGCCTCCTGGAGTTGGCCCTCGGTGATCTTGCCCAGCTCCAGAAGCACCTGGCCGATGCGTTTCTGCGTCGGGACGGTCATCCGCTTGCGGCGGCGGGGCTCGTCCATCGGCGAGGCCGTGGGCGTCTTGGCGGCGGCGGGTGCGGCCGAACCGTCCACTTGGGCGGCGGCGTCGGCCGGCACGTCCGACGAGGGGTTGTCACTGCTTGGAGCGCGGCTCAACGGTATCCCTTCTCCTCATGCCCCGCTGCAACGGGGCGGCGTGCGCTAATCCAGGTCGCCGGCCGCCATCGGGCCGCCCACCTGTTCCAAGGCCTCCCGGCCGCCGGGAACATTCATCAGTTTCTTCTCCAACTCCTCGCGCCGCTGGGCCCGTTCGAGCATCTCGTCGATCGGGATGATGTTGCGGCTGTACAGGTCCCAGAGCGCGTCGTCGAGCATCTGCATGCCCCATCGGCCGCCCGTCTGGATGACCGACTCCAGGCGGAACGGTTCGTTCTTGCGGATCATGTGCTGGGCGGCCGAATTCGTGATCAGGAACTCGTAAGCGGCGATGCGGCCGGGCATGTCCACCCGCGGGCACAGCGTCTGGCTGATCACCGCCATTAGCGACCCCGCCAATTGCACGCGGACCATGTCTTTCTGGTCCACCGGAAACGCGTCGATGATCCGGTTGACGGTGCCCGGTGCCCCGGTGGTGTGCAGCGTGGAGAAGACGAGGTGGCCGGTCTCGGCCGCCCGGATGGCCGTCTGCATCGTCTCGACGTCGCGCATCTCGCCCACGAGGATGACGTCCGGGTCGGCCCGCAGGGCCCGGCGAATCGCCTCGTCGAACGTGCCGACGTCGCGCCCCGGCCCCACCTCGCGCTGGTTCACGAGCGATTTCTTGTGCTCGTGGTAATACTCGATCGGATCCTCGATGGTAATGATGTGCCGGTCGAAGTGCTCGTTGATGTAGTTGATCATCGACGCCAGCGTCGTGGTCTTGCCCGACCCGGTCGGGCCCGTCACGAGAAACAGCCCGCGCGTGCGGCCCAGCAACGACTTGACGGTGGCGGGCAGGCCGATTTCCTCGAGCGTCATCAGACGCGTGGGAATCAGCCGCAACGACAGGCTCACGTGGCCACGCTGCTTGAAAATGGCCACACGGAAACGGGCCTTGTCCTGAAAACCGAAACCGAAGTCCGCGGACCCGAGGTCCTCGAGTTCCGTCTGGTACCGCTCGGGCGTGATGCTGCGCATCATGGCAGCCGTGTCGTCCGGCTCCAGCGTCTCGGTCTGAAGCGTCTTGAGCCGCCCGTGCAACCGGACCACCGGCGGCCTCCCCACGTGCAGATGGAGGTCCGAGGCATTCTTCGACACCACAAACTGCAAGAGTTTGTCGACCTGAATCATAAAACCCTCGCGGTGCCCGTGCGGGCGGCCGGTGGCCCGACCCACACAGTGCGCCCCCCGTTGGTGCTGTCATCCGTCTAAATCGTTGCCTCGTCACATCTTATTGTAATCGCCCGGCACCGCGGCCGGCAAGGGCGCCTGCCCCACATGAACGCTCAGGCCCGCCTGCCGGCCGGCAAAGGGCCTTAGACCGCGGTGGGGGTCTCGCGATGGGCACGGGCCAGCACCTCGGGCAGCGTCGTCTGGCCTCGCATCACCTTGATGAGGCCGTCTTCCAGAAGCCCCCGCATGCCCAGGTCGCGGGCGCCCTGGCGAATCTCGCCCAGCGGCCGATGCTTGAACGCCATCTCACGCAACTGCGAATTCAGGGGCATGATTTCGAAAATGCCCAGCCGCCCGCGGTACCCCGTCAGGTGGCACTTTTCGCAGCCCACGGGCCGACAGAACGTGGCTTGGCTCAATTGTTCCTCGGTCACGCCCAGGCCCCGCAGCACACTGAGGTCGATATCCGGGTCCGGCTCCTTGCACTCGGGGCACAGGACGCGGACCAGCCGCTGGGCCATGACCGCCTGGACACTGCTGGCCACCAGGAACGGCTTGACGCCCATGTCGATGAGGCGTGTCAGCGCGCTTGGCGCATCGTTGGTATGAAGCGTACTGAATACCAGGTGTCCGGTCAGCGCGGCCTGGATGGCCATCTCTGCCGTCTCCAGATCGCGGATCTCGCCGACCAGAATGATGTTGGGCGCCTGCCGAAGCATGGCACGCAGAATCCGCGCAAACGTCAAATCGATTTGCGTGTTGACCTGCACCTGGTTGATGCCCGAGATGTGATACTCGACCGGGTCCTCGGCCGTAATGATTTTGCGGTCCGGCGTGTTCAGTTCGTTCAGCGCCGCGTACAGCGTGGTGGTCTTGCCGGAACCGGTAGGCCCCGTCACCAGGAAAACGCCATTCGGCCGCGCGATGAGCTTCTCGAAGAGGTCGTAGTCGTCTCGCAGAAAGCCGAGTTTTTCGAGGCCCAGCTTGATCGATTCCCGCCGCAGAATACGCAACACCACGCTCTCGCCGTGGTACGACGGGAGCGTGGACACGCGGAAGTCCAGGTCGGCCCCGTCCAGGCGCATCCGGATTCGTCCGTCCTGCGGCAGTCGCTTTTCCTCAATCTGCATGCCGGACATGAGTTTAACGCGGGTCGTAATGGCCCCCTGGAGGCGCTTCGGAGGCGGGTCGCGCTCAATGCACACGCCGTCCACGCGGTACCGGACCCGGAGCCGGGTCGAGAGGGCCTCGATGTGAATGTCCGAGGCCCGCATCCGCACCGCCTCGGTAATGATCAACTGCACGAGCCGGATGATCGGGGCCGATTCGGCATGTGCATCGCCGTCCTTCTCGCCCCGGTCCTCGAACTGGACGTCCGTCGACGTGAACTCCTGGAGCATCGAGTCCACCGATTCCGATTCCGCCTGTTCGGTGTACCCCGAGATGACCTGCCGCACCGACTCCCGAGACGCCAACACGCAGTCCACTTCCATGTTCAGGCGGAACCGGATCGCGTCAACCGATTCCAGGTCCAACGGGTCGGTAATCGCCACCCGCAACCGGCCGTCGGCGTACTCGATCGGCACGATCTCGTACTCTTCCATCATCGACTCCGGCACCATCTCCATGACCTGCGGGTTGATGGTGCCGACGTCCAGGGCGACGTACTCCATGTCGAACTGCAAGGCCAGGGCCTTCGCCACGTCCTGTTCCTCGCAGGCGCCCATGCCAATGAGCACTTCGCCTATCCGCCGACCGCTCTTGGCTTGGCGTTCCAGGCTTTCGCGGATCTGGCGGTCGGTGACCTTCTCCCATTCCTTGAGGATTTCACCGATTCGTTTTCGTGGATTCAGCATGGCATGTCACCCAGTCAAGACGGTCGCCTTCCGGTCGACGGCCGGGAGGAACCCTACCCAGGCACCCTTCCCACAACGCCGACGGTCCGAAAACGGCGACCATGCCCCTAGTGCGGGGTCATCCGCCCCGTGGCCTTCCCCATTCTCGCCCCCTATGCCGGGGCCGTCAACACTATATTACGGCGTCGGGCCGCCCTTCGGGGCCCTGGCGGCTCCAACCCGCCCCTGCCCCCGCCAAACGCCCACCGCAACACCACTTAGTCGTGCAACTCGATGATGTCTTTGTCCGACAACACGTGGTCCTGCTGCACCGGCTGCCCCTCGTACCGGCCGCTGCCCCAGATGCGGGCCAGTTTCAGATGCTCGGCCAGGTCCCGGTGCACGTCGGCCGCCAGGTTCAGCACCGTGCTCCCGCGCGACAGGACAAACGGCCGGTCCATGTCTGCCGGCTTGCCCGGCTCCTTGCTGTACACGCGGACCACGTCGAGCACCTCGAAGCACCGGCGTGCCAGGTCGTCCAGCCCCTGCCGCGTCTCGGCGCTGGTGGCCAGTATGGGCAGCCCGTCCGGTCGGAGTTCGCGGAGCGTTTCGACGTTGTCGGCCCCCGGATCGATATCCACCTTCGTGCCCACCAGGACCACCTTCATGGCGGCCCCGCCTTCGGGGGGCTCCTGCCCCACGGGCACCACGCCACGCGACTCGAGCACCGCCAGGCACGTGTCGATCTGGTCCAGCAGGTTCTGGGCCGAGGTGTCGACGCACACGAGCAGGCCGTCCGCCGCCCGCACCGCGCCCAGCATGCCCGGCACCATGCCGTCCTTGGTCACGGGAGGCAGGTCGATCACCTGAATCTGGATGTCCTCGAACGGCATCATCCCCGGCACCGGGCCGTGCGTCGAAAACGGGTACGGTGCCACGTTGACGTGGGCCCCCGAGACCGCCTGCACCAAGGCGCTCTTGCCCGCGTTGGGCATGCCGACAAGGGCGAACTGGCCGGCCCCGTGCCGGTCCACGTGAAACGGGTCCACCCCACCCTTGCCCTTGACCTGCTGGGCCGCGTGACGGAACTTCGAGAGGCGGCGCCGGATATCCGCCCGCATCTTCTCGGTCCCCTTGTGCTTGGGGATGGTGGCGTACATCTCTTCGAGGGCGGCAATCTTCTCGGCCGGTGTCTTGGCGGCACGGAAGGCCTTCTCGGCCTTCAAGTACATGGGTGTCAGGTTTGCGGGCATCGTCAACCTCGGAGCGCCGTCGCACGACTGCGCGGCTGGCGGTATTTTACTCCCTGCCACGTCCTTTGCAACCCGGCGCCGAAACGCACCGGCGACAGGGCCTCGATGGCAACGTGCGAGACCTCCCCGGCGCCTGTACCATCCGGGCAGCCAAAACGGTCGGGAAACTGCCAGGGGGCCGTTCCGTGCGCCATCGACTTGCCGCCACCTTGCTAGGGCTCGTGTGCCTCTCGGGCGGCCTTGGGGCGCCGTGCCCGACGCCGGCCCGGGCTTGCCCTCTGCCCGTGTCTCAGCGCAGCGAAGTCTTGAAACGCCCCGTCGCTTGCGGCACAATGGGCCGGTACGAGAAAAGGCGCGGTGGGTTTCCGTACCCACCGCGCTCACCCGTCGGACAACAGCGCGGCAGGGAGCAGTTTCACCCGCCGCCCGTTGGTTGAACAACCGTCGACCTCCGGTCGACGGCTCAACAGGAAAGGCATGCATGCTCGATCTCGACACCATCCGCACGCGGACCGATGAAGTCCGCGCGGGCTGCGTCAACCGCCGCATCACCGCCGACGTTGACGCGGTGCTGCGCCTGGCGGACGAGCGGAGCCGGCTCATCCAGGCCATCGAGCGGATGCGGGCACGCCGCAACGACCTCTCGGGCCAGATTCCCCAGGCCTCCAACGCCGACCGCCCCGCCCTGGTCACCGAGGCCCAGGCCCTGAAGGCCGACGTTGCCGCCCAGGAGCAGGCCCTCGCGGACGTCGAGGGCCGCCTCCGGGCCGAGCAATCGCTGATTCCGAACCTCACACACCCCGACGCCCCCATCGGCGAGGACGAGTCCGCCAACCGCGAACTCCGCCGGTGGGGCAACGTGCCCACGTTCGATTTCGAGCCGAAAGACCACGTGGCACTCGGCGAGGCCCTCGACCTGGTCGATTTTGAAAGCGCCACCAAGGTCACGGGCACGAACTTCTACTTCCTGAAGAACGAGGCGGTGGTGCTGGACCTCGCGCTGCAGCGGTTCGCCCTGGCGGTCCTCGCCGAGAAGGGCTTTACGCTGCACACCACGCCGGACCTGGCGCGCATGGACGTTCTGGAGGGCACGGGCTTCAACCCGCGGGGCGAGGAATCGCAGATTTACCGGATCGAGGGCGAGGACCTCGGCCTCATCGCCACGGCCGAGATCACCCTCGGCGGCATCCTGAAGGATACGATCCTCGACGCCGGCGCCCTGCCGCTGCGGTTGGCGGGCCTCAGCCACTGTTTCCGCATGGAGTCGGGCGCCTACGGCCGGGCCAGCCGCGGCCTGTACCGCGTCCACCAGTTCACGAAGGTTGAAATGTTCGCCTTCACCACGCCCGAACAGTCCGACGCCATGCACGAGGAACTCCTCGGCATCGAGGAAACCATCTACCAACGCCTCGGTCTGCCGTACCGGGTCCTGGACATTTGCACGGGCGACCTGGGCGGCCCGGCGTACCGGAAGTACGACCTGGAAGCCTGGATGCCCGGCCGCGGCGAGGGCGGCGCGTGGGGCGAGATTACGTCCACCAGCAACTGCACGGACTACCAGGCCCGGCGGCTGGCCATCCGATTCCGCCGCGACAAGGGCGCCAAGCCCGAACTCGTCCACACGCTCAACGGCACCGCCATCGCCGTCAGCCGCACCCTGCTGGCGCTGCTCGAAAACGGCCAGCAGGCGGACGGGTCGGTCGTCGTGCCGGAGGCCCTCCGGCCGCTGACCGGGTTCGACCGCATCGGGCCGCCGGGCGGCTAGGTACGGGCCGGGCGCGCTGTGCCAAACCCATTGCCCCTGCGCGGATTAGGCGTCTATAATTGCCCTGGATGGGCACAACATCTTCTCGCAGGCACTTTTACGCGCCGAGCGGGCGTGTGCCGGGCCGACGCCACCGCTGACCGAAGGCGCGATAAGGGGGGCCGCAGATGCAGCAGTTCGGCGAGTTGCTCGCGCTCGGCCTGTGCGTCGTCACGGTCTTGTACGTGCTGATGCACCGGCACGTGTTCCGCGACGTGCCAACCCTGAAACCCTTCCTCCTGCCGTTCATCCTGGTGGTTGTGGCCTTCGCGGCCACGGTCGTTGAAGCCATTCCGACCGGCGACATCGCGCAAATCATCTTCTGGGAGGAAAGCCCCGCCGCCACCCAACGGGGTGGCTGGCCGAGCGAGGTCCTCAACCTCCTGGAACACATGGCCTACGCGGGGTCGGTCATCCTGCTGGCCCTGGCCATCTGGCGACGCCGCACCGCGCCCACGGGGAGTCACCCATGATCCCCAAGGCGGTCATTATTGCGCTCGACGCCGTCACGATCGCCTTTGCCCTGACGGCGGGCGTCGGCCTGCTGGCACGCTGGCGCCGTTTCAACCGGGCGTCCGGGGGACTCCTGCTGGCATTGGCGGTGCTGGCGGTCGCCTGGGGAACCGCCAACGTCCTGGAATGGGGCGGCATCCTGCCCAAAGCCGACATCGCCGAGGACGTCTTCGGACCGTTGGTTCCGGTCGCGTGGCTGTTCCTCTTCATCCTCGTGCCGGAGCAGCAAGCCAAACAACGGCTCCGCGGCACGGTGGACCGGCTGGGGGCTCTGCACCGGCTGGCCACGGACTTGGTCACCACAACCAGCCCCCAAGCGATCATGGACGAGGTCGTCACAGAGGCGGCCCGGTTGCTCGACCTGCCGGTCGTCGCCATCCTGACGCCCGACGACCATGCCGGGCCCTTAAAGGTGCGGGCATCGGTCGGCATGGACGAGACGACCGCCGAAAGCCTCTGCCTGGAACCCAACCGGAACCTGTCCAGCCAAGCCCTAGGCCGGGGCACGCCGCTCCAGGCCTCCCTGATAGACGGGCCGCTGCCCGACCAGACCGCGGCGCTGGTTCACCTGTACGGTCTGACGAACGCGGCGGCCATACCCCTGTTGGCCGACGGCCGCGCACTCGGGGCTCTGGCGGCGGGCCGGGCGGACAACCGGCGATTCACCGACGCCGAAATCCGGCTCCTCCAGACCCTTTGCGCCCACGCCGCCGGCGCCATCCAGAACGCACGTCTCCTCGGGCGCGTGGCCGAGAGCGAGGCCAAGTACCGCGCCATCGTCGAAAACGCCCAGGCCGCCATCATCGTCGTCGATGCCTACCGCCACGTCCTCTTCTGGAACCGTGGGGCGGAACGCCTGTTCGGCTGGGCCGCCGAGGAGGTCAGCGACCATCACGTCGACTTCATCTACCCGGAGGACCGGCGGCCCGACGTCATCCGCCACATCCTGCCGGCCCTGCAACGCGACGGCACGTGGTCCGGCGAGTTCCCCGCCGTCCGCAAGAACGGCGAAACCTTCACGGCCTTCTTCAGCCTCTCGCGGGTCTTCGACTCCCACGGCTCCGTCATCTGCACCCTCGGCATCCTGAGCGACGTGACCGAACGCGTCCGCCTGCGCGAGCAACTCTTCCAGGCCCAGAAGATGGAAACCCTGGGCACCCTGGCCGGCGGCATTGCCCATGACTTCAACAACCTGCTGACGGCCATCCTCGGGTCCGCCACCCTGCTCCGCGACAGTCTGACCCCCGGCTCCGACGACTACGAGTCCGCCACCAGCATCGAGCAGGCCGCCCGGCGCGGCACCCAGCTCGGCGAGCAACTCATGGACCTCAGCCGACGCGAACCCGCACGCGTCGAACCCGTGAACCTGAACCCGATCATCCGCGAGGCCGTCCGCCTGCTCCGGCGCACCCTCCCAAGCCAGATCGAACTCGTCACCAACCTCGCCCCCCACTTGCGCAGCATCCGCGGCGACCCCGGCCAGATGCACCAGGTCCTGATGAACCTGGCCGTCAACGCCCGCGATGCCATGGGCCAGGCCGGCACCCTGACCATCGTCACCGAAAACGTCAACCTGACCGACGACGGCCCCTTCGGCGACGGCATTCGGCCCGGCCCCGGCGTCCAGCTGACCCTCTCGGACACCGGCGCCGGCGTCCCGCCCGACGAGCAGGCCCACATCTTCGAGCCGTTCGTCACCACCAAGGGCAACGAAGGCGGCACGGGGCTCGGACTTAGCACCGTCTACGCCATCGTCACCCGGCACGGTGGACGGATTACGCTGGAGAGCGCCCCGGGCCAGGGCGCCACGTTCCGGATTCTCTTGCCCGCAGGGTGAGCGTCCAAAACACCTCTTTACATCCCCCCCTGCCCCGCGTACAAAGACGGTCGAACCCTCGGGAAGGCGCCATGGCCAAACGGTCCACCCGAAAGAAGCCCTCAAACGAACGACGGCTCAGCGAGTACCTCAAGCATAAGGGCCGCGACGAGCCCCTGCCGGTGTACGTGCTGCGCGGCACGGATCCGTATCTGCTTGAGAAAGGGCGAACCGCCATTCGCCAGCGCACCATCGGCGACGCCGACCCCGGCCTGGCGGTGGCGGAGTTCGACGGCCAGGACGCCCAAGCCGCCGACATCCTCGACGCCCTCCGCACGCTGCCGTTCCTCGCGCCCCGCCGGCTTGTCATTGTGCGCGACGCCGACGCCTTCCTCGACAAGGCCACCCGGGCCCTGGTCGAGACGTACCTCGACCAACCCGTGTCGACGGGCGTCCTGTGCCTGCAGGTGGCCTCGTGGAACGGCTCGACGCGGCTCGCGAAACGGGTGACGGCCATCGGCCTCGCGATCGCCTGCGAGACCGCCGAGCCGCACCGCATCCCCGGCTGGCTCCAGCGGCAGGCCCGAGACCACTTCGGCAAGACGCTCACGGCGGCGGCGGCCCGGATGCTCCACGAGTACCTGGGCGGCGACTTTGCCGCCCTGACCCACGCCCTCGACGCCCTGGCCCTTTACGTCGGCGACGCCGACACCATCGACGCCCCGGAGGTCGATACGCTGGTGGCCCGGGGCCATCACGAGCGGGTCTGGGACCTCTGCAACGCCCTGGCCGACGGCCGGGCCGCACGGGCGCTCGAACTCCTCGACGTGTTCTGGACCGAGGGCATGGCCGCCCCCCAGATCGTCGGCCTCCTCCGGCCCACGTACCGCCAACTGATTTCCGTCCGGGCCCTGGCCGACTCGGTTAGCGTTGAGGTGGCCATGGACCGGGCGGGTGTCCACCGCATGGCCTTCGACCGCATCCACCGGGCCGTGGAACGTTTCACCGGCGACGACCTCGCCGACGCCTACCAGGCCCTGGTCGATGCCGACCTCTCGGCCAAGACACGCTCGGACGACCGGCTGGCCATGGAAACGCTCGTCCACCGGCTGTGTCAGCCTCGCCAGACGCGCGGCCTGACGGCCCACGAAGCCGCGGGCGTGTAGGCAACCCAACCCACGTAACGCCATGCCTCAATATCCGAACCAACCCGTGGCCGTCCAGATCGGGGCCGGCAACATCGGCCGCGGCTTCATGGGCGAACTCGCCGCCGCCGGCGGGTACCGCGTTACCTTTATCGACGTGGACCGTCGCCTCGTCGACGCCCTCGCCAACCGCGGCGTCTACGAGGTGCACCACGTTACCAATGCCGGCGACGACGCCGTCCGCGTAACCGGCGTTGGCGCCATCGACGCGGCCGACCGCGAGGCCACCGCCGACGCCATCGCCGGCTGCGACGTGGCGTGTACGGCCGTCGGTGTCCGGGCGCTCGGGGCGGCGGCGCCGATGCTGGCGGCCGGCATTGCGCGGCGTCTGGCTCGCCCCGACGCCCCGCCCCTGAACGTCATCACGTGCGAGAACCTCATCGGGGCGGGCGCACGGCTCCAGGCGCTCGTCTGGGAGGCTATGGCAGGTGGGCCCGACGATGCCGCGCCACCCGTGGACCGGCAGGCCTTCGCGCAGCGCATCGGGTTCGTGGAGGCCGTCGTCAGCCGCATGGTCCCCATCGTGCCGGCGGAAACCCGCCGCCGCGACCCGCTCTGGATCGCCTGCGAGCCGTACGCGCGGCTGCCGGTCGATGCCACGGCAATCCGTGGTCCCCAGCCGCACGTTGCGGGCCTGGAACCGGTTGCCAGCATCCTGGCGCACCAGCAACGCAAACTCGCCACCCATAACATGAGCCACGCCGCCTGCGCCTATCACGGATACCGGGCCGGGCACACGTTCATCTGGCGGGCCATGGCCGACGCCGCCGTCGTCGAGGCCGTCCGAGGAGCCATGGCCGAAACCGGCCGGGCACTCGTCGCACGCTTCGGGTTCGACCCCGACGAACAACGGGCCCACGAGGACGACCTGCTCGAGCGCTACCGCAACCGGGCCCTGGCCGACCAGGTCACCCGCGTGGCCGCCGACCCCTTGCGTAAACTCGGCCCGGACGACCGCCTCATCGGCGCCGCCCGGTTGTGCATCGAGGAAGGCGTCGAGCCCGTCTGCGTGCTCCGCACCGTCCGGGCGGCCCTGGCATACGACCACCCGGCCGACCCGTCGGCCGGCCGGCTCCAGCAGATGCTCGCCGCCCGCGGCCGCGGCCACGTGCTCGAACAGGTGTGTGGCCTGGCGAAGAACGACCCGCTCTTTCGGCGTCTCATCAACCCGTCCGACGCCAACGAGGCCCGACCATGAACCTGGCCATCGTCCAACCCGTGCCCGACGCCCTGCACCCCGCCCCCCTGTACCGGGACGAGGTGACGCTGCTGGCGGCCTGCCTGACACGGGCCGGGCACACGGTCGGCCTGACGGTGACCGCCCCGTCTGCGGAGTCGGCCCTGGCCGACCGGATGGCCGACACCCGCCCGGACCTCGTTCTGATGTACGTCGAGGGTTTGGCGGCGGACGTAGCCGTCCGGTCGGCCGGCACGCTCGCCGCCGTCCTGGGGGCCCCGCTGGTCGTCTTCGGCCCGCACGCCCGGCAGTGCCCGGACGCCTGCCTGAGCCTGGCGGGGGCCGAAGCCGTGGCGGTGGCCCCGGCCGACCAGGCCGTTCCGTCGTACCTGGCCGCCCGCGGCGGCCGGGTCGACTCGATCCGGACGGCGGGCCTCTGGATCAAGTGCGAGACGGGCGTCATGCGAAACCCGGCCCCCCCGCCGCCCCAATCGCTCGCCTCGGACCCTGTGCCCGTCCGCGGCCTGTACCGGTCGGACCAGACGCTGGACGCGGCGGGCTTCGCCCCGATCGTGGCGGCCCGCGGCGGCGAGCACGGGGCCGGGGCCACCGCGACCACCGGCCCGCCCCTTCCGGCCCCGGCGGCCGGGTCGGCGCCGTGGCCCGTGCTCCATCGGTCGCTGGATGCGGTCCTCCAGGAAATGCACGCGGTGGGCGAAACCCAACTCGACCTGGGCGGGTGGCGCCTCGGCAACCGGCGCTGGGCCGCCGACGCCGACTGGCTCGCCGGATTCGCCGGCCGGTACGCCCACGACGTGGGCCTGCCCATCCGCACCACGCTGGACCCGGCGGACGTGACCGCCGAGACGGCCGGCCTGCTGGCCCGGGCGGGGTGCGAGGAGGTCGGCCTGCCGCTCGGAGCCGCGTCGAACCTCATCCGGACCGAGGTCCTGGGGCTCTCGGTCACGCCCGAGGCCGTGGGGGCAGCCATCGGTCACCTGCGCGAGGCCGGCGTCCGGACCGCCGTCCACGTTGAGGTCGGCACGCCCTACGAAACGCAGGTTACGCTGGATGAAACCGTGGCGATGCTTCGGCGCCTGGACCCGGACCGCGTTCGGGTCACGCTGCACTGGCCCGCGCCCGGATCGCCGGCGGAACGCATCGCCCAGGAACACGGGTGGTTGGCGCCGGCCCCGGGTCCGGCCCACGTGGCGGGCCGGCCGGCGGTGGTTACGCCGTCGCTGTCGGCCGAGGCGATTCTCCGGGCCCGCGACCTGCTGCCGTGGCAGGTGCTTCGGCCGGGCATCGTGCCCTTGCTTCGGCTGGCGTGGCGCGTGAAGATTCCCGGTCGCGGGACGGCCTACGACTGGCTCGTCAGGCCGCTCTTGCCCCCGCCACTGCGGAAAGGATGACGTGACACACCGCACCGCGCTGTCGCCGACCGAGAAGAAGGCCCGCCTGGTTCGGGCGTACCTGGGCGGGTACCCCGTCTGGTGCGCCTGGCAGGTAACGTACCGGTGCAACTTCCGGTGCCGCATTTGCTCGTACTGGCGGGAACCGCACTCGGCCGCCGAGGAACTCGCTCCCCACGACTTCGCCCGCGGGGCACGGAACCTGGCCCGGACCGGGTCGATGCTCATCAACCTGGCGGGCGGCGAACCGATGCTCCGCCTCGACCTGGAGGCCGTCGTGGCCGCCCTCGCCCGATGGCACTTTCCCCTGCTGACGACCAACGGCTGGCGCATCGCCCCCGACCGGGCCCGCCGCCTCTGGGACGCCGGGCTCCTGGGCGCCAGCGTCTCCATCGATTTTCCGGACGCCGACCGGCACGACGCGCAGCGCGGCGTGCGGGGGGCGTGGCGCGAAGCCGTCCGCGCCGTCGAAACCTTCCGCGACACCCGCACCGCCGACGACCAGCGCGTTAACATCATGGCCGTCCTGACCGCCGGCAACCAGGACGCCTTCGCCGGCGTCGTCGACCTGGCCCGCGACCTGGGTGTCAACGTCATGGTCCAACCGTACGGAATCCTGAAGACGGGCGACCCGTCGCACCGGCCCCGGCCACCCGTTTCGGCGAGCTTGCTGGCTCTGCGCCGCCGGTACCGGGGGTTTCTGTCGAACCCGTACTTCCTGGGCCGATTCGACGAGGCGCTCGACGGCGGTGTGCCGGGATGCCGGGCGGGACGGGCCACCTTCAATATCGACCAGGAAGGGATGGTGGCCAAGTGTGTGGAGGACCGCGCCCACCCCATCGGCTCGGTCCTGGAAACGCCCATGCCGACGCTCGTGGCGCGCCTGCGCCGGCGCTGGCGGGCCAACCGGTGCCGGGCCTGCTGGTACAATTGCCGCGGCGAGGTCGAGGCCCTGTACTCGCTCCGCGGCCTGGCCAGCGCCCTGCCGCTGCTCGTGGCCAAGGGGACGTGAACGTCTCCACAAGGGGTGGCGCGTCGATTGCACAGGGCTTTTCGAGCCGGCCGCGGAAGCGGCCGGGCATGGCTTGCGGCGGTGGCATGCACCCCGCCACATGGGCGTAGCAGGCCAGCGCCCTACTTCTTCTCGAGCGCCTCCCGGATGGCCTTGGCCTGCTCGTCCAACTTGGTGGCCTCGTCGGGCTTGCCGGTTTGGCGCAGGAGGTCGGCATAGGCCTCCAGGGTAGTGGCGCGGATGTCGTCTTTCCGGCCGAGGCCGGCTTTGCCGCGCTGCAGGGCCTGCCGGTAGTAATTGCCGGCCTCCTCGAACTTCTTCTGGGCCTTGCAGGCGTCGGCCAGGAAGGTCATGGCCTGCATGATAACGGGGCGGTTCCAGCCGCTCTTGAGGCGGCGGATGACGAGGTTCTGGCGCAGCACCTCCTCGGCCTGGACGTACTCTTTCTTGGCCAGCAGGATGGTGCCGAGCATCTCAAGGCTCTGGGCGTACCAGCCGTGGCCGGTGCCGAAGGCGGCCTTGCGTACGGCCAGGGACTCGCGGGCGTTTTTTTCGGCGACCTCCAGGTTCCCTCCGTCGCGCTCGAGTTCCGCCATGTTATACAACACGAGGCCCTGGAGCGGGGCGGCCTTGGCGCCCGTCTTCTGGCAGATGGCCAGGGCACGGGCGTAAAGCGGCTTGGCCTTCTCGGGCTGACCATCGTCGTTGTACTGGCCACCCAGGTCGTTCAGGACCATGGCCACGGTGGTGTGTTCCGGGCCGTCCACCTTCTCGCGCAGGGCGAGCAGACGCTGGCCGGGGCCGATGGCCTGGGCGAACTTGCCCTGAACGCTGTAGCACTGCATGAGGCGTGCCAGGACGGCAGACAGGCGTTGGTCGGTGTCGCCGAACGACTCGGCCACCTTGATGCCGGCCGAGAGTTCCGCCTCGGCCTTGGCGTAGTCGCGGGTCCGGAACGCCAGCTCGGCCGTTTTCATGCGAGCCGTCCACTCCCGCATCTCGGGAGAGGTGTCGGCGGCCGGCGTGTCGGCGGCCGGCGGAGGGGCCTCGGCGGCCGGCGGAGGGGCCTCGGCGGCCGGCGGAGGGGCCTCGGCGGCCGGCGGAGGTACCTCGGCCGGCGCAGCCGCCCATGCCATCGCCCACGCCGCACCCAGGACTACGCCCAGGACTAGCATTCGTCGAATCCGAGCCACGATCATCGTCTGCCTCTCCTTCTGCCGGACCGTCACGTTACAGCATGCTCTACAGGAGGAGCATATCGTAACCCCCCCACCGACGCAACCGCCTCAACGGGCCGGCCGCCCGGTCGGACGCCGCGCGAGGCCACGTATTCATTTGCCCCGGCCTCACGGTGGCGTGTCGTCGACCGCCGACGCCACGCCCTTCAGCGACTTGTCGGCCGGGCACAGCACGCGGAACCCCACGTTAAAGACCCGCTGCCAGGCCGGGTACCGGATGCGCCACGTGCTGCGGCACCGTTTGGGCGGATCGAAGAACGACCCGCCTCGCACCACCTTCTCGCCCGCGGCGTCCGGGGCGTCGCGCCCGTCGGAGCCGTCGCCGAGCGTCGGCCGGTACGCCGTCCGCGTCCACTCGGCCACGTTGCCGTGCATGTCGTGCAGGCCCCAGGCGTTCGGCTGGTACCCCCCGACCGGCGCGGTGACGATGGCCTTGTCGTCGAACCGCCGGTCGGCCACGTGCCCGCCCTCGAGGGCGAGATTGTCCACTCCGCCGGTCGTCACCTTGCCGAGCGGCCAGGGACCGCCGCAACTGAACGCCGCGTCCGCCACGTTGGCGAACTTGGAGAAATCGGACCCCTTGGGCCCGTACGCAAACGCCTCGCCACCGCCGGCCCGGCAGGCCCATTCCCACTGGACCTCGGTCGGCAGGTCGAACGCCTCGCCGGTCCGCTCCGACAGCCACCGGCAGAACGCCCGCGCCTCGTCCCACGAGACGCGAAGGGCCGGCTGCGCCGCGCCGTCGAGCGGCAAACCCTTGTCGTCCGTGCTGGCGTGCCGCTTCGTGTAGTACCCGGGGGTAAACTCCGGATCGAACCGGCGGAACTGGGCGTTCGAGACCTCCGTGGCCCCCATCCAGAACGGCTGCGCCACCCGCACGGGCGTGGGAGGCCGCTCGTCCGGCGCACCGGAGTCGCGGCCCATGAGGAACGCCCCCGCCGGCACCCGCACCAGGCGCAGCGTCATGCCGTCGCCGAGGTCCACGGTCATCTCGGACGGGCCTCCGGCGGCGGCCTGACGCCGGCGGGCCTCCTCGGCGTCGAACGGCCAGCCAGCCAGCACCGGCACGTCCGCCACCGTCCGGACCTGCGGCGCCCGCGCCGCGCTGGCCTGCGGCGGCACCGTCTTGAACGTCGGCCGAGGCACGTCCGGCACGTGTTCCGGGTCCCAGGGCGGCCCGCCGTACTGTTTCCTTAGCGCCATCCGGCGTTCGTGGGCGTCGGTGGGCGGCGGGTGAACCTCGTGCCACGTGCCGTGGCACGGGGCGTTCAGGTCGATCCACGTGACGATGCGGTCCCACGCCTCCTCGTCCAGGCACACGCCCTTGTGATGCTTCTGGAGCATCTGGACGAGCGGGCTCGTGTCGGCATGGTACTCGCCGGGGGTGAGCATCGAGGCGTCGTCCTCAATGCCCACGCGCCGCAGGTAAGGCAGCAGCGCCTCGTAGGCGGGGGTATACTTGATGAAGCCGCCCGTTTCTTCCATCATCGTCGGATGCAGGCGTGTAAATCCAAGTCGGCTCAGTTTCAGGCCCTTGTAATCGGGGAAATGGCCCTCGGCCCGCAGGTCGGGCCGGTCCTTGTGCGAGCCGTCGTGGCAGCCGACACAGTAGGCGTCGAGGACGGGTTGAACCTCGCGCTCGAAGTCGAAACCGCGCCTGGGGCCGTGCCACGGCGTCAGGTCGACCGGCTCGCCGTAGATGGCCAGCGGCAGGTCGACCTCCGGGGCGTCGCCGAGCCGCTCGTGGCACCCGACGCACGACATCGTCTCGCCCGGCATCAGCGTCACCCAGGAACGCATCAACTGAACGGCCTTCCCCTCGGCGTCGAGTGCCTGGAACGCAATCGGCACCCGGGCCGGCACGCGGAACACCACGGACCCGTCGTCGCGGACCGGCACGGTGCCGAGGATGCGCATCGCCTCCCACGGCCCGCCGCGGCCAATCTTGTCCGGACCCGCCATATGCCGGTACCCGAAGTGGTACGCGAAGACGCGCAAATGCTTGATGGCGCCGCGCGGAACACCCGCGAGGCCCGGCCCACGGTACACGTCGTGCAGATACATCACGCCGTCGTTGCGGGTAAGGTCCACCTTGTTGGGAATCGCGGGCGGCGTAAACCGCTTGGCAAACGGCACGGGCTCCAGCAGCGCGTACCCCGGCTCGCGTCGCACCAGGACCACGTTGTCGAACACGTCGACCAGGTACACGTCCCACTGGGCCTTCCGGTTCATCCAGCAGGAAACCAGGAAGTACTTGCCGCACGTCTCCGGCCGGTTGGGGTCGCCAAGCGGCCAGGGATGCAGGAACATGGGCCAGTGGCCGCCCAAGAGGTTGTCGCGAATCTTCACCTCGATCGGCTTGCCGCGATGCGGAAACTCGTGCACGATGCCGTCCGTCCGGTACCAGCCCCGGCCGGTATCCAGGAGTACGAGTTTCCCCATCCGGTGCGGCCCGTGGTACCCGGTCAGGATGCTGACGAAGCGGTCGGTCTCGCCCGGCACCGGCCGCGTAAAGTACAGCGAGTTCGGGAACCACGAGTTGCTGCCGTACACGGCCCGCTGGCCGGTGCCGTCCGGATTCATCATCATCAACTGACGGAGGTAAATGTGAATGATGCCGGTGTAATCCCACCGGTTGAAGAGGATTTGCCCGTTCGGCATGACCGTGGGATGGAAATCGTGGTCCTGGTCGAAACACAGTTGCCGCACCTCCGACCCGTCCGCCTCCATTCGGTAGAGGTTGCCGACGTGCCGCTGCCCGTGCCAGCACGGCACCGACTGGAACGAGGCGGTGGAGCAGAACATGAGGCCCCCGTCGGGCAGGTAGCAGGCGTCGAAGGCGTCAACATCGTCGGGCAGGCGCGACACCTGTCGCGGCGGTCCGGCTGCCGTGGCGTCGGGTCCGAGCGGCAGTTCCCAGACCTTCCAATTCACCGGGTCGCTTTGCGTCAGAAGCAGGCGGTTGCCGTCGGGGTGCAGGTCGATCTCGCCAACGTATCCGCGGCCTTTCGGCCGGTACAGCGTGCGGAGGCGGCCATTCGGCCGAACCGGTTCGAGAACGGCAATCTCGTTGTCCCAACGGTCGCGCGGCAGCGATGAGTTGCACTCGTGGTTCGACGGCATGGCGATTTCTTTGCCGGGCCCCCACACCTTGGGCCACGGCTTGCGTTTGACGAGGAGCAGGCGGCCGAACTCGAGCAGCGGGTTCGCCAGCAGCGCCTCTTGCTGCAACGCCGCCAGACGCTTGGCCCGCTCGGCCGGGACGAGGGCCTTGTCGCCCGTGATGGCCTCGAGCCGCTTGAGGTACGCACGACCGTTGGGGTACGCGTCGCCGAAGGTTTCGATGAGGTCTGCAACGGCCAGTCGCAGGGCCTCGGCCTCGGCGCCGACCGATGCGCCCGTCGCGACCTTCGGCGCCGGGGCGGCCCGGGCCGGCGCCGCCATCGGGCCGGCCGTCGCTAACCCCATCGCAACGGCCAGTACAAGGAAAACGCAGAATCGCCGTTCGCGGCCCATGGGCAATCGCTTTCGTTGCGGAACCGTTCCTCGTCCAGGGTATTCTAACACAGAAACCTGTCATCGGCCAGAATCCCACAACCGCGTGCGGAACCGTTTTTCGTTGCCCGCTCCCGCCGCCCGACCTATAGTCAGCACGCTGTGGTTCGCGAGGGCACGCCACGCGGGAGCGGAGGGCCACGCCATGCCGGACATTGCGACCGACCGCTGGACGCGGCCCAACCTGCTGGGCCTCGAGGGCCTCGAGGCCGACGAACTCCTCGCCCTGCTCGACGCCGCCGACACCTTCTTCCCCTATGCCACCGGCGAGGGCGACCCGCCGCAGACGCTGGCCGGCCGGACCCTGCTGAACCTCATCCTGGAAGACTCGACCCGCACGCGCACGTCGTTCGCGCTGGCGGCCGAGCGGCTCGGCGGACGCGTCGTCCAGTTCCACGCCACCACGAGTAGCATGGACCAGAAGGGCGAAACCCTCATCGACACCGTCCGCACGATCGAGGCCATGGGCCTCGACGCCATCGTGATCCGCCACAAGCAGCGCGGCGCACCCCACCGCGTGGCCGAGGCCGTCCGGTGCAGCGTCCTGAACGCCGGCGACGACGCCCACGAGCACCCCACCCAGGCCCTGCTGGACATGCTGGCCATCCGGCGCCACCTGGGCCGGCTCGACGGCCTGACGGTGGCGATTTGCGGTGACGTGCGGCACAGCCGCGTGGCCCGCTCGAACGCCTACGGGCTGGCGGCCCTCGGGAGCCGGGCCATCTTCGTCGGCCCGGAGCCGTTCCTGGACGGCCTGGACGACCTCTCCGTGCCGGTCGAGACCGCGACCGACTTCGACGCCGTCCTGCCCGAGTGCGACGCCGTCATGATGCTCCGCGTCCAGTTCGAGCGGCACAAGGGTCTGGCGTTCGACCAGGACGCGTACGTCCGCGGGTACCAACTGACGGCCGCACGCCTGGCCCGCGCCAAGGACGGCGCGCCGGTCCTGCACCCGGGGCCCGTGAACCGCGGCCTCGAACTCGCGGACGAGGTGGCCGACGGGCCGCAAAGCCTCATCCTGCACCAGGTAACGTGCGGCGTGGCGGTGCGGATGGCCGCCCTTACCCTCTGCATCGCCGCCGCGGAGCGCACCAACTCCTAAGGCAACGCAAGCCATGCCGACCCTCGTTCTCTCAGGCGGCCGCATCATTGACCCCGCCTCCGGGCGCGACTCCCCGGGCGACCTCGTCATCGACGGCGCCCGCATCGTCTCTGTCGCCGACGCGGGCGCGGCCGACGCGGCCGCCCACCGTATCGACTGCTCGGGTTTTCTGGTCGTGCCGGGCCTGGTCGACCCACACGTCCATCTGCGCGA
>Ga0272443_10002200_pt1 | contig 25628 bp, 32 predicted proteins | sample SSMAcet12_FD_193581 | JGI IMG/M metagenome (GOLD analysis project Ga0272443, IMG submission 193581) | Marine sediment archaeal communities from Little Sippewissett salt marsh, Falmouth, MA, United States - SSM-Acet-12 | ecosystem: Environmental > Aquatic > Marine > Wetlands > Sediment ...
TCGGGATGTTCTTCTAGCCATGGCGGGAACGGTCCAGTCCTCCGCCCCGCCACACGGCCTCAATGGGTTAGGGCGGAAGTTGGAAATGGGGGTGGCGTCATGAGCGGCTATATCAAACCATGTCACGGCTGCACTTTTCGGAAGGAGTGCAAACTTGGCGAGGAGTACCGATCCGCAATCAAAGGCATTAAGGGACTTAGGTCCGCGTCGTTCAATTGTCCGCGCTTGGCGGAAGAGCTTAGGCCTGGACGACGCATCAAGGTGGAATGCACTGTTGGGCTGATCCCGGACGAGCGGGTTTATGGCTATCAAGATGATTACATGGTCGCGCTAGATGGGGTTGTCACCGCCACGATCACATCAAGCAAGGGCGCAAAGTTTTCCTGGACCATAGACCCGGGCGAACTAAGCATGGAGGACCAGGGGGATTTGGCCCCTGATGACGCTCAGAAACTGAATATTCGCAGGTTCCGTCGCCCGAAGCACATGCGCGTCATCCGCGAATTCTTGGACGAGCCAGATTCGCCGATATCCAAATGCGGAAACGTCATCCGCGATGGGGCATGCGACTTATCGCAAGGCCATTGCTGCGGTCAAATCGACCCCCGCAGGGGCCACGTTGGATCGTGTTGATCATCATATGTGTTTCGCCCCCGGCGATGTCAAGCGTTCTAACGCCAGTCGTTAAGCATTGATCCTGTTCGTTCCGATTCAGCTACAGGCGCAACAAGAACCCGAGGGGGTGCAAGTAAGCCCCCCAGGCGTAAAAGAAGATCGTCCCAGTGAGGCCTATACAGGCGACAATCCCCCCGCTCAATTTGCGCTTCCAGTCCGCATTGTTGAGTACCCAGACGAAGCCAAGCGCGCCGAAGAACGCGCTCAGAACTCCCAAGAGCGTGAGGCCGCCGACCTCATAGAACAGCGTCGATCGGCTGACGCTGCTACGCGGTCCGCTGATTCCGCTGAACGGCAAGAAAACCTTCTTATCGAAGGACTGGACCTTTCCCAACAGCAAATTTTGGTCGCGGAATTCGGTACATCTTGCTGGCGGTACGAAAACTGGCCCGTCTATCGTATTGGCGAAAACTTCAAAAGAGTGGACGATGCCGGCGAAGTTGCGGCCACCGCCGACGTTTCCTTCAACTACGTGGACGGATTCAACAAAGCCACATAACGCCAGCGCCGCAGCTACCGCCCACCATTTCCTTATCATTCACGGTCTCCCAGGCGTTAGGTGCGCGTGCTACCTAATTCCGGATTTTTGGGTTATTTAGTGGCCTTGAAGTGACCGCCGCCGCCGACCCGCACTGCAACCCACATAATCCACGCCAGCCATAGCGGCACGCCATCACGGATCATGGCGTCGCGGAAATACCAATCACAGAGCCCGCGTGAAATGATCCGGTCGGTATAGAGGCTGTCGTGGAGGATGGCCGCTAGCCGATGCTTGCCCGTGGCCGGCGAGGCGACCACCCGAAAGAACCTCGGGATGCTGGCGAAGTCAGTCTCGAACCCTGCCGGGATCTTGATCACGCCATAGCCGGTCTCGTATTCGAGGTCATTGACCAGCTTCCATGTCTTGCCATCTGGCAGCACGCCAAGCGTTGGCGTCGAGGTGAAGCCGATCATCACTCATCGCCCGGACAATAGCGATACACCGTCTCGCCATCGGTCAGCTTGTCACGGACCTTCGCCCGGCCTTCATCCGTCGCATTGGCGCAATAGGTCGACTTGGCGGCACTATACACCTCCATGACCACGGGTATGCCCGCAACGATAGCGGCGGGCGCGCAACCGGACAGGACGAGCGCCAGCGCGCCCGCGAGAGCGAGTTTCTTCATAACGTTTCCTTTCAGACATGAAAAAACCGCCTCGGCGGGCGGCGACTGCGATATACTCACTTAGCAGAGCGTCGCTAAGGTCAGGCATCGACGGATGTAAAAAGTTGGCCCGACAACACCAAACCTTTACGGATGGCGACCACCTTGTTCTCTGCATCGCTCTGGTCGTACGCCCAAATATCGATACCGTAGCGGTCGCGGCCCATCTCATATTCGGCCATGAACCGATACAACGGACGGCCATATTCATCGCGTCGAACGTTCTCGGGGTCCGGCGCTTCGCGCTGATTTCGCATGACGCCAAGATCAATAACTTCAGACATGTTTGCCCTCCAGATAGTCCGCCTCTTTCCTCCGGCGGGTCGGGTAGGCGTCTCCGAAGTCGCGAAGCTCGGCAATCACGGCGCCCCATCGCCCTGCCGTGGCGTAACTCCAAAACGTCGGGCACCGCTTCCACGGTGTCCCGTATTGCCAAGCAACGGACATGATAACAGTCTGCTCTCGGTCGCTTAGATCGTCCCACATAGCGCCGTGGTTCACGCTGGTGGCGGCGTTCCATCGGTTTTCGACGGTCTTGGTGAATTCGGCGCGGAGGCAATTGTCAAGCTCGGCGACGTGCGCCTCTCCCAGGACCAGGGGCCGCTCATTCAGCAAGGCAACGGCAGCATCACCCTTCACCCCGCAATAAGGCCGGATCATCTCCAGCGTTGCCTCATGGATCGCCAGACGCCGCCAGTCATTGACCGACCGCTGCCCGAGATCCACACCACCCGCGATCGTCACGCCGGACTTGCCGAGTGGCTTGCCGTCTTTGTCCAGGGGCACATAGCCCGTGGCAACCGCCGCGCCCTCAAGTTCTTCGATGAAGTGCCAGTTGATCATCTCTTCTCCTAAAACAGCGCGACGGCGCCGGTTACGGCCAACGCAAGCGCAAACCAGATCAGCGTGCAAAGCACGCCGCGATCCTGGTAAGTCGCCGTTCGAATGTGAATCAATGCCGCGACGCCGCTCGCAAAAGGGATCAGCGCGACGGCGGGCAGATACTCCAACCACCAGCCGACGGCTTGGTGGTCGCTGTGGCGATGCAGGAACAACAGAACGGCAAGCCAAGCCATGAAAATGGACTGCGAACCAATGCCCAAGGCCACGCCGGTTGCCAGGAACAATGTCGCCCTGTCTCTGCCCGGCTTGCGGTAGACCTTAACCGCCATGAGGGTTGCGAGGATCGCCGCCCCGAGCGACAGAAACGCGCCCCATGCAAGAGATCCGTTGAAAAGCTGATCAATCGGCATCGCCGGGGGCCTTTCGCGTCTGCTCCGCCAAACCATCCATGGCCTTAACCCCGCCCTCGGTCGCGGTATCGAGCGCCTTCATTAGACGGGTGAAGGCCTTGTGATAATCAGCAACGGCCTTATCCGCCGCGTCGGGTTTGGGTGTCTTTTGCCACGAAAACAAGGCGATCATCGCGAACGCTCCCAGGATTCGATCCTAGCCGCGAGCAACGTCATGCTCTGCGCCGCCTGGGAAAGCGCCTCGCCCATTTTGGCCTCACGTTCGTATCCCTTCGCCACCGATTTTTGATACGCCACCCAAAGGGCGACCACGGCCACGATCAGCAACGCGCCAACCGGGCCGAAGGTGGCAAGCAATTGATCGAAACTCATGACGCCTTGCCCTTCTTCGCTACTGGGATCGGGAGAATGAGATGATCGCCGACTTCATTCCCGCTCCCGACAAGGCAAATCAGTCCTTGAAACGTCACCAGGATGTTAAAGCCCGTTTCCGACGCGTAAACGCTCCAAACATCGGAAGCCTCATCCATCCCGCCTAAAATGCCCTTCATGTCCGGCTGGCGAGTCCATGACTCGGTCGGCGTGCATATCATTTGCAGGGGCACGGCTATCGGGCGGGTCTGAGCCGCCGCCGGGAACGCGAAGGCCATAACGAAAAGCATCATCAGAAATCGCATCCCACCCTCCATATTGTTATATTGATATGTTTTACACACATCATGCGGTACGCAAGCACCAACCCACTTGCGGAATCAATTCGGCATCGCCATGTTGGACAAATGCCGCCAGAAAAGAAATTTGACGCACAAATCCACCTGACCATCGCAACCGAGATGCTGAAGCGGGTCGATGAGTGGCGAGCCGCGCAAGCCGATGTTCCAAATCGCTCGGAAGCCATCCGGCGTTTGGTCCAGCGAGGACTAGAGGCCTCAGCCTTGGCGGATGGCTCCCAGCGTGAGTCCTAATTCCCCTCGCGTCTCCCGCAAGGAAATTTGGATCTATGCCGGCGTGACGGCGGCGTATTTCCTGTTTATGACGTACGACTTCGCTACCGTGGCGGCGTTGTCTCACTGCTGGGTTCTGCGTTGGATTGTTGTATGGCGTTCTGCAGGGCACGAAGATCTGGGCCGATCTCCGGCGACTGTCGAGCCATGTAACTAAGCTGAGCGACCCGTGCCGCGTCGGGCATTTGCCGGGTTCTGTATAGGAACCTCACAAATTTCGGGCTGGCCATAAGCCGCGCGGCCACGTTGGCGCCAATCAGCCCCAGGCTTGTGTTTACCGGATCGGAGAAAAACCCTGCGCCCGTGGCGGCAAGAATCAATGGTGACGCCGTGCCGCTAGTATTTTGAAGCGCCTCAACCGATTTTTGCGCCCCGCTGACCTTCACCAAGGTATCTAGCGCATCCCGCTTCTCCACTCCCGGTTTGCCGAAAATCAAATCTTTCGCATCGTCGGATAGTTTCGCAAAATTCGTCACGAAACGCGCGGGCGAGAAATTCTCGTTAGAAAGCGGGTCGGCGGCGCCTGGCGTCTTCCTGCCCATCTGCCGAACAAACACCGCGCCGACATCGCCCCACTCTGACTCACTCAACGCCTCTTTCAAATTCGAGAGCGACTTAGCCGATGCCTTGGCCCCCTTTTCCCCAGCGGCCCTACCGATATCCTCAAAAATGGCGATTTCCGCTTTTTTCAACAACGGGTCGAATTGGCCTCGGATCGTTCCAATGCCGTTACGATAGAAGGCGTTTGCTTGCTCAAACGCGTCAAGCGCGCCAGCGCCTTCCGCCGCCGCGCGCATATCGTCCGTGAGTGACGCGTATAGACCGCTGAGCGTAGCGCGATCCTCATTGGCCACCAACATCGGGCCGGACATCTTACGTCCGACGAGGGTGCGAACGTGCTTCAGCACGCTGTACGGCAGTGTTTCGTTCCGTGAAACGGCCTTGTTGATTCCAACTAAAAGCGGCGACGATAGCAAATTCGCCAGGTCTGGCGCCGCGTCAAGCTCAGACAGTTCTTCCACCAAAAATTTCCGGGTGTTCGCAAAGTCGACTTGCGTCCCTTTAGGGATCGCCTCGTCGACGCGACCAAACAGCTTATCCGCTTCCGTCGAGAACCTTTTGGCGTGCGCCTGGAGTCCCTCGCGAATCACATCCCCCGCACCCTGCGGGGTTGTCGCGGAGCCGAACTGCCCGCCGATGTCTTCTGCCGCTCGCGCCGTTTGATTAACCATTTTCTCGGCGCGGCCCTGAGTGATCCCGCTTGATCCTGGAATTGTTTTGAGCGCGTTCCTCGCCACCCCCGCAACCTTGTTTTGGGAGACAGTCGGGAAATCAGGCTCTACGCCCACGCGGGCAAAGTCCTCGGCAAGATGCGCGCCCTTCTCCGACCCGAGGCGAGCCGTTTTCGCCGCCTTAATCCCCGCAACGCCCGGGGCATTGATCATCCCCATGCCGAGAAGTCGGGCGCCAGAAAGAACGCTCTCTTCCGTGTCGTCGGTTCGCGGGAAAACCATGTTCTTGCCGGATTTCTCGTCGAACAGCAAAACATGTCGGGTTGGGTTAATGGCCTGGATTTCGCCGTTGGCATCTCGATAAGCCGGACCGCCGTCCCAATTGTCCACGAACCCTCCCAGCGGCTCGCGAAGGTAGTCCCCCTCTAGGTCCGACGTGATGGGCGACGTGCCCTGCATCGCCCCTGAAATCTGCTGGCCCATGTCGCGCAAGGCGCGGTGAACGCCGTTTATGAAGCCGCCATCGTCTGGCTTCGGTTCTTGTGGTGTCGGTTGGGCCGCTCGCGCCTCACTAATGGGGCCGCCGATCGGAGGCGCGTCAGCCCCAATCAGTCCGCGCCGCCGCATCTCTTCGATAGCCGCCGCGCGCGAAACCCCGCCTCCGCCATCCACCGGAATCAAACCCCGCCGAATGACTTCTTGTCGCGCCAGATCTGGTGACAGGTTGTTCAAAGCGACGCCCTCCATTACATTGAGCACATGAAGATGAAAACAATGACTCTAGCGCTGATATTGGCGTTGGGTTTTGGGGTGCCCGCCTACGCCAAAGTGGAGCGCTACTTTTGCATATACCCAAAAGCAACCAACGCGGCGGGCCTGAAAGGTCGCGCAGCCCCAATGCGATTAGAGTTCGCCTTTGACACAACGGCAGGCAAGGCGACTCTAATAGGAAACAATGGGATTGTTGACGTTTCCGTCGCCCGGGGCGACGGCGGAATAACGTTCTTGGAAGTTCTGGGAACCGGCGCCGTCCAAACGACAACGATCACTCTGGCGACGATGAAGAGTGTTCATAGCCGCCATACATTGCTTTCTCGACCTGGCAATGCATTTGAATTCGCCGCCAGTCAGAATTTTGGGTTTTGCCGATCACCAAACTGACGCGGGGCTCAAATCATCGGGATCTCAGGATGGCCCCAATTTCTTCTTCTGACATCCCAGCGGCGCGCATCACCTCTTCGTCCGACATCGCAGAGAAATCTACGGACGTGGCTGCGGGCGCGGGTTCGTTCCGCCCTCCAAACAGAGATTGATACGCCTGCCCGGACTGCCCAACCATGGAGTTTAGGGCGGTTTCGCGGGAGCGCTCTTTCTGCGCGATAACCTCGGGACTGTCGCCAGGGCGCGGGAAGTATGTTCGGATCTCCCGCACCATCTCTTCATCGCCGATCACAGCGCCGGACTCCTTACGAAGCTTGGCGCGGACCCAATCTTCCTGAGCCTGGCCGTAAAGTTGATGATCCGTGGAGACCAGGTAGTTGCCAATGCCCGGAATCGCAGCCGCCCCATGCTGGAGTGCGCTCGCCGGGTCAAACCCCTTCCCGATCATCTCTCGCATCGTCGCGCCCGCCTTCGTCATCCTGTTCGCATAACCAGCGGATGACGATTGCGCTTCCGAGAACTTGCCCGGCCCGTCAGGGTCAACGGCCTCGACCGAGACGCCACCCGCCGGCGCAGTTTGCACGCCCTCCGCTTGCCCGATCATCGGCCCTATGGCCTGCATGATTTCGGGCGGCACGTCTCGACGCATAATGTGCGTCTTGCCCGTGATAGGGTCGGTGAAAGGCCTCGGCTGCGTGAAGTTGGACACCGCCAACCGAAGCAACGCAGGGTCGGATGCCCTGCCTTGCGCGGCGGCATGCAAGGCTTGCTCCGCCCAGCGCGGGTTATCGAATGGACTCTCGGGCGCCTTCGTCAACCCAGGGAACACCCGCTTGCCCGCATTCGGGCCGTCGACATAACGGTTAAAGCCATCGGCACCCTCAATGATCTTAGGCTCCACCGCCTTTCCGCCCGGCTCCAACCTCCATCCCACTTTCGTGTATTGCTCGAGAAGCGGCGAGCCTTCCGGCAAATCAACGGACTTTTCGGGGTTATTCGGGTGGAACAGCCGCATCATAGTCGGCTTGCTCTCCGGGCGCTCTTTGAGCGCGTAGCTTTGGAGCAGACCCATCGCGTCCTCGGCCTTCCCAGATTTCGCCCAGGCACGCGCCAGCCGTTCGACTTGCGGCGGGAACATCGGTTTGGCCGCTTCGGCCTGAGACGCCGCTTGAATGGTTGGGCCACCATGCTCCGCGAGAGCCTGGTTGCGGCCCTCGTTCAACAACCCCATGACGGCCTTTTGCTCGGTCGCGGCCTGGGCCTCGGCTTTCCGCTTTTCGCCGAATTGCCCCAGCATCTTGCCGATTGCGCCCAAGCCTTGGCCCAATTGAGTGCCCATGTCACGCTGCGGACGCGGGGCCGAAGCGCCGATGGGGCTAGGAGCGCGGCCCATTTGCATCAGGCGCATTTGGTTGGCTCTATGGCCAGCCAAGATGTTGCCGGGGCCAAATCCAAGATTGCTCATAGCGTTTCTCCTAAATCCCAGAAAGGCCGCCGAGGCCGACGGGCAATTGACCGTTCACCGGGTAGCCGCCGCCCGCAACCAATTGCGCCTGACGATTCTTTTCCATAATCCCGGCGATCTTCTTCATGCTATCGCCGAAAGCGCCCATTCCGGCGCCGAAGCCAAGGTTCTGACTCTGTGGGGGTTGTGGGGCGGCGATCGGTTGCGGCTTACGCCCCATCTGCATCAAGCGTAGCCACTCTTGCAAATGCGCTTCCCGAATGGCGGCGGGGCCAAACCCAAGATTGTCCATCGCCGGTCTCCTCTCTAGGCCGCCAGGACCATATCCATGGCCTCGCGAACCTGCGCCTTCATGGCCGGATTATGGCGGATGTGCTCGGCAAAGGCCGGGCCATGCTCGGCATAGGCGCTAACCAATTCGTCGGAACCGTGCGCCAACATCTTGTCACGATATTCCAGCCACCTTGGATCATCCTCGCCATAGACCTCGCGAGCCACCCAACAGAGAAATGGCGCCAATTTCGCCGCGCCCATTGCAAAAGTCCCGGCGCCGCCCAAAAGCCCCCCGACATCCATGCCCGGCTTAGGGGACCGTTGGATCGACCCCATAGGCGTCTGGCCAAGAGCGGATTGACGCATCGCCAACATCCGCATCGGATGCTCCTGCTCATCAAGGAAGCGGTTATAGGATTCGTCGAGGTTTGCTTGATCCATGCCACGTTGCATCCCGCCGGCCTGTAGCGCCGCGCGTTGAGCGCCAAGCCCGAGGTTCTGAGCCGCCTGAGCCGCCTGAAACCGCGTGTTGGTGTTGAACGTATCGCCCTGGAATTGGCGAGAGGCATCAGTCTGCCCGAGCCCCGCCGCCGTGGTAAAGCCTTGGTGGCGCAATTGACCGGCGGTATTGCCCACCCTATCGAGCAGGTTTCGGTTCATCTCCGCATTGGCAATGCCATGCCGCGAGCCGCCGAATGCCCCCGCCCCCGCCGCCGTCGCGTTGAGGCCGTTCTGAGCGATGGTGTTCGCTCGCGTCATGTCGTTGATGGTGTTGTTGACGACGGTGTTTTCGTGAGGGTTCTGGTAATTGCTCAGATATTCCGAGCCGTTCCTGACCGTCACGTCGCCGGCGCCAGTCGCCAGCCCACCAAGCGCCTCGGCGGATTGCCGCATGGCCGGCCCCCAGGCGTTCATGTTGTCCTGCATCGAATTGAACGCGCCGGTCTCCATGCCGCTAAATCCGGCCACGGTCGGGCCTTGATAACCGACATAGGGAGAGTTCGCCATCGTCCCCGCGATCGAAAGGTTTTGATTGGCAAAATCTTTATATTGCTTGGGGACTTCCGAACTCGTCGTTTGCGTCCCACCACCACCACCAGGCATCACACTATCTCCTTTGCCAATAAATGGGCCGAGACGGAATAATCCGGCAACGCCCGAACCCAGCCTTTTCGGCCACCGGCCAACATGAACGCGCACCCTTCGGACCGCGCCCAATCCTCGATATCCGGCTTCATTTCCTCAACATCGGCCATTCGCCCGCCGACAAAAACGACCCGACACGCTTTCAGTCGAGGGAACTGGACCATCTCGGTAACAATCGCTGTCTCGCCGTGGCACCAAAGCCGCATGGTCTTGGCTTCGATCGCTTTGCGGACATCTTCCGCATTGTGCGTGGGCAAGCCCCGCCGTATCGCCGCCTCAATTAAGGGCTTGGCCTTGGCCCAAGTCTCCGGCGTCACCGTTTCTCACCAGACGGTTGAACATCAAAAGTCATCCGGCCCAGCCGTCCCGACGCGGGGGCAGAAGATCCGGAATATCTGACCTTCACCTGCCGCGCCTTGATCCTCGCGGCGAGGTATTTAGTGGTGGAGCCGAGGGTTCCAAACGACTTCTCGCTCTCCGTTCCTTGCGGCCACATTTTCCCGGTCATGGTGACGGTTGCCCCGCCGACAAGATCCGCGAAATCAGGCGTGACCCGCCGCACCATCATGAGGTTGTCGCCATCACCGAGATCGATATAACCGCTCTCGACGTGCCAGGTGATCGCGTCGCCGCCGTCGGTATCTCCGCGCTCTTGAAGATAGACCGTCCCGTCGGTGTGGATGCCCATCGGGTATTGCAGAACGCCGCGATCAACCCAGGCGGAAATGTCATACGTGCCGATCGACCAATGGTTTTCCTTGTAGTTGTAAATCAGGTAGGAATCGCACTCGTTCGACGCCCCCGGATAAAACCACCAAATTTCATTCCAGCGCCCGTTGACACCGCCAAAAATCAATTCCTCTTGGACATTCGCAAGCCGGTCAAAGAACCACTCGCGCACAGGACATTGAATCTCTTGCGGCGCGCCGCCCTGCCAGACAAAGAATTTCCGACTGGTGGAGAGCCAATATACCGCGCCGGTATCCCCGACCCTGACCGCCGCGTTAGAGCCAATCAGACCGCATCCGGTGCCCGCGAGGTCGAAGCCAAAAACAAAGGTGGTGTCTTGCAAATACCGCATTTGATACATCGCGGTGTCAGTCCAGATCACGTTCACGAACGGCATCGCCATGCCGCGAACAATGCGCGAGCCCTCGGCAAGCTTAAAATCGCCCGCCGTGTTCGTCGCCGCCGGGGTCCAGTCACCGTTAGTGAATCCGCCCTCTTGCAGCGCCCAGGCGGCGAGCATGGGGTCTTGTGTCGACGTTGCCGCATCTTCCGTGCCAAGGGCCACCAGAAACCGCTCCGGCGTCATGAAGTGGCTTAGGGACTGCGCCGGGGCGTCCGTTGCCGAGAGCGCCGCCGCGTTCTGGCTCAGATTGTTGGCCCAACGATAAAGCGGGGACTCCCGATAGTTGGCCACCATATTCTGGCCGTAATTCGAGATATGCCACACCCGCGCCCGCAAGTCGCTTTCCGTCGATGACCGGGAGTAATAGCCCGACGAATAAGTCCCCGTGCCATAGCCCGCCTGAGTAACGCCAAATTCGCGCCCGATGTTCTCTTCATAGAAGTATTTCGACACCCCCCCCGCCGCCGATGCCGTCGCATCCGCCGCCGATCGGGCGGTGAAAGCATAGGTGTCCGCGTCCGTGACGGATTCAACCGGATGCTCGTGATAATACGTGTACGTTGGTGTCCCGCCGCCCGTGGCGGAACTCGTGGCCACGGTGTCGACGTGGATCAGGTATGCATTGGGCGTCAGAACATAGACCCGGTGGGTTTTATCAATATCCCCCGTTCCAACGCCGCCAACCGCCGCCGAACTTCCGAGGGTCGCGTATTCCCCTCGGGTCAGACCGTGCGCCGTGTGGTTGATAATCATAAATTTGGAATTCTGGATGGTTTCGAGAAGCCCCGAACCAAGCGTTCCAGAAGCGCCGATCGACAACCCGCCAACCGTCGCCGCGCACTGCAAATACGCCGCATCGCCAACCGTCACCCCATGCGCCGTGTGCGTGACCGTGACAGTGGTTGACCCGCCGACGGTCGCCATGCCGCTGGTAAACTCTCCGCTCGCCCGTGATGGGGTGACATCCCATATCCTGGCGTCATGGTAGACATAGAGCTTTTTATGCGTGCCAATGCCGACAAGTTTCTGCCCGGCATTGTCTTCCCATGCATGGGTGGCGCGCGCTTTCCCGGCAACCGTGTCGAGCGTCGCCTTTTCCTGCCCGCCGATGATTTGTGGCAGGCCCTCCCCGTTCACGACGCGGAATCGAACCTTGTCCGCATCGGTATAGGCGCCCTCGGATGACAATTCCGAGTTGTCCTTAACGACACCAGGGCGGAGACGGGGGGCGAAGTTCGCCATGTTACGACGGCCATCCGGCTGTGATGTCCCGATCGGCTATTTCTTGAGCCGTTCGAGTGGGATCGTTGATATATTCGGCGTGCGCGCTTTCAGCCGCCTGATAGTCTTTCTTGTGATCGACCACCTGTTGATATAACGCCGTGGCAAGAGTGGATGTCATGGGAATCACTTTGCCGGAGCGCGTGGTCACCTTGTTCGTGCCGGTCAAACTCCCATCCGCGTAAGCGTCTTTCAGTTCTTTGATCTCTGCGACGGCGTCCGGCGTTGTGGCAATGGGGATGCCGTTGAAGGTCATCCCTGCCTGCGATAGACGGCGATACTCGGCGCGGAGGGCGTCTAGTTTTTTGACGCGGACGCTCGCCACCCGCGCCGCCGTCTCGTCCTCCGTCAACGCTACCGTCTCCCATTCCGACCCGTCGTACGATTGCTTGTGCGTGTTCGGATTGAACGCCGGCGCGCCTGTGGCCGCGACATAGCCCAGCGTGGCCAGTTTGGCATCGGGCAACTGATTGAGAGCCGTGTAGTTGGTGCCATCCGCCGCAAGGTGCGATTTGGGAAGCGGAGCCGGAGCCGCGCCGTTGAATGAATAGAGCGTCATGGCCGGTCCTCAAACTTTAGGAAAGAGAGCGAAGGGGCTGAAGTTCGCAGTGTACCGAGCAGCCCCTATCGTGAGGCGAAACATTGCGACTCGGCCTCCGAAAGGACGGACATTGGTTAGCCCCCACATGCCGATCAAGAATTGCGACCAGTTCGATGCCCCAATGTTGGTGCTATCCGTGCCTGTCGCTTCTTCATTGCCGTCACAAAACAGGCGATAGGTTGTGCCCGACCGTGACCACGCCCAATGATGATACGCTGGCCGGTTCCACGACACCCCACTCTCACTCGTGGCTATCCCGCCGTTGTTGCAGCCCATGTCCGCCGCTGGCGGGTAGGCATAGGGGCCACTAGTCGTGTTGAAGAACCACGGGAAATTGAACGAAACGCCGGTAGACCCGCCAGACGCCGCCCCGGTCATGCAATTTGTTCCCGTAGCGGTGTTATTTACATAGGCGATCGTCTCAATGCAGAAATCGCCGGTCCCTGGTTTCAATCCCGCATCATCGGAGAACGTCAAGTAAAACAGGTCCGTCTCGGAGCCGAAGTCCATGGCGTATCCGGTGGGGCTCTCAGCGTCCGTCTCGATCGTCACCGGCCCAGTGTTAGTCACCGTTCTGGCGTTTGGCGATTTGTCGAGTATCGAGGCGTCGCCGTCCTCTGGCATCAACAACAATGCGACATTGGCCAGGAGCGCGTCGGACGCGCCGACGGCGACCACCCCATCCGCGACATGCTGGATCGGGCAGTCGGGAAGCGCTCCGCCTATGAGAGGGTTTCGCATTAGCCGACCACCTGATAGATGCCGTTGAGCGTCAAATCATCCGCCGCCGACGCCTGACCAACCAAAGATTGGTCCTCCATCACGTCGATCGGCGAGTTGCGGTCCACAAGAACAACCGCCTTTCCCGCGTCGATTGACACATTCAGCGGGATAACATCACCCAACGAAGACCCGGCAACCGTGTCGGAGCCGTAAGCCACTTGGCTGTCTCCGACATCGGAGTTGATGCCCGCGCCGTCTTGGTTGTACCGCTTGCACTGCGCCGTAACTGCCGCCGCGCTGGCGTCATTGTTCACCGCCACAAGGGAAACGAGCCGGACCAGTTTGCCACTGCTTGCCGTGTTCGAAAGAAAGTTGCGGTTCGTGGTCGCGGACGAAAAGGCAACGGAAAACCCGTATTCCTTGACCGTCGTTGAGCCAGAAATCGTTGGTGCGGCCATTACATGACTCCCATCGCCATCGCGTGGTTAAGATTGAGATTCGAGACTGGGGATACCACGGCGGTATCCGCCGCCACGGTCAGCGTTTCGTCCGCGCCGTCATTGTTTTCGGTCAACGTGACGCCAGAACCAGCCACTAGAGCGCCGTTCAGATACCGAGCTGTCGTATCGTTCGCGCTCACCAGAACCGCGCCGGACGCCGCCGGGATCGCGGACGATGCGATGGCCGTGTTCATCTGCCCGACATTCACGCCATCCGTTGTTGCCGTCCCCGTGGCAAGCGCGGTGATTTTTTGCGACCCCATTGAAACGGATGACGTTGGCGCGCCCAGGTCATCAAGATTAATCGGGCCGGTGGCGTAACAATCAGTCCCGTCGCAAACGATGCTGACGCCCTGCCCCGTCGCGAGAGTGACCGTCTCGGACCCGCCGGAAGTCTTAATCGTCGCGGTTTGCCCCGATTTGTTGTGAATCATAAATCGGCTTTTGACGCTCGCCAACGTCACCGTAAACGCGGCGGACGGGGAGCCCGCGAGGATATGCCCCGGCTGGCGGTTCTGCTGGCTCACATAGTTCGATGACGTGAGGGCCATGTCCCCGGTCACCGTATGGGTAACGACGCCGTGAATGCCCTCGGACATCTGCTGGATGGCGTTGTTTAGCCCCGCCGTGGTGTCGGTGCCCCAGGTGTTCAGGTTGTCCCCCGCGTCCTGTACGGGATAACCACCATAATTCGATGCCGATGTGCTCATGATACAGTCGCTCCGTCGCTAACGCGCTTCCAGTTCGTCCCGTCGCTCGTGGCGAGCGTCCGTCCGCCGGCCTCATCCGTCACGATGACCACGCTATTGAAATGCGTCGTCGCGCTCGGAAGCGTCGCCACCGTGTAGGCCGCGACTTTCGGAATCTGGCCTAGCGAGAATTTGCTGTTTTCAAGGTTCTGAAGCTTGGGGGTGAGAACCTGGATCACGGACCACGCCCATTGCTCCCAGGCCTTACCAGTCGGGGCCGGGATCATACGACCACCACGTCAAGCTGAGTCTTGATCGGCGAACCACTGTAGATCGCCCGCGCGCTTTCACCTTTCAACGCCCCGACCGCCCTGTCATAGAGGCCTATCCACACTTGGAGCCGCGCGTCATCTTCAAGATACGGCGCGGAATGCACCAGAGAGCCGTAGAGGTAGACATCCGGGTAATTGGTCAAAAGCCAATTCGTGTCCGCGTCGTCCGCCAACGCCGTTAGAGCCTGGTAATAGTGCAATTCGACGTTATAGGCGGCATCCGACGGCGGGCGAATGAGCATATCCCCGCCCTGGATCGCATAGGCCACCGGCTGGGCCGTCGTTGTGTTTGGATATTCCTGGAACAAGTCAAAGATCGTTTTGCTCACCAGCGCCTTCAGTGGCGTCGATTGCAATATCACCGCCTCGGCGCTCAGGAAATCGGTGGGCAGCGTGAGGCTGGTCCCGCTAGCCGCGAGCGCGATTGTCTCGCTCGTTTGTTGCCGGCGATGCAGAAGATCCCGCTGGATATTGACCTCGAACAATCGGACAAAATCCGGCACCTTGGCCGTGAAATCCGTGTCGCCATCTCGCGCCAGTTCAGCGCCAATCGACGTTTTAAGCTGCCCGTAATTCGCGAGTGCCATTCGTCGCCTCCAATACCGATTTCAAATCCCACGGCTCATGAACGACGTTCACGCAGCCAAACCAGGGGTGCGTGGCCTCGTTTATTCCATAACGCCAATGGTGATAGTCCTTCGGCAGTAAAACCCACGTCGGCGTGCCGAGCGCGCCGGCAAGGTTAATCACCGAGGTTGGAACCGAAATCACCGCATCCAATTCGGCGACTAGCGCCGCCGTTTCGTCATAGTCCGGCGTTTCGACCATAAACGGCCAATGGATAATCCCAGGAACGAGGGGTGGCTCTTTGTACTGGAGAGAGATGAACGTAACGTCCGGCCCGTCTGTGAACGGGGACACCCCCAATTTCTCCAATAGCCACTGAGCATCAACCTGCCTCTCGTATCCCGCGCCCTTCGCAAAGCCGCCTGTCCAGGCCAGCCCGATTTTCCGTCCCGGTAAATCATCCAAAAGCGCCCGCGCCATCTTCCGCCGCTCGGGGCATGCGGTCAGATACGGCTTGCGCGGGCAATCGTCCGGCTTGTCCCAGAAATGCATCGGCAAGGATGAAATCGGGATCTTATGCGTCGGGCTGAAATCCGCCAGCCAGGGCTTATCAGTCTGATATCGAGTGCCGCGAACCTTCAGCCATGGGAACGATCTTTGAAACAACCCAGCTAGCTTTGGGTTGGTTTCCAGAACGACATCGCGCCCCTCCAATTCATGTAGCAGGGCGGCAAAATAAACCTCATCGCCGACGCCTTGCTCGCCATAGACAACTAGCCGGTCGAAGTCGCCGTCGATCCACATCTCCGCGTCGCCGAAAAACCGCTCGGGACGCTCGGGCTGCCCCACATGGGAATGCATGCAGCGCCAGCCGTTTTCCCAATCTCCCTTGGTCATGTAGACCATGCCCAGATTGCCGAGCGTGTCGGGGGAATTCGGGTCGATCTCAATGGCGCGGTGGTAAAATTCCAGCGCCTCGTCATGCCGCCCCATCGAGTGAAGAACGGTGCCCATGTTCGATAGCGCGAATTTGTAATCCGGGTCTCTTTCAAGAGCCTTGGCGTAGAATTCAGCCGCGCGCTCGTGTTGATGCCAGGCATAGAGGCATCGGCCAATCCCATTGTACGGCGCGGCCTTTTCAGGCGCGATCCGCATCGATTGCTGGAACATTTGAAACGCAACGCCGAGGTTGCCGTGGTCGAACAGCGCCGCCCCCATGCAATACAGGCATTCGGCGTCATTGGGGTGATCGTTCAGATAACTCTCATAGAGGCTCAACGCGCCGGTCGGGTCACCCGCCTCGACCAACTGGCGCGCTTGGATCATACGTTCCAATGGGCGCTCCGCAAATGCCGCCAATCGGAATCGTTCAACAGTCGCTTGACCGCCGGCCAATGGTCTTTGTTGAAAACGTCAATGCCCTTCTCGGTTTTCCATTGCTGGATAATCGTGAGGGGGATGGTGCCGACCTTGCGGAAATCTCGGCTTTCACTCCATCCGCCGTGACCCTCGTTGGCCTGATATTTGTTGGCCTCCAGAATGCCGGTCACGTCCTGAACTTCGTGAACCTGGAACTCGTTTCCATCGGTGGATTCATTAACGTACCAAGTCTGAATCCCGGTCAACGGGTCGATATCAATCAAGCGTTTGTCGGTCATGATTTCTCCAAAGGAAACGGGGGGCCGAAGCCCCCCGCCCATGGTTACGCGCAAGCCGTAGGGTGTACCCCTAAGCTACGGCGAGGTCCGCGATCTTACCGCTTGCGGCCTCGTTGCAGCATTCAAGGGTATATTCCCCTACAATGTGGCGCTTCTCGGAATCGCCGGTCTTCGCCAAGCGCTCTTGCTTGAACGAACGCCCAGACAGCGGGCAAAGCTTCCAGTAATCCCAATCGACCACCAAGCCCGTCCGACCCCGCATGAAGCGGTCGGGGACGATCGCAAGCTGACCGAAGTCGCTGACATAGACATCGGCGGCGCCGATAATCTGCGTCTGACCGACCTTCGGCGCGGTGTCGCGATACAACGTCGCGATGCCGGAGAAGGTCGAAGCCTGCTGCTTGTTGAACGAACCCACCATGAAGGTCGACGGATCACCGCCCGCGTCCCAAGCCGAAGCAAGAACGGTCTTCAGTTGAGCCTCGGTCAAGGTCCGAACGGTGGTGCCGTCGGTCGGAGCAGTGGTCGGAGCGCCCGAGGACGTTACCGGCGTGGTGCCGTCGGTATAATTGTCCTTGTTGGACGCGATCCACGTTTCCATACCCGCCATGGCGCGAGCCGTCGCGGAACTGCCGGCAACCGCCGCACTGTTCTGCGTCACCGAAAGCTCAAGATCGCGCTTCAGCTCCTTCGAGCGCTTGGACATCTGATACGCGAGTTCCTTCGCCCGACCGGCTTTGTTCACGGCGTCGGAAGTGCCGGAAACCTGGACGGTCTTTTTCAGGATCTGCGTGTAGTTGCCAAGGCGCGAAGTCGCCTGAATGGTATTCGGGCTCGAATCGTCGCCGTCGAGATGAGAATTCGACGCGGCGGCGGCGAGGGAGTCGGTCTGCCCAATCTGTTACTTTCGAGGACTCCCGGCCTCTACTGACCACTTTCGTGGCGGGCGCCTACTTCACTTCGGCACCTCTTGCGGTTTCCCGCAAGGTCGGACTCTATCATCACGCCACAAGTGGCGCGTCTGGCGTATTAGCCTCTGAGGGTTCCGCTTGTCCGAAGATTTAGCGGCCTTCCCTGCTGATTACCCAATCCCGTGACTGTTCAAACCATGCAGCTTGTCGTTTCCAACTACTGTTTAGGCTCACGGGCTCTAAGGGCTTCCCAGCATATAGCCAGATTTTACATGAGCAAGCTATTTACTCATGGTAGGTGCTGGTTGCGGTGCCCTTCTTCATGTTACTCACTGCGGGAGTTTCCGTTGGTGAGATGTTAAATATCAAGTTACTCAGGTCTTCACGAACGCCCGTGAGGTCGAACGTGGTAGTCGTTCCGGAGGGGACAGCCATTTCAAGGCTCCTTATGTCCTCCGCCGAAGGGTTACTTCATCATGTCAGCCATGAGAATGTCCGCCATTGATTCAGCACTGCCCTTCTGGCGGTGTGCTTTCACAAGGCGCGCTTTCTTGGGATCGCCTTTCGGCTTCGGAGCGGGACCAGCCGACCGCACGGGAACCGGCGGCTTTGCGGCCACCTTCTTCTTCGCGATCGATGTTTTGGATTTCCGTTCGGCCATTACCTGGTCATAGAGATACGCCTTTCGGGCGATGACGACGGCGCGGCTATCAGCCAAACCGTTGACTTCATCCTGGGTGTACCCCGACGACAAAAGCATGTCCCGAACGCCGGCCTTTTCGCGGCTTGCCACTTCCGGCGTCGCCCATTCAGGGATGCGTCGGGGAAGCAATGCCGCTTGCTCAGCCGCGTATTGCTGTTGAGCGTGGGCGTGTCGCTGTTCATGCTGTTGCAAGAAAGCGGCGCGCTGTTGCATCACAGCTTCATACTGGTGCTGAGCTTCAGCCGATCCGATTGGATCATCCGAATCCCATTGCGGTTTCTGAGGCGTGTTGGCCTGTAGAAACAGCAACTCCTGTTCCTTCGTGCGCTCCCATTCTTGCGCGCGGTTCTGGAGTGCGCGGGCCTCGTCACTCAACGACGTGGTTTTCCGCGTGTAATCCTCGGTCCGCATGTAACCGTCACGGAGTTCGTCAAGAGCTACCCGGATCGGGCCGTGCTGGGGATGTTCCCATTCGACAAAGTCTTCAAGATCATCGCCCTCGGCCTGTTCTGGACTCTCTTCGCCCTCGGCTTCAGTCGCATCGTCTTCGGATTCGGACGATTCCTCGTCCTCGGCTTCAGAACCTTCGGCGTCATCGCCTTCTGGCTGCTCTTCTGCCCCCTCGTCGGCCTCTGGGCTACCCTCGTAAGGACCATCAACCGTCTCGGTGTCTTGCTCTCGATTGATGCCGTCTTCGGCGTCCAATTCCTGAGACGCGAACGCCTCGAAACCGTCGAGATTAAGGTCATCGACGCCTGGTGAGGCGCTACCGACAACTGCCATTTTCAACCTCCTTGCGACGCCCTCGGGCGCTACCGCAAATGAAAAAAGCGCCCCGAAGGACGCCGACTAACCCCTGTCAATGCAGGGAATTCTTGTTAGACGCTTGTTAGACGACCTCGTGGTTGTGCCCGAGCATGGCTTGAGAAGCCTTGCCCGCCATCAAAGCCGCGCCAAGCGCGCCCCGAACGTGTTCAAGAACCTCGACCGCTTTCAGGCGATCCAGCCTCGCGGTCGCTTCCTGAGCGCTGACCGCATCGCGGATGTAAAGCTCGCGAAGATCGTCAAACACCTTGTTGAACAAATCGCTCCCAAGGATGCGCTGGGCCTCTTCGCCCGCGCGCTGTTGCTCTTCTAGCTGACGCTTGGCGTCTTCATCGGTCATGCCGAGTTCCCATCGGGGCCGCTGTTATTCCGAATATAAGACGTGTACCAATCCGCCATGTTGGATTGGTTGCTTGGATCGTATTGAGCGTCCCAATCTTCCTCGGTAAAGCCGCCAACAGGCGAGAATCCGCCGCTGCCTACCGAGCCGAACACGCCGCCATTCGCGCCGCCGTTTCCGCCGTTCATGAGATGCTGAGCGTATTGCATGTTCACGCCCCTCTGACCCGCGACTTCCATCGGGTCGCCGCCGAGAAGATGACCGTTCATCATCTCGAACACCTGCCGATTGGTGAAGCCCGGCGCCGTCGCTGCATCGCTTGTCGCGCTCGGGTCGGGCTGCCCATCCCAAATGCCGGATGGAGTGACCGGGCGGACCTGCTGACCGGCCATCGGGTCCATGCCTTGGGGTTGCCCTTGCGACGCCCTTACCGAAATCATCTCGGGCGGCAATTGGCTTAAGTAGTCGAGCCCGCCCGAGCGCGCCCCCGAAGGGTCCCCCTGCATTTGCCCCATCGGCATCGCCTGGTCTTGGCCGCTTGGCGTGTTCGATAACAGCCCCCCGCCGCCTTGGCCCGGAGGCTGGGCCAGCAACCCCGGCGATTGACCATATTGCGTCCCCGGCTGGGCCATGATGTTTTCAGCCGCCGTGCCGCCCCAAACGCGGGGATCGCCCGCGCCGAGCAGCCCGAAAGACTGCGGGTTGGCTGGCGTTCGCACCTGGTATCCGCCCTCGCCATAAATGCCGCCCGCGAAATGCGGCATGACCTCGTTCATTTGCTTGTCGGACAAGAGCCCCTTTTGCCACTCGGGCCAGATGCTCGTTCCGGGCATCATCGAAGGCCCGCGCCGGGTCATCGTCCCCGCGCCGGGGATTGTTACTTGGTCAGGACGAGGCATTGTCGTCTCCTTAACTTTGGGGCTCACCCCGCTTGAAATACGCTGTCACCAATTTGGCGGATCGGCAGGTCCAAGCCCCACTTGCCGCAAAAATCACGAAGGTCACCCAGCCCCATCTTCGCCTTGCTCAGGAAATACGGGTCCACGCCCGAGACCGCCGTATATGCCAACTCCACCGCTCGATTCTCGCCAGCACGCGGGACAAGATCCGCCGCAATCCGCTTGTGGGCCTCGCCGTCGCTATCCACGCCCGGCACCTCGGCGGCTTCGACCAAATCAAGCGCCTCGCCGATGTCGGCGGTAGCTGGGAAAGGTGGATAGTTCGTCGCGAAAACAGTGTCATCGTGATCACCCGCTAACAGAGATACCGAAGGCACGCCCATATGCGCCGCCTCAAGTGCCGTCGTGCAGCCCGTGTGCAAGACACAGCGCGCGCCCCGCATCCATTGAACGTGGTTCCCGGTAACGGCGACGTGAACTCTCGGGTTGCCTCGATATAGATTTAGCCACGGGTCCGGGTTCTCGCCGGGATGCGGCCTGATCACCACCTCGCCGTCGTATGCCTCGATAAACTCCCGCACTTTCCTGATACACGTCCAATCGTGCTCGATATGAGCGATGAACTGCTCTCGGCTATCGAACACCCCCGCCGAAACACACATGGCGTGATAGGCCTTGATGTCGCCGCCTCGGGGGTTGGCGCCGCTGGTGTTGGTGTTGACCAGCAGATACCCTGATCGATCGGGCTCGCCGTAAATCTCTGGCTTTTTAAGCAAATCCAACCTTGGATTGCCCGTCCATTTGCCATTTATCGCGTGTTCGGCTTGCCACTCATTGGCGACATAGGTCACGTCGACCGGCAAACTTCGCAATATGTCTTGGCGGAAATGCACCGGGCACCGAACCGCCAGCCCTTCTTCGTCCATCACCGCGATGTTGTGGCCGGCCCGCTTTGCCGTCTCCATCCATCCGCGCATGGCCTTGTTTTCGCCCTTGAACACGACACATCCCACCGGGAGCGATTCAAGGTTCGGAGCCAAAACCCGCTGGCTTCCGATGATGCTTGATATCCCCCAATCATGCAGCGCCGACGCCACCAGAAGCCGGGACCATAACTCCCGGTCGCGGTTTTCAATCATGAAGTAGATCAATGTCAGGCCTTAGAATTTATGCGTATATCGAAGCATCGCTCCGTCAAAACGCGGGTTGGTTTCCATGCGAAAATTCCCATATTTTGGATGCGAGAATCCAAGACCCAAGTTGTTTATGCCGCCGCCGTTCCATCGGACATCGTAATCATCGCCCACCGCCCTTCCCATGCCATACCCGGCACCAACATCAGCACTAAGCAGCCCGCCACCTGCCGGCGCCTGGGCACCGAGAAGCCCTGAAAGATAAAGGCTTCTAACGTCGTCACTCATCCCCCCGCTTGCATCCGCCCGCCCATATAGGCTCGCTCGGCGCAAAATATCTAAAATGGATTCATCCATCACGCCGCCTCCCTCATTTCTCCCCACCGCACAATCGAATGCTTTCTAACAATGCGGGGCGGCATCTCGATCCTGTTCGTCGGGGCCGTTTCCGACAATTCATCGCGCCCCCGGTCCAGCATCACATCAATCGCGCGGGCAATCTCATCGGTGGCGTTTTTCCGAAACCCCATCCCCGATTTCTCAACCCCGCGCTCGGTGAATTCGCCCCGATCAATCAGAACGCTTGTTGGCACTTCATCCCCATCGGCCATAACGTGCTGCATCAGCATCATGTCGTGCCCCCGCGTCGGGCCGTTGACCTCGACCGAATTGCACCGAAGCCATGGGACGTTGAACCCGAGGCACAGTGCCGCCGGCCCGCTCGGGGAAATCTCCACAAACAGCCTAGCGTTCGACACCGCGCCCGCCTGATGCTTGAAAGACATCCTCGACCAGTCCGCATATCCCTTGCGCGCCGGCAAGCGCGTCATGTCTTCATGACCGATGCGGACAACGTGCCCGCCCCTGGAAATGATATGGTCGATGACTTCATTCGCCTGGGCCGGGTCGATGTCCCGGTTCGGCCTATCAACCCGATGATCGTATCCCGCCTCTCGGTAGTGAATCACCGCGTGCCATGTCGGGAAATCCGGCACCGGCCATCCATCAGGGAGCGTGAATTGCGCCAACCTGTCGAACGCCGGGAGATATTCCCGCCTGCACGCCATCGGCGGCAGAATGATTTCGCTCTGATCAACGTGCGCCGCTTCCCATGCCGGGAACTTCGGGATTGTCCCGTGGGCCGCGCTATCGAACCAATCGAGCGGAATAGGCATCCCGGCCCAAAGCCGATCGAATTGCGGCAGCATCGCGAGGATGTCAGCCTTATAGGCACGGTCATCAACGTAATAGGCGTCTAAGCTGGCTTTCTCGAACTGTTCCCTTACCGTCGCCGCGTAAATCGCTTGTTCGATGAAGTCTCCGACCGTGCGGTGCAAAAGCGGGGCGAAGATTCTCATCAGTCGCTCACGTTGATGTCGCCCTGCCCGTCGCGCGAGCCGGCAGCCATCTTCAATTGTTCCAATTCGGCCTCCATCACCAGTTCCCGCTCGCGGAATTGCTGATCAATGGTCATCTTCTGAACATCCAATTGATGGGCGCGCTCGGCCTGGCGCTCGGCGGACTCCAGCTTCATGCCCTCGATCGCGCGTTGCTGTTCCAACTGTTGCTGGAACTGCTGCTCTTGCATCGCCGCGTTGCGCTGAGCCTCTTGAGCTTTGATCTGCTGTTCCGCCTGGAGCCTCTGAGCGGCAAGAGCGGAATCGGCTTGTAATTTCTTCTCCGCCATGGCCGCTTCGGCTTGCATCTTCTGGCCGTCCATTTGCTGCTGCATTTGGAGCTTCTGCATCTCCATTTGCATCTTGCCCTGAGCCTCAACCACCTTCGGATCTTGCCCCGGCGGTTGCGGCGGCATCGGGTTTTTGTCCGGGTCGGTGAAGAAAATATCAACGTCCGGCAAGTCCGCCGCCTCGACCATCTTCTCCAACGTGTTGTAATAGTTCCTCATGGTGACCAGCGGGTTTTGCATCCCCGCGACCTGTAGGATCTGCTCCTGCTTCTGAGCGATCACCATATAGCGCTGCATCTGCTGGTCACGATTGCCGGTTCCCAAGCCAACAGACACCTTGATGTCCATATCCGCGTTCCACGAGCGCGGGTCCATCGGCACCCAATTGCCGCGAAGGCGAATGATGCGCTCTTTGTCCTGGTGCTTGGTCACGAGATGGAGCATCAACCGGGCCAGTTGCTTGAACCCCGTCTCCGCATACACGCGCGTGATAAGCTCGGTTCGCTCGCGGCCCTGATTGCTATCCTCGCGGACCTTCTCCGCCGTCTCCGGCTGCAATGCGTTCGGATTAAGATCCGGCCCCATCGGGGTGACGCCCGTGCGGCGGACCAATTGGCCGTCGACATATTCGAGCATCGGAAAGGCGCGCTGGCCTTCCCATGTCGTCTGGAGCGGCACGATCGCGTTCGGCCCCTTGGCGCGGATGATGGCGTCCGGCGCCTGGTTCAACACGTCGTTGAAGAACTCAGGTTCAATCTGGCTCATGTCCACGACTTTGCGCGGGAAGACGGAGTGATAAAGCCCGTCCATCATCATCCGCAGCAAGGTCGACTTCCACCGCTGGACCTCTCGCGACCCGTCCTCCATTGACAGCCCGATGCGGCGATGCGGCAGGATGATCGGCGTTAGCTCGCAGAACGGCAGCAATCCCTCGTGCTTGTCATTCTCGAAAATAACCGGAGAGTCCGGACCGTTGCCCATGACCACTCGCCGCCATTCGGTCTCGCCGTCGCCGTCATAATCGAACTGGATATAGACCTCATAGATCCGGCACAGTTGCGCCGCCTCATCCGTGGCGTCGTTGTCGTCATCGTACTCGAGGTCGTCAAACCGCTCTTCGGTTTCCTCATACAGATCATCGTCGGCGCTCAGGCTCTCGACTTCCGTCTCGTCATAGCCGCGCTTCAACAGGTCGCTCTTCGATACCCGCGTGCGCCGGGCCACCATGCGCGCGTCTTCCAAAGACTTGGCGCGGCTGTTGGTCAAGAACTCTTCGGGCGGGAGAGCCTCCATCTTGATTTCGCCGCTGGTTTTGACGCGGCGGATCTTGATGTCAAAGAGCATCGTCGGCCCTTGCATCGATATAACCCCGCCAACATCCCCCGGCATCGGCGCTTGAGGCATGCCGCCAGCATCCGGCCCCATCGGCTGCGGTGGCATTTGCGGCTGCGGTGGCATTTGCGGCTCGGCGGGCATTTCAACCTCCGCCGGGTACTCTTCAATCTCTTCAACCGTCACGCTCTCGTCGTTGACGATCTCCGTCATCTCATCAACGCTAAGGCCGGTGTATTCCTCGGTGACTTCGGTTTCGGATTCCTCCCACCAGACATGAAGCACGCTGTTCTTGTAAATCAGCGGCGATTTCATCCAATCGAATATCTGCCGGAAATTGCCCTTGCGCCGCATCAGCCACGAGACATAATCCGTCGCCTGTTGCGCCGCATCTTCGTCCTCTTCGCCTTCGGGCTCAAATCGGAACACCTGATCCGTGCCGAGAAACACCCGCACCAATGACGGCATGACCGTTTCGACCGTCTCGTAAACGTCACGGGACATGACCTTCGATCGTCCCGGAATGCTCGGCAGGGTCGATTGCTCGCCCATGTAATAACGCCAAGCGGTGGCGCGTTCGGACGACAGCTCGTCATTGTCATACCCAATAGCCGAGCGCAGTTGCGACGATAACGCCGCCCTAAGCTTGCTATCGGATCGGGATGAATCAGACATTGGCCAGCTTTCTCGGGCGCCCGCGCTTGCGAGGCATGATTTCAACGACCGCCCCAGAAACATCGGCTGGCCGCGTTTCCAGATCCTCGATGCGCTCTTCAAGAGCGGCATACTTCGCACGGAGATCCGAGATCAGATCAAGCGCAGCCGTGACGGATTGATCCAGCCGCGCAACGCGGACAGCTAGTGCTTGAGACATTTGCAACCTCTGGTGATTGTCAGGGTC
>Ga0272443_10002201_pt1 | contig 25626 bp, 25 predicted proteins | sample SSMAcet12_FD_193581 | JGI IMG/M metagenome (GOLD analysis project Ga0272443, IMG submission 193581) | Marine sediment archaeal communities from Little Sippewissett salt marsh, Falmouth, MA, United States - SSM-Acet-12 | ecosystem: Environmental > Aquatic > Marine > Wetlands > Sediment ...
TAAATATGACGACCCCCCCCCCCCCCCCCAAGCCCTTTGGGTACGATAGGTACGAGATAGTATCCGACGCCCGCGTTCCGGGCACGCGCCCGCGCCTGTGTGTTCAATTTATCAACGCCGAAGCCGAACGATTCAATGCGTTGTCAGAAAGACCGCGAGGCAGTGTCCTGCGATTAGGCGAAGGCCCCCATGAAATTGATAGAGGAGAGGTTTTGGGCACCCGCCCCGGGGGGTGCACGCGTCCAGACCGGATGGTGGCCCTAAGTATGTACTGGCTGGAGCGCTGGATTAAGGCGTGGGAAGAGAGAGGCGTGGACACAACCATGGCCGAGGCGGCCAGATATGATCTGGCGCAGTGCTTGTGGGCCAACAGTCACGACTTCTGATGTGCGTCCCGGGCCGGACGGGCGGGGGAGGGCCCTAGAGAGGCATGCGCATAATGTTTTGATACGCGTCTATCACCTTGTCGCGCAACGCGATGAAGGTCTGCAAGGTGAAGTCCGCATCCGTCACGGCCTCCACGAGGGCGGGGAGGTCGCGCTTGCCGGCCACGGACTGCGTGACGGCCTCCTCGCCCCTGCGGATGGTGCCAACCATGTCTTGTGTGGCCTCGGCCAGGACATCCAGGAAAGGCTTGCCGCCCTCCGTGGGCGCGGCGTGCGCGGGGCCAGACGCGCGCAGAGACGCCCCCCGCCCGTAGGCACCCGCTGCGGCGGCTGGGTCCAGTGTGGCCATGCGGCTCTCCTTCTAGTACGCCCTAGCGATGATAACACTCTCCCCCCCGTCCGCAAAGGGCATGCAGCGGGGCGTCACGCCGTGGCGCTTTTTGACCTCCGTAAAGCTGGGGTCTTGCAAAACCGATGCCGGCGCGCGGGCGAAGCCCGTCCCGTGCGCGAAAAACCCGTCCAGGTCCTCGGTGTCGTGGGTGTTCTCGCGCAAACGCTGTTCGGCCCGCGCAAGGAGGTTTTGCTGCACCTCATCCAGGAGGCCCCGCGCCGCGCCCAAAAAATGCTGCACGGGCGCGGTGGCCTTGCTCCCCCGCCCCAGGTCGCGGCGGACGTGCGTGACGGTGCCCGCCGCGGCCTCCCGCCCGCCGATCTCCACACGCAGCGGCACGCCGCGCTTCAACGCGCCCCAGATCTTATCGGGTGTGCGCATGTCGCGGGCGTCCACCTCGGCCCGGATGCCGGCCGCGCGCAGTTGTTCCGCCAGGGCTTGGCAATGCTCTGTCAACGCGGCGTCCGGGCTCTTTGTGATGGGCAAGATGGCCACCTGCTCCGGCGCGATGCGCGGCGGGAGGACCAGGCCGTCGTCGTCCGCGTGGGTCATGATCAGCGCCCCGATGAGGCGGGAGGACACCCCCCACGACGTCGTGTGCGCGTACTGCTCGCGCCCGTCTTTGTCCTGATACTTTATCCCGCAAGACCGCGCGAAGTTCTGCCCCATGTGGTGACTTGTGCCGGACTGCAAAGCCTTTCCGTCTTGCATCATCATTTCAAACGTATACGTCACCTCCGCGCCGGGGAACGTTTCATCCTCCGTCTTGCGGCCCGGGATGGAGGGCAGGGCCAGCACCTCCCGCGCCACGCGCACGTACATGTCCAGCACGGCCCGCGCGTCCGCGTCGGCCTCATCGGCGGTGGCGAAGGCGTTGTGCCCCTCCTGCCACAAAAACTCGCTGGTGCGCAGGAACAGGCGCGGGCGCATCTCCCAGCGCATCACGTTCGCCCATTGGTTCAGCTTCAGGGGCAAATCGCGGTACGACTGCACCCAGCGGGCCATGGCGTCGCCGATGATCATCTCCGACGTGGGCCGCACGACCAAAGGCTCCTCCAGCGGCGCGGCGGGCTGTAAGCCCCCGTCTGGCCCGGCCTCAAGCCGGTGGTGCGTGACGACCGCGCACTCCTTCGCAAAGCCGTCCACATGCTGCGCCTCGCGGGAGAAATAGGACAGGGGGATGAGCAACGGAAAGTACGCGTTGCGCACGCCCATGGCCTTGATTTCCCTATCAAAAGCGGCCTGGAGCCCCTCCCATATCGCGTAGCCATTGGGCTTGATGGTCATGCAGCCGCGCACGGGCGAGGACTCGGCCAGGTCGGCCGCGCGGATGACCTGCTGGTACCACTCGGGGAAGTCCTGCGCGCGGGTGGGGGTGATGGCGTTTGGGGTCATTTTTCCTTTTGCTCTCTTATAAAATCAAAAGTTTTTCTTAGAAAAAGGTTAAGGCTCATTGTACCCCTTGAGACGTGTATATCGTTATACATATCTTCACGATTCTTTTGTAAACATACAATACCGGGAGATGTTCGTGCCTCCTCCTTAAAATCGCAGCATGATACCATGAATGATATTATATCAAATTCGAGGTTTTTCAAATCATCATTAGTGATGTATTCCAAGGGCTGTGATATAGTTAATAAGCATTTACGGCCTAGTATTCTGTCTTCTGATGTTATTTGTCTTCCAAAAAGCCGTATCTCTCCACTTCTTGCAGACTCAATAAGGCACAGACAAAGCATGTCTGCCATCCCGGATCCTGGATCACTAGATGAAGATAAGAGTTTTATGCCTCTTGCCTTCATTTTATTTATAACATATTGCAACGGCTGCTTTTTTCTTATTCCAAACCAGCGCTCAAGTCCGTATTCAACCCAGGGCGAGAATCGGCCCACAGCAAAACTTACAACACTTGCGGCAGCAACAATAAAGTACTGCCAAACCGGCAGCAGAAAGTCTTTCATTGTCATAGCGTTTTGAGAAACATCGGGGTCCACACACTCCCCTACCACACCCTCCGGCGCGGAGCTACGCCTTATCCTTGTCGGGCCCTATCTGGCTCGCGTCGATCAGGGGCTTTCTGTCGTAGGTCAGGCAGCGAGCCAGACCGAAGAGGCTGATGCATATCCAAGAGACCTGGATGAAGGCGGAGGGCCCATTCCACGCGAAGCAGAGCGAGAACAGGACCAGCCCTGCGGCCACCAGGTTCATAAGGCTGTAGCCCAGGGTTTTGACAAAGTCGCGTCTGTGCTGGATAATAGCGTATGTGACCAGGTAGAGTCCGGCTCCCATAAGTCCCATCATCTCAGCCGCAGCGTCCCAGGTCACGCCCATGGCCATTCCCCTACCACACCCTCCGCCGGGCGGGAAGGCGTGGAAGCCCTTGCCTATGTCTGCTGCTCCGGCGACGCGAGCGTGACCCCACCTATCGCGATTTTCCCCTGCAGGAAATCTTCATATATCTGGCGAATGACCGCTTGAATAACCTGATTTCTATAATCAATGCCTGTGTATACTTTTGTGCTGCTCCAAAAACGCAAAACTTCATTAGCCATATCCTCGACTACTTTGCATGCCCGTGCACGATCTTCTTGCGCACATACGATACAACTGGCATTTGGATCAACTCGGCCTTGTTTTACTGCTTCACTCAAGGCTGCACTGATGGCCTCCGCGTAAAGAGGGACAGATTTTCTTGTAATATCTGCAGCCGTCTCAAAGAGGTCACGTAGGGTTAGGTTTGGAATCTCGGGGGGGGGGGCGGCATGTGGCATAGTGCAGGTTCCTTTCGTGTTCCCGCACACCATAAGCGATTCCAGACGCCTAAGTCAAGCTTTTTTATATCTGATTCTTGCCTTGGCATCCCCCCACGGGGGGAAGGCGGCGGGTGCGCTGGCGGCAGCAAAATGGTGGCTGATCGGCATCTGGGCGGTGGCCCGGCGGTAGCGCAGCGGTGGCTGCCCGGTGGCAGGGCGGTATCAGAGCGGTGGCTGCCCGGTGGCAGGTTTTTGGCCTGTGGGCCCTATCTTGTCTTTGATAATACACGACTTTTCCCCCTGCGGGGGCGGAAATTGTGCTGCGGCGCAGCAGACTTTCGCACACTACGACGCGGCGGCGGCGTGGCCCTGTTGCTGGGCGCTGGCGGCCTGGAGGGACTTCCACGCCCCCTCGGCGATGGCCTCCACGTCCGCCGCGGCGTCCGCGTTGGGCGAGCGGGTGAGGAGCGGGGCCTGGTGCCGGATGGCCTCCTTTACGTGCCGGTCCGCGCGGACGATGCCTGCGAGCGGCGGCGCCACGCGCAGGAAGTTCTCGCACGCGCGCAGCAGGGTCTTGTACGTCCGCTGCCCCTCCGTCAAGCCCGCAGCCATGTTCACCACGATGCGCACATGCCGCGCCCCGCCCGCCGCGACGCCCAGCTTTATGAAGGCATAGGCATCCGTGAGGGCCGTGGGCTCATCCGTGGTGACGAGGAGGGCCTGCGCGGCGGCGGTGGCGAACAGGCGCACCGTCCGGTCCACCCCCGCGCCCAGGTCTGCAATGACCACGTCATAGGCCGGGGCGACGGCGACAAGCTGGTCCCTAAGAGACGCCAGGCGCGGGGCCGGAAGGGCCGAGAGGGAGGCCTGCCCAGAGCGGCCGGCGATGACGTCGAAGCCCCCGCCGGGGTGGGTCTGGATGACCTTCTCCAGGGGGAGGCGGCCCCGGATGACGTCGTTTAGGTCCCGCCTGGGCATGAGGCCCAGCTGCACGTCCACATTCGCCAGGCCCAGGTCCCCGTCAAACAAAAGCACGCGCCGCCCGGACCTGGCCAGGGCGTGGGCCAGCGTGATGGAGAACCAGGTCTTGCCCACACCGCCCTTTCCGGAGGCGACGGTGATGAGGTTGCGACAAGAGCGGCGGGGCTCCGAGAGGGTGCCGTCCTGGGCAGCGAGAAGGGTGGGGGAGTCCGCCGTCATGCTGCGCCCTCCCGTATAGCGTCCCGCTGCTGGGGCTGGGCCCCCTGCTGCGGCTCAAGGCCGTGGAGCAGGGCGTGGGCCAGGGAGCGCGCGGTGACAGGCACGGGGCCCTGGGCCACGCTGGGCGTGGCGGAGGTGGCAGCGAAGGCCATGCACCCCTTGCGCGCCCCGGCGAGTAGAGCACCAAAGCGCCGGGCGGCGTCCAGCCGCGTGGCCAGAAGGAAGCGCGCACCTGCGGCAGCAAAGATGCGGGAGGCCTCCCCGGCCTCCTCGGCGTTCAGCCCGGCGGGCAGGGCCAGGACTACGTCCCCCTGCGCGGCCTTGGCCAGGGCCGCTGTGGCGCGCATGGCCCTTGCGTCCAGGGGGTTTGCCCCCGCGCTGTCCACGAGAATCCGCTGCGCCCCCTCGGACCTGGCCTGGGCGATGAAGGCCGCGGCCTGGGGAGGCCCCTTGGCCAAGAACAAGGGCGCGCCCAAGATTTTGGCAAAAGCCTGGATCTGCGCCGCCGCGCCCGCGCGCTCTGCATCCGCGCAGATAAGGGCGACCTTGGCCCCCACCATCGCAGCCTCTGTGGCCAGGCGGGCCACAGCGGCGGTCTTGCCCGCCCCCGGCGGCCCCACCAGGACAACAGGGCGCCCCGACGCGCCCGAAGGCATGCGCCCGAAGGTGAAAAGGTGCGCCAGGGCTTCGGCCAGGGCTGGGGCGGGCTCCACATGGCCGCTGGCTGCGACGCAGGCAATAACCTCGTCCGCGATGTCCTCCGGCACGGCATGGAACAAGAGAGCATCCGTCACAACCTCCGCCGGAGAGGACTCTGCGCTCTCCTCGTCGTACTGGAGCCAGGACGCGCCCCCGTCGTCGGCCATCTCGTCCACGGCAGCGGTCAGGCAGACCCCGCCGCCCCGGTGACCCCGGGTGGAGAGGATGACGGCCTCGGGACCCAGTTCGTCGCGTACGATCTGCATGGCCTCCTTCAGCGTCGGGGCGGAAAAGGACTTGAGGCGCATTCGCCAAGCTCCCCGGAGTGTGGCACGGGAACAGAGTATACAAGCTCCGTGCCTACTATGCCAGGCCTCCGTTGCGACTGTCGCACTTTCCCCAGCTTATCCACAAAAGTATCCCTTTTCGGGGGGTTTGTGTGTCGGGGGAGAGAGGCAGGCATAAAATTTGTGTCTGGGGCATAGAGTCCCCATTTCGGTCAAGCGCGAGGCGAGCGGTGATCGCAATAGGGCCTAGAGGCTGCGCAGGACAAGGCCCGGTCCGTGCCCGGTGCGGGATAGGGCCGCGCGGGCGGCCTCGGCTTCGGCGTGGGTGGCGTAGGGCCCCTTGTACACACGCCACAGGGGAGCGGACCCGGCCCCACGCGGGGGGGCCACAGCCGCACCCGGCAGGCGCCGGGCCAAGGCACGAGCGTTGCCTTCCCGCGCGAAGGCGCCGACCTGCACAAACACCGCGCCGGGCCGGACCGTCGGGGGAGGAGGAGGCACAGCCGAGGCAACACGGACAGCGGCAGGCCTGGGCGCTGGGGGGGCGGAGGCCCGGCCCGAAACTGGCTCCAAGAGCTCAACCCGCACGCGAGCCGTGCCCGCAGTCTTGAAGCCCAGGACCTGCGCGGCGGCCTCAGACACGTCTATCAGGCGCCCCTTTGCAAAGGGGCCGCGGTCATTCACCCGCAGGGCCACCACGCGCCCGTTTTCCAGGTTGGTCACGCGGACGGTGCAGGGGAGCTGGAGCGTGGGGTGCGCAGCAGTGAGGGCCCGCGCGTTAAAGCGCTCCCCGTTCGCGGTCGGCTTGCCGTGGAAGCCAGGGCCGTACCAAGAGGCCTCGCCCTCCTCCCGGTACGTCACACGGTACTCTGGATGGTAGGTCTTGCCTTTTATGCTATAGGGCTTGCCCACCTTCACCCCGCTGGGCGGGGGCGTGTGGTCCTGGGCACCTCCCCCGCAGCTTGTGAGCGTAAGGCCAAGGGTGCCGCAGAGGGCAAGGGCGGCGCAAATGGTAAGGGCGGCGGTGCGCATGGGCGACGGGGACTCTGCTATGGAAGGTGAAACCGGAGGGTAGCAGCCGGGGGGACCCTAGGCAACCCCAAAAGGACCCAGAAAACGGCCCGCCCGCTACTCCGCCGCGGCCGCCTCTGGCTGCACCTCCACGACAATGCCACCGTCAGGCGCCGCGGGGGTGGTCTCGTCAAAGGCTTGAAAGCCATTCTCGCGCAGAGACGCAATTCCGGGGGGGAGGTCCTCAGATTTATGGGTCTCCACCTGCGCGGCCACCGGCCCGCGCCCCGGCAAAGGCTTGGCGTAAAAGTCAAAGAACAGCCAGAACGCGATGGAGGCCGTCACCAGACCTGCGAACATGATGATCAGGCCCTTCTTGATGAACAGGCCCGGTGTGATGCGCAAGGACGGCTTGCCCTCCTTCTCCGCCACGCGCTCAGACAGCGCGATGACATAGAGGTTCGGCGAGGCCCCGAGGTGAGAGCCGTTCGCGCCCAGGCCCACGCCGATGGCCAGCGCCCACCACAGGGGCATGACGTCCGTGCCTTGGTCCCCCATGCCCGCGATGATGGGGATCATGGCTGCGGTGAAGGGGATGTTGTCTATAATCGCAGACAAGATCGCGCCGGCCCACATGAGGCCTAGAGAGGCTGGGAGCAGGCCGTGCTCCTCCACCATGGGGCGCAAGAACTGCCCGATCCAGGCCAGGAACTCGCTGTGCTCCACCCCGCCCACGATGACAAACAGGCCCATGAAGAATGCGAGCAAGGATAACTCTGTATCCGCAAAGAACTTATCGGGGCTTGCCTTGTATGAGATAGCGAGAAGAATTATCAGGCCCACCACGGACACCACCCAGGCGTCCCAGCCCAGTTGGCCTTGCAGAACAAACAGCCCGACCATCAGGACCAAGACCCCTATGGCCATGTACCAGGTAAACGGATCCGTAATCATCTTCTCGCTTGCGAACGCCACCGCCTGTGGCTTGGCCGAGAGCTGGCGCCGGAAGGCAATGCGAAACACCACAAAACTCACCACCCAAGTGACGGCCACGACGCCACCCATGCGCAGGAAGAATTGCACAAAGTCTATGTCGGCAGCAGAGCCAATCATCAAGTTGGGCGGGTCCCCCACAAGGGTCGCGATGCCCCCGATGTTGGACATGATCGCCGCCGCCATAAGATGGGGCACCGGGCTCACCCGCAAAGCCTGGGCCATAAGAATGATGAGGGGCCCGAAGATGGCCACGACAGTCACGTTGGCCAGGAACATTGACAGGACCGATATGGCCGTAGACATGGTGACGAGAAGCAGGAACACTCGCCCTTTGGAGAACCGGGCAACCCAGTACGCCACGGCCTGAAACCCCCCCGTTGGCACCATAATGGCCACGACGGTCATCATCGCGCCCAGGAGCAGAACAACATTCCAGTCCACAGCGTGCAGGGCCAACTCCGGATTATAGAAGCCGAAGTACTGCCCCACCAGAACCATAACCCCGGAGCCCACCATGGCGATGGTGGTGCGGTGGATGTGGTGAACATGCTCCGTAAACAGCATGACAAAAGTTGCCACCAGCACAACAGCTGAGGCAATCATAGGCGTGTCCAAAACGAGCTGCTCTGTCATAGCAGGGTCTCCTTGAGAGTTTTGAGTGATGATTCCTTGTACTACGCGCTCTTTTGCTGTTTTTCCTGCTCTGTGATCGCGTGTTCAAGTTCCAAAAAGCGCTTAATAGCGGTTTGGGAGGTGATGAGGCCGGTCAGAGTCCCGTCTTTTGGGTCAACGACGATAAGGGGACTGCCATACTTCACAAGGAGGCGCACACCTTCCCGCGAGGGGGTGTCGCTGTGAACGGTCTTTGGTTTTTTGACCATGAGGCTGCTCACCTTCCGAGAGACGATCTCATGGAGGCGCTTGGCCACCCAGGGCGACGCGCCGGAGATATAGGCCAAAGAAATGTCCATGCTGGGCAGACGGCGCAGGCCGCCCTCCAGCGTCACGGGCACGGGCAAAACGGCCTGCAAAACCTCCGTAAAGCTAATCTTGCCCACAACGCGCCGCCCCTCGTCCAGTACGGGCACTGCTCGGATGTGGTGCGTGTCAAAAAGATCCAAGACCTCCGCGATGGTCTGGTCCGGTCGGGCGGAGATGACCTCCGTTATCATAGCATCGCCACAGGGCATGAGGGCCTCCTTTCTTGTGCTGGGCCGGTTCTGATTCGGGGCGGACAGTGCGCCCCCTTTTGGCGGTATGCAAGGGGTCCAGCGAGAAAAACTTGACGCCCCCCCCCCGTGTCACCATGGACCTAATGGGACCCTGCAATGGGGTCCCGATAAACATAAAAAAGAAGGGGTGTGCTATGACCAATTTCAAGATCAATGAGGAAGCCATGACTGCCGCCCTCCAGGGCGCTTACGAACTCCAGCAAAAAATGCTCCGTAATTTGGGGACCACCCCACAAGAGGCCACAGTGGGGCAACTCTTTGCTGCGTCTCTTGTGGCGAGGGGTGGCTTGGACGTTTTGACGGACCCTGCGGACCTTGCAAGGGCCGAATTGGGCCTGAACGCCATCAGGCAAGTGGACGGCACCACTCCGCAGGACCTGGCCCACCTGAAAGACGCTTGGCATGTTGCGGGCGGCCTGGCCCCCAGGCCCACGGCGCTGAGCGGGTTCCTCCGCGCCCTGGACCCCAAGGCTATGGATGCTGAGGGCGGCTTCACCCTGGGCGACGACGCCCTGGCCGCCATGGAGCAGGTGCGCGATTTCCTGGCCACGGACGTGCTGCACGACCCGGCGTATAGGGAGCGCGTGGCACGGGAGGCCCAGGCGCACATGGAGCGGTATGGCCCGGCCATTAAGGCCATGACGGGCGTGGACCCAAGCCAGGCTGAGGCCGAGGTATCTGCACCTCCCCCTGTGATGACGCTAAGCCCTTTTGCGAGTAGCCCATAGGAGTGCTTGACGGGCCCGGTCTGCCCCGCTATGGTGCAGCTTCTTTGGCGAAGGATTAAGGGGGCACGAAGGCCATGGCGCGGCGGTGCGTGATTACAGGCAAAGGGGCGCAAGTGGGGAACAACGTCTCCCACGCGCACAACAAGACCAAGCGGCGGTTCTTGCCGAACATACAGTCCACGTCTTTGTACAGCGAGACCCTGGGCCGCTGGGTGCGCCTGCGCCTGTCTGCCCACGGCCTGCGCACTGTGGAGCACAAGGGCGGCCTGGACGCCTTCCTTGCCTCCACCCCCCGGGCCAAGCTGGACGCGTCCCTGCGCCCCCTGAAGGCCCAGCTGGAAAAGGCCAAGGCGTAGAGCCCTACGCCCGTCGGGCCACCTGGTTGGCCAGGATGGCCATGAGTAGGCCCAGGACAAAGTACCCCGCCAGGACGTTGGCCGTGAGGGCGATTTGCCCCTGAGCCTAAGTAAGGATCACAAGGAAACGTCCCGGTAAAATGTATTTTAGAAGTATATTGTGATTATCTTCATGAGTGAAATTCTTGCCCCGGCTTTTTTTCTTGCCCTTTTAACGATGCTTTCAGCTTTTTATTTCGGTAAAAAACTGGAAAACAAAACGCTCTCCGCCATCGGCTGGGCTCTTTTTGTTGGGGCGATTGTTATTATCGTTTTCGGCGCAACCATATTAACTAACTGGTTTGCTTTTATCGATCCGCCCGATTATTGCGGGAAAGGTTTCCGCTGGAGCCATAGAAAAATCGTCCCCTGGGAAGAATGCCGCCTACATGTGACGCTTACTGCTTTGTTCCTTGACCTTGTTTTTATAGGCGGTACGATTGCTGTTCTTCGTAAAAGAGGTAAAGTGTAAAATGCTTTTTTATGGGTCCGGTGCGACCAACATGGTATAGGTGGGTGGTGTGATGCGAGCGCGCATATCTTTGTTTGTGCCTCTGCTCCTACCCCACCTCCATCAGTCGCTGGTTGGAGTACAGATGGGGGCGGTCCTCACGCCACTGGTTCCACGCCTCCCGCCCCCGCTTGAGGATCGCCAGAAACTCCTGCGGCGTTTTGGGGGGCTTGTCCTCCATACCCGGGGTATAGCAGGCGCGGGGCGCAGGCGCTACAACGGGCCCCATCATGGCCCGCGCGTCTACGTCGTTCATCTGCCAGTCCTGCGGCACGGCGCACCCCCGGTGGCAGGGCCGGTGCGACGGCTGCGGCGCGTGGAACACCCTGGCGGAGGAGGCCCCGGCGGCGGCGGAGGCCACGCACGCGGCGTCCCTGGCGGCGCAGCCCCGCCGGAGGGCCAAGTCCCTGGACATCCTGAATCTGTCCGAGGCCGGTTCGCGCCAGCACCCGCGCCTGGCCACCGGCATCGGCGAGCTGGACCGCGCCACCGGCGGGGGCCTCGTGCCCGGCGCGGCGGTGCTCATCGGCGGAGACCCGGGCATCGGCAAGTCCACCCTCCTCCTCCAGGCCGCAGCGGCCCTGGCCCGCACCGGCGCGGCGTGCCTGTACATCACGGGCGAGGAAAGCACGGCCCAGGTGGGGGGCCGCGCTGCCCGCCTCGCCCTCGCGGACGCGCCCGTGCGACTCGCCGCCGCGTCCTCTGTCCGGGACATCGCTGGAGCCATCAAGGAGCTCAAGCCCGCCGTGGCCGTCATAGACTCCATCCAGACCATGTTCGTGGACACCCTGGACGCCGCGCCCGGCACGGTGGGCCAAGTCCGCGCCGCCGCGCACGAGCTGACCCGCCTCGCGAAGGCCACGGGGACAGTGGTCCTGTTCGTGGGGCACGTGACCAAAGAGGGGCAAATCGCGGGCCCGCGCGTACTGGAGCACATGGTGGACACGGTGCTCTACTTTGAGGGGGAGCGCTCGCACCAGTTCCGCGTCCTGCGCGCGGTGAAAAACCGCTTCGGCCCCACGGACGAGATCGGCGTATTTGAGATGGCCAGCGCGGGCCTCCAGGAGGTGCCAAACCCCTCGGCCCTGTTCCTGGCTCAGCGGCAGGGCGGGGCGGCGGGGAGCGCCGTCTTGGCCGCGCTGGAGGGCACGCGCCCCGTGCTTGTGGAGGTGCAGGCCCTGGTCGCGCCCTCCCCCTTTGGCACGCCCCGGCGGGCCGTCATCGGGTGGGACGGCGCGCGCCTGGCCATGCTCGCGGCGGTGCTGGAGCGCAGCCTTGGGCTCTCCCTGGCCGGGCAGGACATCTTCTTGAACATCGCCGGGGGCATCCGCGTGGCAGAGCCGGCGGCGGACCTGGCCGTAGCGGCGGCCCTCATCAGCGCGCAGCGGGGCACGCCCCTGCCAGAGGGCGCGGTGTTCTTTGGAGAGGTCGGCCTGTCCGGGGAGGTCCGGGCCGTGGCCCAGGCGGACGTGCGCCTGCGGGAGGCCGCAAAGCTGGGCTTCACCCGGGCCGTCGTCCCCGTGCGCGCCAAAAAGGCCGAGGCCCCGCCCCCCGGCCTGGCCCTGACGGAGGTGGCGGACCTCGCCGCGCTGGAGGACGCGGCGGGATAGGGCCCGCAAGGCCGCCGGCCCCTACCGCACGCGCAGGGTGTAGCGCGCGCCCAGGATGAGCAGGAACACAAGGACGCCCCCGCAAAAGGTTTCAAACGCCCCCAGGGCCGTCACGCCCAGGGGCACCCCGTGGGGATACAGCGCGTCGTACAGCCCGCCCGTGTCCTGTCCCACAAATAGGAAGGGCAGGGCGTTTTTGAGGGAGAGCAGGGCCGCCCGCCCAACCTGAAACCCCTCTCCCAGCCACGCATAGAGGAGGGAAAACCATACCACGAGGTTTGAAAGCCACAAGAAGGGCAAGGGGGCGGAGCGCCCAAAGTCGGAGCCAATCTGATAGCCCCAGCCCAGCCACCACCGGGCGCTGGTGTGCGGCTTGTCGGCGTAGCCCCGGTGGGCCTGGAGTTCCTGGGCAAAAAACTCCGCCTCCTGCACATGGTCGCCCGCCTGCGCCGCCATTCGGCGCAGCGCCCGCCACCGCGCCGCGTCCTCCGGCCCGGCCTTGTAGCCCTCGGGCGGCTCTATGCGCAGCGTGTCCAGGCGTGGCGGCTCCCGGAACGAGGCCTGCGTGAAGTCGGGGGGTTGGAGGAATATAGAGTCTCTTAGTTGGAGCCATCCATTGCATTTCATTGCGCAGAATATTATATTTCCTGTAAATTTTGTTTTTGCAAAACTTAGCCTTTTTAAAAATTCTGAACCAAAAAATTGTGCATGATGTATGTTGCATTCATAGAAGGAAACGCCTCCTAAGAAACTTGAATCCATAAATTCTGCGAGATTTTCTATGCAAGATCCATCGAATCTTACATCTTTTCGGAACTCACAACTTTTAAATCTTGCGCTCTTTGAGAAAAAACACAGACCAAAAGCCGCCTCATTCTTGAATATACATTTTCTAAATACAGCTGTATTTAGAAATTGAACGTAACCAAATGCAGACATTCCATGGAACTCTGATTTAGAAAAATCAGCTATTGCTTCAAACTTTGCGTTTGAGAATGAACAAGAGCCAGGAAATACGCATTCAGAAAAATTACAAGGGGCCTCCTTTCGTCCTGTAAATTCCAAGCCTTCAAAGTTCGCTTTTGCCCGCTCTTCCCAGTCATTCTTTTTGCTCTCCCATTCCCCGCCTTCCTCCAACCTCTTGCGCTCGGCCAGCATCGCCCGCGCCCAGGTGTTCCAGGCGCCCTTGCCTTTCTGCCACAGGGCGATGGTCTCCTCCCGGTTCATGCGCCGAACGGATCGGTCACCAGGATGCTGTCCTCGCGCTCGGGCGAGGTGGACAGGAGCGCAACGGGCACGCCCGTCAGGGCCTCCACGCGGCGGATGTAGGCCACGGCGGCCGGGGGCAGGTCCGCCCACCGCCGCGCACCGCGCGTCTGCGACTGCCAGCCGGGCAGGGTCTCGTACACCGGTTCCACAGCGCTTTGTGCACCCTGACCAGCGGGCAGGTGGTCCAGCGGGGCCCCGGCCAGGCGGTAGCCGGTGCAGATGCGGATCTCGGCCAGGGTGTCCAGGACGTCCAGCTTGGTCAGCGCGAGGCCGTCCACGCCCGAGATGGCGCAGGCCTGCCGGACGGCGACAGCGTCGAACCACCCGCAGCGGCGCTTGCGGCCCGTGGTGGTGCCGAACTCCCGCCCGCGCGCGCCCAGGAGGGCCCCCGTGTCGTCCTCCAGCTCTGTGGGGAAGGGCCCAGTGCCCACCCGGGTGGTATAGGCCTTTGTGATGCCCAGGACGAAGCCCGTGGCACGCGGCCCGCACCCGGCCCCGGCGGCGACCTGCCCTGCCACGGTGTTTGAGGAGGTGACAAAGGGGTATGTCCCGTGGTCCACGTCCAGCAGGGCCCCTTGCGCCCCCTCGAACATGACGCGCTTGCCCTCCGCCCGGGCCTGGTCCAGGGCGCGCCATGCGGGCGCGGCGTAGCGGAGGATCTCCGGCGCGAGAGCGAGGAGCACCTGATACACCCCGTGCGCGTCCCCCGGCGCGTTGTGGTACGCCATGAGCGCCTCCACCTTCGCGCGCAGGGTATCCGGCTCTGCCAGGTCGCACACGCGGATGCCACGGCGGCCCACCTTGTCCTCATACGCGGGGCCGATGCCCCGGCGGGTGGTCCCGATGCCGCCACGCGCGCAGGCGTCCTCCCGCGCGCCGTCCACGGCCTGATGGATGGGCAGGATGAGGTGCGCCGTGTCTGCAAGGAGGAGGTTCTGGGGGGAAACATCCACACCCTTGCCCCGTATGGTCGCAATCTCGGCGAGCAGGGCCCGGGGGTCCACGACCACCCCGCCGCCTACGACGGACAGCGTGCCGGGGCGCACGACGCCGCTGGGCAGGAGGTGTAGCTTGTACTCCACGCCATCCACGACGAGCGTGTGTCCCGCGTTGTGCCCGCCCTGGAAGCGGACGACCACGTCCGCGCGCGCGGCGAGCCAGTCCACGATCTTGCCCTTGCCCTCGTCGCCCCACTGCGTGCCCACGACCGTCACGTTGCCCATTTGTGTATACCTTTCTTCTGTTTGTGTGCCTGGGCCTTGATAGCCGCAAGCACTAGTCTCCCGCAACATCCGGCAAGAGGGGGACGAAGCGCACGGGCAGGAGGCCCTTCACGGCGAAAGCCCCCTCAGCGCTTTCCTTTGTGTAGCGGCGCAGCACCTGTTCCCCCTGCCCGCCCACGGGGATAACCAAGTGCCCCCCGACCTTCAGTTGTTCCAAAAGGACGGGCGGGGGCTCGCCGTGCGCTGCGGCCGTCACGATGATTTTGTCAAATGGTGCCTGCGCGGGCCAGCCGGCCATGCCGTCGCCGCAGATGGCCGTCACATTCCGAACGCCCAGGGTCTCCAGGCGTGACTCTGCGGCCTGCAGGAGGGGCTTGTGTCGCTCTATGGTGTACACCCGGCGCACAAGACGCGCGAGAACAGCAGCTTGATAGCCGCAGCCCGTGCCGACCTCCAGCACCTTATCCCGGTCCGTGGGCTCCAGCGCTGCCGTCATGGTCGCCACGACCAAGGGCTGACTTATCGTCTGCCCGCACCCGATGGGCAGAGCAGTGTCCTCCCACGCCTGGGGCTTGAGTTCCTCCGGCACGAAGGTGTCACGCGGGACGCTCTCAATCGCGGCCAGGACGCGCGTGTCTGTGATGCCCGCCGCTCGGAGGGCGAGTAGGAGGCGTATTTTTTTGTTTGCGGTCTGCGTGGGCACGGTAAGGGGAGTAGCCCCCCGCCCAGTCTGGCACAAGCCCCTTGGGGGGATTGACTTGCCCTTGAGATTCTGGGCCTATGGGCCCATGCACTGGCTCGTCCTTTTATGTGCGCTCCTTCTTGCGGCCTGCGCGAAGGTGGGGCCGGACTACACCCCCCCGCCGGTGGAAGAGGTCCCTGCCGCGTGGGTGCAGCCCCTAGGGCCTAGACAGTCCACGCAACTGGCCGGTTGGTGGCGCGCTCTGGAGGACCCAGCGCTGAACGCCCTTATGGTCGAAGCGGATGAGAGCAGCCCAGACTTAGAGGCGGCGGCAGCGCGGGTGGCAGCGGCGCGGGCTGCGGTCGGCGTGGCGAACGCGGGGCGCATCCCGCAAGTGGGCCTGGAGGCAGAGACCGCGCGGGCCAAGGGTAGCCGCGAGATGTCCGCGAGTGTCCCCCCGCCGCAGCAACGTATAGACACCTTTGACACCCTGGGCGCGGGCGCCGCATGGGAGGTGGACCTGTTTGGGCGCGTAGCGCGGGCCGTGGAGGCCACAGGGGCGGAGAGCCAAGCGGCGGTGGCGGACGCACGGGGCGTGCGCGTGACGCTTTATGCTGACATTGCACAAACCTACGTATCTCTGCGGGCGCTTCAGGCGCGCTTGGCCTACGCCCATGGCAACGCGGCGGCGCAGGCCAAGACGCGCGATCTGGTGCGGCACAAGCATGAGGCCGGTCTGGTGTCCGAGCTGGACCTGCGGCAGGCGGAGCGCAACCTGGCCGTGACGCGCAGCGCCATACCGTCGCTGGAGGCCGGGATAGACTCTGCACGCTATCGCCTGGCTGTGCTGACCGGGCAAACACCGGGGGCACTGGATGAGGCGCTGCGAACAAAGGCCCCTATCCCGGCTTTGCCTGAGGGGATTATCGGCGTTGTGCCCCGGGACGTTGTGCGTCAACGTCCGGACATTCGGGCCGCAGAGCGCCGCCTGGCTGCTGCTGTGGCGCGCGTTGGCGTGGCCACCGCAGACCTCTATCCGCGCCTGTCCCTTTTGGGCAGCTTCACACAGTCCGCTGCATCGGGGCCGCTTATGGTCTCCAGCGCAAGCGGGTGGAGCTTTGGGCCGTCCCTGACATGGAGCGTGTTCACCGGCGGGCGGGTACGGGCGCAGATCAAGGCGCAGGAGGCCGAGGCCGAGGCCGCCCGCGCGATGTATGAGGGCACAGTCCTGCGTGCCTTAGCGGAGGTGGAAACGGCCCTGTCTGCGTATGCGCATGAGGGCAAGCGATTGGTTGCATTAGAGCGCTCTGTACAAGCGGCGCGGAAGTCCGAGAAGCTAGTCCAGGCGGCGTATGACGCAGGCCTTGCGGACTTCCAGAACGTCCTGGATGCGCAGCGGGCCCTGTTTGAGCAGGAGGACGCCGCCGCTGCCTCGCGCGGAGCCCTGGCCCAGGGGTATATCACCATTGTCCGCGCCATGGGCGGCGGATGGCAAGCGGAGCAAGAGGAGAAAGCGCCATGAAGATAGGTCCTTTGGTATTGGTGTGTGCGGCGGCTCTGGCCCTCCCGGCGTGCAGGGAGGAAGAGCCCCAGTCCAGGGAGGCCATCCGCCCCGTACGCGCCATGACCGTCTCGTCGGAGCCTGCCCTCCCCCTGCGCCGCTTCCCGGGCCGGGCCAAAGCAGCGCAAGAGGCCACCCTGGCCTTTGAGGTTGCCGGGCGCCTGACCGCCCTCCCGGTCAAAGTGGGCGATGTGGTTGAGGAGGGGGCCGTCCTGGCTGCCCTGGATCAGCGGGATTTTGAGTCCGCCTTGGCCGCCGCAAAGGCAGAGGAGGCGCGCTCGAGGGCGCAGTATGAGCGCATGGAAAAGGCCGCCGCGATGAACGCTGTGTCCAGGCAGGACCTCTCTGACGCGCGGGCCGCATGGGAGGCCGCGCAGGCCCAGGTAGACATTCGGCAAAAGGCCCTGGAGGACGCCACGCTCCGCGCGCCGTATCGGGCCGTGGTCGTGGCCACATACTTCCAGAACTTTGAGGCTGTGCAGCCCAAACAGCCCGCGCTGCGCATCTTGAACCCCAGCCGGATTGAGATGGTCGTGGACGTGCCAGAGGAAATGATAAACCTGGTGCGTCTGGATGTGCCGGTGGTGGTGGCCTTTGACGCCGCGCCGGGCGTGGAGATACGGGCAGAGGTGAGCGAGATCGGGGCCGAGGCTAACGCTTCTACCCGGACCTATCCCGTGACCCTGTCGATGGATCAGCCGGAGGGAGACCTAAAGATCCTGCCCGGTATGGCCGGCAAGGCCTGGCGGGCGGCAGACAACCGAGCGCCGGCGGCGGGTGCACCCGCCGGGGCGGGTTTTGCAGTGCCCTTGACAGCCCTGGCCCCCGGACCAAACGGGGGAAGCGTCGTGTGGGTGATTGACCCGGCCACGGGCCTTGTGTCCGCACGGGACGTGGAGGTGGGGAGCCTCACGTCCGACGGGGTCCTGGTCATCCGGGGCCTGTCCGGGGGGGAGGTCATCGCCACCGCCGGGGCGCGGAGCCTGAAGGACGGGCAAAAGGTGCGGATTGTGGAAGGAGAGTAATACGCAACGCGCATTATCATCCCGGTAGAGACGCCGGGATCGGGTCCGGGCCCCTTGCAACCCGGCCCTGCCTTCCGGCGGGGTGACACACGAGATATGGATGGACTGCCCATGAACCTCACCGCCCTCGCCTTACGCAACCCCGTGGCCACCTGGCTGGCCGTTGTGCTCCTCCTCCTCGCGGGGTGGGCAAGCTATGACAAACTGGGGAAACTGGAAGACCCGGAGTTCACGGTCAAAACCGCCTCCATCACCACGGCCTACCCCGGCGCGAGCGCGGTGCAAGTGGAGCAGGAGGTGACCGAGCGCATCGCCCTGGCCGCGCAAAAGGTGCCAGAGGTGGACTATATCAAGTCCATTTCCATGCCCCACCTGTCCATCGTGAAGGTGGAGATCAAGAGCCAGTACTGGTCCGCAGCTCTGCCCCAGATATGGGACACCCTGCGCCGTAAGATCAGGGAGATGGAGGGCGACCTGCCCCAGGGCGCGGGGCGGCCCGCCGTGGGGGACGACTTTGGGGACGTCTACGGCTTTGTCCTGGCCGTAACGGGGGATGGATTTACGTACAAAGAACTGGAGGGCCAAGTTAAGAACATCAAGCGCCGCCTCTCTCTCGTTGAGGGCGTGGGACGTGTGGAGTACTGGGGCAAACGCCCCCGCGCAGTGTACGTGGAGGTGAGCGAGGCCCGCTTGGCCGGCACGGGCATCACAGTGGAGGATATCGCGGCCACGCTGGGCCGGCAGAACGCCACTGTCCGGGCAGGGAGTGTCTATGCGGACGGCCTGATGGCCCGGATAGAGGTGACGGGTGCGCTGGTGACGCCTGCGGACGTAGGAGATCTGATTGTCCGAGGTGCTGCGCCGGGGCAGGGAGACAAGGCCCGACCAGCGGGGGAAAAGGCGCAAGACGCCCTGATCCGCATCCGGGATATCGCTGAAGTCCGGGAGGACTTCGTAGAGCCCGCACCACAGATTATGTTCTATGACGGACAGCCCGCCATCGGCCTGGCAGTGGCGAATGTCCGGGGCGCAAACATCATCACCCTGGGAGAGAACCTGGACGCAGCCCTGTCCGCCATGGAGGCAGACCTGCCTGTGGGCTTAGAGGTCCACCGCGTCGCGTGGCAGGCTGGAGAGGTCTCGGTGGCCATAAACAGCTTCGTGGTCAGCCTCATCCAGGCGCTGGTTATCGTCCTGGTGGTTCTGGCCCTGGCAATGGGCTGGCGCATGGGGACCGTCATCGGCACGGCCCTCCTCCTGACCATAGCGGGGACCATGGTGGTCATGGACATGATGTCCATAGACCTACAGCGCATGTCTCTGGGGGCCCTTATCATCGCCATGGGGATGATGGTGGACAACGCCATCGTCGTGGCCGACGGCTTTGCCGTGCGCCTGGCGCGCGGTATGGGCCGACGAGAGGCCGCCATTGAGGCCGCCACGCAGCCGTCTATCCCTCTCCTGGGCGCGACCATCATCGCCGTTCTCGCCTTCTACCCCATCGGGGGCTCCCCCGACTCCACCGGAGAATACTGCCTGTCCCTGTTCCAAGTCGTGGGCATATCCCTGCTGCTCAGCTGGATCGTGTCCATCACTGTCACACCGCTCCAGTGCGTGGCCATGCTCCCTCAACCCACACAAGAAGCCAAGGACCCCTATGGCGGCACCTTCTTTCGGGCTTACCGCGCCCTTTTGGAATGGACCCTGCGCCGCCGCGCCCTGACCCTCGCTTCCATGGTCGGCCTGCTTGTCCTGTCCGGCGTGGGCTTCGGGGCCGTGCCCCAGATGTTCTTCCCTGACTCCTCCCGTGCGCAGTTCATGGTGGACATGTACCCTCCCACCGGCACACGGGTGACAGAGAGCGCACGCCTGCTGGAGAAGGCACGGACCAAGATTCAGGCCATGGACGGCGTGGTGAGCGTGGCATCCTTCGTCGGCTCCGGCCCGCCCCGCTTTTACCTTCCCGTGGAGCCGGAGATGGTGTCACCGGCTTATGGGCAAATGATCGTGACCGTGGCCGACTTCCGCAAAATCGACGCCATGCGAGACGAGATTCAGCCCTGGCTGGATGCACACTTCCCAGAGGTCGTTGTCTTCCGCATGCGCAAGTATGCCGTGGGACCGGGCAACACCTGGTCCTTTGAGTTGCGCGTCACGGCACCCCCAGGCTCCACCCCAGATGAGGTCCGCGCCGCCGTTCAGGGCGGTCTGGATGTCCTGGAGGCAAGCCCCCTCGTGGCCGCTGCACGCGTGGACTGGCGCGAGCGTGTGCCCAAAGTGGTTGTGGGATACAGTCAAGAGCGCGGACGCTGGGCCGGCGTGTCTCGTGCGGACACAGCGCAGGCCGCAGCGCGGGCCTTTGATGGGCAAGGAATAGGCCAGTTCCGGGAGCGGGATGAGCTTATGCCGATTTTGCTGCGCAACGCGGGGACAGAGCGAGAGGACCCCTCCACCCTCTACGCCGTGCAGATTCCCCAAGCTGGGCCCATGGGCGCCACAGTGCCCCTGACCCAGGTCGCCCGAGACGTGGAAATCTCTTGGGAGGACACGGCGATCTGGGGCCGCAACCGCCTGCGGACCATATCGCTACAGGCCGCGCCAGAGTACGGCGTCACGACCTCTACGCTGAAGGCCGCAGTGGAGGCAGACCTTGCGGCGTGGGCAGAAACGCTCCCCCCCGGCTATAGCGCCGAGTGGGGCGGGGAGATTGAGAGCAGCGCCAAGGCGCAGGGTGGCCTCGTCCCCGGCATCATCCCCGCAGCGACCGCCATGGTGTTTATTTTGGTGGCCCTGTTTGGCGCACTGCGCCCCGCGGCGGTTATTGTTCTGACCATTCCCCTGGCCGCGATTGGGATTACGGCGGCGCTGCTGGGCACGGGGGCGGCGTTTGGCTTTATGGCGCTCCTTGGCGCAATGAGCCTGGCCGGGATGATGATCAAAAACGCGATTGTTTTGATTGACGAGATCGCTCTGAACCGGGGCGAGCGGGGGATGGAGACCTACGACGCGATCGTGGCGGCTGGGCTCTCCCGCCTGCGCCCCGTGATGCTGGCCGCCGCGACGACGGTCCTGGGCGTCATCCCCCTCATCCCCGACGTGTTCTGGAGCGCCATGGCCGTCACCATCATGGGCGGCCTGGCCTTTGGCACCGTTCTGACCATGGTCGTCGTCCCGGTGCTCTACGCGGCGCTCTACCGCGTGCGGGCACCATAGAGCGCGACCAAACGGGCGACCAAGATGGTGGTGTAGAGCACGCCCACACCGGCCTCGGCCACAGACAAAATGCGCGCCGGGGGAGAAACAGGGGCGATGTCCCCAAAGCCCAGGGTCGTGAGAGTCGCAAAGCTGAAGTAAATGAGGTCCACACTGGCGTAGTCTGAGACCACAGAAGGCAGGGACAGGGCCCCTGAGTCCCAAGGTGCGCGGCAATCCACACGGCACCTATTCCCCCCGCAGCGGCCCGTTCGGCCCAGTGGCGGGCGGCGCTGAAAGCATAGGCCGCGATGAGGCAGGCCCACAAAAGGGGAAAGACCAGAGCTGCGCCCTTGGCCACCTCCACCGCAGGGGAGGCCGCAAAGAGGCCACCAAAGCCCCGAGGAGGACATAAGAGCGGACCGCAACCCAAGAGGAACCGCCACGGCCTCCGTCCTCTCTGTCTGCTTCTGCGTGAGCCTTGTGCACGCCGGACAGCCTAGCAGCACCGGAAAAAGGAAGTCCACACTGCAGGGCTGCGCCCCGTGCTCCAAAAACCCAGGTCAAATCTCCTGAAGTCGCACAGCCACACAAGAAGGCCTATCTGCTCCCGGCAGGCAAGGGGTGCCCCGCATTTTCGACGTTGTCTATCAGGCGCACGCCCTCCACCCAGACCGCGGCCACGACCCGACCTGCGAGAAGACCAACGTAGTCCACCTTCTCAAACCCCACAGACAACAGGTCCTCCGCGCCGCCGCCCGCCCGCAAAACGGCGTTTAGCCGTCGCGCAACGGCCAGGCCCTCTTCCGAGAGCAGCGCATTGCGAGAAGACAGGGCCAGGCCGGCCTGATCCCGCTCTATGGGCGCACCGCATATTTCTATGGGAAAATTGAGGTCTTGCACCATCTCCCGCACCACAGCCAGTTGCTGCCAGTCCTTTTCGCCAAACACCGCACTATCCGGCTGCACCTGGTTGAACAGCTTGGCCACGACCGTCACCACGCCGTCAAAGTGCCCTGGCCGGTGGGTACCCTCAAACCCCTGCGCGGCGCGTCCGGCCCGCACAGTGACAGAATGGCCCTCAGGATACATGGTCGCGTCGCTGGGGGCCCAGAGGGCGTCGCAGCCGGTGTCGCGCAGCCTGGCCGCATCGCCCTCTAAGTCTCTGGGGTAGTGCTCAAAGTCACGGACTTCGTTGAACTGTAAGGGGTTGACGAACACACTCGCCACCACCGCCTCCGCCCTCGCGCGGGCTGCGCGGAGGAGGGCTATGTGCCCCGCGTGGAGCGCCCCCATGGTGGGCACGAGGGCCACCCGACGTGCAGTGCTGCGCTGTGCCCCCACAAAGGCCCGCAGGGCGGCTATGTCGCGGAGCGTTTGCACAGCCCGCACCATCCCACCTTGTGCGGTCGCGCGCAAGGTAGGCCAAGGCCAGGAAGGGTGGTGGACCCGATCGGGATCGAACCGACGACCTCGTCATTGCGAACGACGCGCTCTCCCAGCTGAGCTACGGGCCCTATGCACAACCTGTCTGGCCAGAGCGGGATGGTGGACCCGATCGGGATCGAACCGACGACCTCTACAATGCCATTGTAGCGCTCTCCCAGCTGAGCTACGGGCCCGGCCAGACAGCGCCGGAGATTAGGCCCCGCGCCCGGCGAACGCAAGGACAAATTGCGCTTACGGCATCCTGTCCCTGATGATCACCTCCCCCTCGCGCCGTGCGTCTATACGGGCGCGGGGTGTATCTAGGATTTTCTCCCTGTCTTGCAAGAACAAAACCCGGGCCAGAGCCGGGGCCGGGTCTGCCGCGGGAAGGAGGACGCGCGCGCCATTGGTCAACACAAGGTCCCATCGGCGACGGCTGATGCGCTCGGCATAGGCCGTGCGGCGGGCGACGCCTGGTTCAGCGGCAAGAAGGGCCAAGACGGTTCCCGCCTCCTCCGGAGCACCCAGGCCCATGAGGAGGGGCAAATCGTCAAACTGCCCATCCGCGGCCACAATCGGCGTGCCCTGCGCGTCTATGAGAACTGGGGGGGCACCCGGCCCCTCGGCCCAGCGGGCCACGGCCACGCGCTCGGCCAGGGCCACAGCGATTACCCCGCCAGCCCGCCTCTCCACACGCGCAGCAGAGACCCACGGCAGGGCGGCGACGGCGCGCTGCGCGGAGACAGGGTCAAAGGCCAGGAGGGGGGCCCCTTTTTCGGCCCCCACGGCACGGCGCAGGTCCTCCGCCTCTGTCTGCGCCCGGCCCGTGACCAGAACATCCCGGATAACAAGGCCGCCCCTGGCCCCGGCCTCGGCCACCGCACGCTCGGCCCGCCCTGGCAAGTCCACCACCCCCGCCAGAACCAGCCCCCACGCCACCGCCGCCAGAGCGGCCAGGGCCCCTGCCCCACGCCACGCGCGCGTGCGCCAAGTCTCGGGCTGTGAGGCTTTGCGGATGCGTCTCATGCGTGCGCACCAAGATAGCGGCCCCCGGTGCGGCACGCCACCCTGGCGCCAGGGTGTGCGGTCATAGCCCCTGCAAGATGACCCAGTGCCGCAGAAACCGTGGCGGCGCGGACGGCGTCCCGGCCCCCCCGGAAGCGGTGCCGCCACACCCGAACGCGCCCGCCGGGACCCGCCAGGGCGATGTAGACCAGGCCAAGGGGCTTGCCCGGCGTGGCCCCCCCCGGCCCCGCGATGCCTGTCGTGGCCAGGGCGATGTCCGCGCCAGAGCGCCTCAGGGCCCCGGCGGCCATGGCGCGGGCGACCTCCGCGCTCACCGCGCCCTTGCGCGCAATGAGGTGCCCCGGCACGCCCAAAAGGTCCGTTTTTGCCGCGTTGGCGTACGTCACAAAGCCGTGCGTGAAGGCGCGGGACGCCCCCGGCGGGCCCGTCAGCGCCCCCGCGATGAGGCCCCCCGTGCAGGACTCCGCCGTGGCGATGCGCAGCCCCGCCGCGATGGCCCGTTCTATGATGCTAGAAGCCAAAGACACGCTGTGCCCCCCATAACAAGAGGGCCGCAATCGCCCCCGCCAGCGCGTCGTCCGCGACAACCCCCCACGCGCCGGGCAGCCGCCGCTCCGCCCACGACACGGGCCACGGCTTGGCGATGTCCAGCGCCCGGAACAGGGCGAACGCCGCAAGAGCGCTAAGCGGTCCCGCCGCGGGTAGGAGGGCCAGCCACATGCCCACCGCCTCGTCGATCACCACCTCCGCCGCATCCTCCTCCCCCGTCGTCGCCGCGTGCGCCCCCGCGGCCCACAGCGCCACCAGGGCCAGGAGCAGCGCCGCCCCCGCCAGCGCCCACGGCCCCCCAAGGTATAAGAGCGCGCAGCCCGGCGCGAGCGCCGCCGCGCTCCCCCACGTCCCCGGCGCGCCCGGCAGACGCCCCACGCCCCACAGCGCCGCTATGTCCTTGCCCTTGTGCCCCATCGCCGTGTATCGTACACCCCTTGCCCGCGGCGGTGTAGCTCAGCCGGTTAGAGCAGAGGAATCATAATCCTTGTGTCGGGGGTTCGAGTCCCTCCACCGCTACCATACTTTTGCCGGAGTCTATAAAAATGCCAGAAATTGTTGCAGATTGTCCTCGCTGTGGAGCAAAAGAGCATACATTCTCTGCTCTTTCGGGCCTTCCAATTGGACAGAGATATGGTTGGCAGAAACTTTTCGAACTATATTGTAAGTGCAAGAATTGCTTGAGAGGAACAATATTTATAGTTAAACAAAAGTCTACTGATGATTTTTGCAAATCACAGTGTTCTAATATAGATAATGCCTTAAAATCAGTTTTTTCTTTGAACAATATACTTGAAATAGAAGGTTTTATTTGCATTAAAGATATGAAATCAAGGCAGCCCCCAGACTACGTCCCAGATCATATCCAGGATATTTTCAAAGAGGGAACGTGTTCCCTGTCTATGCAATGTCCGAACGCCGCCGGATCCATGTTCCGGCTCTGCCTTGATCTGACAACAAAAGGTCTTCTTCCAGAGAAGACTGAACAGATCGGGCCAAATCAAGAACAAAGAAAACGCCTAGACAAAAGGCTAGGGTATCTTTTTTCTCAAAATATAATAGACAGACGTCTTGAAGCAACGGCTCACAACATCCGCCTAGATGGAAATGATGGCGCTCATGATGGGACTCTATCTACGGAGGATGCCGAAGATTTATGTGACTTTACCTATCAGGTTCTGGAGACAGTCTACACCCACCCATGCAGAATAGAAGAAATGGAAAAAAGGCGCGAGGCTAGGCGCAACAAGGAAGCCTGACGCCATCGCCACGGGCCGGGCGGACTCGGACCCCACGCGGGCCTGCGCGGGGCCCTCATGGCCGTCAAGCGGGGGCACTGCGCGGCCCCGGCGTGCCTGGGCGGGCACCCGTACCTCACGCGAAAGCGGGTTGCGGCCTACGGCCTGCGCCTTGAGGGTCCGAACCTCCTCCTGCCCCTGCGGGACGCGGACGGGGTCCTTTGGTCCTTG
>Ga0272443_10002202_pt1 | contig 25615 bp, 24 predicted proteins | sample SSMAcet12_FD_193581 | JGI IMG/M metagenome (GOLD analysis project Ga0272443, IMG submission 193581) | Marine sediment archaeal communities from Little Sippewissett salt marsh, Falmouth, MA, United States - SSM-Acet-12 | ecosystem: Environmental > Aquatic > Marine > Wetlands > Sediment ...
CTCCGCAAGGAGCTCGATCGGCAGCTTTTTGGCTTTCTCGATCAGTTCGATGAAGACCGCGTGAGTAGCTTTGGCATCGTCCAGCGCACGATGCACATTGTGCGTAGCCGGCAGGAGGACATTCAACTGCTGTGCCAGGGCGGAGAGGTTGTAACGGCTGGCGGTCGGCATGAGCACTGCCGCCAGCTCATAAGTGTCGATCTCAATGTTGTGCTTCAAGGCACCCGCCTGGCGCAGGAAGGTCAGGTCAAAGGTAACGTTGTGTCCCAATACGGGGTCGTTCCCTGCAAAAGCGATCAGATCGCCGATCACATCCGGGAGGAACGGGGCGTTGCGCACCATATTATTGGAGATGCCGGTCAGCTGCGTGATGAAACTTGAAATCGGCTGGCGCGGGTTCACCAATGTGGACCAGGTGTCCTCCACCCGGCGCCCGTTAAACTTCACCGCTCCGATCTCAATGATCACATCCGACTCTGGATTCAACCCCGTTGTTTCGATATCGACAGCCACAATAGAAGACATACCCACGATTATACCCGCATTATATTTCGGGGCTTTATGAGTCTCTTCAAATTGCGTAAAGCCAACTGATGTAACTGGCACAAATTAATACCATCTCATCAGTCCGCTGCACGGACAGCTTCCCCTTGAGCGCAGCGAAACACCCAAAGGATGCTGAGGGGAAGGTGGCACGAAGTGCCGGATGAGGTGTTAATCAGATTTCCACCTCATCAGTCCGCTGCGCGGACAGCTTCTCCTTGAAGCAGCGCGAAACGCCCTCTGGGTGCAAGGAGAAGCCTTTACAATCACTGCTTACTTTGTATTGACTTGATAAAATAGCTTTCTTAGTAATCCTATATTCACGCCAATCTTAACAGTCGTCAAATAAATTAAAGATTAAGCCTTCCCCTTGAGCGCAGCGAAACACCCAAAAGGTGCTGAGGGGAAGGTGGCACGAAGTGCCGGATGAGGTGTTAATCAGATTTCCACCTCATCAGTCCGCTGCGCGGACAGCTTCTCCTCAAGTAAAAGCCTTTTAAAGTTTTCACTTATCAATTAATATACTTTTCTACGCTTTGATACACACACCCCCCTTGACTCTCCCCCAACAGGAAGCTGTATACTTATCACACTGAAAGTCTTCAGTACATCATGCAGGAGTGTCCATGCTAAGGATTGGCGAGTTCTCAAAGATATCCCGGGACAGCGTCAAGACGCTGCGATATTACGATGAGATCGGGCTGCTCAAACCCGCCCAGATCGACCGCTTCACCGGCTACCGCTACTACACGCTCTCACAGCTCTCGCGGCTCAACCGTATCCTGGCGGACTGCTCAATTGATTTCGAAATGCTTGTAAACCCTTCTCCCTTGAAATCAAATCTATAAATGACGTTTATCTATCCGTTATCTGTCATTTTTTTAAAATGGAGAGTTTCTAGTTTAAAGTTATCCTAAGGAAGGTTCGTCAATTCCTTGTTTTCAAGTTTCGCAAAAGTGCATAGAAGTCCTTATGAGGAGGTTCAAATGAAAAGAAGCTTACCATTTATTATTATCGTCTTGCTTGTATCTCTGCTTATGACCGGGTGCAGCGCACTCGATGTCTTTGTTGAAAGGGTACCGGGCTCAGGCGAGTTGATCGTTGAACACCGAGAACTTCCCGCCTTCAATTCCATAGACGCCTCTGGAGACATCCAGTTATTCCTCACTCAGCTCGATAAAGGCGTCGAAGTCCACGCTGAAAGCAACCTGATGAAATATATCCGTACGTATATTGAAGACCAAACCCTGATCATCGAATTCGCCAAAGCAGATGGCAGCAATATCATCATTGAGCCATTTGAACCTATCGTTATCTACGTCCAATTCGACCGCATCAAAGATATCTCCCTTGCCAACGGTGTTGAGATGACCTCCAGCCAGCTTGTTGCCGAAGGCGCGGAAATCAATCTTTCATTGTATGATGATTGCCATGCTTCAATCAATGCACTGAGGACCGATATCCTGCATGTGGACCTTTTCGGAGGATCAGAACTTGAAATCGTTGATGGGCAGGTACTGGAGCAGTATATTGTCGCCAGTACTGATTCTTCATATACCGCTGATTGGGTAAAAAGCGACATTACAGAAATCACGCTCTCCGACGGCAGTGAAGCAAGCATCTGGGCTGAGGAAACCTTCAGTGTAGATATTTCAGGCGGCAGTATTGCATATTATTACGGCAGCCCAACCAACCTAACCGAGGTCAGGAACAAGGGCGAAAGTGACTACATCAGCCGCGGTGAACATTAGTCATGATTTACAAATAAAGGGATTTAAAGAAAAGCTGCCTGATACCAGGCAGCTTTTCATTTCCCCTATTATCATTAAACTGGCTGATTTTCCCGGGGAAAGCGGTTATAATTTTCAAAACACAGGCATAATTTCCATTTTTAATATATTCTTCAGACCTAGGTTCGTTTTGAAAGGATTGACATGGCTAAGAAAATCTTGATCGCTTATGGTACTGGTGCCGGTTCCACAGCTGAAGTTGCCCAGGCAATTGGTGAGGAAATGGAAAAGGCGGGTGCACAGGTAGATGTGAAGGCTGTTGAAAATGTGAAAGACATCCGTGCATACGATGCTGTTGTCGTGGGGTCCGCAGTACGAGCATTTAACCTACTGGGAAAGACAAAGCGCTTTCTCCGCAAGCAGGCCAAACACCTCCGTAACCTACCGGTTGCCTTCTTCGTCGTCTGCATGACGATGAAAGAAGAAACGCCAGAAAACATTGAAAAAGCAACCAGCTTTGCTAAACCCATGCTCAAAATAAAAGAGCCCGTCAGCCTGGGCCTTTTTGGCGGGTGTTTGGATCCGGATAAACTCACCGGTTTTTTTGCTCAAACGATGAAAACACAACCCAAAGAAGATGTGCGTGATTGGGAGAAAATCCGTGCCTGGGGTCGTGAGATTTTACCCAAGTTATCGGAAGAATAATAAAGGATTCCCAGTTATTAATACACCAGCGGATGACTTGTTCAGTCATCCGCTGGTGTTTTTCGGAAGGAGCCTCTAAACCAAAAGGAGAGAAAAGATAGAAATATTCTTTTCACGAGAACTGGAGGATGTCCAATTCAATGATAACAGTATAATGGATCGGCACTGAGTTGTGCTTAAGAACATGTTAAAGGATAGCAAGTGTTTGATTAATGAATCCTCCGATTAATAGCTTGGGTATTCAGCTATAAGATGTAGTACTAAAAGGACGGGTGGAAAAATCCACCCATCTCATTCCACTTCTAAAAAACTGTTCAGTGAAAATTTACTTACTCATTTTAACGATCTCGTAGACATCCACAGGGGTGATATCATGCCGCTCTCCCAGGATGACGTCACGATCGGTGAACCGAGCGCTGACCCTTTCCGCAGCTTCCTGCGGGTCGATTCCATGTGCCGTGAGGGTCGTGGGCATAGCCAAACTGTGGAAGAAACCTTCCATGCATTCAATCGCGCTTGAAATGATGGTTTCATCATCACCCGCCAGCTTCCATACCCGCCGCCCGTATTGGATGATCTTTTCAGCCTTCTGCTGGTGCATGTAGCGATACAAATGCGGCATGACGGCAGCCAGGGTCTCCGCATGCGCCAGGGCGTAAAAGGCGGTCAGTTCGTGCCCGATCATATGCGTTGCCCAATCTTCAGGAACACCCCGGTTGATTAGATTGTTAAGTGCATTCGTTGCAGTCCACATCAGGTTGGCACGCGCATCATAATCCGGCGGGATTTCAAGCGCTTTTAAAGCGATCTCCTGAAGGGACAGCAGGACGGCTTCAGCCTGCCTATCCTGCATAGCTGCATTCACAGGATACGTGCCGTACTGTTCCATGACATGCACATACGCATCCACGATCCCATTCCTGACCTGTTTCAATGGCAAGGAATAAGTTGTGGTTGGGTCCAAGATCGAAAAAACCGCTCTGGTCAGTTCTGAGCCCCAAGCCAGCTTCTCCTGCGTCGCTCTGCGAGAGATCACAGAACCGCTGTTCATTTCCGAACCGGTTGCCGGGAGAGTCAAGACGGTCCCGAACGGGATGGCCTTCTCCGGCTGGATCTTATTGGTGACGATATCCCAGGCCTCACCTTCAAGATAGGGGATCCCTGCCGAGATCAGTTTGACGCCGTCAATCACCGACCCCCCGCCGACTGCCAGGAGGAAATCAACTTTCTTTTCCCTCCCCATCTCTATCGCTTTGGTCAGAGTATCAACGTCGGGATTGGGTTCGATCCCGCCAAATTCGTGGACTTCATTTGCGGAGAGGGCTTCCATCACCTGGTCGTAGACACCGTTACGCTTGATGGACCCGCCGCCATAGCACATCAGGATGGTCGCGTTTGGCGGGATATAGTCACCTAATTTAGCGATCGTACCTTCCCCAAAAATAATCCGGGTGGGATTGTAATATATGAAATTATTCATGTTTATTCACTCCTACTTACCTAAGTATAAGAACAATTCATAAATCAATGATCAGAAGAATAATTTGACATACGCCGCTGGCACTTATGCAAACGGTTCAATCCTGATGCCCTCAGCTTCCAACGCTAGGCGGACGGCTTTCGCATTTTCAACCGCTTCAGGATTATCCCCATGCAAACAAAGTGTCTCCACGCAGAACCACTCACCGTCAATCGTAATCCCCTCCTTGACCAGGCGGACGGCATTACGGGCAACCTCTTCTGGCTCGGTGATCATCGCGCCATGCCGGTAACGCGGCATCAACTGTCCGTCGGGCAGATATGCCCGATCTGGAAAGGCTTCATTCACCACCTCCAAGCCAGCCTCGCTTCCCATCCGGGTCAATTCTGAACCGGCTAATCCAACCAGGATCAGCCCTGGGTCATAGTTCCGCATAGTCTGCGCAATTACCAATGCAAACTCCGGATCCTGTGCAGCCTGATTATATAAGGCACCGTGCGGTTTGACATATTTAACTTTCTTTCCAGCCATCCAGGCAAAGGCACCCAGTGCACCAATCTGATAAAGAATAATATTCGCCAACGCCTCCTGGGAAGTCATTTGCATATTCCGCCGACCGAATCCCTGCAAATCAGGGAAACCAGGATGAGCACCCAGTGAAACATCATGTTCTTTTGCCAGATCAACGGTGCGCGCCATCACGTCAGGGTCGCCGGCATGGAATCCACAAGCCACATTGGCAGAAGTGATCAACGCCATCATGGCAGCATCCTCTCCTAATGAATACCTGCCAAAGCTTTCACCCAAATCACAATTCAAGTCAATACTCAAATATTCATCCATAGGTCCTCCTCATCCTGGGGTCCATCCTCCAATTGATGGATCACCCTCTTGTAATTCTCCTGCGCTTCCGATACCTCAATGAAAGTGAACTTAATCTGAGAAACGCCGGGTTGTGCCTGCGTTAACAAAGGGAAATCCACACGAGCGACTGTCCCGATGCAGGTGTATCCACCCGTTGTGGGATGGTCCGGCATCATCACAATCGGCTGCCCACCCGCTGGAACCTGGATTTCACCCAATGCCATCCCCTGCGAAACCAGATCTGCGCCTTGAATATGCATCAAAGGCGGTCCATCCAGCCGGTATCCCATTCGGTCAGACTGCGGTGAGATCGAATAGACCGAATTCAAGAAAGTCTGTAGACCTTCAACTAAAAATCGAGATTGGTGCGGCCCCAAAATGACTCTCACATGAGGGTGTTCTCTATAGTCTGGTCTTGAAGCTGCCTGAAGGTTGTTCCCTGCCAACCCGAATGCAGACCCTGCCTGAGAAGAGAACAGCAGGCGGTCGCCAGGTGAAAATATGTGCCCAAGCCCCGCCTGAAGATAATAGCTGCGAGAACCCATCCATAGTGGAGAGAGAAATCCGCCCGCGACAGCCAGATAAACCCAACTGCCGCCCAAAACCTTTTCCAACTCGATCAAATCCCCTCGCCTGACTTTGAACGCCATCCACAGGGGCAGGTCCTTTTGATTGACCCTGAGCTGATATCCCGCCCCGCACAGCGCCATCAGGGCATCCCCATCCACGCGCATGACCGCATCAGAAAGACCAATCTCCAGGCAGGCGCAGTCCGCTTGATTGCCCACAAGGATATTCGCCCCCTTGAATGCCCACCAGTCCATCGGACCCGATTCCGGCATCCCATAGCGCTGGTAGCCTGATCGTCCCTGATCCTGGACGGTCATCATTAACGCAGGGCGCTCGATGACCAGCGTCATCCTTCCCAACTTTCGTCTATCGCCACAAACCGGACTTCATCGCCCGGGGAGAGCAGGAAATGCGGTTCATGATGGGGATCGAAGAGCGTGCAGTCCGTCCTGCCGATCAACTGCCATCCTCCCGGCGATGCCAGGGGATAGACCCCCGTCTGTCCGCCGGCAATCCCAATTGATCCAGCCGGAATAATTGTCCTCGGTGTTGCCAGGCGCGGCGTCGCCAGGCTGGAGTCCAATCCCACCAGATAAGCAAAGCCGGGCGTAAAGCCCATCATGCCCACTCGGTAAACCTTTGACATGTGTCTGCGGATCACCTCTGAAGGCGGGATATTGTGAAATTCTGCCACATAAGCCAGGTCGGGGCCTTCCTCGCCGCCGTAACGAACGGGGATTTCCACACTCTTGGGCGTCTGGATTTCTGTCTCCGGGTAGTTTTGCATGCGTTCTTCCAGCCAGCATTTAACCTCCACCAGGTCAACAACCAGTGGATCGTAGAGAACCAGCAGGCTGATATAACCCGGTACCCATGTTTGGACACCCTTCAGAATCGATTTTTCAAGCCATATATCCAGGTTAAGGACACGAGTGTTGATTACCGTGTCAAGCGATTCCCCAAATTCCAGGAGCAGACCGGATTCCCCCACCGGTGAAAACCGAGGAGAAGGATCATTTCTCTTCATCAACCGGTTTTTCCAGTATGGATTTATGGATCGAAGCAGTTAAATGAGCCCCCACCAAAATAACCGTAGCCGTGAGATATATCCAGAACATAAGGATTACGACCGTTGTTAACGAGCCATAAACCAGATGGTAGCGTGAAAGACCACTGCTAAGGTACCAGGTAAATGCATTGTTCAACAGTTCCCAGACCACACCTGCCACCAATCCACCCATAAAAGCAGCTTTCCTTTCGATCTTGACCAGCGGAACCCATTGATATATTGCCCAGAACATGAGCATATTCAATCCAATGGGAACCAGAAAAGCGCCTGCCTGCCATAGTATCGTCTCGTGCAGCACCTTACCGTTTACCGGGATGTTGATCGCGGGGATGAGACTGGAAAGCGTTGACACACCAAACGCCACGATCATCAGTAAACCAAGGGCAAGCAGCATAAAGAAACCCAACATCCGCCCTTTAATAAAATCCGGGACAACCGCTTCAGGGAAAGCCCGGTTGATGTTCTTGGCCAGCACATTGAACATACTGGTCGCAGACCAGATCAAAGTTACCAGCGCTAAAAACGTCACTGCGCCGCGCAATTTGATCACCCGCTCGATATTCGTCATGATCAGTTCTTCCGCCCCTGGCAGAACACCCTGCAGGAGATTCATCAGTTGCGTTGCCACAACTTCGCTGTCCACGAAGAAACTCCCAATTGCAATGAACACAAGCAACATCGGGAAGATCGAGAAGAATGTATAATACGCCAGACTTGCTGCGGCTTCAGAGCCTCGAGCTTGTCCAAAGCTCTGAAAGGCGATCCGGATAATCTCCAGAACACCTCCGCTGAATCTGTCGGCGTTCTTGTAAAACTTCTTCATCGACCGACAAAACTTATGCCAGGATTCGATTAATTTTTTTCCTTTTTCAGTCAACAGTATCTATTCTCCTGAAGTTAATTTTCAATTATACTGGCTTTTCTTCGAACCCATCTCCAATCAGTTGCTGTGCTAAATTTTCGCCTTCACAAGGGGTTTGCTGAAAATTAATCACGGTATAATACCTCCTGACCTTCAAGAGTACTCAAAGGAGCAGCATGGACATCAAGACCATTCAAAAATACTATCAAGCACGCGGTTTACAGTGGCCTGGTGCGAAGGATGCCCTGTGGTTCTTCCTCTCTGAGGTAGGCGAACTCGCTGAAGCCTACTCAGTACATCATCAGGATGATCTGACAGCTGAGGAAATGGATATGCTGAAGTCTTTTACCGATGAAGGCTTGTGCGCTGATGAGATCGTTTCGCGTGTTGATGGTTGGGTGCGCAATAACGACCGGATCCGCAAAGAGGATATCGGCAAAGAGGTTGCGGATTGTGAAATGATGCTGGCAGTTTTCATGTACAGCCTGAGCGGAAGCACACCTGATGCTGCCCTGCTGGCGAAAATGAAAGAAAAATTGGGAAAGAACGCTGAAGAACTGATTTGACACTCAGTTTAAGTTCGGTTATAGTAAAATGAAGTCCAGACGACACAGGAAAGGAGGCAAGTTTTATGTCCAGCATCAATAACGAATTACTTCAAAAATTGTTGAACGCGCCTCCTGCGGGTCATCTTGGCTGATTAATTCCCATTACTCTATCCACCCGACCACAGGCTGCGCCTGTGGTTTTTCTTTTCCCTAAGAGATAACCACGAATATTTATCAAACCTGGTGAATACCCAGGATTTTACCCTGTCAATTAAGTTACTTTTGTTAATCAAGGAAAAGATATTTGATGAATAAAAAGAATAATTTTGAACTACTGGAACAACTGGAAGACCTGGACGACATCCCATCCATCCGCAATGTCCCTGGCAGTGAATTACGCCGGCGAAACCCTTCCAGCCGAAAGTCAAATCAGGTCACGCAGGATGATATTTCTAATGTTGCTGAACAGGAAAATGAATTGTCGTTCAGCTATTGTGCATCAAAACATGAAAAATCATGGTTAATCGGTTCGCTTGAGGATTTCTACCGCCAGCAATGGTTTGATGATGTCCTGCGTCTGATCAAAGGCGGTGGCAAGGAAGCTTCCGTCTACCAATGCCTGGGAAACACAAGCACGCACCGTAAATTCATCGCCGCGAAGGTATACCGACCCCGGCGGTTCCGCCAGCTGCGCAATGACTCGCTTTACCGCGAAGGACGCCAGAACCTGGATGATGAAGGCCACGAGATCCATGATGACAACGCCCTGCGCGCTATCCGACACCGCACCACTTTTGGGCAGCGGCTGCTGCACACATCATGGATCGAACATGAATATCAAGCACTCCAGATTCTATATCAAGCTGGGGCTGATGTTCCTGAGCCGTTTACTTCCGGGAACAATGCCATCCTAATGGCATACGTCGGTTGGGATGATCTGCCAGCCCCGACTCTCAATATGGTCAACCTGGAACCCCGTGAAAGGAAACAACTTTTTGACCGCTTGATCCACAATATTGAAATCATGCTGGAAAACCAGCTTGTGCACGCTGACCTCTCTGCCTATAATGTGCTCTACTTTGAAGGCAACGTCATCCTGATCGACTTTCCCCAGGCAATCGATCCTGAGGTCAACTCCAACGCATTCCCGATCTTCTGCCGGGACCTGACTCGCCTATGTGAATACTTCCAGGGACAGGGACTGTACTGCAGACCTCATAAACTCGCTGAAGACCTGTGGATCAAGCACGGCTATAAGATCAGGCGGCTCGCAGACCCCAGGCTGTTCGCGTTGGAAGACCTGTAAACACAAGCCTATATTTCAGCCAATAAGATGAGGAGAATAATCCCATTCATTTTCTACTATAATGAACGCATAAGCACATGAAAGCATGCCTGAAATGACTATTAAAGATGTGATCATCATCGGTGCCGGCCCGGCCGGCTCTCTTGCCGGCTATCATCTGGCAAAAGCCGGTCTGGATGTACTGATCATCGAAAAATGTCGTTTTCCACGCCGTAAGGTCTGCGGCGGCGGCTTAACCCAACATGCCTGCCGGGAACTGCCATATGATCTTTCCCCCGTGATCCATAAACAAATCGATTGGGCGATTCTTGGGTGTCATGGACGAAAAGTCAAGGAAATTCACAGTGATAGGCCGATCGCTTACCTGATTGATCGGGCTTCACTTGATAATTTTCTACTGGGGCAGGCTCTCCAGCGAGGCGCATCGGTAAAGTTAGGTCAGCGCGTCCATACCATTGAAAACAAAGGGGATTGGGTCTCTGTCAAAACAGCACAGGGAAGTTATCAAACACGATATTTGATCGGCGCAGACGGCGTTCACAGCATGGTCGCCCGGACCTTTGGTTTTTCCAGGTTAAACCCGCTCAGCCTCGTATATGAAGCGCGCCTGGCTTACCCACTCAGTGAATCTGACACGCTACTTAAAGCCGTCACCTTTGACTTCGGTACGCATCCTTTTGGTTATGGCTGGGCCTTTCCCAAACGCGACCATATCAACGTCGGTGTGTTTCGAAGCTGGCCCGGAAGGCGTACAAGCCAAGGTCTTCTGCAGCGTTTTATCAGCCTTAATCCTGCTTTACGTGATCTGCCCATCCTCGATACACGTGCTTATCCGGTCCCTCTTGGGGGTGTTCCTCAGTCAATTCATAATGAGCGAGTCCTTCTTGTCGGGGATGCTGCCCAATTAGCAGATCCCTGGCTGGGTGAAGGACTCTACTATGCCTTCATCAGCGGACGGATGGCAGCGGAGACGATCCTCGGGTGTGAAAATCATCAGTTTGCTGATCTATCCCATTACTCCGAACAAATCAATGCGGCTCTTATTCCACAATTCAAAGCAGCCAGGCACTTATCCATGCTGGTCTATTCCCTTCCCTTTCTGAACGTTCTCCTCCTGTGCGCCAGCACAAAACTCCAACAAATCATCCTTGATCTCCTCCGGGGAGATCGCTCATATACCCGGATCTGGGAAACGCTAAAAACACGAGTCCCCAGCACAATCTGGAAGACCATCACCAGGCAATAAACCCTTAAATCACAAGCATCACCCTCAATTTCCATCGAAGGTGATGCTTTGATTTTATTGTTGTTCAGGATCAATCCATCAGGTAATCGTACCTCGCCCACAGTGTATTGTAGACATAATTCTGCCATAAATTAATCATATCATCGTACTTGTAATCATGCGTGGAAAATGTCTGCCATACCATACGGCCATCCAGACACTCTGCAATTGAACCATATGCGTCATAGGTGTTTGCCTGGGTACCTGCCAGCAGTACCGCATCAGACCCGGCATTGAGCTCCACCATATCGCCCACATCACCCAACCATAGATAGGATGAGGAAGGGATCAACATGCTTATCGTATTGGGCATGATGAACAGTGGATCACTCGGTTCAAGGAGGTAAATCAGGTATTCGTTGAGTTCAGTATCCCAATTCCGCCACCAATCACGATGGAAGGAGATTCCGCAACGCTGCATTACCGGCTGAATACGTCCCTGGGCGATATCGTCAATGTACCAGATCTCAAGAATGACCGAAGAGCCGCGATCAATCTGATCCGCAAGCATATCAAAGTATTCACCGGAGATCACAGATCGAGATTCCGCCGCAACAATGATCAGGTCCCACTCGGTTGCTGAATTCATGCTGGAAAGGAAGTCCCCCATCGCACTGCCGACGTTCTTTGTATTGCTTCCCAGTCCTAGGCCATCAATCGCGTTTTCGATGATGACAGACTCGCCCAATCCATACATTTCATCATAGAGCAGGATGTTCACACCTTCAAACCACTCCTCAAAATAAACGGTTTCCTCCACAATAGGTTCCTCAGTCTCTTCTACAGCTGGCTCTTCCTGGACGGGTTGACTGGTGTAAGTTGGATATGGGGTGTAGGTCGCTTGAACAGGCTCCTCAACAATTTCAGGTTCCGACGACTGGCTTTGATTATTCTGAGCTGCCATCGTCTGCTCCATCGCCAGGCTGGTCTGCTGGACGGCAAGTGCCACCTGTGTGCCTGCCAAGTCCTGGTCTGAACTAAGGCTGTAATCACAGGATGTGATTAATAAACCAAACATCACAAACAAGACACCAATACTAATATACCGTTTCATATTATCCTCCTTTAGAATATGCAGCTTTTAAAATCAAATGAAGTATCGATTTCACCTGGCGCTATGCAGAAATACTTCCTCAAGTAAATTTAGATAATTCCAGTAAAGCCAACTCCATTATACAAGTTCAACCTTAAAGAATAATTAAATTTGATAAATCAACATGACAGACAGCGGAATTTGATCTTTCTCGCTTTTGCATTTGGCATCACCAGGGCAAAAGCCCTGGTGATCTATCTCACCGGTGGATTGATGAACAGCCCAATGAAAAACCCAGGTGGGATTCAACTCAGCCTGGCTTATTTTCTGCTTGCCACAGTCTACATGTTCAGCCCGAAAATTGCCAACTTCCTCACCCGTCTGAGCACCAAAGAGGGAAAAGCGAACCTCACCCTGCAGCCAAAATTCAAACAGGGACAATGGCTCTGCTTCCGGGCGTACTGACCCTCGCAGAAACCTGATCCGACAGTGTGAACATTCCCGGGCACAGGGACTATTCTGCAAACCTCAGGAACTCGCGGAAGACCTGTGAGTATTGGCTCCCCGCCCCCATTCCCGAATACTATCTGGCTGATGTAGGTCTGGCAGGTGATGATGAAATTTATCCCCGAGCAACTATAGAAAAGGGAATTAACCTGTAGATATAACATAGAGACGCTGCGTGCAGCGTCTCTATGTGTTAATCGTAAGGGGACCCTCAATTGCAATCGAAGGTGATGCGTTGATTTTATTGTTGTTCAGGATCAATCCATCAGGTAATCATATCTCGCCAGGAGCGTGTTGTAGACATAATTCTGCCACAAATTGATCATATCATCGTACTTGTAATCATGCGTGGAGAATGTCTGCCATACCATACGGCCATCCATACACTCTGCAATTGAACCGTAAGCGTCATAGGTTTTCGCCTGTGTACCTGCCAGCAATAGCGCATCAGAACCGGCATTGAGCTCCACCATGTCACCCACATCACCCAACCAGAGATAGGATGCAGAAGGGATCAACATGCTCATCGTATTGGGCTGTGAGAACATCGGATCACTCGGTTCCAGGAGGTAAACCAGGTATTCATTGAGGTCAGAATTCCAATCCCGCCACCAATCACGATGGAAGGAGATTCCACAACGCTGCATCACCGGCTGAATGCGCCCCTGGGCAATATCGTCAATATACCAGATCTCAAAGATAATTGAAGAACCGCGGTCAATTTGATCCGTGATCACATCAAAGTATTCCCCGGAGATCGCATCACGGGATTCCGCAGCAACGATGATCAGGTCCCACTCGGTCGCCGAATTCATGTTGGAAAGGAAATCCCCCATTGCACCACCGACATTTTTTGTATTGCTGCCCAGTCCCAGCCCATCAATCGCATGTTCAATGATGACCGACTCGCCCATTCCATACATCTCATCGTAGAGCAGGATGTCCACATCATCAAGCCAATCTTCAAAAGAGACAGTTTCCTCTTCAGGTGGCGCTTCGGTCTCTTCAACAACTGTCTCTTCCTGGACGGGTTGACTGGTGTAAGTCGGATACGGGGTGTAGGTCGCTTGAACAGCCTCCTCAACAATTTCAGGTTCGGACGGCTGGTTTTGGTTATTCTGAGCTGCCATGGTCTGCTCCATCGCCAGGCTGGTCTGCTGAACGGCAAGTGCCACCTGTGTACCTGCCAGGTCCTGGTCCGAACTCATGGGTAAGCCACATGATGTCATTAATAAACCAACCATCACAAACAAGATACCAACACTGATATTCCGTTTCAAATTCTCCTCCTTTATAATAGTATGCAGATTGATTTTAAAATATATGGGAATTATCGATTTCACCTGGCGCTATTCAGAAATACTTCCTTGAGTAAATTCAGATAATTCCTAAATAAGTCTTAAATATTATAAGCAAAGTTGAATCCGTTTTGCAAGTTCAATAAATGAGGATAAACGAAGATGATTAATCAACAGAACAGACAGCGAATATTGATCTTTCTCGGCTTTGCATTTGGCATCGCCTGGGCAACGGCCTTGGTGATCTATCTCACCGGTGGATTGATGAACAGCCCGGTGTACAACCTGGGTGGGCTTCAACTCAGCCTGGCCTATATCCTGCTTGCAACAGTCTACATGTTCAGCCCGGCAATCGCCAACCTCTTCACCCGTCTGATCACCAAAGAGGGAAAAGCGAACCTTACCCTGCAGCCGAAATTCAAACAGGGGCGCTGGCTCTACTTCCTGGCAATGTGGCTGCTTCCAGGCGTACTGACCCTCGCAGGGATGGCATTATTCTTTGCTATCTTTCCCAGGTTCTTCGACCCTACCTTATCCATCCTCACAGAGCAGCTTTCAGGAGTTGAAGGCCTTGAAAGCATCAATCCCTGGGTCATCATTGCTCTGCAGACCCTCCAGGCGATCCTATTAGCCCCCATTTTGAACGCCATTCCAACCTTCGGTGAAGAATTTGGTTGGCGCGGCTACCTCCAACCCAAACTCATGCCGCTGGGAAACCGCAAAGCCATCCTGCTGACCGGTGTGTTCTGGGGTGTGTGGCACTGGCCGGTGATCCTGATGGGTTATAACTACGGCACGGAATACTTCGGTGCGCCTTTCCTCGGTCCGCTCGCGATGGTCTTATTCACAATTACCCTCGCTGCCATCTTTGGCTGGGCAACGATCAAGGCTGAAAGCGTTTGGCCTGGGGTGATCGGCCACGGCGCAATCAATGGGATCGCTTCGATTGGTTTGTTGTTCGTTCAGGGAAATCCTGACCCGCTGCTCGGCCCTGCGCCCGTCGGTTTGATCGGAGGATTGGGGCTGACCCTTACGGCTGCGCTGATCTTCATCCTTCCCAACGCGCTGAAACCCAGAACATTGCCTGAACACGGACCTGCGCTCGATGCAGAAAATTAAACCCTGAAGCTGTTCAATTCCCCCAGCCGTGTTTGCCGATCAGGGGCACAAAGATAACCGGCGTGCTTGCAGTATGCTTGAATCCCTTTTGCGTGTTGTCCCAAATCCCCAACCTCTGCGAGAACCTGCTCCCGACCGGGATCACCAGGCGGCCGTCAGGACCTAACTGATTCAATAACGGCTCAGGGACAGCCGGTGCGGAAGCGCCAACCACAATGCGGTCATAAGGGGCACCATCCGGATATCCACAGGTACCATCCCCGGTATGGATAAGGACATTCTGATATCCCAACGACTCCAGCGTTTCCTTTGCCGATTCAGCAAGTTCAGGATATCTTTCTATCGAATGGATTTCCGCTGCAAGTTCCGCCAGGATGGCAGCCTGATACCCGGAGCCGGTCCCCACATCCAGAACCCGGTGATTCGCTTTCACATCCAGTAATGCTGTTATCAATCCCACAATATACGGTTGAGAGATGGTCTGCCCGTGACCAATCCCAACCGGACAATCCGAATAAGCAAGATCTCTTACGTCCGGCGGGACAAATAAATGTCTGGGCACTTTCTGCATCGCCTGCAGCACACGCTCATCATCCACACCGCGGTTGGCGATCTGCTGTTGGACCATCCACTCCCGTTTATACTGCTCCGTCGCCATCCAATCCTTCTCTCACCAAGCGCTTGGCGATCCTGCGGTCAACTTTTCCCATCGGATACTTTTCAAGTTCATCCAACCCGACCCAGACAAGATCGCTGCATTCAAGTGCCTCCGGAGTCTGACCGCCGTTCAGGCTGCAAATGAAAGCATGCAGGACGATCTTGAAGTGTGTGTACGCGTGTTTATACACGCCAAAGGGCTGCCGGAGTTGAATGTCAACCCCCAATTCCTCGCGGATCTCTCGTGTCAGGCAAGATGCCAAATCAGGGTCATTTTCCTCAAGGGTCCCGCCGGGAAACTCCCACATCCCACCAAGCAGACCCTCCCTCGGCCGCTGCGTAATGAGAACTAATCCATCTTTGGCAATAACCGCCGCAGTGACCGTCAGGGATGGGACTTTCTTGCGCGGTCGTTTCACCGGCCGTTCATCCTGAACACCCAACTCAAAAGCCCGGCAGTGTGCGTGGAGCGGACAATCCTCGCAATGCGGATCCTTGGGCGAACAGATCGTCGCGCCCAGGTCCATCAATGCCTGGTTGTAGGTCCCCGCCTTACCCTGAGGTAAATATTCATCCATGCGGTCCCTGACCTGCCGCTCCCCTTCCGTGCTGCGGATCGGCACGCTGATATCGAAAAGGCGCGAGAACACCCGGCGGATATTCCCATCAACTGCTGCCACATCTTCCCCAAAGGCAATCGAGGCAATCGCCGCGCTTGTGTACAGGCCGATCCCGGGTAGTTCCTGTAATTTATCGGATGAGTCGGGCAGCTGTCCATCGAATTCCGCTACAACCTGTCTGGCTGCCTTGTGCAGGTTGCGTGCCCGGGTGTAATACCCCAGCCCCTCCCATGTTGAAAGAACGGCTTGTTCATCGGCTTCAGCGAGCGTCCTGAGGTCGGGAAAACGGGTCATCCAGCGTTCGAAATACGGGATGACCGTATTCACCTGGGTCTGCTGGAGCATGATCTCTGAAATCCAGGTGCGGTAGGGTGACTGAAGCAAACGCCAGGGTAAATCCCTGGCGTTTTTTTCATACCAATCCAATAATGATGGGACGAACGACATCAGAATTGGAACCCCCCTTCAAGCGGTGCGAGCTTCATTTCATAATTAGTGACGTAATCGGTCAACTGATCCTTGAGGACTTCCCATTCTTGTGAACCAATGATCTGCTGTGCCCTTTCCAGACCAGGCACAACCGCGCCTACCAAGATTTGAGGGTGCTCGCCATAAATGGTCACCCAGGCATCACTCAGCGCCATGCCGAGTTTCTGCACGCCGGGCATGAAATCACGAACGACAAACTCAAAATACTCCTGCTCTCGTCCAGGGACGATATCCCACGACATGATGACCTTTACGTTCATGCTGAAGCCCTTCCAAATGAATGACGCATCACCAGCCTAAAGACTCAATTCCAACACAATCACACGAGTTTCCGTCGGGAGGACGTTCACACTCGTTAATTTTATGGATTCCTCGGTTTCAATGGAGGTCAAGCCCATTTCCTTGAGGAATTTCGATAAGGAATCGAGTTCCATTGATGACCCTTCAATCCCATAATGCATGGGGATCACAATGCTGGGCTCAAGCAGGCTGATGACCTCCGCAGCCATGGATGCATTCAGGCTGGTCACCCCGCCAACCGGGACCAGCGCCACGTGCACTTCCCCTAAACCCTCGACCTCGGTCTGATTTGGAACATTGTTCAACTCGCCCAGGTGGGCAACCTTTATGCCGTTGTAATCAATCACATAAACCGTGTTCCGGACGCCGCCATCCGTTTTCTTGCGTTTGCTGCCGTTGATCCGCACGCCCGTCACAAAAACGCCGCCGATCTCATATTCGCCCGGGCCGTTGATCTCAAAGGCCTTGCTGCGAATCCCTTTGTAATAATTATGTTCGGGTTTATCACAGCTGACCGTCACAATTTCAGCCCTGAGCTTCCCGGGGTCAAGCCCAACGACTGCCGGGTCGTAAGGGTCCGTCACAACAGCAGCCATGCTGCGTTCGTTGATTCGAAAACAAGAATGTCCGTGCCAGGTTATTTCCATAGATCCTCCATGTAATGATACTAAGAATTATACAACGTCCTGTCAAATTTCACCCAGTCCAACAGCCTGAGATTTATCGGTAACCTTCTTATCCATTGCGTATCACCGGCTTTGCACCGGAAAAGGCGACTCGGTCGGTAAGACTATCCACACAATTGACCCAACTTAGGGGGTAAGCTTCCTGCAATGCTTCAAAGGATATCACTAGCATCATCAAAGGTTTTTCTAAAGCTGCGAAAAGTTTTGGGAATTATTGACTCACTTAACCAATCGCCCTTGTGCTTCATGCTTATGGAGTTAATCCATCCTTCCTGATTCCTCTGATTTAATTGAAAATTTGGTAACTCTTTTCAGTCGCCATCTGTGTTATATAAATTTACCGGTGGAAAAAATATCTTATAATAATTTAAATACATAAGGAGGAATAACTATGGCTGTACCGAACATCGAAAAATTGAGGGAAAAGGGCAATGTACGTAAGTTGGTAAAAGTATTGCTAAAATGTGATATTGATTCATGCCGTGAGGAGGCAGCAACCGCCCTGGGTGAGATTGGGGATGCACTTGGGGTTGAGCCGCTGGTTGCAGCGTTAAAGGATGAGGATGAGAATGTCTGCATAGCAGCTGCAAGAGCTCTGGGAAAGATCGGGGATGACCTGGCAGTAGAACCTTTGATCGCTGAACTCAAAATAGAGGGTAAGCAAGGCCGCGAAGGAGTAGCACGTGGTCTGGGAGACTTAGGCGACAAAAGGGCTGTAGAACCATTGATATCCGCAATTACAGATGAGGATCCAATTGTCCGCGAGGGGGCCATTTGGGCTTTGGGAAAAATCGGGGATGAGCAAGCAGTTAAGCCACTTATTGCCGCACTCAGAGATAAGGATCCGTTCGTCAGCGATGAAGCTACCAAGGCATTGGATCGGTTGGGCTGGGATCGGGGATATGATAATGAGGACTGCGCTTGGTACTGGATCGCGCAAGCGGAAATCGAAACTTGCAGTAGTCAAGAATCTGCAGCAGTAGATCCATTGGTTGATGTTCTCTGTGACGCGGATAGGAACAAAAAAATCCGACGGGAAGCCGCCGAAGCTTTGGGTGAACTCGGCAGTATCCTTGCCGTTGATCCACTTATTGAATCGCTCAAAGATGAGGATGCGGGTATTCGACTTGAAGTAGCCAGAGCACTTGGAATTATCAGCGATCCTAGGGCAGTTGAAACGTTGGTTGTGGCTCTCAGGGATGAGGATGCTGATGTTCGAGTTATGGTAGCCAGAGCACTTAGAGAAATCGGTGATCCTGGGGCAGTGGAAGCTTTGGTCGCTGCTCTTAGGGATGAGGATGACCAAGTCCGCCACGCAGCTGCAGAGGCTCTTGGAAAAATCAGTGATACGAGAGCGGTTAAGCCACTGATTGATGCACTTAATGATGATGAAGCGCATGTCCGCGGGGCAGCCGCATTTGGACTGGAAGGACTTGGTGATCCCCTTGCGCTTGAGCCGCTATTAATCACACTAAAAGATGAGGATTGGCAAGTCCGTTTGTTTGCTGCCTACGCATTGGGAAAAATTGATAGTGCAAGGTCAGTTGCCCCTTTAGTTGCTGCAGCCGATGATGAGCATTGGCAAGTGCGCATTAGAGCAATTGAAGCTTTGGGAAGGATAGGTGATACACGAGCAGTTGATCGGCTGATTATTGGACTCGAGGACAAGTCTTGGGATGTGCGGCGGGCAGCCGCTAATGCATTGGGAAAGATGAACGCCACAAGTGCGTTCATGCCGTTGATCGAAACACTAAGATATGGGAAAAATGAGAAGTCTCGCAGCGAAGCAGCCTATGCTCTGGGAAAGCTTGGAGACCCTCGGGCTGTAGAGCGGCTGATTTTAGCCCTAAAGGAAGACGGGCATTCTTTGGTCCGTAAGGCAGCCGCTGAAGCCCTGGGAAAACTTGGCGGTTCCCAAGCAGTCCAAGCACTGGTGAGTGCACTCAAGGATCGGGATGTTCGTAAGGCAGCTGTGAAAGCTCTGGGAGAACTCGGTGATGATCGAGCGGTCGAACCGCTGATTCTCACACTAAGAGAACTTAAAGGATATGAAAAGATAGCCGCAGAGGCACTGGGAAAGATCGGAGATGCCCGAGCGGTCAAGCCGCTGGCTGACGCACTTAATGATGAAGAATGGAGCGTACGTTGGAGAGCTGCTGAAGCCCTTGGAGAGCTAGGAGATGCAAATGCGGTTGAACCATTAATTGCTGCACTTCATGAAGACGAGCATTCTTCGGTCCGTGAGGCAGCCGCTGAAGCCCTTGGAAAGATTGGAGACGCCCGAGCGGTTAAACCGCTGGCTGACGCACTTAATGAAGAAGGTTGGATAGTACAGCCGGAAGCCGCTGAAGCCCTTGGAGAGCTAGGTGATGCCAATGCGGTTGATCCTTTAACAGCTGCACTTAAACATAAAAATTGGCAGGTCCGTGAATGCGCAGCAAAATCCCTATTAAAGATCGGTGCACCATCTATCGATTCTCTGTTTTCCGCCCTTCAAGAAGAGAATTACCTTCTACGCGAGGCAGCTGCAGAGATACTGGGAGAGCTTGGTGATGCCAATGCGGTTGAACCATTAACGGCCGCACTAAAAGATGAGGACCATAATGTACGTTGGGCTGCCGCTGAAGCAATAAAGAAGTTGAGACAACAATAAGAACATAAAAACAACGCTCATATAAATCCAGAAACGCGCTGGCTGCTCAGATCTTTAGCAACTACGATTCAAACACGCAGCCAACTGGATCGTTGTCTTTATCCATCTTGGCCACAGCATATCACAGTATACATTGCGTACGCATTGGATCACCGCTTCTGCACCATGAAAGGCGACCGAAACGAGTTGTTTCCAGATGCTGTCACAATATCGGGATCAATATTCTGGGATCAGGTGGGGAATAGAAACTGAATTATAATTTGCTGTATGATCCATTTCTTTGTAATAATGTCATAAGAGATAATGGGAGGATCAATGATTCACAAAGATCTACCATTGATTGACCTCCACCGGCATCTCGATGGCAGCGTGCGTTTGGAGACCATTTTCCAGCTTTCACATCAACATCATCTTCCCCTGCCTGCTGATACCCTTGAAGATCTGCGGCCTTATATCCAGGTCAACGAACCCCTGGAGGATATCTCGGTCTATTTCCAAAAGTTTGATTGGATGACCTCGATCTTCGTCGATTATGATGCTTGCCGACGGGTGGCTTATGAAAATGTCCTTGATGCGCAGTCCGAGGGAATCGATTATATTGAGCTGCGTTTCAGCCCGTGGTTCATGGCCCAGCCGCATCAACTCGATCCCAAAGGTGTGGTGGAAGCTGTCATACAAGGCGTGAATGATGGCGTGAAGGCGGCCGCAGGAATAAAGGTCAACCTGCTGGGCATCATCAGCCGGACCTATGGCGTGGAAATCGGCTTTAAGGAATTAGATGCGCTGTTAGCATTCAAGGATCATATCGTAGGGCTGGATCTGGCTGGAGACGAAGCGAATTATCCTGCGGAATGGTTTGTGGAACATTTCAAAAAGGCGCGTGAGTTGGGTTGGGGAATTACAGTGCATGCCGGTGAATCTGCCGGCCCAGAAAGCGTGTGGCATGCGATCCAGGATTTGGGAGCCACTCGGATTGGTCATGCAGTGCGAATATTGGAAGATCCCGCTCTGGTGAATTACATGCGAGATCATCGGATTGGGATTGAGACCAACCTGACCAGTAATGTGCATACCCGTACCGTCGCCAGCTACCAGGCACATCCTTTGAAGACTTTTCTTGATTTAGGGCTTTTAGCAACCATTAATACGGATGATCCGGGTATCAGTCCGGTAACACTGGCCGATGAGTTTGAAAATGCGGTTAACTATGCTGGATTGACGAATGAGGATACTCGTGTCGCTCAGGAAAATGCGCTCGAGATCGCGTTTTTAGATGATGATGAGAAAACATCCTTATTGAAAATGAAAATGGACCCTTCTCATTTAAAGTAGGATACAGATAGGTTTATGCAACCTATTCTCTGGAAATTCAATTAGAAATTCCTAAAAATCAAGATAATAGTCTGCTTGTTAATCTTGCAGGATAACCAATAGAGTGTTCCCGAAGCGACTCGCCTGTCCTCAAAGGGGAAACGCACAGCCAACTGGAAAAGTCCCCTTCAGGGGATTTGTACCTTGTGGTATTCGAAGTCAACAGACATCATATACACAGCGTATCACCGGCTTTGTATCAAGATTCCATTAGAAAAGGAAATCAATCCTCAAAACCAAAGGGAGAGCCCTCACATAAAAGTATATTATGGGGGATGGGGGCATATTATTGCCCCCCAGCGCGCTCTCCAATCCGACAATAACCTGAGATTGTATCAGGCAACTGAGTCAGATTAATTGTAGAATAGTAGTATGGAAAACCTGTAAACAAGATAAGGAGAATAATAATGTTTGGAAATATTGCTGGAACGAGCGTTGTCATCCTGTGCGTGGTTGGCCTCGTTATCCTGGTCCTCCTGATCCTTTTGGCAAGAGCGATCAGAGTGATCCCGGAATATGAGCGCGGCGTGGTGTTCACGCTGGGTAAATTCTCCGGTGTGCGTAAACCCGGGCTGACCCTCATCATCCCCGTCATCCAGATCATGCGGCGCGTGGATATGCGCCTGGCGACTGCGGAAGTCCCCAGGCAGGAAGTGATGACCAAGGATAACATCCCCATGCTGGTCAATGCGGTCGTGTACTACAAGGTTATTGACCCGGCAGCCGTGATCATCACGATTGAGGACTATATCTTTGCCATCCGACAGTACACACAGGCTGCCCTGCGCGACGTGATCGGCAACAATGAAATGGACACAGTCCTGATGGAGCGCCTCCAAATTGCCGAAGCCATCCGTGAGATCGTTGATGCGGAGACCAGCGACTGGGGCGTTGACATTGAATCCATCAAGATCCAGGAGCTTGAACTTCCTGCCGAGATGAAACGCGCCATGGCTCGCCAGGCTGAAGCTGAACGTGAACGCCGGGCAACGATCATCGCTTCTCAGGGTGAGTTGGAAGCCTCCAAGAACCTCCGCAAAGCTGCGGAAGAATTGGCTGTATCCCCCGGGGCACTCCACCTGCGTACGCTGCAGACTATCCGGGATATTGCCACCGACCCCTCAGAAAAGCTGGTCCTGTTCATGCCTTCCAACATTGCAGGCCTGGTGAATGAAATTGTCGATAAAAAGGATTAATCATTGTGGCCAAACTTGACAATAATGTCAGATACCTGCAGATCGCCTTCAATTACGATCTCAGCATGGTCCTGCAAACCCTGCCGCGCATCCCGCAGAGCAGCCGGATCTTCATCGAAGCGGGTACGCCCTTCATCAAACTTGAGGGGATGAGAGGTGTTAGGGCAATCCGGCAGCGCTGGTCAGGTCATCTTGTGGCAGACCTTAAAGTCTCAGACGGTGCGCTTGGCGAAGTCGATATGGCCCACTATGCGGGTGCGACGGCAGCCACCGTTCTCGGCAACGCCCCGACCGAGTCGATCAACATGTTCATTGCACGCTGCGCCAAACTCAACATGCTCTCGATGATCGACCTGCTGGGTGTCAAAGATCCGCTGGACGTCCTGCGTCCTTTGAAGAAAGCCCCCGATATCGTCGTGATCCACCGCGGGCGGGACGAAGAGAACACGCGTGGTAAGGTAATCCGCTATCGCCAGGTCAACCGGATCAGGAGCAAGTATGACTCTCTGATCTCCGCAGCCGGTGGGGTAGACCTGCGGGAAGCACGCAGCGCCATCTTTAATGGCGCGAATATCGTCGTCGCAAACATCGTCCGCCCCGGTGACGGCTGGACAGGGATCAAGACCACCGAAAATATCACGGAGATCTCCAGGAAATTCCTGGAGACTATCTCATAGACAAATCTATTACTGATAGCGTAGAGCCGTTGCGTGCAACGGCTCTACAAGTTATTCACTCATTAGGATATTACTATGTAAGATCAAGATTTATTCTCATATCAGAAAAATAGAACACTGCTATAATATTCAATGTAAATAACAAACCAAAGGAGGGAATATGTCAGTAATAGATATCGTTGCTTTAATCAAAGATATTGTTTTAGCATTGTCCGCAGCAGGCACTTTAATCATAGCAAGTAAAGGTTTGTCCACATGGAGAAAAGAACTAAAGGGAAAATCCGAATACCAACTCGCAAAAGAAATTCTTAAGTCTGTATACAGAGTGCGAGAAGCTTTTAAGAGAGTAAGATTAAGAGTAATCTATTCAGATGAATATCCCAAGGAGGTTTTAGGACCTCATGGTCATGTTTTGAAAGGTAAGGAATATGAAGCCGCAGACTACATTTATAAAAGTCGTTGGGAGGGATTATCTAAAGTATTTTTAGAATTAGAAGAAAGGAATCTAGATGCGCAAGTCGAGTGGGAGAATGAATTTAAGTACACAATCAATGACTTGCGGGAGTGTCGGTCAGAATTACTCAGCACTATTCAAATAATGCTTTACAATAAAAAATCTACTGTTCCATCTGGAAAAGAAGAATATGATAAATCAATTCTCTATGATTTTGGACCGGATTGCGGATTTACTCAAAAAATAAATAAAGCGATTGGGGAGTTTGAAAATTTACTTCGCCCTAAAATTCAGAGGAGTCGCTTCTTCAAAGAATAATCCGAAATAATATTGCCTTTTACCATAATGCTCATATCTTTTTTTAGAAATTATCTGTGGCTTTTATTTAAGCATAAGAAGGGAGATTGATAAAATGTCAAAACACTCAAAACTTATTCTAGTTATTTTTGGGTTATTTTACATAACTACTTTTTCGATCGTTCTATTGATTCCATTATTTTCCAATAACCATGTATACAACTTTGAATTCGGAGTCTCTGATGGGATTCAGCTTATAGTAATTTCCTTGGCCATTCTTGCTCCAATAATTGTTGATGATATCAGGAAAAATAGGGACAAACCTATAATAACTGTCCACTTTGATGAAGAACCACCCTGTTGTCATAAAACATTAATCGAGGTCCGCACCAGTCATCCACCAGGAGTAGGACCAAAAAAGATTACCTTTCCAATATATTATTTCCGAATTAAAGTAATTAATACTGGAAAATCTATTATGAAAAATTGTGAAGTCTTACTTAATTCAATATATTGGAAAGAAAATGGAACATATAATAAAATTGACAACTTTTCTGAAGTCCATTTGAATTGGGCAGGAACAAAATCTAAACTGATTGACCTTAATCCAAATAGACCTGTTTTTTGTGATTTGGGACAGATTGGCAATTCCAATTACCAATCAGGACCTGAAAAGGTTTTTCCAGGTCATTTCGATATAAAAGAGATCGCTGATCGTGAAGGGTTAAGATTTCTATTTTGTTTGATGGAAGTGCCATTTTCTCAACCAAATTGTTTTTTACCGGGAGATTTTAGGTTTGGTGTAACAATCTTTACCGAAAACGCTGGATCGAAAGATTTAAAATTTGAGGTTAATTGGTCTGGGAAATGGCAAGACTCAACCGAAGCTATGTTTTCAGAATTTATAATTCGTCAGATCTCTGATAGTTGATGTTTTATATTCAGATTTTAATAAGCCGATAATACAGGTAAAATTAAATAAATTTGTTCTAATATTTTTAATTAGTGAACTTGTAATATATTGTCCAATCTACTAAAATCCCTCTAAAAAACTCAGATCGGCAATGTCTTTTGAAAGGGCAGCGATCCGCTGGCACAGCGCAAGCCGATTCTGACAGATAGCCTCATCCTCCGCCATCACCAGCACCTCATCAAAGAAGCGGTTGATCACCGGTACCATGGGGACAAACGCATTCATGAAGCCTTTCACATCTTCACGCCCGACCATATCAGTTTCAGCCTTCAGGATAGCTTCGTAAAGTGCTTTCTCAGATTCCTCTGCGAACAGGTCTTCAT
>Ga0272443_10002203_pt1 | contig 25606 bp, 20 predicted proteins | sample SSMAcet12_FD_193581 | JGI IMG/M metagenome (GOLD analysis project Ga0272443, IMG submission 193581) | Marine sediment archaeal communities from Little Sippewissett salt marsh, Falmouth, MA, United States - SSM-Acet-12 | ecosystem: Environmental > Aquatic > Marine > Wetlands > Sediment ...
TTTGGCTCCGTCCATATCAGGCAAACGATCAAACGAGCGAGCTTTTATAACCTGCAACGGCCGTGACTGAAGCAGGTATATCTGGCCGTTTTTATCAATGGCCCACTCAATATCCTGCGGTCCCAGGTAATGGTCTTCCAGCTTCAGGGCATAATCGACTAATTGCTTCAATTGGCCGTTAGTCAATGATGGCTGTCCCTGTAATTTTTTCGGGACTTTTTCCTCAGCTGTCCCCTTCTCGGGGCGAATGACCAGACGAACCGGCTTGCGAGCGATAGAGGCCTCTTCGATTTCACCGGTTGAGCGGTTGACCCGGAAAACATCGGGAGTGATTACGCCGTTTACCAGATATTTTCCCAGACCGTAAATCGAATTGACCAGCACGACATCATCTTCGGGATATACCGGATCGCGCGTATAAACCACGCCGCTGGCCACGGCCTGTACCATACTGAGACAACCGACACTCATGGCATATTCGGCTTCTGACAGAGAATGACTGAGAAAATAATAAATGGCCTTGGGGGTAAATTTGCTGGCCAGAATTTCCCGGTAGCGATCAAGCAGTTCATCTCCGGTTACATTGAGATAAGACGCATACTGACCGGCGAAACTGAACAGGGTATCTTCGCCTATAGCGCTGGAGCGCATGGAAAACTGGTCCGATTTCGATCGGGCAATGAGCCTCCTGTGACCTTCCCGAATATCCGCTTCAATTTTCTCCGGTATGGGACTGGCCAGAATCATATCGGTAATTTCGCGGCTTATTTTCTTAAGCTCGTCATAACTTTTAATATCTACGCCATCCAAACGGCGGGAAATGCGGTCCTGAAGGTTATTAGCTTCCACGAAATCTTTGTAAGCCTGGGCGGTGATGGCAAAACCTTCCGGGACCGGAAGGTTCAGCGTCGATTTCATTTCGCCCAGCTGGGCGTTTTTTCCCCCCACACTGCGCGCCCGCGTGCGATTGAGCCGTTCCAGAGGAACCACATAAAAATCTTCCTGAATCGGTTGGCGACCGGGCAAAACCGTATCGAGGACTTCCCTGATTTCATTGAATCGGTTTTCCAGAGCCCGGTAATCTTCACCGCCCAGTGTAATGATCGATTCGATGATAACATCGATACCTTTATGGATTTGATCCAGGCTGTTGCGGATATAGTTAATATCGAAGAGGTAATCGCCCTGGGCCTTTTCTTCCATGTCGCTCATGATTTCCAGAACGTAGTTGTTATTATCCAGAAGTAGCAGAAAAGTGGCGAACTTATCCTGAATCAGGCGCAGTTGCGTTTCGGACTCGCCCGTCCGTTCCCAGAATCTTTTACCTTTACGTCTCATCATAAATATTTAGCCCGCTATCAGTTTTATATGATAAGTGCCAGGACTTTGGGCGGCAAGCTAAACAGCTTTTTAGAAAACCGTTTTTCCACAAAAAAGGGATTGGCTTTTAAACCAATCCCCGGAAAAAACTGACTGACGTCCTATTTATCGACTTTACGAATAACATCCAGCAAAGTACCGTCACGCCATTCAATGGCATGAACAATTTCGTCAGTTGTCGGCAGAGCCGGTGGAATTGTACCGAATCCTTCCGCCCGGGCAACCGATTTGGCATGAAGCTCTTCCATCGATATCAGGTTGAGTCCAAATGAGGCTCCGCGTTCTAAAATAGCATCCTTGTAACTGCTCCTGCTGGCCGGATTGACCGCGGCATATTCTTCGGTTACCACCACATCGATAACCTCTCCGGGCGTGGTGCGAGTGAAAACCTTATCGACTACTTTGGGGAAACCCTTACCATCTTTGCCCGTGGCCAGCGGCAGGAAAATAATAGTCAGGTCGGCTCCGGCGGCTACATCCTGCCCGCCTCCGATGCCGCCTATAATGCGCCCCCCGGCACAAACGGTATTGAGATTGAATTCCAGGTCAACTTCCAGTGCCGACAGCACGGCCAGATCGAGCATATTGACCGCGGATTCCTTGTTGGCGACCGAGGCATAATAGGCAGTGGTGATCTCATGGTGATTGGGATGGTTCAGCATCGACTGGAACATGGCTGTGTTGGGTTCAAAAAGCTGACCGTGCATAAGGTGCCGGACGGTGCCTTCTTCCAGCATTTCCACATGCAAATAGGTAATGCCGCCAATAGTGAAATTGGCCTGAATCTTTTCCTTTTTCAGCATCTGGCGAATGTTTTCCAGAACGATCAGACCCGCGCCACTGCCTACCTGAAAAGCAAAATTGTCTTTAACCACGCCCGAAGCCTGCATCACGCGGGTAACATTGTCAGCTACCTGAGCATTGAAGGGATTGGCCTTGGCCTTGGCAACATCAAGTGTCCCGGAACCGATGCCGGTGTTTTTACTAGGGCTGTCAACGGGAACCACGAAATCAACCGTTTCCATGGACAGCGGGGTCGGCATAATCAGCATTTCGCTAACCGTGCCAGCCAGCAGGCAGGTGTAATCGGCATAGAGGGTATCAGCGTCGAAAAGCCCCACCGGGCCGCATTTTTCATCCTCTTTACCCAATAAACCATTGGCATTTCCGTAAATATCAGCAATCGGAACCGGACCGAAAGCCACCCTGACTTTCACTTCACCGGTTTGGAGTTTGCGGACACGGTTACCATGGGAAAAACCGATCGATGTCCAGGGGAGAAAATTCCCGGCGGTGACATGGGCGCCCAGTTTGCGATAGGGATTGCCGTAAAAACCACGAAGTATGCCGTCGCGGATAGCCTCGGCCAGCCACGGATCGGTGTGATCGAAAAAGGCATTACCGTAAATAATTATATCGCTCTTCCCTTTTTCGCGCAGTTTGTCCACGATCATTTTCAAGCCATTGTCCCCAAGGCGATAATAATGGGGATAGGAAATAATATCGCCGTCACGGATAACATCCATGACCTCATCAAGAGTGGTAACTTTGTTTTTTCGATGCGGTATTTTCCGGACAACGGGACGGCCCCAATAGCGGCCTTCCTGCGGATCGGGATTAAAAGCCCCATTGAAAGGCTTGTATTCTGTGCCGTTTATGTTCATCGTTTACTCCTCGCCAAAAATAGAGAAAACCCAAGAGATTCTGTTCTTGATTTGTAATTCTAATCAAAAGAGGCGATTCTGGCAAGACCAGCGGGCAAATTTAGTGTTTATGGCGGTCATTCAGCGATTCTGAGATTGGTAAACTTCCAGGCCTTTAACAAGAAGTTCAGGCGGGGTTAGATCGGGATTTTTGTCTGAAATTTCGTCATAAATCCGGCAGAATTCGATATCGGGAAATTCATTGAGGCGATAAGTCGTTTCATCGACTTCAAGAATGCGTTTATTGTAAAACATGGCCAGACATTCATAAGCCATAAAAAGCGTACCTGCATCATATTTCCCCGTTTTCAGCAGGTTGAAGTAATCATCAATCAGGATGTGAGTGCCAACCTCATGACTAACAAACTGAACCAGTTCATCGAATGGCCGGCCATAATAAAATAAAACTCGATCATAACCGATGGAATTAGCATCGGGTCCGCCTTTTATAGCGGAACATAGTGAAGGAATAAAATAATCAGTTTTGAAGACCCGCCCGGTCAGATTCTCCCAGCGGAATATATGATCGGTGCTTTCAAAACAAGCGCACAATTTGTCCAATACCGATGCCATCTTTTCCATCTCCTGCGGCCAGACATCGGTTCGATAGCGCTGGAAATTATTTATAATAATCTGTCCAATTTCGGAGATTAATTCGCGGTACACGGCAAAACCAATCAATTCTTCGGTATCGAAAGGAATCATCTTTTGAAATCTGCTTATTTCTTCGCTATAGGCTTTTTGAAATTCAGACATTGAATTGGAGTCAAAGCAGTCATCCAGAATCCTGAAATATTTTTCATAATCCGATCGGCTTTTGAGAGCAAATGCGATGGGAAAACCGATTACCACATCGGCCATGCTGTCTTCCCCGGAACCGGACCGGAAAGCGGTCAGGCGATTTTTGTTTTTTTTAAGAACTTCCAAGTCGTTTTTTTCAATCGTAGTTTCATATTTATCGGCATAATCACTGTTGAAAACAATTCGCGCGGTTGCCATTAGATGGAGAATATAGTTGGCTCCCAATTCAGCCTTTGGGGTAATTCTTTTGTTATCAGTTTTCGCCGCTTTTTCCTGAGGCATGGTATCCCACTTGATTAGAGTTAATATGGCTGTGAATAATCATTTGCTTAGCTGTTTATTCCATGGTATATATATTTCATCGGATTTCAAATAAAATCAAGGATGGTCAGGAAATATGAAACGGCGTGACTTTATCAAAAACTCGGTTAAAGCCACGGCGCTGGCGGCCGCTACCGGCGGTATTGGCTATTTGTTTCACAATCGCGAGACCACGGCTTTTCAAAATCTGGTAAGCGCCGGTGAAAAGTCATTTACCGTTGCAGGCGATCCGCAATTACCCCAGGTTACCCTGGCTGTTAATCCAGATCATATCAGGGCTTTGCAGGCCGCGCTTGATGCTATCGGTGGTATCAGGCGATTCATTCAGCCTGATGAAAAAGTGGTTATCAAGCCCAATATTGGCTGGGACCGAACTCCCGAACAGGCCGCCGACACCAATCCGCTGTTGGTGGGTGAGATGGTTCGACTTTGTCTGGAAGCCGGAGCCAGCCAAGTGATCGTGACTGATGTTACCTGCCACCAAGCCGCCCGAACCTTCGTCCGATCGGGAATCGGCGAGGCCGCTGAAAAATCTGGCGCCAGAGTTATCCTGCCACGCGATGAAGATTTTATCCAGACCGATCTGGGAGGAAAATTACTGACCGCGTGGCCGGTACTGCGCCATTTTATCGAATGCGATAAACTGATAAATATGCCCATAGTTAAACATCACTCGCTTTCGACCTGCACCATCGGTATGAAAAATATGTATGGGATAATCGGCGGACGGCGCAACCAGTTGCATCAGCAAATAGACCAGTCGATCGTGGACTTGACAGCCTTCTGCAAACCGACTCTGACTGTTATCGATGCCACTCGAGTGCTTTTGCGTAACGGTCCCACCGGGGGATCGCTCGATGATGTGAAAATACTAAATACCGTAATCTGTTCCACCGACCCGGTTGCGGGAGACAGCCGCGGCGTCGAATTTCTGGCCCATAAAGGCGTTCAGGTTGGTCACTTACGCCTGGCGGAAAAATCGGGACTGGGGTTGATCGATTATCATCAGGCCGGATATAAAGAGATTTCATGATGAGCTGGAAAACGGTAAGAAATCTCCGGCGCATATCACAGGTTTTGTTTTTCCTGTTTTTTTTCTGGCTAATATTAAAAACCAATTTCAAGGTCGATTTCTCAAAGACCGTATCTGAAATAGGCCTGCCTTACCCGGTTTCTATCTTTCTGGAATTCGATCCCCTGACCGCACTGGGAACATTGTTATCGGCAGGAACCATTTACAAAGGTTTGTTATGGTCGCTGGTTATAATTATTCCAACGCTTTTTATGGGGCGGTTTTTCTGCGGCTGGATTTGTCCATTGGGGTCATTGAATCACTGGCTGTCTGAGATTCCTTCGTTGAATATCTTCCGGCGCGGTAAAGGTCGCATCAAAGCCAATAAGTACAAAAAATACCAGCGCATCAAATATTACGTCCTGATATTTTTCCTCGGCGCGGCCCTGATGGGCACACTCCAGATCGGTCTGCTCGATCCCCTGCCGCTGTTGGCCCGTTCCATCGGGACGGTGGTTTTGCCGACCCTGCATGCTTTTATTCTGGGAATCGTGGGCGCTGTGAAAAATCTCGGGTGGCCGCCTCTGGGCGATGCCGCTCAGAGTATATATGATGCGACGGCACCGTTCTTTTTAAATTTCCGCCAGGTTCACTTCAATACCATATTCAGCATGGGGTTGTTTTTTCTGATAATTTTAGTTCTCAATAGAGTCTTTACCCGCTTCTGGTGCCGGGGAATTTGCCCGTTGGGTGCCCTTTTAGGTCTTTTTTCGCGTTATGCGATTTTTGGTTTGGTCAAGGATGAAGCCACCTGCACCAAATGCGGTTTGTGCAACCTCCATTGTCAGGGCGCTGATAATCCCCATGTCGGCGATAAATGGCGACAATCCGAATGCCATCTCTGTTTCAATTGCATAGCCGCCTGCCCCGAAAATTCGCTGAAGTTCAAATTCTTCCCGGTGCAGGAACATTCCACCGCTAATCCCGAACCCACCCAAAAAGCCGGTATCCCTCGCCGAATGGTATTAACATCGCTGGTTGGCGGAGTGGCCTTTTATCCTCTGATTCGTTCGGGTACCGATTTTTCGGCCGATGCCAACCCGCGCCTGATTAGGCCTCCGGGTTCGGTGGATGAACAGCGCTTTCTGGAACGGTGTATCAGGTGCGGACAGTGTATACGCGTCTGTCCCAACAATGCCCTGCATCCTACCCTGATGGAGGCCGGGATAGAAGGTATCTGGACTCCGATAATGATCCCGCGCGTGGGTTACTGCGAACCAACCTGCACCTTGTGTACCCAGGTTTGCCCTACCGGGGCAATTCTGGAGTTGACCACCATGCAGAAAGTGGGTGATGATAATAATCCGCCTGTGCGTGTAGGTACGGCCTTTTTCGACCGCGGGCGTTGTCTGCCCTGGGCGATGGGTGAAACCTGCATTGTCTGCGAAGAATGGTGTCCCACTTCACCCAAGGCTATTTACACCAAAGAAGAACAAACGGTGGACCGTCAGGGCAACCCGGTTACGATTCGGCGGCCATATGTCGATCCCGCTCTGTGTACCGGGTGCGGAGCTTGTGAGTATGCCTGCCCGGTGATTGACAAACCGGCTATTTATGTGACCGGTATCGGTGAATCGCGCGACCCGGAAAATCAGATTCTTCTGGAGCGGCAATTAAAGGAAAAAGAACAGGCCAGTTAACGCCGGTCGGTTATTATCAATCCTGCACCGATAATCAACAAACAGATCGTCAGTGACCACAGAATCCAGACCAGTCCGATTAGGGGCAATAATACCGTCATTACCAGAAGTGCTCCCAGAGCTGAGCCGCAAATTTCCCAGGCATAACCCCGGCCGCGGTTATCGCGGTTGATATGGCGGTAATAGCGATTAGTGGCCGCCACAAAAAGCGAACCAGTGGCCAGGGCTGTGCTGAAAAGCAGGAGAGTAAAATAAGGCAGGGCCAGAAAGGGGCTGACTCTGTCATAAGTGTAAATGAAAAACAGTACAATAGTCAAAAGGACAGTCAATGATGGATATTCCAACCGGGACTGTGGGGGAATATTCATGGCATAGGCCGTTCCCAACGCCAGTCCCAGCATAAAAGCTCCGATCAAAATGGCCAGTTCGGAATAAAGACTGCCGGCCCACGACTGATATAGATAAAAAACCAATAGCTCCAGTGTGATGGAAACCAGCCCGGCGGCAAAAAACATAAAAGCGGTCATTGCTGAAGCGTCTTTCCGCCGCAAAATATTCCAAACCAGAGCGACGACAAAAATCACCGGTAATATAATTAACCAGTAAGTGTTTCCCAGAACCGATTTCAGCAGAATATGATCCGATTTATTTATTCCCGATTGATACAATAACTGCCGGTGCACCAGAACAGGGCGATTTATCAGATTGATATCCGCAGGAATATCCCGAACTTTATTCAGCCGTATCATTTTCAGAACATTTAAACAATCGCGCAGAGTTTCAGCGGACAGGTACTGAGCTTTTATCGGCAGGCTATCAGCGCGGTTAGTCAGAGTATCGAGCGCAATGTTCAATTCCAGTTTCGGTGCCGCTATCAAACCCGTAGTTACTCCCGGCCAGAAAATCACCTCAAAAAATACTTCGCGGACGGTTTGCGAGAGCGTAGCCAGGACGGCGGTTTTTTCCGGTGAGATATAACGGTCGGTGTCATAAGCAAGGGGAATAAAAACTATCCCATCGGGCCGCAACAGACCGACTGTCTGAATTAAGAATTCGGGGGTGAAATAGCGCGCCGTTTTATAATTATCCGGCAAACCGACAGCGAGTATAATCAAATCATAACCGTCCGGTGATATGTTTTGCCGGACGAATTTGACGGCATCGGTGTGATGGCGATCAAAATCTTCGGGGGGATTGATATATTTGTCCAGAACCTTCGACAATTTATGGCGCGGATCGACTGCTGTTATATTCAAACCCAGCGAGTCGGCCAGTTGAGCGATGCCCATCTCGGCCCGACCGATATAAAGGACGTCTTTTATTTGCGGATTTATCAGAAGCGGTGGTAACAGGCTATTTTCAGCGTTCTCGCGATCGGGATAATCGGCTTCGATATGACTGTCGGTCAGCAGTGTAAGATTCTTATCCCTTTCCAGCAAAGCCTGATGACCATAAGGGGTATCAAATGATTCAACCACGTTATATGGTTGATACCTGATGCGATCAATATATTTATCAAGACCCGGTACAGCATACAAAGCGGCAATTATTATTATCAGCCCTGCGCCCGTTAATACCAACGATCTTAATTTTCGCGGTTGATACCAGAGTAGTAGAAAGGCCGCCATAATAAAAACCACAGCCACAGTCAAATCGCTCAAATACCTTCCCGCCAGAACAGTAACCGCTAAGCCTGCTATAAAAGCCCCCACACCTTCCCAGAGATATACACGGGCGATAGTGCGGTGCGGCTTTTGATCTTTAATATACCGCGACAGACATGGAAACAGACAGCCTGTTACAATCCCGGAGGGAATCATTATTATTATCGATACCAGAGCGGCCTGTGAAAAGGGTATTATTTCGCCGGTAGTATCAATCAACCAAAAGGGAAGCAGTCGCACTAAAATTAAACTGGCGGGAATTAAAAGCGCTAAGGAAGTTATCAAAAATGTCGCGCTGAAGGCTTGATTTCGTCGGCGATCACCGATAAAAGCTCCGGCGGCAACGGCTATCAACCAGCCGAATAAAGCGATCCCGATAAACAGCTCATCGCCATAAAACGATGCTATCAACTGCCTGAGAAGCAGAGTCTGGGCGGTGAGTGACAGAAAACCGAGTATAAAACTGCGGCGTTTCATTATCCGGCAAACACTCCCGGGATTTCATGTCCGCAGGATCGACAGACATTACCTTTCATATTCTGCTTATTTATCCGGTAACCATAGCGTTCGATAACAATTTTACCGCAGGTGGGACAATAAGTCGATTCCGCCGCATGGCCGGGTACATTTCCCAGATATACAAATTGGAGTCCCTCGGCCCGCGATATTTCCACCGCCCTTTCGAGGGTGGCCGTGGGCGTCGCGGGCAGGTGCTTGAGCAAATATTGCGGATGAAAGCGGGAAAAATGAAGCGGGACTTCCGGTCCCAGATTGGTTTTGATCCACCCGGCCAGTTCTTTGAATTCGGCGTCGCTGTCATTTAAAGTCGGCAAAACCAGATAGACCAGTTCGAGCCATTTACCGGCGTTTTTTATCTGCACCAGGCGGTCCAGCACCGGTTGCAGTTCCCCGTCAACATAATCGCGATAATATTCCGGTCGGATGGCTTTCAGATCAATTTTGATAGCATCAAGATGCGGCAGGAGTTTATTTAGCGGTTCGGATTCGATATATCCCCCTGAAATCATTACAGATTTTATACCATGCTCATGGCCCAGCGCGGCGGTGTCATACATATATTCATAAAATATCACCGGTTCCGAATAGGTGTAGGCGATATTGGGGATTGACCTGGCCCGGCAAATATCGACTATTTCTTTGGGAGGCAGGTCGATATTCTGCACCTGCTCCGGCCTTTGTTGCGATATTTCCCAGTTCTGGCAACACTTGCAATTGACATTACAACCCGCCGTCGCCAGCGAGAAGGCATCGGTACCGGGATAAAAATGGAAAAGCGGTTTTTTTTCAATGGGATCGATATTCATGGCGCAGGCTTTGCCATATACAAGCGTGTAATATTTATCGTTTCGATTTTCGCGTGTGCCGCAATAGCCCCGTTCCAGATCGGTGATGCGGCATTTCCGAGGGCAAATACCGCATTCGATACCGCCCCCATCAAGTTTGGTGTAATAGCGCGCTTCAACTTCAGACAATTCATTTGTGTATTCAAAGGCGCAAACATTTTGCAGGCCGCCCAGAATTTCCGGGACAAGTTCGGTTTGAGTGGCGGCGAGAACCGAACCGCAGGAGACACATTTTATAAAACGGCGACGATCCATATTAGAAAAGCTCACTTCCTTCGGCGATTACATTACCGTAATCATCAATAGTAATGACTTTCAAATCAATCAGACTTAAATCAGATATGCCCAGTTTCAATTCCTGAGCTGAATCAAGATAGGCGACCTTGCGCCCGACTTTTTCCAGCGGCGGCAGGTTATTTTTTCGGCGCAGATATTCTACGATTTCCAGTCCGATTCGATCCGCGGCAACGGGATCTTCGGATACGATCAGCCCGTTATGCCATTCGAGCGAATCATTGTCAAAACCGGGACCGTTATCATATTGCACCCGAACAGCATCGATTACAGTCAGGCGATGCTTGTCGCGAATCGGTTCCAGATTATTTACATGGGCGGCATACGGGTCACAATTGCGACCGTGATATTTATTAGGGTTATGAACAGCGCCATACATATTTTTCAAACCGGCCGATAAACCTGCAATTGAATGATCTTTGAGAACCGGTAAATTGATGCTGTGATCGACCATGGAAGTCAGGACTCGTGAAACCAGCGAACTTACCGATCCGGAATTGTAAAATTCATCGCTGTAACCCACTCCCCCGGCATCGGTTCCCAGACAACGCCGCCCACGGGCTGAAATATTGAGCGTATAACCGCAGTTTTTCAATTCCCGACCGGTTCGCTCCCAGATTATAATATCGTTTTCCTTCAGAGAGGTCATATCAAGAATAGCCTGAGACAGGGCATCGGCCAGTGGTTTCATGGTCGGATTAAACACGGTCAGGCAATTGGTTTTCATGCCTACCGCTCCGCCGGGAAACAATTGTTGCAGGTATTTTTCCGGGTAGACGGAAGCTATATATTTAAAAACCGTATCGAGGAGCAACCGGTAAATTTTTTCATCATAGAATTTCCCGGCTCCCGTCCCTTTATATTTGGTTACTATCACCCGGCTCATACTATAAATATATACAAACCGCAGAGCGTTTTCGCTAAGTCTTTTTCGACTTGACGCCGTGGATGGGATCAGCCTTATTATCTGGTGGAGAATTTAAGATTATGGCGCGGATATATACATCTATTTTATTAGCAGTAATACTAATCGGTTCGGCCGGGGCGGATGATACTCTGGTGAACAGCGAAAAGGATTTCATTATTCGCCATCCCGCCGTGGCCGGTCAATTTTATCCCGGTAATGCTACCGAATTGACATACGAAATCAAACAGGACCTGGACCAGGCAGTTAATTTGCCTGAAATCGACGGCCAGATTATGGCCCTCATCGTTCCTCATGCCGGGATAGTATATTCAGGCCATATTGCGGCGTACGCCTATAAATTGTTGGAAAACTCCGGAATAAATAAAGTCATTCTGTGCGGGGGCGCTCATCGCTTTGGTTTTGAAGGCGTTTCCGTCTATGGTCCGGGGATCGCCTGGCAGACACCGTTGGGGCTGGTACACTGCGATGACATACTGTGCCAGAAATTAATCGATTTCAGCAACCAGATATTAGAGCTTGAGAAAGCTCACCGGGACGAACATTCCCTTGAAGTGCAACTGCCTTATTTGCAGACAGTTCTGGGTAATTTTGAGTTGGTTCCCGCCCTGATAGGTTACCAACGCGGTTCAACCATTGATATTCTGTCCAAAGCCCTCACCGACTTACAAATTGATAATCATACAATAATGATCGCTTCAACCGACTGGCAACATTACCTGCCGGCATCCGAAGGCTGGAAATATGATTCCCTGGGGATTGCCTGTCTGGAAAATTTCGACATTAATCTTCTGGAAAAATACCTGAGCGAAGAAAAAGTTAAAATGTGCGGCGGCGGCGCGGTAGTGGCGGTTCTGAAAGCGGCCAAAGCCAAAGGCGCAGATAAGATAAAGATATTGAAATACGGTGATTCCGGGGATGTCAGCGGTGACAAAAGTTCTGTAGTCAGCTATGTTGCCGCGGTGGCCTATAAGAGCAAAGATAATAATTTGCCGCAAAAAGCCATTCTGTCCGATGATGAAAAAAATGATCTATTAAAAATCGCCCGCCAGACCATCGAAACGTTTTTGAAAACCAGACAGGTACCGCAGTTTGAAATCTCCAGCCGGCTCAAAGAACCCGGTGCGGCCTTTGTTACTCTGGAAAAGCAGGGTCAGTTGCGTGGTTGTATCGGCCTGACGGAAGCTGTCCGGCCATTATATGAAACGGTTTCCTATTGTGCCGTGCAGGCGGCCGTTGCCGATCCCCGGTTTCCCGCCGTTACTACCGGCGAACTGGATGATCTCCACATTGAAATTTCGGTTTTAACGCCGCTACAGAAAGTTTCCTCACTTGATGAAATTAAAGTCGGTCGGGACGGGCTGGTAATCGAACGGGGCCATTATCGCGGTTTACTGTTGCCGCAGGTGGCGACTGATTATGGATGGAACCGGGAGAAGTTTTTGCAAAACACCTGCCGCAAAGCCGGATTGCCTCTCAATGCCTATAAAGACTCTAATGCAACGATTTATAAATTCCAGGCAGTAATATTCGGCAAGGAATAATAACGGCTTCAATTAATTTTCAATCACGCTTTTGTATCGATCCGTACATTTGTAATTGGTTTTTATATTGCGAATTATGGAAAGGTTCATTTTTTTGAATAAATCTGATTATAGCACGAGCGAATCTGACCAAAAAAGCATTAGAAAATTTTATAATATTCCATCCGGAGGAAGAATGAGCACATCTAAAAAAAGAATATCTTGCCCGGTATCATTGATAATTATCGTTACTTCATACCTGCTTTTAAGCGGTTGTAGCGGCGATTCGAATTCGGCGAAAGATAAAATCAATGTTGTCGCCACTACCGGGATTGTTGCCGACCTGGTAAAAAATATTGGCGGCGATAAAGTGCAGGTCACGGCTCTCATGGGCCCCGGTGTTGACCCGCATCTTTACAAAGCCAGCGAGCGCGATGTTTCGCGCATGGCCGATGCCGATATTATATTTTTCAACGGCTTGCATCTCGAAGGAGCTATGGCCGAAGTCCTGGAAAAACTTGGTAACCGAAAGAAGACTGTCGGTGTCGGAAACAATATCCCTGCCAGTTTTTTGCTTTCGCCTCCGCAGTTTGCAAATGCGCATGACCCCCATATTTGGTTCGATGTCAGGCTCTGGATGAAGGCGGCCAAAGTCGTTCATGAGCATCTGGTCCGGTTCGATGAGAAGAACCAGGAATACTATGACTCAGCCATGTCGGCCTATCTGGAAGAGCTTCAGTCACTGCATCAGTATGTCCTGAGCCGGGTGGAACAAATCCCGGAGAATCGCCGCGTACTTATCACGGCTCATGATGCTTTCAATTATTTTGGGCGCGCTTATGGTTTTGAAGTGCGCGGCCTGCAGGGTATCAGCACCGCCGCCGAGGCCGGTACCGGCGATGTTCAGGAACTGGCCGAATTTATCGCATCACGTAAAATTCCCGCTATTTTTGTGGAATCATCGGTTCCCGTCAGAAATATTGAAGCTGTCCAGGCGGCCGTGAAATCCCGCGGTTTCGATGTTATAATAGGCGGTGAGCTGTTTTCCGATGCCATGGGTTCTGAGGGTACGCCCGAAGCAAATTACGTGGGAATGGTGCGACACAATATCAATGCCATTACGGCGGCTTTAATCGTTGAATAAGGAGTTTTGAATTTTGACTGACCCGCGCGCCAAAGGCGACACGACGCCGGCTATTGAAGTTGAAGATTTGACGGTTGCTTACCGCGACAAACCGGTTTTATGGGATATCGATTTGATCGTACCGCCGGGTATCCTGATGGCAATTGTGGGACCCAATGGCGCCGGTAAAACAACATTGATAAAAGCCTCTCTGGGTCTTATTCAACCGGCCGCCGGAAAAGTGCTGATTTATGGCAAGCCCTACCCCGAACAGCGCAAAATGGTGGCTTATGTTCCCCAGCGCGGGTCGGTGGACTGGGATTTTCCCACTACGGTTCTGGATGTGGTCATGATGGGCCGCTATGGCCTGATCGGATGGATCAAAAGGCCCGGAAAAAAAGACCGTAATTTTGCCATGGAGGCTCTGGACAAAGTAGGCATGACTTCTTATGCCGAGCGGCAAATCAATCAATTATCAGGCGGTCAGCAACAGCGCGCTTTTCTGGCCCGCGCGCTGGTACAGCAAGCCGATGTTTATTTCATGGATGAACCGTTTCAGGGCGTTGATGCCACCACCGAGCGGACCATAATCAGCCTCCTGCGAGATCTGCGCAGTGAAGGTAAGACCGTTCTGGTCGTGCACCATGATTTGCAGACCGTCCCCGAATATTTCGACTGGGTAACATTATTGAATGTCCGCCGCATAGCCGGCGGGCCGGTGCAGGAAGTTTTCACCGAGGAAAACCTACGGGCGGCTTATGGCGGCCGCATAGGTTTTTTGCACCCCAAAGCGACAGATAAAACGATCGATTAACTGTCATGGAATTTTTTGATCTCCTGCAAAAGCTGTTCACCGATTACACTCTGCGCACCGTAGCGCTGGGATCGGCGGTACTGGGTTTGACCAGCGGCGCTCTGGGGACATTTGCCGTTCTGCGCCGTCAATCGCTCCTGGGTGACGCCATGTCGCATGCCGCCCTGCCGGGGATTGTTCTGGCTTTTATGCTGACCGGTTCCAAAGCACCTCTGGTTCTGGTGCTGGGAGCTTCCGTGGCAGGCTGGGCCGGGACACTTTTGATAATGAATATAATATCCGGGTCGCGCATCAAAAGCGACAGCGCAATGGCGTTGATCCTTTCGGTCTTTTTCGGTTTTGGTTTGATGCTGTTGACCTGGATACAGAGGCAACCCAATGCGGCCAAAGCCGGTCTTGATAAATTTCTGTTCGGGCAGGCGGCCGCTCTTCTGGTTCGCGACGTTTATATCATGTCGGCGCTGGGGCTGATTGCGCTTCTTTTTGTGGCCCTGTTATGGAATCAGTTCAAATTGCTCAGCTTCGATCCGGAATTCGGCAAAAGTCTCGGCCTGCCTATGCGCGCACTGGATATTATTCTCACCGGGCTTCTGGTAATAGCCATTGTTATCGGTCTGCAAACGGTGGGCGTGGTTTTGATGAGCGCCATGATCGTAGCACCTGCGGCCGGGGCACGGCAATGGACCGACCGGCTGGGGATGATGATCGTTCTGGCCGGAATTTTCGGGGCCCTTTCAGGTATTGTCGGGGCGGTTATTTCCAGCAATACGTCCCACCTGCCGACCGGTCCTACTATCGTACTAAGCATCAGCGCCATCGTCATAATTTCGCTTTTTCTGGCTCCCAACCGGGGGCTTGTCTGGGCCTGGCTGAGGCAGAAAAAAAGCCGGCGACGAATCAGGATGGATTCTGTTCTGCGCGATTTGTACCTGCTGGCCTCACAGCATGACGATATTTATCATCCTCATGAAGCCGCGGCGGTCGATTTGATGAGTAAATCGCGCGGCGGCGCGGCGCACTGCCTGAATAACCTGCGGGAACAGGGACTGGTGAGGCAGGAAGGTGCCGGCGGCTGGTCGATGACCGATGCGGGAATTAAGCAGGCCCGTGAAATCGTTTCCCGCTATGGAGGCAATGCCTCATGAGCCCGCAGGTGGAAATACAGCTTATCGCCGCAGTTGTTGCCGTCGCCTGCGCTCTGCCGGGAGTCTTGCTGGTTTTGCGCCGGATGGTCCTGATGAGCGATGCCATCAGTCATGCCATTTTATTCGGTATCGTAATCGCCTTTTTTGCCACTCGCGATTTAAGTTCACCGTTTCTGGTGTTAGCCGCGGCGGCCACCGGCCTTTTGACCGTGGTTTTAGTGGAATTGATAAACAAAACCGGGCTGGTGCGCGAGGATGCCGCTATCGGTCTGGTCTTCCCCGCTTTATTCTCCATCGGTGTGATTTTAATTTCGCGCTATGCCGGAGATATTCACCTCGATATTGATTCGGTGCTTCTCGGCGAACTGGCCTTTGCTCCTTTTGACAGATTGGAATTTTTCGGCATTGATTTCGGCCCTAAGGCGCTGGGTGTGATGTCTGGTATACTGATTATAAACATCGTCTTTATCGTAATATTTTACAAAGAATTGAAACTGGCTACTTTTGACAGCGGGCTGGCGGCGGCGCTGGGATTCACGCCCGCGATTTTAAACTATGCCCTGATGTCGATTGTTTCTGTAACCGCTGTCGGTGCTTTCGATGCCGTCGGGTCAATATTAGTCGTGGCGTTGATGGTCGCTCCGGCCGTAACGGCCTATATGCTGACCGACCGCCTCTGGTTGATGTTTATCCTGAGCGCGTTTTTTGCCGTACTGGCGGCTATTCTGGGATACTGGGTATCGCACTGGTTTGATGCTTCCATTGCCGGATCGATGGCGACTATGGCTGGTTTGATCTTCGGTTTTGTTTATCTGCTGGCTCCCGATCGTGGTTTAATTGCCATAGCGCGCAGGAAAGCCCGCCAGCGGCTGGAATTTCCCCAGACTATGCTGGCTATTCACCTTTCGCACCATGAAGGCCGTGCCGGGCAGGAAAAGGAATCACGCCTTGCGACTTTGCATCATCATATGCACTGGACAGAAAAATTCACGGTCAGGATTATTGAACTGGCGGAACGTAACGGTTTAGTGATTAAATCCGGCGAGCAGTTGTTATTAACAGATTTCGGCAGAAAAATAGCTCACGAGACGTTGTCGCTTTAATCTTCTGCCTCATCCAGCATCTCGAAGGCATCACTCAGATAATCTATCACATCACACGGAATCAATGATCTTGGATGAATATCACCGATGGCGATATCGCCTGCCAGGCCGTGAATATAAACTCCGGTAATAGCCGCCTCGATAGCTGTCAGGCCCTGGCCCAGAAAAGCCGTAATAATTCCGGTCAGAACATCACCGGAACCGCCCGAAGCCATGCCCCAGTTGCCGGTGGGATTGAGATAAACCTCGCCGCCCGGCGATCCGATTATGGTCGGGGAACCTTTGAGGATTATCACGCAGTTTAAATCTTTGGCTGTGCGCAGGACCAGATCAAAATTATTGATGGGATTATCATCGGGTTTGATTCCCGTCAGGCGTTCGAATTCGCCGGGATGCGGTGTCAGAACCAACGGCACTTTTTTATCTTTGAGGCATTCGGTATTCTGCGCGACAGCATAGAGACCGTCGGCGTCGATAACCGCCGGGACCTCGAGGTCGGCGATCAACCGTTGCACCAATTCAATCGTTTCATGGTGCCGCCCGATACCGGGACCGATCCCGATAGCATCGCGGCCGGCGAACCAGCGCCGGATTTCGCCGCGCGCCCGCAGAGCCAGAGCGGCCTTTTTCTTAATTTCGGGAAGCGGAGCCGACATAACTTCGGTCAGCTTGGTTTCTATAACTGGATTGAGCGAAGCCGGTACACCTACGGTCGTAAGGCCCGCACCGGAGCGCGCCGCGGCCAGCCCGGCCAGAGTGATCGCACCGGTTAAACCGGTCGAACCGCCGACAATAAAGACTTTGCCCATATCGCCCTTGTGAGCATCCGCGGGCGGATAGAGCAAAATCTCGGAGGCCATTTCCCCGGTTATCAAATTGGTTTTGATATCGAAATATTCTTCGACTTCGTTCGGAATTCCGATAGGAATCACGGCTGTAATTCCGGCAAATTCCCGTCCGGGAGAAACGAACAAACCCGGTTTGGGCAAAGCCAGCGTGGTGGTATAATCGGCCAGGACCGCTTCGCCCTCAGCCTGTCCGGTGGAGACATCCATTCCCGATGGCGCATCGACCGCCACAACCGTGGTGTCGGCATCGTTTATGCGGCTGATGAAATCGGCTGTAATGCCGCGCGGCGCGCCAGAAAAACCGGTCCCGAAAATAGCGTCGATAATCAGATCATATTCACTCAGATCAGGCAAAGCATCGACGGAAATAATCTGAACCACGTCGATTTTCATGGCTTTTACTTTATCATAGTTGACGCGGCAGTCGTCGGACAATTTATCATCACTCCCGGATAGATAGAAAGCGACACTGTGACCCTTTTCCAGCAAATAGCGTCCGACAACAAAACCATCGCCGCCGTTATTGCCCCGTCCGCACACTACTGCGATTTTGGGATTTTCTATAAACGGCAGGATATTTTCATCGATATAATCAAAAATCCCCCGGCCGGCGTTTTCCATCAATTCCAGCGAGGGGATTTTGAGATCGTTTATAGCGCGGCCATCCACGGCCCGCATCTGCTCGGTAGAAACCAGCTTCATTTTTTCTTCTTCGATTTCCTTTTATTTTTATCCGGTTCCAGAGCGATTTTCAAAACCTCTCTGGCCGTATCCACGAACTTGAAAGTCAGACCTTTTCTGATCTCGTCCGGGACTTCCACCAGATCTTTTTCATTGTCAGCCGGAAGTATAACGGTTTTGATGCCGTGGCGGTAGGCCGCCAGCATTTTTTCTTTGACACCGCCGATTGGCAAAACCTGGCCGCGCAGAGTGATTTCTCCGGTCATGGCCAGCTTGTTGACGATCCGACGGTTGGTGGCCAGCGATGCCAGCGCGGTAGCCATCGCGATGCCCGCCGAGGGTCCGTCTTTGGGGGTAGCGCCCGACGGCACATGGACATGCAATTCATGCTTGTCGAAATATTCCGGATCGATATCGAGTTTCTCGGCCAGCGAGCGCACGAATGACAGCGCGGCCCGGACCGATTCTTTCATAACATCGCCGAGATGGCCGGTCAAAAGTAAATCCTTCTGACCTTTCATGGCCGTAGCTTCGATGACCAGCACCTCACCGCCAAACGGCGTCCAGGCCAGACCGGCCACTTCACCGATTCTCTCGCGGGTAAATTTGGCTTCCGAGACGAATTTGGGCGGTCCCAGAAGTTTTTCTAATTCGGGCACATCGATGGTCATTTTTTTCTTATGCCCGGCGACCACTTTGGTAGCCACTTTGCGGCAGACATTGGCCAGTTCCCGCTCCAGATTGCGCAGGCCCGATTCGCGCGTGTACTGTTCGATTATTTTGCGCAGGGCATCCTTGCGCAGAGCCATATGCGAATTCTTGAGCCCGTGATTTTTCATCTGCTTGGGCAGGAGATGCCTTTTCGATATTGCAATCTTTTCCAGATCGGTATAACCGGGAATGCGGATTATTTCCATGCGGTCGCGCAGAACCGCCGGAATCGGCTCCAGCATATTGGCCGTGGTAATAAACATCACATGCGACAGATCGAAATCGACTTCCAGATAATGATCGGAGAAAGCGCCGTTCTGCTCCGGGTCGAGGACTTCCAGCAGGGCCGACGAGGGATCGCCGCGGAAATCACTGCCGAGCTTGTCTATTTCATCCAGCATAAAGACCGGATTGTTGGAACCGACCCGCTTCATCCCCTGGATTATGCGCCCTGGCATGGCTCCGATATAGGTCCGCCGGTGCCCGCGGATTTCGGCCTCATCGCGCACCCCGCCCAGAGACAGACGATAAAATTCACGGCCCATAGCGCGTGCGATGGAGCGCCCCAGCGATGTTTTACCGACTCCCGGAGGCCCCACAAAACACAGAATGGGACCCTTGATATCGGGATTCAACTGCCGTACCGCCAGAAATTCCAGAATACGGTCCTTGACGATATCGAGATCATAATGATCTTCATCGAGGATAATCCGGGCCTGTTTAATATCGAGGCTGTCGGTGGTGGATTTATTCCACGGTACGCTGACGAGCCAGTCGAGATAAGTGCGGCTGACCGTGTATTCGGCCGATGATGGATTCATTTCCGACAACCGTTCCAACTCTTTTTCGGCCGCTTTCAAAGCCTGATCGCGCATCCCGGCATCATCGATTTTATTCTTGAGTTCCACTATTTCCGGGCGTCCTTCGCCGTCGCCCAGTTCGCGCTGGATAGCTTTTATCTGTTCCCGCAGAATATATTCGCGTTGCATCTTGCCCAGCTCATTGGCCGCTTCGGATTGAATTTTCCGGGAAAGCTCCAGGATTTCGGTTTCCCGTGTCAGGGCCGAAATCAGTTTTTCCATGCGCACATTGACATTTGCTTCGGCCAGGAGTTTCTGCTTTTCCTCGATAGAAAAATTCATATTGGAAGCAATCAGATCAGTCAACTGCGCCGGGGTTTCCTGATTGATAGCCGAAACATAAAATTCTTCCGATAAATATGGTGCCAGGTCCGATAGGTTCTTGAGCAAATCCAGCAGATTGCGGTGCATCGCCTCGGCTTTAACCGAACCCTCATACTTTTCATGAACCGGGGCCACTTCCGCCATCAGGTAAGGATCATCCGTTATTTCGCGCACTAGTTTGATGCGCGCCAGACCCTGGATCAGAAACCGCACCGAGCCATCGGGAAAACGGAGCATCTTGAGGATATTCCCGGCCGTGCCAAAGCGGTAAATATCGTTGAAGCCGGGATTTTCGGCCTTATTGTCACGGGTACAGAATATCCCGATAGTACGGCCGTGCATGAGAGCATCATCGACAAGGCGGGTTTGTTTTTTATCGGATATAATCAGCGGTACTACCACATAGGGAAAAATAGCCACACCCTTAACGGGCAGAATAGGCATTTCCTTCGGCAGGATCACCGGCTGACCGGGTTTATCTTTAGAGATAGTAATTTCCAAAACAACTCCTTCACAATACAGCGCTCGTTCACGTTGGTCATGTTATATTTTATACAACCGCCAACGGGAATGCAAACTCAAATGCTTAATATCGCTATTGCACAAATAGTAACTCTTTAATCGCACTATTGTTCCGTTCGGGATGGCATAACCGGATATTTCGGGCCATATTGTCTTATAATCATCATATCGGAAGGCGCTTATTGGTTGTTAACCGGCAGCGCAAACCGATTGAATTATAATTAACTTGACTTTTTGCCTGTTTTAAATAACGTAACGGAACGTATAGTTAATAAAGTGTTAAAATATTGAGGAGACGCGATACATGCTGGACTCAACCGATGATCCCGTAGAAGCCCTGCAACTGGCCATCAAGCGCGAAGAGGCGGCTTATCAGTTTTATAAAAAACATGCCAGCCTGTTCAAGAATGAGGCTACCAAACAGATGTTTGAGATGTTGGCCGAAGAGGAAATCAAGCACAAGGAAAAACTGCAGGCCGAACTGGATGATTATTACATGTCCGAAATGTAAAAAGGCAGGTGAAAAATGGCAGATGTGAATCCTAAAGTGCTGGAATCTTTGAATTACGGCATAAAATCAGAAATAAAAACCTATGTTTTTTACCTCGAAGCGGCCAAAACCGTCGATGATGCGGAAATGAAGGAAACTATTCTCCGCCTGGCCCGCGAGGAAAAAGAACATTACCAGATCCTGGAAAAACAGCATCACTCGCTGATTACATCCGAGCAGTGGGTGACCTACAATGATATCCTTTACAAAGACGGCCTGCCGGAAATCAACGAGGACATGGCCGATAACCATCGCGAATTAATTGACGAGGTTAAGAACGCTTCCGGTCTTGATGATATCCTGAAAATCGCTCTGCGACTTGAAGAGGAAGCCCGCGATATTTTTACCGATGCCGCCGGGCGGGCCGACATTGCCGAACAAAAACAAATATTCGAAAAACTGGCTCGTTTCGAACAGGGCCATGTCAATTTGATTCAGGGCATGATGGACAGTCTGTAAAACGGTTAAATACTTGCCGTAAGTCAAAAAAACTGATAAATTGCGCGGGAATTAATTCCCGCGTTTTTTATGGAAAAAAAAGAACTAAGCTGGATTGAAATCGACCGCCGGGCTATTTTGAACAACCTTGAAAATCTGACCCGGCCGCTCGGCACCGGAGTAAAAACCGCTGTGGCCGTTAAAGCCAATGCCTATGGGCATGGCCTGAAAGAAATCACCTCAATTTTATCCGAAACCAAAGTCGATTACCTCGCGGTTCATTCGGTAAGCGAAGCCGAAACAGCCCGGGCTTCGGGATGGAAAAGAAACATCCTGATGGTGGGACCTCTGGGACAGGATGAATTCGATGCCGTCATTAGACTCGATTTGGAACCGACCGTTTTTGAGACCGCAACCCTTGATAAACTGGGCCGGTTGTGCCGTAAATCAAAAACTATCGCCCGGCCACATCTGAAACTGGAAACCGGAACGCACCGTCAGGGACTGACAGGCAACGAACTGGATAAATCTGCGGCTATTCTGAAAAAATATCCGGAATTGAAGATCGCCGGAATTTCCACCCATTTTGCCAATATCGAGGATACAACCGATCACAGCTATGCTATGGAGCAGTTACGCAAATTCAGGGAATTAATAGTCCGACTCCGCAAACTGGGCATAAAACCCGGTCTGCAACATGCCGCCTGTTCAGCGGCCCTGCTTCTCTTCCCGGAGACCTATTTCGATATGGTGCGCCCCGGAATTGCTTTTTACGGTTATTGGCCATCGAAAGAAACCTATGTATCATACAGACTTAAGGGCGGCAAAAACTCTATTTTAACGCCTGCGCTGGCCTTTAAAACCCGGATTACTCAGATTAAGTCCGTTCCGGCCGACAGTTTTATCGGCTATGGCTGTACTTATCGCACCGGTACCAGAGCAAAAATCGCGGTTATTCCGGTTGGTTATTCCGACGGTCTTGATCGCCGCTTATCCAACCTGGGCTATGTTCTGATAAACGGGCGTCGGGCCCCCATCCGCGGCCGCATTTGCATGAATTTGGCTATGGTTGATATAACTCATATTAAAAATATCCGCCTGTATGACCCGGTTACAATCATTGGAAAAAACGGGGAAGAGAATATTACGGCCGATACTCATGCCGGATGGTGCCAGAGTATAAATTATGAGATACTATCTCGCCTTTCTCCCCTATTAAAGCGTCGTGTCATCTGATTAATCTCTTGACAAAGGGCGACTTAGCCGTATGAGATTGTGAAAAAATACGCAATCTTTCAAGAATATACAATCCCCGCACTTACATTCTAACTTATTGCAAACAATACTTGTACAATAACTACCTGAAAATTAATTAAGATTTTACTTGACGAGGAAAGGTATTTTTTAGTTTCTTATTGTGAAACTATTCACATACCATGCTTATGATGATATTAATATATGGCGACAGTCAAAATGGTTAAGCATCAATACGGCAAGAAAAAGATCTCAGAGTCAACCATCCATCGGCTCTCCCTTTATTATCGTGCTCTATCATTACTGGAGAAGGAAAACTACGAAACAATATCATCCAAGGAACTGGCCAAAAGGGAAAAACTGACTCCGGCTCAGGTGCGCAAAGATCTCTCCTTTTTCGGTTCTTTCGGGACGCGCGGTTTGGGTTATCCCGTAACGGAACTAAAAAATCGTATTGCCAAAATCCTGGGTATCGACCGCCAATGGAATGTGGCAATGATCGGAGTCGGTAATATCGGATCGGCGCTGGTGTCATATAAAGAATTCCAGAAGCAGGGATTTGCCATCAAATTGGTTTTTGACAATGATCAACGAAAGATCGGTTCCAACCACAAGGGATTGATCGTCAGCGATATCAAAGAAATGCCCCGCCTCCTGAAAGAGCATGGAATCGAAATAGTGGTACTGGCGGTGCCTGCAATCGTAGCCCAGTATATTGTTGACGAAGTGGTGGCATCCGGGATAAAAGCTATCCTCAATTTCGCTCCCATCAACTTAGTTGTCCCGGAAGATGTTTATCTGCGCAATGAGAACATGTCGATGGAACTGGAATATCTTTCTTTCGCCCTGTCCAATCAGTATAAGCCGAAGTAAAAATCTCCCCTGTTTTCCAAATTTTATATGACTGGAACAGATACTTCCTTGCTCAAATCCTCTTTTCCCTTATATTGCCCGGCAAAGCTGAAATAAAACACAGAATAATTCGTCAGGATTAAAAAAGGATATGAAATGAAAATCGGCATTATCGGACTGCCGCAATCTGGTAAAACGACTGTATTCAATGCCGCCGCCGGACGCAATGAACCGGTGGGTGATTATTCCGGCGCTTCCCATCGCGGGATTGTCAAAGTCCCCGATGCCCGTCTGGATAAACTCGCCGAGCTGGTAAACCCTAAAAAAATCACCCATGCCGAAATAGATTATCTCGATATAAACGCCTTTTCGGGCAAAGGGAAACAGGCCGATGCCTCAAGCATGAACATCCCCGATGATCTCCGTTATGCCGATACCCTGATGGTGGTCTTGCGCTGTTTCACCGAGGACAGCACCCCGCAGAAAAATTTCCAGCTTTTTCTTGACGAAATGATGTTATCCGACCTGATGATTATCGAACGCAATATCGAGAAAAAAGCCCGGACAGCCCAGTTGACTGGCGATAAAATTGTTCAAGCCGAAGTTGACATTTTGAAAAAATGTCTGGCGGCTCTGGAAAATGAAACTCCTCTGGCCCTGGCCGATCTGGACGAAAACGAAAAGAAGGCAATTCGGGGATACACTTTCCTGTCGCTTAAACCATTACTGGTGGTTCTCAATATTGCTGAAGGTGATCTGGGAAATGAAAATAAATGGCTGTCGCTGTTCGAAGACAAAGCAGTTGCCGGGATCCGCGAATTCGTCGCTATCTGCGGTAAAATAGAGATGGAACTGGTGGATCTTGATGATGATGACCGTCGCTCTTTTCTTGATGATCTCGGCATCGATCACCCGGCTATGGAAAAGCTCGTCCAGCGCTCCTATGCCCTGCTGGGCTTAATATCATTTTTCACTGTCGGTGAGCCCGAAGCACGGGCCTGGACTATTCGCAAGGGTACCAATGCCCGCAAGGCGGCCGGTGCGGTGCACACTGATATGGAGCGCGGTTTTATCCGGGCCGAAATAATCAATTATGATGATTTTGTAACCTATGGTTCCACTCCGGCCTGTCGTGAAGCCGGTAAATACCGCGTTGAGGGAAAAGATTATATTTTCCAGGATGGTGACGTGGTTTTATTTCGTTTTAATGTATAAAAAAAGAGGGGCCAGCCCCCTGGAGCCCCCCACATTCCCGTTGAAGATTAATTAATTCATCATTTCGTTATCATCATCTTCACCGCTATTGCGGCGCATTTCATCCAGCAGGCGACTTTTTTTCATGCCTTTCAAACGAGCCATGGCCTGAGCCTCATTGAGAGTCATATTGGGTCTCAAGGGCAAACCGCATAATTGCTGAATAGCCATCACCTTCTGGCGAGTGTCTTCAAATTTCCGCCATTCAATCAACGCCGCTTCCAGATTTATCAAATCCTTTTCATCCCCGGGGAGGAAAATATCCCAGATTTCCCTCGGTAAACCGCCCAGCATCCTGCGTATGTTCCTGAAACCTTCAATTGCCTTTTCAGTTTCATAATTCTTATCCATGTTACCTTCCAGGTCTTGTCTTTTTCCTATATGGCGGCCAGTATATATTTATTTTCAGCCAGGTTTTCCTGACCCGTTCGTAAATCTAA
>Ga0272443_10002204_pt1 | contig 25593 bp, 19 predicted proteins | sample SSMAcet12_FD_193581 | JGI IMG/M metagenome (GOLD analysis project Ga0272443, IMG submission 193581) | Marine sediment archaeal communities from Little Sippewissett salt marsh, Falmouth, MA, United States - SSM-Acet-12 | ecosystem: Environmental > Aquatic > Marine > Wetlands > Sediment ...
GCGTGCCCTTGAGGTACAGCACCGGGGGCGGATCGTAAATCTGCTTGAGCAGGGGGGGATAACGCCGATCGTCCAGGTGGACGAGCCAGACGCCCAGCTTGGCGGCCCGCTCCAATTCGGCGCAAGTGTCGAATTTATCTCGGGTTGAGGCGATTTTTTCCGCGGTCTTGAAGCCGATCCCTTCGACTTTGGCCAGCCCGCTGACCGAAGCGCCGAGCGCTGCGTCAACCGATCCGAACCGCTTGAGCAGCCGGGCAAAGGTGACCGGGCCGACGCCGTCGGCGCGGATCAACCGGAGCCAGTGCTCGATATCCGGCGAATTTTCAGGAACTCGCACCATCACCCTCGCCTCGCAACCTCCGATAATCTATCGCAATCCTACCGGGAAATGACGCATGGGTCAAGGGCAAACACCAGGCGTCCGGTCGCAGCGCCGCGGCTGGTTTTGGCTCCGACGCGTCCAGTCCCTATGCTTTAAGGGGTGCTGTTTCAAATGAAACAGCCGCTGGCGGCCTGAAATCGAGCCCAACCGGGGAGTTGATGATGAAAAAGTGGAACACCGCAACGCTGAAATACGTCGGCATTGGCTTTTCCTGCCTGGTGATCGCTCTGGCGACCCTGCGGGCCTTCGACATTCAGGAGATGGCTCCCGTGGCGGTGGGGGCCGTGATGCTGTCGGTGTTGATCGCCTCCACGGCTGAGACCCGCAAGGTCTGAGCGCCGCTGCCCGTTTACGGTAGCCGTCTCAGACACGCAATACTTGCCCCGTCGAAGGGCGGGGCCAGCGACACCGTCCCTTCCTGCACCTGCTCCAGGCGATCGGTCTCCTTCAGCTTGCCGCTGGCGCAATCCATCCACTCGATCCTGTAGCTGCCGGCTTCGATCTTCAGTTTGAGCCTATTCCCCCTCGCTTTGGGCTGATACACCAGATATGTCTTCCCCGCGTCGGCCAGGCAATAGCCGGTCGAGGCCAGTTCGGGCCGGGGCGCCATAGTCGCCAGGTCGACCCGTTCGGATAGCCGCCGCGCCAGGCCCATCGCGCGGCGGGTCGCGTCGTGTTTCGGGTCCGGCTCGCTCGCCGAGCCCATGCGGAAGTCCATGTAGTGATCCATCAGAATGAAGTGGTTGCCCCGCATGAGGTTCTTCCACACCCAGGACGGGTCGCTGTCCCAGGGACGGATGTGGTCGTTGTCGACGATGATGACCTTCCGACCCTCGGCGTCGGGCGGATTGTCCAGGTACTCCTTGCCTTGGGGCGAAATCCAATCGGCCTCACTGGCAAACAGCTCAGGGTTGTTGATGGGCGAACTGGTCATGCCGACCGGGTGTTGCCGGGGCTGGCCGGCTTCATAATCGTGAATGAAACGAATCAGATGGTAGTGCCATTCGATCGAGCCGGTGTGGCTCTCGTTGCTGATCTCCCACAGGACATTATCCAGGTCGTTCAGCGTGTCGACGACCTTGCGTACGTAGGCTTCCTGGAGGCGTGTGACGGCCGGGTTGGCCAGCGTGTGTGTTTCCTGTCCCTCGTTGTCGTCGTTGACATCGCCATCGATCCCGTTGATGTTGTTCTGCGCATGGTACGGATGTCCCTCCCAGGCATTGCCCTTGTTCGGATCGACGCCCCGCGTGCCTTTCTGCTCGACGCTGAAGCCCTGAAAGAGCATGACGCTGACGTAGATCCCGCGTTGGGCGGCGCTGGCGACGCGCTGTCGCAGGCGGTCGAAGTAGGCCTGGTTGAAGCGCGTCAGGTCGAACTTGGGCTTGCCGTCGAGGGCCAAACCTGGCCCGGTCCGTTCGTATGCCATCGGTGCGTAGCGAATCAGGGTGGTCGCGGGCACGAACTGCATCCACTGGGCCTGCTCCCAGCGCCAGAGGCGCATGAAGTTATGGCCGTGACCGGCCATGAAGTCCAGATAGCGTTCGTAGTCGAAGTCCGGTGTCTGGCCCGCGACGCCGCGCTCCTGGAAATTGGCCCAGGTGTGCGAACCCGTCAGGAAGATCGCCCGGTCGGAGCTATCGGCAAAATAGCGCCGATTCCTTGGGTGGACCTTGAGGGGCCCCTGGGCGGGTATCGCAGCCGCCACGGAAGAAAGCATGCAGACCCACGCCACCACCAGCCGCCGTCGTATCGTCATTGTTGCGACCTCCTTGCCATCTGTTCCTCAAGTCGTTCAGTGCGGCCGGGCTTCGTACACGGCTCCGGCCACCAGACCCCCGCGCTCGTCGAGCGGACCAGCGGCGTTGCGGAAGTTCACGGCGACGTCGAAGCCCTCCGTTGCAGGCCAGGATTGATAGACCCCAAAATGTAGATGGGGCTCGCCCAGGGTATTGCCTGAATTGCCGCTGGCGGCGATGCGCTGGCCCTGAGCGACGCGCTGCCCGACCTGCACCACGATGCCATGCTGTTTGAGATGCCCGTAGAACGCGACGGTGCCGTCGTCGTGCTCGATCAATATGTTGTTGTGCTGGCCCGCTTCCTGGCTGTCACCGCTGTCGGGCAGATCCTGGCGGACGCGTCGAACCAGGCCGGCCCGGGCGGCTACCACGTCACTGCCGATCGGCATGTCGAAATCATAGGCGAGTTGATGGCGATGGCCGCCGTAGGGGTAACAATAGCTTTGTGCCAGCCGGTACGAGGCTCCGACCGGGTAGGGCAGGACATAGGGGGATTCTGCCGGGTCGCCGAAGACCGCGCGCTCGATGCAGGGCAGGGGCGTTCGTTGCGCGCGGCCACAACCCCCTCCACCCACTAACAAGGAGGTGAAGAGCAGCGTCATGATGCTTACGCAGTAGTGGCGTAGGACCATCACATTCGTCTCCGGCGTTTGCTACAAAGACAGCGGTCTTCTGAGGCACGTCTGGCCGCAGCCAGTGATTCTTGCCTCAACGTATCGTGTCGACCGGGCGTGGTCAAGGCTGACACGGGGCACTTGCTGGTTCGCTGTCGAACGTGCTATACTGGCCCTCCACGCAGACCTTGTCGATGTCATCGGGGCACCGGCTAGGTGGGCAAATCGGACGGTTCGCTCGGCCGCAACGGGCCGACAGAAAGGAGCATGGGCATGCAGCGGTTATTCTTGAGCGTCGCTCTGATCGGGGTGGTGACGTTAGGCGTGTTATCGGCGGCAGCGGCGGTCGAGGAGCCGGCGCCGATCAAGGTTCTGTTGATCGCGGGCGACGACGTGGCCCCGTATCACGATTGGCGCGAGATTTCGGAGAAGACCCGTGAGGTCCTGGCCGGGTGCGGGCGCTTCGATGTCAAGGTGTGTGAAGATCCGCTGATCCTCGAGTCGAACGCGGCGCTCAAAGGCTACGACGTGCTGGTCTGGACCATGTTCCACCGGGGTACGCCGGAGATGACCGACATGGCCAAGACCAATTTGGTCAACTTCGTCAAGAGTGGCAAAGGCTTCTACGTCCAGCACCTCGGCAGCGCGTCGTTCCCGAAGTGGGACGAGTTCGGCAGGCTGTGTGGTCGCAAGTGGGTGATGGGCACCTCCGGCCACAACGCGCGCAGCGTCTTCGAGGCCAAGATTGCCAAGAAGGACCATCCGATCACCAAAGGCATGGCGAACTTCAGGATCTTCGACGAGCTGTATTCGAAGCTCCAGGGCGATACCGAGATTGAGGTCCTGGTCTCGGCCTATTCCGACTTCAGCGAGAAAGAGGAACCCCTGGTCTTCACCACGCCGTATGGCAAGGGCCGCTGTGTGCATAACGCGCTGGGCCACGACTTCAAAGCCATCCTGAACCCCAGCATGCAACAACTCATCTGCCGCAGCGTCGAATGGGCCGCCACCGGCAAGGTGCAATAGACGCGGATGTCCCGAGTAGCAAGGGACAAACGAGTCGCGTTTTCGTAGCACAGAGCCCATGGAGAAATCTCGGATGAACATGGATCGCAGAGTTTTCTTGAGACAATGTGCTCTGGTGGCCGGAGTACCGGTGCTTTGCGCGACGAGTCGTGCAGGTGATGCCGCGCGGGAAGATCGCAAGAATGTTCTGTTTCTGGTCGTGGATGACTTGAATTCCTGGCTGCTGGGTGACGCCAATCGATATTCCGGCAAGGTCGTGGCTCCCAATATCAGGCGATTGGCCGACAGCGGGGTGATCTTCACTCGTACGTATGCGGCCAGCCCGTTCTGCTCTCCTTCCCGGACGGCCTTGTTATCCGGAGTCAGTCCCTGGAAATCAGGCGTGTATCAGAATGGCCGGGCCACGAGCGAGAGTGTCGCCCTTCAGAAGGCCACGTCTTTAGCGAAGTTGTTCAATAGGGCCGGTTACTATACCGCATCGTATGGAAAGATCGGCCATGGCTGGGATGCAAGAAGCGACTGGGATGATCATATACCCCATAAGCGCGATCCGGTTCCACCAAACGTCCCTTTGATGGCTGTGGGGACCGGTGAACAGGATTGGGGCCCCACGCACTTGCGGGAAGAGCAGATGGGCGATACCCTGTATGCTGACGCTGCCATCAAACAACTGCAGAAGCAGCATGACAAGCCATTCCTAATTGCATGCGGCCTCTTCCACCCACATATGCCTTGGTACGTGCCCCGGAAGTACTTCGACATGTTTCCGCTGGATGAAGTCAAGATCCCAAAAATCAGAGAGGGTGACCTTGATGATGTGCCACCTCTTGGACGGGCATTGACCGCGGGCAAGCGTAGATTTGTTGCGCGCGTACGTGAGCATGGCCTGCACAAGCAGGGTGTTCAGGGTTACCTTGCGACGACGGCCTATGCTGATGCCCAGATCGGTCGCGTGCTGGATGCGTTGGACCAGAGTCCATATCGAGACAACACGATGGTGGTGTTGATGACCGACCATGGGTTTCATCTGGGCGAAAAAGACCATTGGCAGAAAGGCACGCTCTGGGAGGAGGCTACCCATTGTCTACTGATGTTCCGCGTTCCCGGAGTAACCACAGCCGGAGGCAGGTCCGGACGGTTTGTCTCCTTGCAGGATGTTTATCCGACCCTGGCGGAGCTTTGCGGGATTGAGCCCCCAGATGATGTCGACGGGCGATCGCTGACCCCCCTTCTCAAGAAACCGGATGCGGAATGGAAGAGCACGGCCATCACTGCTCTTTATGACCGGTATGTCAGCATTCGAACGGAAGGATTCCGCTATATCCGTTACCGCGACGGGCAGGAGGAATTCTACGATTGCGCTGAAGATCCCCACGAATGGACCAACCGGATCGGGAATCCGGAATACGCAATTGAGATCGAGAAACTGCGGGCCTCGGTTCCGCCTTTCGCGGAGATGTCTCCACCGGTGCCATCGAAAAAAGGCCGGAAAGAGAAGTGATCGGTTCCAAGGGCAATTCTGTAGAGAACCAGACCATAGGAAGATCATCAACAGATCAAGCTACGAATAAGGAAGCCGCCATGGAAACGGACCGGAGAGACTTCTTGAAACAATGTGCACTGTTCGCCGGAGCCTCGACCCTTGTCGGATCAGCCATGGCGAACCAGCGACCCGCAGAGCACAGTTCGAAAGACGCCCAGACAGACAGGCCGAACATTATTTTGCTCTATATTGACGACTGGGCCTGGAATGGAACCCCCGTCGCCATGGACGACACCATGGAGAACTCGCACATGCCCGTCCTGCGAATGCCGAACGTTGAAAAGCTCGCTCGCCAGGGCATGAAGTTCCGTAATGCCTATGCATCACCGCAATGCTCGCCGGCCCGTGTGTGCGTGCAGACCGGACAATCTTCCGCACGCAACGGCTTCACCGTTTTCATGAATTCGTTTGGACAGAAATACTACAATGAAAGGCAGTTTAAAGGTTTTCCGGTTGTTTCCTGCATTTCGGATATGACGATTGATAACGATGCGGTGACTATTCCGGAAGCGTTGAAACCTTTTGGGTATGTCAGTGCCCATGTCGGAAAATGGCACATGAGAGGCGATCCCGGCGACGAAGGATATGTTTTGCATGATGGGAGCACCACTAATAATCCAGGCAATACGCTGGCCGGAATGAGAAAGCTGCCGGATTCCGTTAACGATCCAAAATTGATGTTCAGCATTACCAAAAAAGCGATCGGCTTCATGGAGCAGCAGGTAAAAGCGAGAAACCCTTTCTTTCTCCAGATATCTCACTACGCCATGCACGAAGGTCGTGAATGCCTGCCTGAAACTCGTGCCAGGTATGTGAATCATCCGGATGTACAGGACTATTACAAAAAGCATGGAGAAACCGCTGAAACGGTGCCTCGAAAGTCCGATCCTGCAATCTGGCTGGGCATGGGCGAGGATCTGGATGGGCGAATCGGCGCAGTATTCGATAAAATCAAGGAACTCGGGATTGAAGAGAACACCTATGTCGTCATGATGGGCGACAACGGCTATCGTCACAAGTTCTTGCCAGGCCTCACGCAACCACTGCACGCTGCGAAATGGTGGGTCTGGCAAGGCGGTATCCGAGTGCCTATGATCGTTAAGGGGCCGGGGATAAAACCGGGCTCCGTATTTGAGGCCAATGTGGTTAACTATGATTTGCTGCCGACCTTCGTAGATTGGGCCGGCGGCAACTGGCGGGAACTACAAAATATCGACGGGATTAGCCTTGCGGACTACATGACAGGCATGAAACCGGATGCAGCTTTTCTGAATCGCTATCTCTACTTCCATTATCCGCATTACCGCAATAGCATGCCGCATTCCGCCATCGTCTCGGGATCGCGTAAGCTGATCCATTTTTATGATCGTCCGGACATCCCCATGCTGTTCGATTTGTCAGTGGACCAGGGTGAAGTGAATAATATTGCCAAAGAACACCCGCAAGCTCACAGAAGACTCTACGACGAGATGATGCGATATTGCAAAAAGGTCGGCGCCCGCATACCGAAAACAAATCCGCATTACGATCCCGATATCTACAAACAGGACAAGAATTACCCGAACCGCATATTGTGGGGAGCATTCGAAGGCCAACGACCGCTTGAGGAGGATGAAAAATAGCGCCCATACAAAGGTCTGCGATGCATGACACCGCCCGGCCTTGTCAAATTGTGTCCTGAGGCCGGCTATGTGAGACCACAAAGCCTCGTTCTTGATAAAGTACAGGACTGTGGAATCCTCCCATAAATACAATTACAATATAAGGCATCGGATCAAGAGGAAGCTGTTATGAAAATAGACCGAAGAGACTTCTTGAAACAATGTGCTCTGGTGGCCGGAGCATCGACGCTTGGCTGTTCTGCTGTGGCAACAGAACCGTCTGCCGAACGCGTTGCGATGGATCTCAAGGTGGACAAACCGAACGTCGTTTACCTTCTGGCCGACGACCTGGGCTGGAGCGACATCAGCGCGCACCCGGGAGGCACGATTCCTACACCACACGTCGATCGCCTCTTCAAGGAAGGTGTCCAGTTGAGCCACTTCATGGGGTGGTGCGTCTGCTCGCCGACGCGCGCGATGCTGCTGACCGGACGCCACCCGTTCCGCGTCGGCACCGGTCCGGAAACCGGCGGCGAACTGACGCAGGAAGAGACGACCATCGCCGAAGGCTTCAGGGCCAACGGCTATCGTACCGGTGTCTTCGGGAAGTGGCACAACGGTGATGATCCGAACACGCCTGAGTATCGCGAGGCCTTTGAAGAGGCCTGGAAATCGATGCCGAGAAAGAAACTTGCTGGTGGCCTCGGTGTGAACGAGCACGGGTTTGACGAAGCGTGGGTCTATTACGGTGGCGGCGCGGACTACTTCACGCGGCGTACGGTGAAGGGCAGGGGGCCGATTAGTTGGTGGCACAATCGCGAGTTCCGTCCGCAGGACAAAGGCTATACGGAAGACTTCATCACGCAGCACGCCATTGAGTTCATTCGCGCGAACAGAGACCGACCGTTCTTCTGCTATGTGCCGTTCCATATCGTCCACGAACCGTTGCAGGCGAAAGAGGATGATCTGATGGGTGTTGACCCCAAGGTCACCGACGACACCAAGCGTGTTTATGCCGCGATGGTGCAGGCCATGGATCGGAACGTCGCCGCCATCCTCGGCGCACTGGACGAGTTGGGCTTACGCGAGAACACGATCATCGTCTTCACGAGCGACAACGGGGCAACAAAGAACGGCAGCAACCTGCCGCTGAAAGGTGGTAAGCACACGATCTACGAGGGTGGCGTGCGGCTGCCCACCGTGGTCCGTTGGCCGAAGGCCGGACTGGTCGGTGGGCAGTGGAACGGGCTCTGTGGATCGCTGGACATGTTCCCGACGTTGATGGCGATGGCCGGTTGCCGGATGCCCGAGAGGCGACCGCTGGACGGGAAGAACATCTGGCCGGAACTGCGCGATGGCGGCACGAGTCCGGTGGAGAGCTACTACTGGGTCTGGCGTGGAGAGGACGCCATCCGCACGGCGGCGTGGAAAATGCACCGCTTCAGCGACCGCTTTGAATTGTACGATATCCGCAACGACGAGGGCGAGGCTACCAACGTCGCCGACGCGCACCCCGATGTCGTGAAATCACTCGAGGCGAAGATGGACGCGTGGGCCGATTCGCTCGGCGCGGCGCTGACGCACCGGCCTGCTCCGGCCAAGCTCAATGCGAACCCCAAACCCGAGGGCGAGGTGCTCGAGATTACTGTGACCGTCACCGATCAGGCCAAACCCAAGGACCGACTGATCGTTCCATTCGCAGGATGGAACGGATCCCAGCAAGCCACGGACTGGGTGGAATTCGACATCGCCTTCGCGCGGGACAGTCTACCGCGTGGCTGTTTCTATTCGCCGGTCCAGGGCAACGCCAGCAAGCCGTACAAGGTTTTCTTCAAGCGCGGCGAGGGCGTCGACCAATTCGGCCGCGAGCAGGTCCGGGGCCCTGGGCCCAAGGACGGCCCGGGCGTGTGGGAGCATCGCGTGATTGGCCTGTGCAGCTTTGCGCCTGGGCCCCTGAATCAGCATGCGTTGGTCTTCAGCGGAGGTAAGGTCGGCACCTACAAGGTTTATATCGATAATCTGCGGATACGTCGTGCCGATGGCAGCCTTTCTTCCATATGGGCCCAGGCCAAGGACACACGCTACCGCCGTATCGAGGACTCCGGACTGTTCACAGGCCTCCGGATGCGTGCTGTCCCGATCGCGGAGACGGACACGAAAGGCAGCGAATGAGCACGGCAAGCCGTCCGAATGTACGAACCGTACACGTGTGCGTGGTTGCGGCACGCTACGCGTGGACCTTGGTGCGGATGGGGACGCGGCGGACCGGGCAGTCTTTGGGCAGGACGGTGCCCTGGTTGTGCCAGCAGACGTAGCATTCGGTGGGGCGGACCTTCTTACCTTGCCGGTCGCAGGGCAGGGCGTGGGGGCAGCTTGTACAGAAGTAGTCGCATCGCCGGCAAACCCGCAGTCGTCGCTTGATGGCGCTGGTATTCATCCGACACCTCCTCGCTAGTGCCCGGTGGGCCCTCCGGTGGCCACGGGGCTGGTCTTCTCTCGTGTCAGGGGCCGAGTGACGGTTCGGTCCCGATCCCGCAGCTACCATTCCTATCGACCATTCCGCGCGGCTGCTTAACGTCCGAGAATCGCAGCTCGCACGCGCCCGAAGCCACGGGAAAACGCCAGCTATTCTGTGACGGCAAGGGCATGGCGAAAAGATCGGCAATATGTTAAGATAGGAAGTGCCGTTGGCGTGGTGCACATCTCGGTGCTGTCTCAACGATGGGGGCAGAAAGAAAGCGACTGCTCGGCGGACGTGGAGAGAGGATACGATGCGTATGGTTCGACCCGGACGATTGCGATTGTTGATGTTGGTCTGGTGGTGCGTGGTTACGGCGTCGGCCCCCAAGCTTGGTGCCCAGGGCCGGGTCCGCGCGGACGCTGCCGCCGTGATCAATGAGATTCTCGCCTCCAACCGCGAGGCGGTTGAAGATCCGCAGGGCGACTACGACGATTGGATCGAACTCTACAATCCCGGTCGCACCGCCATCGACGTGGGGGGGATGTACCTGACCGACGATGCGGCGTTGCCCACGAAGTGGCAGATTCCGACGGATCAGGCCGAGGCAACGACCATCGAGTCGCTTGGTTACCTGCTGATCTGGGCCGACGGGGACCTGACGGCCAGCGGTCTGCATGCCGGCTTCAAGCTCGACGCCGATGGCGAGGAGTTGCACCTGATTGCCGCCGATGGGGTCACGGTGCTCGACAGCATCGAATTCGGCCCGCAGGTGGTGGACGTCTCGTACGGCCGCTATCCCGATGGCGATCCGAACCTGCGGCACATGGCCGAGCCCACGCCCGGTGCGACCAACAGCGAGGTCTATGAGGGGATCGCCGCCGAGCCCGAGTTCAGCATCCAGGGGTGCCTGTGCCGAGAGACCTTGACGCTGACTCTCTCGACCGAAACTCCCGATGCGACGATCTACTACACTCTGGACGGCCGCGAACCGTTCGGCGTCGATCGGGAACGGCCCGGCGGCTTCACCTACGCCGGACCCATCTCCGTCAACTTCACCACCACCGTCAAGGCGGTCACCTGGCGACCCGGATGGCGACACAGCCGCATCCGCACCGAGCGGTATACGTTCATCGATGCCGACCTCCAGGATTTCAGCTCGCCGCTGCCGATCGCGGTGGTCGATACGCTCGCCGCCAATATCGCGTCCAGCCAGGTGCCGGCCTACAGCTACTTCATCGACACGGGACGGGGCGGACGCGCCTCGATGACGGGCGAGACCGATTTCGCCGGCTGGGCGGGCATCAACGTGCGCGGCAAAAGCTCTGAAGGGTTTGCCAAGAAGCAATACCATTTCGAGACGTGGGACGAAGACAACCGGGACCAGGCCGTTTCGATCCTCGGTTTCCCGGCCGATGCCGACTGGGTACTCCAGGGCCCATACTCGGACAAGTCGCTCATGCGCAATGTCCTGGCCTATCGGTGGAGCCGGGAACTGGGCCGCTATGCACCCCGCACGCGCTTCATCGAGTTGTTCCTCAACACGAGCGGTACCGTCTCCATGGACGATTACGTGGGCGTCTACGTGTTTATGGAGAAGATCAAAATCGCGCCCGACCGCGTGGATGTTCCCCAACTCGAGCCGACGGACAACGCCGAGCCGGAGATCACCGGGGGCTATATCATCAAGAAGGACAAGTTCGACGGGGGCGATGCCACCTTCACCACCAGCACGGGGCAGACCCTGATCCACGAAGACCCGGGCGGGGATGACCTGACACAAGAGCAGCGGCGCTGGATTCGCGACTACGTCAATGCGTTCGAGGGGGCGCTGTACGGCAGCAACTTCACCGACCCGATCGAGGGCTACGCCGCCTTTATCGATGTCGGCTCCTTCGTCGATCATCACATTGTCGTCGAGCTGTGCAAGAACATTGACGGCTTTCGCCTGAGCACCTACATGTCCAAGGCCCGCAACGGTAAGCTCTGCATGGGCCCCGTCTGGGACTACAATTTGTCGCTGGGCAACGCGAACTACCTCAACGGCTGGATTCCGAGCGGATGGTATTTCGATCAGTTGGGCAACAGCGAGTATCCCTGGTGGCGCCGCCTGTTCGAAGATCCGGAGTTTCGGCTGGCCTATGCCGACCGGTGGTTCGCCGCGCGACGTGACTTGTTCACCACCGAGCGACTGCTCGGGATCGTCGACGATTACGCGGCACTGCTCGACGAACCGCAGCAGCGCAACTTCGACCGCTGGCGGATTCTCGGTCGCTACGTCTGGCCCAACTGGTACCTCGCCCAGACGTACCAGGAAGAGATCGAGTGGATGAAAGACTGGCTGGCCGATCGACTGGAGTGGATGGATGGGCAGGTCGGCCGTGATATGGCGCCGGCTCCGCCGGCCTTCAGTCGGCAGGGCGGGCACATCGAGCCGGGCGAACTGCTGGCCATGGCGAGTTCCTCCGGGCGGATCTACTATTCGCTGGACGGCTCCGACCCGCGCTGGATCGACCCGGCCGCCGCGGCGACGCGCAATACCGTTCTCATCGAGGAGAACGCCGCCAAACGCGTTCTGGTGCCGACCGGTCCCGTCGACGAGGCCTGGCGCGGCGGGGCGGTGTTTGACGACTCGGCCTGGACGCCCGTGAGCCGCCGCGGTTCCGGTGGCGCCGGCTACGAGCGCAGCACGGGCTACGAGGACTATATCAGCCTCGATCTGGGCGAGCAGATGTACGGCGTGCAAAGCGGTTGTTACCTGCGCATTCCTTTTGTCCTGAGCGAGTCGTCCGATCAGTTCGACCGGCTGACGCTGCGGGTACGCTACGACGACGGTTTCGTCGCGTATCTCAACGGCGTGGAGGTCGCCCGGCGCAACATTTCCGGCACGCCGGCGTGGAATGCCGGCGCCGACAGTCAGCATGACGACATCGATGCCACGGGTCTCGAACCGATCGAGATCGCGGGTTTCGCCGACCTCCTGCGCGAGACGGACAACGTCCTGGCCCTTCACGCACTGAACGTCTCGTCGACCAGTTCGGATTTCCTGATATCGGTCGAACTCGTCGGTATCGTTCTGGTCGAAACGGACACGCCGGGCGTGGTCAACGAATACGGCGAGCCGCTGGTCCTCACGGCCAGTACCCACGTCAAGGCGCGGGCCCTGATCGGCACGACCTGGAGCGCCTTGAACGAGGCGATGTTCGCCGTCGGGCCGGTGGCCGAGAGCCTGCGGATCAGCGAACTGATGTACCATCCGGCCGAGACGGGCGATCCCGAAGATCCCAATACCGAATACGTCGAGTTGGTCAATATTGGCAACGAAACGATCGATCTGAATCTTGTCGCGTTCACCGATGGCATCGAGTTCGTTTTTCCGAGCGTCGAGCTGGCGCCCGGCGCGCACACGCTGGTGGTGAAAGATATCGCCGCCTTCGAAGCCGCCTACGGCCCGGGTCTGCCGGTCGCCGGGCAATACACCGGCAGCTTGAACAACGGAGGCGAACGGCTTCGCCTGGCCGATGCCGCCGGTGAGATGATCCACGACTTCGCCTTCCGCGACGATTGGTACGATGTGACCGACGGAGATGGTTTCTCCTTGACGCTCGTCGATCCGATCGCTACTACGGTCGAAGCGTGGGGCAACCAGACGTCCTGGCGTCCGAGCACGGAGGTGGGCGGTTCCCCCGGTACCGACGATTAGCGATTCGAATTCGCCAAGGAAGGGATTCTGCATGTTTGAGCGTTTCACCGAGCACGCCCGGAATGTCATGGCGCGGGCCAATCAAGAGGCCCAGCAGTTTGGCCACGAGGTCATCAGCACCGAGCATATCCTCTGGGGTCTGGCCCGGGAGATCAATGGTGTGGCCGCGGCCGTGCTCGAGCATTTCAACGTCGACCTCAGGCCCCTCCGCAAAGAAGTGGAAAAGCTCCTGGAAGGCCGCCCTCACAAAGACACGGTGGATGCCCTTCATCCTTCCGATCGAGCCCGCGCCGTGGTCACGTATGCGATCGAAGAGGCCCACGCTTTGCATCACAACTACATTGGTACCGAGCATCTGCTGCTGGGCTTGATGCGCGACAGCGAGATGATCTCGGCCCAGGTCCTGGCGAATCTGGGCTTGCAACTCGACGCCGTGCGGGACGAAGTCCGCAAGCTGGCACCGCCCAGTCACACGTCGGGTTAAGCGCTGCCCTGCGGACGTCGAAGTTACTTGACGCGCCACTCCAAAATGCCGCCGGAATAGTCGTTCTGGAGTTGAACTTCCAGGCGCAGGGCCGAGGTGGTCACGGCGTCGAAGGTCACGGTGTTGAATGTGTCTTTCTGCACGCCGTAGGCCGAGGCGTTCTCGACGTCCTTCCGGTCGTTGCCGTCCTGGTAGCGCAGCTTCCACGAGGCCGGGATGCGGCAGCCGCCCCCAGTGGGGGTGTCGTCGAACCAGTAGACCTCGACCGCCCCTGTCTTGCGGGGCTCTTTGAAGTCGTACTGCACCCATTCGGCACTCCCTTTGCGGGGCCACCACGTCATGCGCGGGATCTCGTGGTCGTCGGAGTGAGCGGGCAGCTTCTCATCGCTGAGCGCGACGAGCGTATCGCCATCGTTGCAGTGCGAGGCCTTCGTCGGGATCTTGCCGGCCGGTGGTCCGACCGGCAATTGCCACTCGGTGGCGCCGGGACCGTCGCCGATCCAGGGGAAGGCGCTGAGACGCAGCCGGGCGCAGCCCATCGGAATCAACGTGACCGTCTCGGTCTTTTCTCGCGACTTGACCGGGCTCTGCTGGACCTCGTCGATCAGGCCGCGATGGTCCGCCTGCCAGTTCGGAATCTTTTTGGCTTTGGCCGTGATCTCGATCGGAGCGGCGGTGGTTACGAAGGGTTGATCGTCCTTGGGCCAGCTTCGTTCCTTGACCTTGAACTGGTTTGCGACGGGCTGGGCCGGGTCGATGACGAGACCATAGTTCCAGGCGGTGGTCGGATAAACGTCCCAGGCGGGCCATTCGTCCGTGCCCGCGTAGCGGGTGTACTTCTCGCCAATCTTCAGTGAATAGGTCAGCGGGCCGCGATCGACCGAGACGCAGTCGCCATTGCGGGCCCAGTAGCGCAGGCCGACGGTCATCGGCAAGGTCAACTCGAGCTTGTCACGCTGTCCCCATGTTCTGTCGATCGCAATGAACGATTGCGGCCTGGCGTGGACCTTGAGCTTGCGCCCGTTGATTTTGATCTGAGGTTCGGCGCACCATTTCGGCACGCGCAGGTATAGCGGAAAGGCCACGTCCTGGTCGGTGCCGATCGTCAGACGAATCGAATCCTCGAACGGGTACCGCGTCTCGGCGCGGATCGTCACTTCGGTGCCGTCACCGACCTTGGCCGTCACTTGCGCAGGGGCGTACAGTACCGCCGCCAGGCCGTTGTCGGGCGTGGCCATCCACAGGTGCTCGGCGTAGTACGGCCAGCCGTGCGCGACGTTGTGCTGACAGCAGCGGTAGCTGTGCGGGTTGTACGAGAGCATCGCGCCGCCGTTCTGGATGCCCGGCGCCTTGTTGCCATGGTCGAGCTGGCAGACGTTGGGGCTGGTCAGGTAGTGCAGGGCTTTCAGGTCGGCCGTCATCGAGGGCGGAAACGTGTTGAACGCGACGTCCTCGCACCGGTCGGCCCACTTCGGATCGCCCGTGAGCTTCAGCAGCATCTCGCACGAGAGCATGAACTCGACCGACGCGCAGGTCTCGATCGCCTGCCGCGGCCCGTGGTAGCCCTTGCGGCAGTTCTCGTCGCCCCCGAACATGCCGCCAGGGACTTCGCCGTAAACACCCCAGATCATTTCGTAGTTGCGCTCGGTCGCGAGCAGGTGGTGCCGGTCGTGCGATTGCTGGGAGAAGATCGCCGGGGCGCGGAAGCACTGGGCGATGTTGACGTTGTGCCAACTGGCGACCGTTTCGTCCCAGCGGGCCATCGCCCGATGGATCTTCGCGCCCAGTTGCAGGAGGAATTCGTCGCCCGTGCGGTTGTAGAGCCAATAGACGCTGGCGAGATTGTCGCTGGCCCGTTGCTGCTGCCAGAAGGGCGGCAGGAACTTCTCCTCCGGAAAGGCCAACTCCCATTTGAAGTACGCCCGCATCAGGTCCAGCACGCGGCTGTCGTACGTGTATTCGTAGTAGGTTTGCAGCGCGTTGAGCATGATCATGTTGGGCCAAAGGTCCGCCTCGCCGACGTCCGCCTTCCACTGGGCGCTGGATTTGAGGTTGGCGCGGGGCCCGAAGAATCCGTCCTCCCCTTGCGTCGCCAGGGCCGCCTCGATCCAGAACTTCGCCTCGGCGATAATGCGCTCGTCGCCGAGCACGTAACCGAGGTCGCCGAAGCCCTTGAGCCAGTAGGGCACCTCTTCCCATCCGCGCTCGCCCGTGCCGTCGGGGCTCAGCCAGGCGTTGCCGTCTTTCCTGAGGAACTGGCTGATTTCGGTCAAGTGCCCGACGAAGCCGTCGGCCTGGAGCTCCAGTTGGCGCCGGACCCAACCTTCCGGCTCGATCGCGCCGATCGGCAGCTTGATCAGCGGCTCCGGCGTCAAAGGCGGCTGATTGCTCACGTAGAAATCGTTGCGCTCGGCCGTCGGCGGCACCGACACCACCTGTACCGATGCCTGCACTGCCCCGAGAAGAACCAACGCGATGATGACCCCAACGATAAGCCTTGACCTGACCATGGCTGCCTCCTGCGCATTTGTGAAACGTGTACGGTAGTTGTCACTGACGAGAGCATACCAGATTCCCGGGCAAAGGCAAATGGGCCAGATTGGGGCGCATTCGGTTGATTCCCGCGGTTGTCTATGGTATGCTAAAGTGATGGTCCATAAGGCCGAGTATGCTCGCGAACACGTGTTGGTCGAGAAGATGATGAGGACAAACGACACTGTCACCCACGACCGTAGCGAGGAGACGATGGAAGCGAAGGCTCGCTGGTTTCGTTCCCTGCCCATGTCCGAGCGGATGGATATGCTCTGTTACTTCACCGATCTGGCGCTGACCGTCAACCCCGCCCTCCAGGAGTGCAAAGATGCTCAACCGGTTGCAGGACGTATTCAGGTCATTTCAGCAACATGATGTGAAGTACGTCGTGATCGGTGGGATTGCCTCCGTCTTGTACGGCGTGCCCCGTGCCACGTTTGACCTGGATATCCTCATCGAAGCGACCCCGGAAAATGCCGAACGACTCCTGAAGGCATTGCAGGATGCCGGGCTCGGTACCAGCGTGCTGACCTCAGTGGAGGATCTGTTGGCCCACGAGATCACCATGTTCAAAGACCGCGTCCGCATCGATGTACAGACGTCGACGCCGGGTCTTGCTTTTGAGGAGGCATGGGCGCGCCGGCGCACGATTTCCTATCAGGGCCAGGATTTTTTCATTGTCTCGCGTGACGATCTGATCCGGTCAAAACGTGCTGCGGGGCGGGATGTGGACCTGGAAGATGTTCGCCTTCTCGAAACCACCGAGCCGCCAGACGAAGATGCCATTTCGTAGGATGGGCAACTCGTTTGCCCATGCTGATTGGTTCGAGCGATGGGTGGACCGCATGGGCAGGAGATCTGCCCATCCTACCATTGGCTGTGAATTCGCCACCCGCCCTCGTCAATCGAAGTCGGTGGGCAGGTTGGGGCTGCGGTGGTGGTCGAACATGCGGGCGATCTGGAAGGGCAGGGTGCGGCTGATGCTAAGCGGCGGGATGTTGTCTTCGGCGAAGAACTGCACGCCCGTGGTTTCGTGGCTCTCGGCGGCCTGGCCTCCGGTGATTTCGCAAAGGAAGAACAGCTTGTAGATGTGGAAGGGGATGTGCGGCAGGTGCGGGTGCCGGCTGCGATCGTAAACCGCCGCCAGTTTGGTGACCCGCGCCTCGAACCCCGATTCCTCGAACACTTCGCGCACCACCGCCTCGGTGGGGCTTTGGCACGGGTCGGCCCAGCCGCCCGGCAGGGTCCAGCCCCCGTCGAGGGCTTCGCGGACGAGCAGGATCTTCCCGTCGCGAAAGGCCGCACCGCGCACGTCCACTTTCGGGGTGGCATAGCCCTCCTCACGTTCCAGCAGGTTCAAAACGCTCTTCTTCTCCAGATCGAAGCCTTCGGCCATCATCTCGGCCGCGACGTCGCGCATCTGCTCGTAGCGCTCGATATCGTAGGCGTTTTCCGAGAACGTCAGCCCGTCCTGCGCCAGGGCGGCCAATTGCTTGGCCCATTTCAACCAGTTCGGTTCCATGTCACTCAGCTTCGCATGAAAGACACCCAATGTAAAAGCAAAACACAGAATCAGCGTAGGGGCGAATCATGATTCGCCCTTGCCCATTGCCGTGGGGCGGGGCGTTCGCTATCGTGTGCACATCGGTTGTGGCAAGTAGCAAGGTAGCTGGAAAAGGGAAGGGAGAACCATGAGAAAAAGGCTGTTGATATGTGGATGGGCCATGGTCGCCCTGTGGGCGCAGGGTTGCATCGTTATTCACGTCGATGAGGACGTCGCCTGCCGGCCCCGGCCGGCGGGACCGACCAGCGCGACGATGCGGGAAATCGACGTGGTCCGCAAGTTGTCTTTCGACAGCGACCGAGCGGAGCGGTACGACCAGATCGCCCGGCGCGAAGGGCTCAGCGAACGGACCCAGATCTACCTGATCGAGGCGGTCCTCCAGCATCTGGCTTTTGAGCATGCCAAGGTGGAGGTACTGCTGGTGCTGGTGGACAATCCCGGTTTCACCGCGGGGGCGCGGGCGGCCCTGCTCGAGCGCCTGGATCGCCTGGCCTTCGAGCATGACAAGCGGGCCATTCTCGAGGCGCTGGATGGGTAAAACCCGAACCTCGTTCTGCGCCGGCACGTAGGTATTCTCAGAGGCAGGTGGGGCTGTGTTGCTGCGCACAGTTCGAGGCGGCTCGTGCGCGAAGGGAACTTCTGTTTTCAGGGGGTGCGACATGAGCACGAGTGCGGGGAAGGCATTGACCACCGGGCAGATCCGCCAACTCCTGGGCCGGTTGGAATTGGCCGCGACACGCGAAGCCTGCTGGTCGTGTGAGTGTTTGCAGAGCATCATCCGTCAGCTTGAAGTGGACGCGGCCGCCGAGGCCAGGTTCCTGCTGGAAACCTACGAAGTTCGGCCGGAGCGGCTCCATGGCTGTCTGGGCTGCGATCCGTGCCCGCCGGCCGACGTGTTTGCCGAGCATGTGAGATCGCGGTAGGCGCTTCGTCGTCTCGACTCAGTGCTCGCTCTCTGGCCCAGCCGATGCGCTCGAGCATGGCGCCGATCTCCGGATTCGCCATGAAGAGGCGCCAGCAGAGCCCGGTGCGATGGTTCTCGATCATGACCACGATCGGCCCCTGATCGATTGCCAGATAGCTCCGGGCGAACCAGTCCTTATCCAGATTGAATGCGTCCTTGAACCCGAAAGGTCCCCAGAGCCTCGTCCCGTAGGTATGGTAAAAATGCCTTAAGGTCGCGATGGATTCGGCGGGGACGTAAGGCATCGCACTGATCGCGGCCGTCGGCGTGATGGTGCCGTTATCGTGGCGCGGCTCATGCGCGGTGTAGCCTCCCGGCGTATCGCTGGCCGTCAGTCCCCAGCACAAGGCGCTGTAGCCCTCGTGCCCACCCGGATTGGCGGCGCAATAGGCGCGATGGATCAGACTGATGTTACGGCTGTTCTCGAAGTAGTTGCAGTAGCGGTCGCGCTTGCCCCGCGGGTCGAAACCGAGGAAGGAGTAGTGGGTGAAGAACAGCGGCCCGCCCAGGGGCCAGCCTACCCAGAGGTGATGGCCGTAGTAGGTGTTACCGTTGGCATATTCGCCGTCAGCTTCGCGAGCCCAGCCTTCGTCATAACAGGCCGGATCGATCGGGCGAGTGGGCGAGGCGAGGGCCAGCAGATAGGTGATCATGCACTCGTTGAAGTGGCCACCGATGCGGTGGTTCATTTTCCAGCCGTGCTTGGGCGACCAGTGCCAGTAGAGTTGTCTGCCGCCCGGCTCGCGCAGATACCAGTCCCATTCGACTTGTTCCCAGAGCCGGGTGATTCTCTCGTGCAGTTCTTGTTCCACGGGATTGTCGCGGTCGAAGTACTGTCGGACCGTGAGCAGGCCCTGGATCAGAAACGACGTCTCGACGAGATCGCCTCCATCGTCATAGCGCGAAAACGGAATCGTCTGGCCCGTGCTGCCGTCGATCCAGTGCGACCAGGCGCCGTGATAGCGCTTGGCCATGGTCTCCAGGAACCGCACTATCTTCAGCAGATGCGCCGCCGCTTCCTTCCGCGCGAGGAATCCACGTTCGACACCAACGCAGATCGCCATCACGCCGAAGCCGGTTCCGCCGCTGGTGCAGGTCTCGTCACTGCCGAGTCGCTCCCGGGCCAGCCCGCTGACCGGGTGGGCGTACTCCCAGAAATAGCGCAGCGTCGCGGCCTGGACCGAGGTCAGCAGTTCCTCGTCCGTCATGGCGTACGACTGCGCCGATACGGTCTCTGAGACCGCCCGTTCGGTTCCCTGCGCATCGACCGGCGCGACGCGATAGTAGTACCGCCGGTCGTTCTCGCCCAGAAAATCGCTGTACACCGTCAGTTTCGAGGGCTCGTTGGTCAGTCTCACAAACGACCCGGCCGCCTCATCGCCGCGGTAGACGTGATATCCTTCGTGTCCACCCTCCCAAACCAAATCGATCCGGCTGTCATGCCCCGTCGCCCTCAGGTCCAGCGATAGGGCGGGGTATGCCCACGAGAGGAACAGCAGCACACTACAGAGCCCGATCTGGCCCATTGATGGATCCTTTCTGCGCGGTCTTTTCATGCCTCAGATCTCGTACTCGATTCTCAGTTGTTTGGTGCGGGACGTCAATTCCGAAGGGCAAGCCATTGCCAATTGGACAACCACCGGCTACAATACTCGATTCACCTCTTGGGGGTGGGCTCGGTCCGGTGTGGGTCGAGAGCGAACTTTGGCTTTCAGACGGTTTACGAATCGAAGGAATACGGCGGATGTACGCAGATACGATACGCAACGTGGCGATTATCGCCCACGTCGACCATGGCAAGACCACGCTGGTGGACCAGCTCCTGTACCAGTCGGGGATGTTCCGCAACGAGGAACTGGACAAGCTCGCGGGCGGCCAGCACAACCTGATCATGGACTCGAACCCGCTCGAACGCGAGCGCGGGATCACGATCCTGAGCAAGAACTGCGCGATCCAGTACGTTGACGGCGCGGGCAACGACTTCAAGATCAACATCGTCGACACGCCGGGCCACGCCGATTTCGGGGGCGAGGTCGAGCGCGTGCTCAAGATGACCGACGGCGTGCTCCTGGTCGTCGATGCCTTCGAAGGGCCGATGCCCCAGACGCGCTTCGTGCTCAACAAGGCGCTGCAGCACGGGCTCAAGCCGATTCTCGTGGTCAACAAGGCCGACCGCGTCGATGCCCGGCCCGACGACGTGGTCAACGAGGTGTTCGATCTCTTTGTCGATCTCGGAGCGAACGACGATGCCCTGGATTTCCCGGTGCTGTTCGCCTCGGCCAAGGAAGGCTGGGCCACCGCTGATCTGGCGCAACCCAACGACAACCTCAAGCCGGTCTACGACGCGATCACGACGTATGTCCCGGCGCCCAAGGCCAATCCGAACCAGCCGCTGCAGATGTTGGTGACCTCGCTCGAGTATTCCGACTATGTCGGACGCGTGGCGATCGGCAAGGTCTTCGCGGGGCAGTTGACGCAGGCCCAGGCCGTGACCGTGATCGACCGCCAAGGGCGGCACACCCAGCAGAAGGTGGTGCAGCTCTACGCGTTCGACCGGCTCGGCAAGCAGCGGGCCATGAACGTCCAGGCGGGCGATATTTGTGCCGTGGCCGGCCTGGACCCGGTCGATATCGGCGATACCGTCGCCTGCCCCGATGAACCCAGCGCGCTGCCGATCGTGGCGATCGATGAGCCGACGATGAGCATGACCTTCCACGTCAACAACGGGCCGTTCGCCGGCAAAGAGGGCAAGTATGTGACCTCGCTCCAGCTCAAGGATCGCCTCCAGAAAGAGCTCCAAACCAACGTGGCGTTGCGGGTGGAGTCCGGGGCCGGCGCCGACGAGTACGTCGTTTCCGGTCGAGGCCTGATGCACCTGGGCATCCTGTTGGAGAACATGCGGCGCGAAGGCTACGAGGTTTGCGTGGGCAAGCCGCAGGTGATCATTCGCGAGAAGGACGGGTTGCGGCAGGAGCCGATCGAGCGGTTGGTCATCGAGTGTCCGGCCGACTGCCAGAACGCCGTGATGAGTCTGATCGGCAACCGGCGCAGCGAGATGGTCAAGATGGACTCGAAAGCCGGGACCAGCGACTACGTCCACATGGAGTTCATGATTCCCGCCCGCGGGTTGTTCGGTCTCAACGCCCGATTGCTCACCGCCACCCAGGGCCGGGCCGTGATGCACCACACCTTCGAACGCTACGAACCGATGCGCGGCTCGATCCCCGAACGTCAGGCCGGCGTGATGATCGCCACCGACACCGGCACCGTCACCGCCTATGCTCTCGACGCGCTCTACGATCGCGGCGCGTTCTTCGTCAAGCCCGGCGATGAGGTCTACGAAGGCCAGGTCGTCGGCGAGCACTGCAAGGACAACGACATCCCCGTCAACGCGACCAAGGCCAAGCAGCTCACGAACGTTCGGGCCTCCAGCAAGGACGACGCCGCCCGCGTCCGCCCGCCGCGGGTGATGAGCCTGGAGGTCTGCCTGGAATACATTCAGCAGGACGAGCTGGTCGAGGTCTGTCCCAAATCCGTGCGCATCCGCAAGCGCCTGCTCAAGGAAGGGGACCGGCGCCGGGCCGCCCGACGCGGTTGATCATGCTGCCTTGCGCCTAGCGTTGGAACCCGTCTTCCTGTTGGTACCATTCGGGGACGTCGGACAAGGTCATCGCCGCGTCGATCAGGGCCAGGTGACTGTAGCCCTGCGGGAAATTGCCCAGCAGACGCTTCGATTCCACGTCGATGTCCTCGCTGAACAGCCCCACGTGGTTGCTGTACGCTAACGTCTTTTCAAAGAGCTCACGGGCCTCGTCGCGGCGCCCGATGCGATATAGCGCTTTGATCATCCAGAAGGTGCAGACGGTAAACGACGACTGCGGCTTGCCGAAGTCATCGCGATCGCGGTAGCGATACGTCAAGCCGTCGACGCAGAGACGGTCGTAGGTCTCGGTGACGGTGTTGACGTACACGGGATCGTCGGCACTGAGAAAGCCGTAGTGTTCGGCCAGCAGATTGGCCGAGTCCAGGCTCTGGCTGCCGTAGTACTGGGTCAGTGCCCCGGTCTCCGGATCGACGCCTTTGAGCAGGACGTCGCCCTTGATCTTGTCGCGCAGCCGGCGATAGCTTTCCATATCGGCCGTCTTGCCGAAGAAGTGCGCGATGCGCATGGCCCGGTCGGCCGCGACCCAGCAGAGGATCTTTGAGAAGGCGAAGTGGTGCCGCCGCGTGCGGAATTCCCAGATGCCCGAATCGAGATTGTGCCAGTTGTCGTAGACGTGCCGGAATAGCGAGCGTACCACCGTCCAGAGTTCTTCCTTGTTGTCCAGGTTCTGGCCGAAGACCTTGAGGCTTTGGTAGATCACGTCCATCACGATGCCGTACATGTCGTTCTGTTTCTGGCGGAAGGCGGCGTTGCCCGTACGGACGGGCCGCGAGTTCTCGTAGCCGCTGAGCCAGTTCAGCTCACGCTCGATCAGCGATTTCTGGCGGTGGATGCCATACATGATCTGGATCTTCTCGTCCTTGAACGGGATGATCCCCAGGATGAACTGGAGGAAACGCTTGGCGACGTTGTAGTGCCCGAGCCGGGTCAAGACGTTGATGGTCATGGAGGCGTCGCGAATCCAGCAGAAACGATAATCCCAGTTACGGACGTCGCCGATGGCCTCGGGCAGGCTGGTCGTCACCGCCGCCAGGATCGCGCCGCTTTGCTGATAGGACAGCAGCTTGAGGACCAACGCGCTGCGCTCAACGGCATCGTGATAGTTGGAGAACACCGTCGTCCGTGCCAGCCAACTCATCCAGTAGACCTTGGTGCGTTCGAGCTCCAGCAGGGCCCAATCGACCTCGGGGCGGACGAGCTTCTGATTGTAGCTGAACAGCAGGAAGGCATCGCCCGTGATTTCAATCGGATCGCCCTGGGCGATCTTGGCCAGGGGCAGGTCGGAGTAGAGGTACACCGATTCGTAGGACCCGCGGGCGGTGAAGTGTTTGACGAATTCGTCGGTGACCACGGTCTTGACCGGATTCTTGGCGTAGGCCGGGCGTGGGTCGTACGAGATTCTCACCCGCGGCGTGCCGCCGAGGTGGCGAAGGTAGCGGATGATGTCGGGCGGACAGTGGTAGTTGCCGTTTTCCGCCTTGTAGCGGGGCATGAAGTCGATCACTTCGAACGCGCCGCCGTCTTGGGTGAACGTGGTCACCAGAATGTTGGTCCGGCGCAGGTACTGCTGTTTGACCTGATAGGCGCCTTCCGGCTCGATGGCGAAATGCCCGCCCTTTTTCTCGTCGAGCAGCTTGGCGAACATCGACGGGGAATCGAAATCGGGCAGACAGCACCAGTCGATGCTGCCGCTTTCGCTGACCAAAGCGGCGCTCTTGCAGTTACCGATCACGCCGTAGTTGAGATTGTCCATGCAGCTTTTGTCCTAATCACAGCCCCCTTGGTGGCCGGGCTCGTCACAGGTTCCGGGAAGAACGAGCGAGCACGCCAGAGGGAATCCAGGTTGCAGATCGTATTCTGAGCGGGCCATCATAAGTCCAGAGGCCGCCGGAGTCAACGACGACACCGGACCCTTTCTCCGCCCGGCAGGGCGGTCGTAAAATGGCCACCGTGTGCCCCTTACCCATTCCCCAAATTGGCCTTGTTTCTGCACCGCACCGCCGTTCTCGACCCAGGAACGGCACAAATTGGCTTTGTTTGGCGCCGATGATGACAGCCCAGACGCCCATCGCGCCCTCCGAAACCTGCCGGTGGCCACGGCGACCGACCCGGTCGCCTGAATTGGGTTCGATTGGGTTCGCTTCTGTTCGGGCCCCGCGATTCCCATCGTGTTTAAATCCATTCCATAGAAGATGTTAGCGTTGTCCTGGGGCGTTCCGAAATTGGGTTCGTTTTGCATAAATGATGACACCGAGGCCGCCGCTGTCATCCCGTAGGTCGTACGGGAACGCACGACTGCCGCCGTCCTGGCGTGGACGCTCGCCGCGCACCGCCGCTGCCTCGGCGGCCTGGGCCAGGATAACGGATTGTCGATTTCACTGATCATTTTGGTTATCCAAGATACAAACATATGCCGCCCCCGTCAAGCAAAATCCCCGCATTTTCCCGTAGGGGCTTTCCCACCGTGTCTGCCCGTCCCCGTCCGTGGACAAGGCCCCTTTAGAACCCGGTGTACTCATGACCGCCAACACCATTGACCGGCTTCGGCATCTCGTGTACCGTGCGAGCAGTGTGCATTTGAGGAAGACATGCTTGGAAGTCCCTTCCGGCCGGCGAAATATCGACTTTCGTGTTTTTTTGCTGATTCTCTGCGAAAAAACGCTCGGATCGGACGCGTGTGACATCTTATCTATATGCGGTGCATGTCTGCGCCTAAAGAAGGCTCGGCCCGGACAGGTCGTGCACTCAGCGTCCCATTGTGCTGGAGAGGAGATGTGAATATGAGTCGTTCTGACACCCCTGCGAAGCAAATGGTATCATGGCTCTCGCTCTTGCTCGCGGTGCTGTTTTTGGGTCCGCCGGCCGTTCATGCGGATGACGATCCTCTGCTGAACACGCCGCCGCCGAAACCCGTTCGCATCCCGGCCGAGTTCGAGCCCATGCAGGCGGTGGTCATTGAGTTCTGGAGTACGCTGGGCGAGCTGTACAAAGACCTCGCGGAAGACGTCCGTTTGATTTTCATCTACGGATCGGAACAGGAATACTCGTACATGTTGCGGTGTTTTTCGAGAGACGGTGTAGACCTGGACCGATGCGAATTCTATCCCACTTCGGCTATGCCGGTCATGCGCGACGGATTGCCCTGGTTCATGTTTGTCGATCACAACGAGCCGGCCTTCGTCCACAATCAACTCATGACGGACCTCTGCGCGTTACCGGCGTATGGCCTGGACCTGGGATATCCCGTCTACCGCAGTGGCTT
>Ga0272443_10002205_pt1 | contig 25582 bp, 18 predicted proteins | sample SSMAcet12_FD_193581 | JGI IMG/M metagenome (GOLD analysis project Ga0272443, IMG submission 193581) | Marine sediment archaeal communities from Little Sippewissett salt marsh, Falmouth, MA, United States - SSM-Acet-12 | ecosystem: Environmental > Aquatic > Marine > Wetlands > Sediment ...
GAAAATCCCGACAAGTCCCTCCATGTCATCATCGACCGGATGAGCGTCCGCTTCACTCTTGGCAACTGGCTTACACATGAGGGAGGTGTGGAAAGCCTGGTGGAGAGTATCACTGTCGTCAACCCATCGATCTCCTATCGTCCAAGCGCAAAATCCGAGAAGGAAAAATCCGAGTTGCCTGATGTGTCGCGATATGCTTTCCTCCGTCGTGCAATTCTACGAAATGGTTCATTCGAGCTGCTTAACGAATCTGGTACTCCGCTGATTGGCTTTAACAACCTTGATGGCTGGTTGTTGTCCGGCGAAGAGAACGTTGTGCAAATCCAGATCATGGGAAGCCTGTTTGGGGAACAAAAGCAGAATCTCCAGATTAAGGGGACTTTTGACCTCGCCTCCCTCGCCCTCGAATCGGAATTGAACCTCAGCGATTACAGTCTCAAAGAGATGGAGTTGTCCTCGTCATCGCGGGTGAAGGATTTTGAGGGAACGATTTCGGCTAACTCGCGTTTGCGGTGGAATCCTGACCAGTGGTCTCTTACAGGTAACCTTCAAGTGGTCAATGGTGGTTTCCGTGTGGTAAAGGGACCAACGTTTTCCAATATCGAAGTGAGCGGCCTGGCGGAGGATGGGCTGCTGACCCTGGGCGGTACTCTGGATGTTGAGGGGGATCAAGGCTCGTTGGATGCAGCGATGACCTACCGCTCGCCGCTCGCATTGAGTTCAGCAATTCACGTACCCGAAATGAGGTTGGGGGAACATCTCGGAACGTTTCTGCATATGCGTCCCGGATTGCGGCCAAAAGGACTCGTTGATGCCACGACCGGGTTCCGCTGGGATGCCGAGCAGAGGGAGTGGAATTGGACGATCGAGGGGACATCTGCTTCACTCGAAACTCCCATCGGAAGTTTCAGCGATGTTGCAGCGACCATGCATTGGGATCGCGAGAACCGTGGCCTCGTTTTCGACAGCCTCTACTCACGCTGGCATGGAATGGAGGTTGTGGGTTCCGGCAATATGATGCCGTGGGCTGAAACACGAATGGCCCTCGAGGCGAACATCAACGGCAAAGTTGATCCGGAAGAGTTACCCAAATGGGCAGGTCCTGTCGCCAGTAAAACGACTACCGCGAACATGACCCTGAAACTCGTTCGTGACGAGGGCTGGTTGATCGATGTTGGTGGTCGTGTCAGGGATGATTCCAGTGATGCCGTAGGTGATCTCAGCTACACGTATCGAAATACAGGATCTCGAGTGAACCTCGAGCTCTATTCACGTGACAAGCGAAACGCAACTTTTGTCATGGATATGCCCCGAGGTGGGCAGAAGAGTTTTTCGCTCAAGGATCCTCAGACGCTCGCTCAATGGTGGGACAACTCAATTCAGTTGCCTGGCAGATTGGACAAAGTAGAGATTGAAACCTCCTTCAAGCTTTATCCGGACAAAATCACGGGATCCGCAGCATTTTTTGATGAGCAGACCGAACTCAACCTTGAAATCTATGGGACGGTGGCCACTGGAGATTCGTTGAAATCGGGAGAATTAAGTTATAAAGTCAGTCGGCAGGAATTCGGCGTGGGGTACGGCGATCTTGAATTGTCTTATCAAGATAAATATCTGACAATTAGTCAATTAACATTCATGGATTACTTCAGTCTTATAGGGAGGGTTGATTTCGCGAAGAAGCAAATTGATGAATTCGATCTTGTTATCCACGATCTGGAACTTGGGGAATTGATCCCCGGCATCACGGCTGTCGCAGAAGGTAGAATCGGTGGTACTCTGGGGGGACGGATGAGTGTTTCCGGGTCGTTCCAGCGTCCAAAGATCGATTCCCATTTCGAATTTTACGATGGCCGATATGGAGATTTGAAGCAGTATTGGGGTGTGTTGACTCTGGCAACGAATCTGCAGGGTGATGTCTATGTTCAGCAGGGAATGCTAGGCCGGGGTGGGACTACCATCCTTTCGATGCACGGTGGATACAACGTTCCGGACGATCAATTTGACCTCAGATTGGAGGCCCCTAGAACCGATGCTCGACTTCTCGCGGAAGCGATTGCCGGGAAACCGGAACTACTCGAGGGACCCATCGCTCTCTCGGGTAGACTGACCGGTTCGATGAAATTTCCCTCTTGGATCGCCTCGCTAAGCATGGTCGATGCAAAGGTTGCGGGAATTTTGTTCGATGATGTGAATGTTGATATCCGTGGCCAGACCAATGAGCGGTTTGGGCATGTTCTGTATGTAGACAAGTTCTCGATGCAACGGGGTACTAAATACACCATGTCCGCCAGTGGAGCAGCGCCATTGTCTCGGGGTGCAGGTCAGCTCAGTGCTCGACTTGAGGGGGCCATCTTCGAGCTGCTTTCTCAGCGTTCAAGTATCATTTCGGATGCCCGGGGAAACGGGATTATCGACTGGACCGTTACGATTGTTGCCGGAAAACCAGCTGCCACAAACGGTGTCATTCGCGTAGATAATGGTATGATCGCCTTTGATAAAATCTTTCCGAAACTCCACGATATATTCGTCGATGTCGAGGTCAGTGTGGATGGGACGACGAATATTAACCGGCTAGATGGTGTTTTTGCCGATGACCAGAGTGTAAAGATCAGGAATGAAGCTGGAAACAACGCTGATCTCAACAGAACGCCCATCATCATTGAAAATCTCGGCTTGAACCTTGGTGTTCTGAAACTTAGTACTCCCTCCAGTCGCGGAATTCCGATACACATTCCGAATGTAATCCTCTCAAAGGAATTTGCGCAGGTTCGGTTTACAGGAAAGAACGGTGACCCGTGGTTCCGGGTATCGGGTCCGGTTGACAGCTTGCGGCTGGATGGGCAAATGAGCCTGGCGAATGCCCAGATTACTTTCCCGCCGTTGACAAATGGAGATGCTGGCACTAACAGGGTCCGTCGTGCAGAAGATACTCCTCGTGCCGGCGGATTTATGAGCTTGCTGTCAAACGCACGGTGGAGCACAGATTTCCAGGTAATGCAAAACGTCCACTACGAACGGGACATTGCTGGACTCCAGAACAGCACCCTCATCGGAAGCACAGTGGGTGACATCTTCTCCCAGATTTATCTCGATTTAACCGTAGAGCCTACAGAGCCCAGCCGACCCCTCAAATTGAGTGGAAGAGCGGCGGACAAATCCTTCCGACTCGATGGAGAGCTCGTCTCTAAACAGGGGAGCATCGAGCTGCTCGACATGAATTTCGAAATGCAGGAAGCTGAGCTGATTTGGGATCCCTCGACAATTTTGCCAATGATCAGCGCCAAGGCGGTGACCTATGTGGTTGAAGAGTCTTACGGCACTGAATCAGCGACCTATTCCAGGGAGCTCTTCCTGACACTCTACGTAATCGATCCGGAAACAAACGAGCGAACTACTCGCGGACGATGGGGTGAATTCACGTTTGTGCTCGAAGATGAGCAGGGCTCGAGTCAGGAGGAGGTCCTCGGTGCCCTCGGGTATGATGCCCAGTCGTTGACTGAGCGTGCGGCGGTAATCGGTGCAGAGGGTGTCGAGAGAGCCCTTATCCGCCGATGGTTGCGACCGATCGAACGCGATATTGCTCGGGTTCTCGGATTGGACCTCGTAAAGATCAACCCGGCTATCTCAAGCTATCTGATGCGCGACTACATGGGTGGTGGGACAGATAGCACGGGGCTCTCTACAGGGAATATCAACCAGCTTCGGTCCAGCAGCGTTAAAGTTGGTAAATACATTCTGCCAAACCTGTTTGTCAGCTATACTGGGCAGTTAGGTGGGGATCCCGCCTATCAGACCAATGAGATGCTGGTCGCGGGGCAGATTTCTTATCTACAAAGTTGGGATCTGGAGTATCGCGTGCGTCCAATTTCGCCCAACCTGGTTCTTCAGGGAGAATACGAATACGACAATATCCAAAATATCGAAAATCCATCAGTTAGCTTGAAATACACGCTGGTTTATGACTTGACAAAAATCAGTTTCGCGAAAATGTGGAGAAATCTATGGAACTAAACGGTCTTAAAGCCCGTGAACCCCACATGAGGAGACTTGCCGCAGTACGCCTTGTCTGTGGACGGGCATCTCTGTACCTTTCAGCCTTCGTAAAAAAGGATTGATTCCACGATGCGACCTAGGAAACTGAAGACATTACTGATATGCCTGCTTGCGCTGGCTTTCCTGGCACCGATCCACTCCATGGCTCAGACTTCTACTCCAAAAGGTGTGAAAGTTCTCGGTGTCCGTGTTGAGGGTGCTGTTACTGCTGATCAGGGCCTGATTATTGCCAACTCCGGTCTTGTGATCGGGAAGGAAGTCGTTGGTGACGACATCCAGAACGCAATCAAACGGATCTGGACCCTCAATCTCTTCCGCAACGTCGAAATCCATATCGAACGTGACCTCCCGAGTGGAAGTTTTTTCGTGATTTCAGTGGAAGAGTATCCGAGGATCGCAAAGCTGGAGATAGAAGGGTATAAGAAGCTTGATGAAGACGAAGTAGATGAAGCGATAAACCTCTACCGTGGGCAAGTGCTGAGGCCTGCACGTTTGCAACGTTCCTTGAAAGCTCTTCTGGATATTTATCACGAGAAGGGGTATCTCCTTGCAAAAGTCGAAACTGAGGTGACAGACACTGACGATCCTATGCAGAAAGAGCTGAGGATCATAATTGACGAAGGTAAAAAGGTTCGTGTAAAGAAAATCCATTTTACGGGCAACGACGCCTTCAAGGAGAAGGTCCTTCGAAAGCAGATGGATGAGACGAAGCAACGTGGATTTCTGAGGAGTGGGGCGTTCGACAGGACGAAGTACGAGAATGATAAAGCGCTCATCGTTCAGTTTTACAAGAATCACGGGTACCGTGACGCCAAAATCCTGGGAGATTCGCTCTCGTATACCGAAGACCTGAAGCGGTTGATTATCAATATCAACATTGATGAGGGAAACCAATACTACTTTGGTGATGTCAGTTTTGACGGAAATACGTTGTTTAATGACGACGAACTGCTGAATCAGCTCTCCTTTAAGCCCGGAGATATCTATAACGAAGAAGAGCTTTTTATCAACACCGCCGAAAAGCTTGGCAACCTTTACTACGAAAAAGGTTATATCTATTCTCGCATTGATCCCCAACTGATTCCGGGTGTGAACGATACACTGAATGTTAAATACCAGGTGGTTGAGGGTAATCAGTTTAAAGTCCGTAAGATCAGCATTCTTGGCAACACCAAGACCAAAGAGAAGGTCGTTCGGCGCGAATTCGTTCTTTATCCGGGTGACACATTTGATGTTATGAAGCTCAGGCGTTCGATGCGTGAGCTTACCATTTTGAACTATTTCGGAAACATCACCCCCGATGTTCAGCCGATCAGCGATAGTGAAGTTGACCTGATGGTTACGCTTGAGGAAAAACCGACGGACAACGCCAACGTATCGGCCGGTTACAGCCAGGCGGATGGCATGATCGGTTCGGTCGGTTTTAACATGCCCAATTTCCTCGGTAATGGTCAGATTTTCAGTTTCAGTTGGAACTTTGGTACAATCTACCGCAGTTTCTCAGTCAGCTATACTGAGCCGTGGCTGTTTGATACGCCGACGCTTGGCGGTATCAGCGTCTATGACATGTTCCGTGGCGGTGACTATTACGGATTCGATTATGCGGTGACAGGTGGGTCGGTTCGGGTAGGGCGCCAGATGAGATGGCCGGACGACTATACCCGGGGGGACTGGATCTACTCTCTCGAGCGGACGATCTACGATAATTTCGATTCAGGCTATACGAGTTATAACATCCGTGGATACGTTGAAGGTGACCCGCGCTGGAGTAGTTCAATTACAGAGGTTTTCACACGGGACAGCCGTGACAATCCGGAGTTCCCGTCACGTGGTAGTGTAGTCAGTTATTCACTCCAGCTGGCTGGTACGGTTTTGGGTGGAGATGATCAATATCTCAAGCACGTTGTCAGTGCAGAGTGGTATTTTCCGGTTGGTGAAAAGCTTGTAATCTATAGCGAGACAAAAGCTGGTTTGATTTTCAGTTTAAGTGACGTCGCGAGCAACATTCCCTATCTTGACTATTTCTTTATGGGAGGTAGTGGGTTAAGTTTCGGCGAGCCTCTTCGTGGTTATGATGAAGGGGACGTTGGTCCGCAGTACGGCGGGTATCCTGTGGGTGGCGAGAGTCTGTTCAAACAGTCCATCGAGTTTCGTGTACCTTTGATTCCGAATCCGACAGTTTATCTTCTTGGATTCATCGAAGGTGGAAATACATGGAAAGAGCGTAGCGGGATGGATTTGAACGACCTTCGCAGGTCCATAGGTGTGGGCGTCAGGTTGTATATGCCCTTCGTTGGGTTGATCGGTCTGGATTATGGATACGGATTTGATTACTACCAGACCGATGGTACCCGAGAAGGGCAATGGATGCCCCACTTCCAGTTTGGCAGAACATTTTAACCACCCTTTACCGGGAGTTTTCGGATGAAACGAATGCTAGCTTTGGCGACTCTTCTTCTGGTCGCTGCAACAGTTCAACCGACATTTGCTAAAGATTTTAAGGTTGCCATCATCATTTCCGAGCGTCTGCTAAACGAATACTCCGAGGCGCAGGATGCCCAGCGCGTTCTGACTGAGGAGATCAACGAGTGGCAGCGTCAGGGACAGGCCATGCAGGAAGAGCTGCAGTCCCTGCAGGCAGAGCTGAGCGAAGAAGCGATGATGTTTTACAGTGAAGAGAAAAAGGCCCAGAAGCAGGCTACCTTCGAGCGCAAGGTGATGGAGTTCCGCGAGTTTCAGCAGAACATCGAGCAGCGTGCGTTTCAGCGCAACCAGGAACTTTTCGCCCCGATTAACGAGAAGATCCAGAAGGTTTTGGATACACTTGCCGAACAGAATGGCTACGACCTGATTCTTGACGCCGTTGGTGCATCCATCGCTTACGCGAGTCCTGATCTGGACATTACGGATGTCGTGTTGATGGAGCTTAAGAAGCAATGAGCATCACGGCGGGAGAACTCGCGAAAAAGCTTGGCGCGGTAGTTGTAGGAAACCCGGATGTAGCGATTGAAGGCATAGCCAAGATCGAAGAGGCAACCTCGTCCGATGTCAGCTTTGTAGCCAATTCAGCCTACCGCAAGTACCTTGATTCAACGGCTGCGGGTGCCGTGATAGTCGACGAACCGCTTGAGGGCGGGTCGGCGACTTATCTCGTTACACCCGAACCCTATGTCACTTTTTTGAAAACATTGAAAATTTTTCATCCCGAATCACCACATCCGGAGGCAGGTATTCATCCCTCCGCAGTGATCGGTAAGGATGTGAAGATCAGCAATAACGCTACGGTCGGTCCACTCTGTGTACTCGAGGATGGTGTTGTCATTGGAGATGGCACCATTCTGCGCTCCCAGGTGTTTGTCGGACGTGGAACTGTAATTGGCGATAACTGCCTCTTCCACAGCCGCGTCACGATCCGCGAGAACTGCGTCGTTGGTGACCGAGTGATTCTGCAGGATGGATGTGTCATTGGTTCTGACGGTTTCGGGTTTGCGCAGCAGGAGGGTGCCGCCTATGCGAAAATTCCCCAGGTCGGGAACGTGATCCTGGAGGATGACGTCGAGATCGGTGCGAACACAGCGATAGATCGCGCTACTATGGGTCGCACTGTGATTAGAAAGGGTGTCAAGCTCGATAACCTGGTTCAGGTCGGTCATAACGTAGAGATTGGTGCGAATACTGTCATGGCTGGTCAGGCCGGAGTAGCGGGAAGCACGAAAATCGGAGCCCAGTCGATGTTCGGCGGACAGGTGGGCATCGCCGGTCACTTGCGTCTTTCTGACCGGATTATGGTTGCCGCGCAATCCGGGATCGTCAAGGACCCCGGCATGGGGAAAATTGTGGGCGGCTCTCCGGCACGAGATATCCACGAGTGGCAAAGGATCGAGGCGTATCTTAGCCGCTTGAAAGACCTGTTTAAACGAGTTAAAACTCTTGAAGAGAAGGCCGGCGAGGGGGAGGCTGAAGCCTGATATCGTAGCGGACTACTCTGTTTAACGGAATGGGACAGTTCCAATGCAATGTCTAATAATTGCATTATTGCTGTCCCAAACGCTTATTTTAGCTAACCGTTAACGTATCTTGGCGCTGATACGATATCTGAAGAGATGAGGGAGAACGGTTTTGCTTAAGAATCAGAGAACAATTGCGAAGAAAGTGAGCCTTGATGGTGTTGGTCTGCACACCGGTGTAAAGACCAAAATGACCTTCAAGCCAGCCCCTCCTGGGACCGGTTATTATTTCGAGCGGACCGACATTGAGGGTTCGCCGAAGATCAAGGCTGACATCGATCATGTTATCGATATTTCCCGCGGAACGACCATTGCGCAGGGAGAGGTTCGGGTTCATACGGTTGAACACGTCCTGAGTGCATTGGCGGGCCTTTCGATCGACAATTGTATCGTCGAACTCGATAACATCGAACCTCCGGTCATTGACGGTAGTGCCAAACCCTTCGTAGATGCCTTGCTTTCCGCCGGTTTGATTGAGCAGGATGCCCCCAAGGAATACCTCGAGATCAGCAAGACACTGATTTATCACAACGAGGAGCAGGGGATTGACCTGGTGATCGTTCCCTCCGACGAGCTGCGCATCACCTACATGACGGATTACCGCAACCCTGCGCTCGGAACCCAATACACCTCGATGTACAGCCTTGAAGAGGAGTACGTGACCGAGTTTGCAGCCGCCCGCACGTTCGCATTCCTTTCCGAGGTAGAGGCGTTGAAGGGGCAGGGGCTGATCAAGGGGGCGAGCCTTGAGGGTGGATTGCTGATCGTCGACAAGGAACTTGGCAAGGACGAGCTGGAGGGTCTGAAGAAGCTGTTCGAGGTCGAGGGAGAAGTCAAGGTCGGCAATTCAGGCATCTTCAACGAACGCCCGCTAAGGTTCTACAACGAACCGGTTCGCCATAAGGTCGTGGACCTGATCGGTGATTTCGCGCTGCTCGGACTTCCCATCAAAGGCCATGTTATGGCGGCCAGGGCGGGTCATGCATCGCATGTCGAGATGGTCCGCAAAATGCGGAAAATCTACCTCGAACGTCAGCTCAAGAAAAAATATCAGCGCACAACAACCAGCAGCTACGTTTTCGATATCAACGCGATCCAGAAGCTTCTTCCGCACAGGTATCCGTTCTTGTTGGTGGATAGAATCCTCGAGCTGGAACCTGGTGAGAGGGTAACCGGCATCAAGAACGTCACGGCGAATGAACCTTTCTTCCAGGGCCATTTCCCGGGGCATCCGATCATGCCGGGGGTGCTGGTTATTGAGGCGATGGGGCAGGTGGGCGGAGTCCTTCTGCTGAACGAGTCAACCGATCCCGAAAACAACGTCGTCTACTTCACCGGTCTGGATGCGGTCAAATTTCGCCGTCCTGTGATGCCGGGCGATACGCTCTATATCCGCGTGGAAATGATTTACAACCGTCGTGGTATCTGCAAAATGAAAGGCGAGGCGTTTGTTGGCGACGAGCTCGCGGCACAAGCTGAGATGCAGGCGATTGTGAGGGAAAAATAAATGTCGCAGATTCATCCTTTGGCATCGATTGAAGAGGGCGCTACTCTCGGGAAAGATGTCACTGTTGGTCCGTTCGCCGTGATTGAGAAAGGTGCGGTGATCGGTGATGGCTGTGTGATAAACGCCAACGCCTATATTTCCGGTTGGGCGACCCTTGGCAATGAAGTCAAGGTGGGGAACGGCTCCATCATCGGCACAGACCCACAGGACATTAAATTTGCCGGCGAAAAAACCACTGTTGAAATCGGGGATCGCACGGTAATCCGTGAATACGTGACGATTAACCGTGGGACTTCGGACAGGATGAAGACAACGGTCGGGTCAGATACGTTGCTCCTCTCCTACAGCCATGTCGCACACGATTGCAGAGTTGGCAACCACGTCATCATGGATAATACTGTGCAGCTCGCGGGCCATGTGGATGTCGGCGATTGGGCGATTATCGGCGGAATGAGCGGTGTGCAGCAGTTTGTTCATATCGGGGCGCACGCATTTATCGGTGGACAGTGTGGCGTTCGGAAGGATGTTCCGCCGTTTATCAAAGCGGCAGGAGAGCCGGTAGCGTTCATGGGGGTGAACCACATTGGCCTGAAACGGCGTGGTTTCTCTGATGAACAAGTGAAAGCAATTCAGGGTGCCTATCGAATCCTCTATAAGAGTGGTCATCTGCTGAAAGCGGCTCTCGAAGCGCTGAATGCTTTGGAAAACAAGACGGAAGATGTTACATATCTTATTGATTTTATTGAAGGCCGGAGTAAGCACGGAATGATAGGAGCTCCCCGTAGAACGGGCAGGGTCTCCGGTTCCGACGAAGAGTAAACGAGTGTTACTTTAAGGATAACCCCTCGACCGGTGCGTGGAGGCGGACGAGGGCCAACGATGGAGGACCCTATGAGGTTTGTCACAAGGGCTGTTCTGGCGCTGGCCATTGTAGTACTGCCGGCTTCGGCGTTTGCCGGGATCGGTATTCATGCGAACTATGATTTGACGACGATTGAGGGTGTCTCAGAGTCGTTCAGTTTTGCGGGGGAGACGGAACTTGTCAGCCTCTCGCGGACTGAATCGAGCAATCCGATGGGCGTCGGTGTCGATCTGACCTTTGGTATGCTGCCGATCGTGGATTTGTGGATCAGCCTCGATGCATCCTTCGCCACGTATGATTTCGTCTACGATGCGCCGGGTACGGTTGCGGATGCTTCTGAAGAGGGAATTCCCTACCTGCGTGCGGGTGGTGACTTCACTGTGACGATCAGCCCGATCAAATTCCCGCCTGTAGTTTCTGTGATCAAAGTATTCGTCGGTGCAGGGCTTACCGTAGGTGTTCAGACTCCTGTGGTCAGCCGTGAGGTGATCGAAGAGAACCTGACCTCCTACACCGAACTTCCCGATCCGCTCTCGTACGCAACGGCTGAAGTGGCTATTGGTTACCATGCGGTGGCTGGTGTAAAGATTAAACCACCGGCATTCCCGCTGGCCCTTCAGGTTTTCGGCAAGTACTACATGTTCCCGGGCGCGTCAGAGGGCACGCCGGATTCATGGTTGACGGCTGGCGCAGGGCTGATTATCGGCTTCTAAGCTCTCTTTGTCTATCGGAACCCGATACTTGGAAGGGCGTAAGATATTTGTCGGCTTGAGTGCGGGCCGGCCTGACAAAAGTTCAGGTCGGCTCGTTGTCTCCTGCCCGGGGGGTTAGTTTTCCCCGATCTGGTTTGTCTTTATGTAGATTGAATTTCCGGGCCAAATATGGCCATTTTTGAGCCGAAACTTGGAACAGGGAAACCTATTCATGTTGCTGACAATATTGTCATTTATCGTTGTGCTGGGGGTTGTTGTTTTTGTGCATGAGTTCGGCCATTTCTCAGCAGCCAAACTCATGGGAGCACGAGTCGAAATATTCTCGCTGGGTTTCGGAAAACTTTTCGGAATTAAGCGGGGAGAAACCGAGTATCGCATCGGATATATCCCGCTCGGCGGGTATGTCAAAATCTCCGGCATGGTCGATGAATCCATGGAGGGAGAAGAGACGATCACCGGTGCGCCGTGGGAATTCCAGTCCAAGGGCACGCTGGCCAAGATTTTCATGATCACTGCAGGCGTTATCATGAATTTCCTGACCGGTTTTCTCATTTACAGTCTTGTCATCTTCGCAGAGGGTGAGCCGAAAGTGCTGGATACTCCGACCGTTGGTGGTATTGCGAAGGGTTATCCGGCGGAGGAGATGGGACTGTTGCCCGGCGACAGGATTCTGACGCTGGATGGCCAGCCCACTACGGATTGGGAATCCTTCCGCGAGTATGTCCAGCAGCATGCTGAAGTTCCGCTTACGCTTTCCTGGGTGAGAGGGGCGGATACACTCGCCGCCTCCGTAGTGCCCAGGAGTGTGGAAGTTGAACGGGACGGCGAGATGGTGACCATCGGCCTGATCGGCATTGACCAGGCGTATGAACGGATTCCGGTAAGCGTTTTCAGGGGATTCGCCGTTGGAGCAGAAACGACATGGGAGGTGACCTCTTTAAGCCTCAAGTCCATTGGCATGTTGATGACGGGTCGGGCTTCAGTTAAGGATCTGACCGGTCCAGCGGGAATTGTCTATCTCTCCGGGGAGACTGCGCGAGCGGGATGGATCACATTTCTTTCGTTCATCGCTCTGATCAATATCAGTATCGGGCTGTTGAATATTCTCCCGTTCCCGGTTCTCGACGGTGGCCACCTTGTATACATCCTGATTGAGGCGGTGATTCGCAAACCGATCTCAACGAAAGTGAAACTGGCCCTGCAGCAGGTTGGAATGGTGCTGCTACTGGCCCTGGTTTTGGTAGTGACATATCATGATATCATACGTTTCTTTGTCTCGTAAGTACTTTGTAGCACTCTTGCTGAGTACGCTGGTCATCATGACAGGGTGCGCAGGTACTGGTGCGGTGCGCTCCGTTGATTCCGCTGGCCAGACTCCGGCGGAGTATCCGGAGAATCTGCCGCCGGTTGTGCTCAATCATGTCATTGCGGCCGCCTTGTACGAAAGTCAGGGCGATTTCATGCATGCGTTGCACGAGTATTACAACGCACTCGCCTACGACAGCAGCCAGGTTGAACTCTACATCGCCATCTCAGACATGCACCGTGCGCTGAACGAACCGGATCTGGCGAGATTGATTCTGACAAACGGGCTGAAGACCGTGGGGTCCAATGCTGAGATTCTGCTGCCGCTTGGTCGGCTTCAGTATCAGACCTACCGTTTTGACGAGGCTTTATCCACGTTTGAAAAGCTGGTCAAGCTGGAACCTGAAAATGGCGAGGCTTGGGCGACATTGGCAGCCTTGTACGAACGGTTTGAGCGGCCCATGGATGCGGTCGAGATTTATCGACGGCTTGAAACCTTGGAACCGGACAGCCGTGAGATTCTGCTGAGCCGCCAGGGATCGATCCTTTCGCAGCAGGGCCTGTTCGAGGAGGCGCTGGAGGTTTACAAACGTTTGGAAATCCTCCGGCCCAATTCGCATCTCATTCCGTTTATGATTGGCGGTCTGCAGTTGGATATGGGGGACACTGTAAAGGCCTTCGATTCATTCGAGCAGGCATCACGGCTTGCACCGGAAGAGGTGCGGTACTGGGACCTCAGGATACGAATCGCAGTCATCCTCGATGATACTTCGAAAGCGTTGGCGGCGGTGGACAGTGCACTTTACTTCCACCCAGACGAAATCGACCTGCTCACATTGGCCTCCTCGGTGAATCACCGCTACGGCTTGACTGACCGTGCGATTGCGAATCTCTATCACGTGATAGAAATCGACTCAGTCGAGGTAAATCACAGACTGAACCTGGGATTCCTACTCCACGATGAGGGACGCTGGGACGAGGCGGAAGAGGTCTACGGAAAAGCGATAGAGATGGCGCCGGACGATCCGCAGGTACTGAATAACTACGCCTACATGCTCGCCGAATCCGGACGACGGTTGCAGGAAGCGCATCAGTACATTCTCAAGGCCCTCGAACAGCAGCCTCAGAATGGCTCTTATATGGACACCATGGGCTGGGTTCTCTTCAAGATGGGCAACCTTCATGAGTCCCTTGCTGTCTTGCAGAAAGCTGTTGAACTTGAACCTGCCAATCCTGAGGTCCTCGAGCATCTTGGGGATGTCTATTCTTCGCTGGGTGATGAAGAGAACGCGCATCGGCTCTGGACCAGCGCGCTGGAAAATGGTGGGGAGGCTGAATCCTTGCGGGAGAAATTGAATCCGTGAATAACCGGGGACCAACGAACAGGGGCTACCAGGCGTTCTTTTTTACACTGCTGACGATTGTCCTTGCTTCTGGTTGTACTTCATCCCGCAAAGGTGAAGCTATCGCTCCCTCACCTGCCAAAGCCCGCTCAATTCTCTCCGCCGCGTATGAGCCTTTGCAACGCATCGAAGGTTCCTACACTCTGACGCTAAATTCACCGGACTACAGGGCCACAATATTCGGCATTCTCCGTCTACAGCATCCGGGCAGGCTCTATAGCAAACTGATGGGTCCCTTCGGGATCAAACTCGGGGAGCTGACAATCCGGGATGATAACTTCCTGCTCAAGATGGCGAATGGCCGCGTTGAGGAGGGCATGATTTCCGAGATGGAAATTGAGGAATCCACCGGTCTGCCGTTGCCCGGGGAATATGTGATGTACCTCTTTGATCCAAGTCCAAGACCCCCCGCTCGGGAGGCAAGGACGGTCCAGTTCGAGGAGCTGACTGAAAGTGGGGAATGGCTCTGGAGGGTTGACGAGGATGGCATTGTAAGGGAAATTCTACTCGATCCAGAACTTGGCATCGCATTGAGCGAAAGCTGGGTCGATTCTGACGGTCATCTTCTGCTCACCAAGGAATATCAGCGTCACGAACTCGTGGATGGAAATCTTGTCGCGAAGCGGATCATTATCGACACGGCAGGCAGAAGAGTCATGAACGCCGTTATCGAGTATGAAGCGCTGAAACTTGATCCCGAATGGGATGAAGACCCGTTCACTCTGTTGGAGTCCTCGCAACGATGAAAGCGAAACCGGACATCACAATCCTTATCCCGTTGTACAACGAGGATGAGTCGCTTCCGCACCTGAAAAAAGCGCTGGACGAGATGCTTGAACGTGAGAGCATCAAGGCGGAGCTGCTTTTTGTCAACGATGGAAGCCGTGACAATTCTGAACAACTTCTGGATGAGTTTGCGAGGTCCGATAGCAGGGTACGGGTTGTCCACTTCCGTCGAAACCGTGGCAAATCCGCGGCCTTGGAGGCCGGTTTTCGTCAGGCAAAAGGCGCCTACGTGGTTACGATGGATGCCGACCTTCAAGATGATCCCAACGAAGTACCCAATCTGATCAAAAAGCTGGAAGAGGGGTTTGACCTGGTCAGCGGGTGGAAGAAAAAGCGGCACGATCCCATTACAAAGACGGCTCCCAGCAAGCTTTTTAATTTTGTGGCCAGAATTACCAGTGGCGTAAAATTGCACGACCTGAACTGTGGACTGAAGATCTATCGGCGTGAAGTGCTTGGGACGATCCAGTTGTACGGTGAGCTTCACCGCTTCATTCCCATTCTCGTCGCAGGTGAGGGTTGGCGGGTGGGTGAACTCGTGGTTCAGCATCATGCGCGTCGCTGGGGCAGAACCAAATTCGGCGTTAGCCGGTTCCTTCCGGGATTTCTCGACCTGTTAACAGTTTTATTCCTCACTCGGTTTGCTGCACGGCCGATGCACCTGTTTGGCAGCTTGGGGCTGTTGACGGGCATTACCGGGTTTGGCATTCTTGTTTACTTGTCGGTGTTGTGGTTTTCAGGAATCGCAATCGGACACAGGCCGCTCCTGACATTCGGTGTACTTCTGGTGATCGTGGGTTTACAATTCTTCTCTCTAGGCCTGATCGGAGAGATGATCACCCATCACCACGCCTCACTGCGGTTGCTCAGCTCGAAGGATGGTGAAGATCCGGATGCGCCATGAAAATCGCTCTGATCGGTCCGTTTCCACCGCACCGAGGGGGGATTTCCCAGTTCAACCACTCGCTCGCAAAAGCTCTCCGCGCGATGGGGCATGAGGTCCTGCCGCTTGGATTCAGCCGTTTATATCCCACGTTTCTTTTTCCCGGTACAAGCGAATTTGACCCGAAAGCTGTGCCTGAACCCGATCATCGACCCCTGTTAACGGCTTGGAACCCATTCAGCTGGATTCGTGCAAGGATACTCCTTCGGCAATTTGGAGCGGAGCGGCTGATTTTCAGCCATTGGCACCCCTTCTTTGCTCCTGCCATGTCATCGGTAGCGAAATATCCTGCACCTGTGTCAATCATCGTGCACAACGCCCTCCCGCATGAGAAGGAGTGGGTTGGACGGCTTCTGAATCCAATGCTGTTCAGACGAGCGGATTTTCTGGCTGCAGGTGCAGAAACACAGGCTCATATTTTGAGTTCACTGGCGCCGGGTGTGCGGTGTGAAATTGTCGGTCATCCAGCCTACTCTCAGTACGATGAAAAAGTTGGATCGTTAAGCCGGGAAGAGGCGAGGCAAAAGCTGGGGCTGGAACCGGGAAAGCCGATTCTGATGCACCTCGGTTTGGTACGTACGTATAAAGGCCTGGATATTCTGCTCAGGGCGATGAGTGAGCTGAAGAACGGTGATATCACACTCCATGTAGCGGGCGAATTCTACGACGACTACAGCGAATACGAGAGACTCGTGGAAGAGTTGGATCTGAAATCACGTGTCACCTTCGACAATCGTTATCTTTCGGACGAGGAACTTGGACTTCACCTTGCTGCTGCGGATGCTCTCGCATTGCCCTACAGGTCGGCCACACAGAGTGGCGTAGCGATGATGGCGCTGGCCTCCGGAACTCCTGTGATCGCCTCGCGCGTTGGCTCATTGGGTGAAGTTGTCCGGGGAGAATACGGACTATTGGTTCCTCCGGAAGATGCAACCGCTCTGGCGGGAGCAATAGACACTTTCTTCGGGACATCGGACTACAATAGTGCGGCTCGGCGAAAACGCATCAGGAAGTCAGCCGCTATGGATTTTCCCGGTTGGGAACAATATGCTGAAACTCTGATCAACGGTTCATCTACCAAAACCGGATGATAGCATGCCTCGTGTAGCTTGGGTAATGGTGAATCATGATGGTGGCGAAGAGGTGCTCGCCTCTGTCAAATCCCTGTTGGCTGACCTCACAGAACAGGACCGGCTGATCCTGGTGGATAACGGCAGCGTGGATGAGTCGGCTGACCTTGTGTTGAAGCGGTTTCAGTCCGTAATACTCCTGCGAAATTCATCAAACCAGCCTTTTTCCTCCGCTACGAATCGGGGCGTGAAGTACGCCCTTGAAAACGGCTACTCACTGGTCGGAATTGTGAATCCGGATGTTCGGATTCAACGCGGAATGACAGAAACTCTTGTTCGAGCGCTGGATTCCGGTTCGAAGCTGAAAACAGGGGCGGTCGCGCCAGTCATGACATTGGGGAACAGCAATCGCATCTGGTTTGCAGGCGGTACAATCCTCTGGCCACTCGCTTGGATTATGAACCGGGGAATGGGAAAACAAATCCAGCAGGCCTACCAATATCATGGTTTAAGTGATTATCTTACCGGCTGTTGCTGGCTTGCTCCCCGTGGTGTGTGGGAGGATGTCGGTCTTCTGGATGAACGGTACGTTTTTTATGCGGAGGATGCGGACTGGTCCTTGCGTGCGAGGGGCAAAGGGTACATCCTTCGGGTTGTCTCGAACGCGATTCTGCAACACAACGTCTCAACGTCCACAAAGGGCCGGTATTCTGCGACTAAGATCAAGTATCGAACTGCCGCGAACCGGAAGTTTTTTGCCCAACACACACCAGCGAGATATCGCCCCTTTCAGATCGTGGGGGGGTGTATCATGGGAATCGTGTATGCGGGCTTTCTCCTGTTGAAGGGGAGATGGTCCTCATTTGTCGAATATTGCAAAGCCTCAATTGGTAAACCTGTGGAGCGGATGCCTTGGCCACCTTCCCAACAACGGACAAGCAGCTAGCCTCAGCCAGCCGAACGTACTCAGGAGGGGACTCCCGAAGCTGGTTGTTGCCGTGGATTCTGCTGCTTTTTCTCGTTTTTGGGGGGATGGTGGAGTGGTTCAAATCTCCTGTTGAAAAAGCGATCGGCGATTTTATGGTCTGGTCGCGCCCCGTTCGTCCAGAAGCAGGCAGGGCATGGGAGCTGAATCAGCAAGGCGCGGACGCGATGCGCACCCTGGGAACTCTGTCCCAAGCCTCTAGGATGAGGCAGGCGGCTAGTGGGACGTTGACCGACTGGGCGATGGTTCCCGCCATGATGGATTCCTTCGAAGTCTTCTCGATTTCACCCCAACGATTGATTGACCTCTACGACCAACTCCCGCCCGCATTGCAGGGAATGGTGATCAAACCGCTGGAACTCGCCAAAGTTCGCGCAAGCGGAAACTGGCAACGGGTCTTCTTCCTGATGGAGGGAGAGAACCGCATGGTTTACCTCGTGGACGCTTACAACGTCGTCCTTCACCAGACAAGCCTTAGCGATACATTCTTCGAACGGTACAGAACGTTCTCGCGTCCGGTTCCCGGCTATATCGATCAGCAGGAGGGGTTTACGATCATCGCACCGGCCGAAGCGTTTTTTCAGGCGGTTTCGCGAGGCGGTGGTGTTGCTCTTAATCCGGGCGATCTCCGTTGGATAACTTCTCTTGACGGCAGATTGGGGAGCGTTGGAATCACCGAAAACGCCACGGGGGAGATGTGGAAGATCGGTTTCGAGATCGACCGTGAGGGTCGTGTCTATATCCGTTATTACTGGATCGACAAAACTGCAGGCGAGGCGTTGAAAGAGGCGCTGAAAAGTTTCAAACGAACTGAGAGCGCAAGGAGGCCGCTATGAATCGCCTCGCGCTCTATTTCGCCCGCCTTGGCTACCTGATTCTGGCGATCTCCGGCTTGGGAGTCCTCGCCTTTATCGTTCTGATGGCGGTGAACGTAAACGGCATTCCACGGGTGCCTGATGAACTGAACCGGCTCGTCTCGGTATCACCAACAGAAGTCTTTGCCTCGGATGGATCACTTCTTACACGGGTGGGCGGTCGCAGAACGGTGCCGCTCGATCGGGTTTCCAAGGAGTACCAGCAAGCCGTAATGGCCGCTGAGGATGATGATTTTCTCAGGCACAGCGGTATCGACAAACCTGCTCTGATAAAAGCGACATGGAAAGCGTTGCAGGGCGACAAAGGAAGGGGCGGTAGTACGATCACCCAGCAGCTTGCCCGCAACCTCTTCTTCAGCTTCGAGAAAACCTACGCCCGGAAATTCCGCGAGATTCTAGCCACGCTGGAAATTGAGCGTCGATTCACCAAAGACCAGATTCTGGCCGCCTACTGCAATGGAATCTACTTCGGCAACTATGCCTACGGAATCGAGGAAGCCGCAACATCCTACTTCGGAACACATGCGGCGAACCTGGATCTTGCGCAGGCCTCCATGCTGGCGGGTCTTCCGCAGTCGCCCAGCCGCTTCAATCCCTATCTCTACGAAGATCGAGCTGTTGTTCGGCAGAAATGGGTTCTCGAACGGTTGCGGACCCTCGGTTGGATCAGTATTGAGGAATACCGGGCAGCTGGGGCTGAAATACTCGACTACCGACCGCTGTACGAATCCGCCGACGAGGGGAGCTATTTTCTCGATGCAGTCTTGGCACAGCTTGAGGATAAATATGGACGTACGGTTCTCTATTACGGTGGCCTGAAGATTTACACGACGCTCGATCCAACGCTCCAGACGTGGGCGGTCCAGGCGGTTCAGGAGGGATTGGGCGAGCTCGATTCACGATTGGGGATGCCGCCATTTGAGCCGGAGCGTGAGGAGGAGCGCAAGAATTATCCCCAGGCGGCCATGGTTGTGATCGAATCGGCCACCGGCGAGGTTCAGGCGTTGGTCGGTGGGCGTGATTGGCAGGCCAGCCAATTCAACCGCGCTATTCAGTCCCAACGCAATATGGGTTCGGTGCTCAAACCGTTGCTCTACCTCACATCTCTCGAATCCCTCGGTGTGCATCCCGCTACGCTCATCGTGGATGACACAATCACAGTCTCCATCCCGGGCACAGCCCCTTGGTCGCCGAGAAATTTCGAGGGCGCATCCTGGGGCAATACGATCCTCAAGAACGCGCTTGAGCAGTCGATCAACACCGCTGCCGTCCAATTGATTCTTGCGACCGGCCCGGAGGCGATGGTTCAGACGATGAGGAAACTCAACGTTACCTCACCGTTGCTGCCACATTACAGCCTTGCGCTTGGCGGTGCTGCGATTTCAGCGGTGGAATTGGCGGGGATCGGCGGATCGATCTCAAATATGGGCGAGGTCGTACAACCATTCTTTGTGCGCCGGATCGAGGATGATAGAGGACAGATCCTGGAAGAACATCTGGCGACTCGGCGTTCCTCGTTTGACCCGGAAATCGTGTACCTCCTTGTCGATATGATGAAAGGTGTCATGCAGGAGGGAACAGCGCGAGGGGTAAGCGAGTACGGATTTACTCTACCGGCTATAGGCAAGACGGGGACGACGGATGATTTCCGTGATTCTTGGTTCCTCGGCGCTACGACCCAGCTTTCCGCTGCTGTCTGGGTTGGATATGATGACTACCGACAGATGGTCGATCCTGAGGAGGAGGGGATCACAGGTGCAGATGGGGCCATGCCGATCTGGGCGAAGTTTATGGTCAAGGCTACAGAGGGCGAACCCCCGCGTGATTTTCTTGTGCCGCCCGGCATAGAGTTTAAAGTAGTCAGCCCATGGACGGGCAAAGAGGTGTCCGAGCGTGCGAAAGGGGCGAGATCAGTCGCGCTTCCGGTTGGCGTATCGCTTCCGGATTCGACACTGCTCCTGCTCACAAAATCTTGGGGCGATACGATTAAAGTCGACTCCCTGGGGCAGGTTGAGTTGGAGCAGTTTTCGAGTGGCGGGGAGGTGCTCCCATGAGCTGGTTCTCCTCGTTATCGCTACGTCTGTTCCTCGGAACTGTGGGTGGGTTGGGATTTACACTTCTGATCAGCCGCTCCATTCTCTCCTCATCGACAGGAGCTACCCATCCTGTTTTTCCGCCATTGATGATGATCCTGCCAATGCTTCTGTTCTTGGTGCTCCTGTTCTTGGTCCCGAACTGGATTCTTCGTGTCCGGTGGCAGGATATCTGGCAACCCGGATCGGAAGGGGTCAAAGAAGTCCCTCCAGAAAAACGCCGGAAATTCATCGAAAGTGGACTACGGGAACTTGGAAGTCCCTGGAATCTGCCTCCACAGGCGAGAGAACGTATACGCGAGTTTGTTACCGGGTGGACAAGGACGCTCGTTCGTCTCAGGGTTCGTGATGAGTGGGCCTGGCGTCTTTATGCACTTGGCTGGTACGCGATTCGCGAGGACGAGGACATCGTCGATGAGCTGCGTGCCCTGCTGATGGAGAGCCGTGAGCTGGAGGATGACGCCTTCGATGTTGGCTTGAGCGTATTGGATGTCCGGCAGGCGGATGTTGACCTCGCGATCTTGCTCTCGCATGAAGGGATGATTCGGGAATCAGTACACCTCAACCCGGAACGTCGAGTTTTGCTCGAGAATGCCTGGCTCGCTGCTTATGCACGGGATGAGGCTTCGAGGAGCGAACTTCTCCCGCACCTCTCGAAACTCTTTATTGGGCAGCAACGCCGGGATGAGGTCTCCGGCCGAATCTATCTCGATGCCTTCATTTCTGGTATACGAAGTCCCGAATTGCGGTTGGAAATGAGGCGTGTGGCGGCGGTTCTCGCCAAGACTGGAAGAAGTCCCGAGATGACAGCAAACCTTCGTGCACTTGCCAACAGCGGGAACGGGGTGGAGCCGAAAGCCGGAAGTGAAGTAGACACCGAGTCGATTCTGCGCACTTCACCTTCATGGAGCGAATACAAATCGGCTTTCCCGAAGGATGTCGATCTTTCTCAGGAATTGCCAAAAGAGAAACCCAAGCGCAAGAAAGAGGCTCGAAAGACAGCACCCGCTGGAAAAACAATTGGGGACACAGTATCAACATCCAAAAAGAGACCTCAATCCGGGAACCAGAGGAACAAGAGACTGTGGATTCTCATTCCGTTGTCCATTTTGATCGTCGCAGTAATGGTGTATCTGATTCTGTCAATACCGCCTGAGGTGAACCCCGGAGTCGCGCTTGTTCCGGAAACACAGCCGGTCGTTAAACCGAAAACGGACAACATCGAGTCCGAGCTTCCCTATACTGTCCAGGTTGCGGCTCTGCCCCAGCGTCAAGCGGCGTTCAGACGTATTGAGGACCTGCGGGCTGCGGGTGTGGATGCCTATTATGTGATCACCCAGCGGGGGGATGCCAGCTGGTACCGCGTCCGGTTCGGTCATTACGCGTCTACCCGAGAGGCGAACCTTGTTGCAGATTCACTTAAATCTCTTGGTGTGATTGAGGAGTATTTCGTCGCTGGTTTTGAACCTGGAGTCGTCCCCCCGAAACGCTGACAAGTCCTGCCATCGAAGTGTGGGTTTCACTCGCTGTGAGCTGACAATATGAATACGATCGATGTCATCGGAGTTGGTCGTGCGGTTATGGATTACGCTGTCTTGGTAACTAAACATCCCGTGGTGGACCAGAAAACCGAGGCGTTGGACCGTTTCTATGGAAGCGGTAGCCCGATCCCGAACGCATTGTGCCAATTAGCGGGTTGGGGGTGGTCTACTTCACTGGTGGCTGTTGTGGGAGATGACCGGGACGGCGAGGAATTCCTGAGCTGCATTACTTCTTGTTGCGTAAACGTGGATCATGTAACAAGAAGAGAGGGACAACCGACCCCGAGGGCCTTTCTCTGGGTTGAAAAAGGGTCCGGGAGGCGTACAGTCGTTCTGGACCGGGCACTTGCGCCGCTCTCTCCTCGAGACCTACCTTCAAAAGAATTGGATCATTGCCGCTTCTTGCTTGCGGATGGCTACGAGGCCGATGCGAACCTCGAGGCAATGGAGAGAGTGCGCAAAGCAGGCGGAGAAGTGATGATTGATGCCGGCTCGATCCGTGACAAAATGGATGAGCAGTTGGCGATTTGTGACTGGATTATCGTTCCGCTGGCGTTTGCAAAAGCCTATTACGGGAATACTGATCTTTTCGAGGTTGCGCGAGATCTGAAATCGCGAGGTGCGAAAGCGGCGGTGGTGACCAACGGTGCGGCGGGGTGTGTTGCCGCGTGGGGGGACAATACCGAGTGGTTTCGAAGCTATCCGATGGAGACCGTGGTTGATACGACGGGAGCGGGAGATCTCTATCATGCCGGATTTCTCCATGGATTGCTGAAGGGTTGGGCTATTCCGAGTTGCATACGGTGGGCTTCGGCTACCGGAGCGTTGGCGACTACGGCGTTCGGCGGCAGAGGCAAGATGCCGAGCTGTGATGAGGTGGAAGAATTGCTGAATAGGGAAGAGGAATAGTGGGACGTCGCGCAAAGAAAGACCTGATTGATGAGGGGCTGGAAAACCAGATCGCTCTCCCGGGATTTGAGCTTCCCACTGGGAACGGAACCAATGGGAAGAACGGCAACTCGAATGGCACAGCCGAGTCAGCCGAGCTGGAGGTCCCTCAGGATCTCGAAGTAGAGTTGAATACCAGAGCCTTCTACAAAGGCAAACAGCACAACGGCGCCTGGTACGATAAGGTTTTCCTCGGTAACAACATGGACGTCCTCGGCAGCATGCCAGACGAGACTGTTGATCTTATCCTGACTGATCCTCCCTATAACATCAACTACCGTTCAAACCGTCGGACCAAGCAGCCCAAATTCCAGCACCTCCAGAACGACGATCAGGGTGACTGGATTCCAGCATTCGCCAAAGAGGCGTTTCGCGTATTGAAAAACGACCGGCACATGTACTGTTTTTGCCGCCACGATACCTATCCGGAATTCATCGCTTCCCTGCAAGATGCTGGATTCAAGCTTAAGCGGACGCTTATCTGGGTGAAAAACAATCACGGTAGCGGTGACCTGAAAGGGGATTATGCACCCCAGGATGAGTGGATCATCTATTGCCATAAAGGACGCAGGGAACTCTTTGGCAAAAGAGCTTCCAATGTGTTGATATTCCCGAGATTAGCGAGCAATAAAATGCGCCATTCTACCGAAAAACCGGTGGAGTTGCTGAAGTTCCTTATTAAAAAATCAACTAAGCAGGGTGAGTTGGTTCTGGACCCATTTGCGGGATCAGGCTCAACCATGCACGCAGCCAAGGAGCTGGAACGTTCTTACTGCATCATGGAACTTTCCGAGGCCTACTACTTGACCAGCGAAAAACGTCGTGGTGAACTCGAACAGACAAGCATGGCGGACGAACTCTATAACCAACTATGAAAACGGCACTAAAAGCGATAATGAGATTGTGCCGGGTACATGCCCGGCCTCTTTCGTTTTCTCTGATGATGCTGCTCCTGCTCTCGACTTCTGCTCTTGCCGAGGCTGACGACTGGCAGCAATGGGTCGATTACGAGCTCGATGTCACCCTTGTTGATGCGGAACGGTCGATCGAGGGTGTCGCCGGGATTACTTACGTCAACAACTCCCCGGACTCACTGGGCGCAATCTGGTTTCGCCTTCCACCAGCTGCGCTTAGAGGTGATTCACCCGCCGAGAACACACTCTACCGAGGAAGGAAAAGACTCCTTCGGACCGCAACTAAAAAGGAGTGGGGAAACCTCGTTGTCCGTGAAGCATCGGCGTTGGACCGTGCAATTACTTTCGAGCAGGATGGGAGTATCGGTCGGGCAATTCTCAATCCACCCCTGGCACCGGGCGATACGGCTGTCTTTAATCTCTTCTTCACAACGCGGTTTCCGATTGATCCTGCTCAGCGACGGATCGGATACGAGGAGGGGCAGTACAAGGGCGCCTACTGGTATCCGATGGTCTGCGCATACACTCCCGAGGAGGGATGGACGGTAAACCGCTACTATGGATCGGCGGAAGCATATGGCGAGTTTGGTAACTTCGACATACGCTATACAGTCCCCTACAAATACATCGTCGCCTCGACAGGCGAATTGTTGAATGAAGCTGATGTTCTGCCAGCGGAGCGGTTGGCAGGGCTCGCGTTCGACAATCCCACTCCCGACCCGATTCCCACAGGGGAACAGGGTGATCGTTTGGTCACATGGCACTACTTCGCTGAGAAAGTAACCGATGTTGCCTTCGCAATGGCTCCTGACTTCCTGATCGACAAGAAGGACTTCGGAACCTTCCAGGCGTGGGCGTTCGTGCGGCGTGGCCGACAAGATGGCTGGAATGATGCCACGGAGATTCTTGGCTGGACGATCCATCAACTAGAAAGTATCTATGGCCCCTATCCGTGGCCTCGGGTGATGATGACCGATTCATGGTCCGGAATGGAATACCCGATGCTGACCATGATGAGTTCGAAGTCTCCACGGTATAACTACTTCCTGATGCACGAGGTCATTCACAATTACACCCCGATGATCATCCATTCTTCGAGTGTTGATGCTCCGGTGCTGGATGAAGGGTTCACAACCTTCGTTGAGCAAGTCCTGATCGAACGCTACAGTAAATCGAAGTGGAACAAGATCACTGACATCGATCGTGGAATATTCAGGCGTTCATTGACATTACGCGACGATTGGGAGCGGGGAAGACGACCCTATCTGGAAGCTGTTCTTGTCGACGAAGACTTGCCTATGGTGCGTGGGTCGGACGTGGCGGACGACTATCCACTGCTAAGGGTTTCAACCTATTACAAGACGCCAGTGATGCTGAATGCCCTTCGCTATGTGATCGGCGAAGATCGCTTTTGGGCAGGCATGAGAGAGTATTATCGAATCGGCGCGTTTCAACATGTAGATGAAAATGACGTGATCCGGGCCTTCAGCGGGGCAGCGGGACAGCCCCTCGGGTGGTTCTTCAAACAGTTTCTCTACGGCGATGGAGATATCGATTACGCTCTCTCGGAAGTT
>Ga0272443_10002207_pt1 | contig 25569 bp, 15 predicted proteins | sample SSMAcet12_FD_193581 | JGI IMG/M metagenome (GOLD analysis project Ga0272443, IMG submission 193581) | Marine sediment archaeal communities from Little Sippewissett salt marsh, Falmouth, MA, United States - SSM-Acet-12 | ecosystem: Environmental > Aquatic > Marine > Wetlands > Sediment ...
CGCCTGCGGTTCCCATCCGCAGCGTCCGCTCGATCTCGAGCGACCGCCACGTCGCCTGGTCGAGCAGCACGTGGGCATCGCTCTCGCGCCGCGCGAGTCGCACGATGTGCGCCAGTGAGGTCTTCTGCGTCTCGCGGAGGTAATCGACGATGACGGCGGCCGCACAGAGCGACGGGTCCATCTGCGCGAAGCCGAAGCCTTCGAGGGTCGCGACGCCGAAGTGCTTGAGCAGCGACTGTCGGGCCTGGTAGGGGTCGAACAGGTGGATCGGGCGATGGGTGATCGACAGTCCGGCCAGCGCCTGGCCCGGCTCGCACTGGGTTGCGAGGTCTGCCAGGAGCGGGTCGCGCTGGTCGATCCGCGCGTCCGGCAGGAGCAGCTCCGCCGGTCCCAAGCGCACCAGTTCGTCGAGCAGGTGGCGTTCCGGGACGATCTGGACAGCGAATGCCCCGGTCGACAGCTCGACGTACGCCAGCCCGCACGCGCCGCCCTGCCGGTAGACGCAGGCCAGATAGTTGTCCTGGCCGCTTTGCAGCAGGCCGTCCTCGGTGAGCGTGCCCGGCGTGACGATCCGGACGATCGCCCGCTGAACGACGCCCTTGGCCTGGCGGGGGTCCTCGACCTGCTCGCTGATGGCCACCTTGAAGCCCGCCTGCACGAGTTTGGGCAGGTACGATTCGAGGGCGTGGTAGGGGATGCCGGCCAATGGGATCGCTTGGCCGTCGCGGCCCTTGCCGCGCGAGGTCAGCGTCAGGCCCAGTACGCGGGCGGCCGTCTGGGCGTCCTCGTAGAACAGCTCGTAGAAATCGCCCATTCGGAACAGCAGGAGCGCTTCGGGGGCCTCGGCCTTCTGCTCGGCGTACTGCCGCATGGCCGGCGTGAGCGTGTCGGCCGACGTCCCGCCCGTCTGTCTGGTTTTTTGCGTGGCCATCGGTCTCGGCGCAATGTAGGGCAAGGCCGGCGCTTTCTCAATCGCTCCGGCGGCCGGGCTGATATTGACAGCCGCGTTGGGCCGAATAAACTGAAACGATCCCCGCCTGCTGGCCGACGTAGAAAAGATTGCCCTGTAGGCAGGGAAGCCGTCCTGGGGCGAGCGTCGGACGGACGGCGGGTTCGGGGGCAGCCAGCAACGAAGAGGGCTCGTAGCTCAGTTGGTTAGAGCGCGTCGCTGATAACGACGAGGTCCGAGGTTCGAATCCTCGCGGGCCCATCAGCCGGGTGACCGCTTCAGTTCGGAATGTACTTATTCAAGCAGCCGGGTAGCCAGTGGGCGACTGCTGACCCGCGGGGCCGTAGCTCAATCGGGAGAGCGCCTGGTTTGCAACCAGGAGGTTGGCGGTTCGAGCCCGCTCGGCTCCATTGACGCCGCTTGTCCCGGCAGGCGGCGGGCCGTTCGCAGGCGGACCGCTTCAGCATCGGTGCTGTGGGCGGGCCAAAAGGGCGGCGTGCGGGCACTGGCCGACGGGGGTTCATGCGGACTAAGATCCTTTTCGCACGGCTGCGGGCTCGATGCGGAGCGAGCTGCCTCGGGGCCTGTGGGAAAGTTCAAAAAAGTGAAAAAATCGGGCGTGAGACCCCTTTACAACCCCGATTTTTTCGGTATAGTTGATAGGCTCCGACAAGCGTGGCGGTTTTGGCCGTTTTTTCCGGACGGCGTGCTGACCGCGGCGGTGCCGGAGAAGCTCTTTGACAAGTGGATACGTGCAAGACGACATCTGGCGGCGTTCGTCCGGCGGGGCGTTCGCGGGTCAGATGGCAAGCGAGTTGGGCATCTGAACCAATGGTTCAACCAATCGAGCGGCGGGTTCTTCGGAACCCGTTATTGAGGTCCGTGCACACGAAGCACGGAAAGGTGTCTTGATGGCAGATGGATGGCGCACATTCTCGGGCGCAGCGTCCGGACAGTGTGTCATTCATGCGATCAAGCGACGAAGGGTGCATGGTGGATGCCTAGGCGTCGAGAGGCGATGAAGGACGTGGTAGGCTGCGATAAGCCTCGGGGAGCTGTCAAACGAGCTTTGATCCGGGGATGTCCGAATGGGGAAACCCGGCGTCACTTCGCAAGAAGATGGCGTCACGGCAGGTTGAATGCATAGGCCTGTCGGGCCAACCCAGGGAACTGACACATCTCAGTACCTGGAGGAAAGGAAATCAACCGAGACTCCGTCAGTAGCGGCGAGCGAACGCGGACAAGCCCAAACCAGTCTTCGGGCTGGGGTTGTGGGAGCCGAGAGGAGTTACAAAGGCAACGCGAGCAGAAGTACCTGGAAAGGTACACCACAGAGGGTGACAGTCCCGTATGCCAAAGCGTATGCCCTCCGTTACCATCGGCTTTCCAGAGTAGCACGGAGCTCGTGGAACTCTGTGTGAAGCTGGGGGGTCCACCCTCCAAGGCTAAGTACTCCTCGACGACCGATAGTGCACAAGTAAGGTGACTGAAAGGTGAAAAGAACCCCTGCTAGGGGAGTGAAAAGAACCTGAAACCATGTACCTACAAGCGGTGGGAGCCCGATTGCGGACTTGTCCGCACGGGTGACCGCGTACCTTTTGCATAATGGACCGGCGAGTTACCCTCAGCGGCTTTGGTTAAGCACTTCCGGTGCGGAGCCGCAGCGAAAGCGAGTCTGAACAGGGCGACAATGTCGTTGGGGGCAGACCCGAAACCAGGTGATCTACCCATGGCCAGGTTGAAGCGTCCGTAACAGGTCGCGGAGGACCGAACCCGTGAACGTTGAAAAGTTCTGGGATGAGCTGTGGGGAGGAGTAAAAGTCTAATCAAACCTGGAGATATCTGGTTCTCCTCGAAATGCCCTTTGGGGCAGCCTCGAGCCACTACGTTGCGGGGGTAGAGCTACTGAATGGAACGCGGGGGCCACCAGCCTGCCGCCTCCAACCAAACTCCGAATACCGCAACGACTATCTCGGGAGTGAGTCTACGGGGGATAATCTCCGTGGTCGAAAGGGAAACAGCCCGGACCGCCTGCTAAGGTCCCCAATTCATGCTGAGTGCATAAGGAAGTTTGGTTTCTCAGACAGCGGGGATGTTGGCTTAGAAGCAGCCACCATTTAAAAAGTGCGTAATAGCTTACCCGTCAAGAAACCGGGCGCCGATAATGAACGGGACTAAGCATGAAACCGAAGCAGCGGATGTGTCGGCCTGCGGGTCGGCACGTGGTAGAGGAGCGTTGATAGGGAGATACAGGCCATACCGAAAGGAGTGGTGGTGGCCCTATCAAGTGAGAATGCCGGTATGAGTAACGATAAAGAGGGTGTAAAACCCTCTCGCCGTAAACCCAAGGTTTCCTGGGGAAGGTTAATCCGCCCAGGGTTAGGCGGGCCCTAAGACGAGGCCGAAAGGCGTAGTCGATGGATAGCAGGTTAATATTCCTGCCCCGTGTTACGCGGTTGAATCGCATGTGCGTTTTGCCGAGCCGCAGCCCACCATAAGACGTGAGGGTTCCCGAAAGGGCGAGGCCGATTTGTTGCTGAAGTGTGGGGAGGCAGAACCGAGAAAAGCATGCGAGGACAAGTAGCACGTCCGTACCTAAACTGACACAGGTGGGTGAGGCGAGTAGCCTCAGGCGCTCGAGAGAACCGTCCTTAAGGAACTAGGCAAATTGACCCCGTAACTTCGGGATAAGGGGTCCCTCCTCCGCAGTATATTCTGCTGTGGAGAGGGCGCAGAAAATCGGCTCTGGCGACTGTTTATCAAAAACACAGGTCTCTGCAAAGTCGCAAAGACGACGTATAGAGACTGACGCCTGCTCGGTGCGGGAATGTTAAGGGAGTAGGTTATCCAGCACCAGTTTTCCTTCAGAGGGTCGACGGTGTGTTCTATGTAGTACGTGCTCATCGAGAAGCAGACAGGTCGCAATCACATCGGCTACTCGGCCGATCTCAAGACCCGAGTGACCTGTCATCAGGAGGGTCAAGGTGCCCGGTGCACCAGAAATGGTGACTGGGGCCTGGCTTACTATGAGGCGTATGCATCCAAACAGGATGCGGTGAGACGGGAACAACGTCTCAAGCAGAATGGAAACGCTCGACATCAACTCATCGAGCGGATTCAGCAGTCGATCCACTGGATGAAAACTGGTGCTGGAGAAGCTTACGACCGAAGCACCCGTAAACGGCGGCCCTAACTATGAGGGTCCTAAGGTAGCGAAATTCCTTGTCGGGTAAGTTCCGACGCGCATGAATGGCGTAACGACTGGAGCACTGTCTCAAGGACGGACTCGGTGAAATTGAAATTGTGGTGAAGATGCCACATACCCGCGGCAAGACGGAAAGACCCCGTGAACCTTTACTATACCCTGGTATTGGCAATAGGCATGACATGCGTAGGATAGGTGGGAGGCGATGATCCGGCGGCTCCGGCCGTCGGGGAGCCATCCTTGAAATACCACCCTTGTGATGTTTGTTGCCTCACCGTGACCCGTGAAGCCGGGCATGGGACAGTGCTAGGCGGGTAGTTTGACTGGGACGGTCTCCTCCTAAAAAGTAACGGAGGAGTGCAAAGGTCGGCTCAGTGCGGTTGGCAATCGCACGACGAGTGTAAAGGCAGAAGCCGGCTTAACTGCGAGACCCACACGTCGAGCAGATACGAAAGTAGGCCTTAGTGATCCGGTGATCCCGTGTGGAAGGGTCATCGCTCAACGGACAAAAGGTACTCCGGGGATAACAGGCTGATCTCCCCCGAGCGTCCATAGCGGCGGGGAGGTTTGGCACCTCGATGTCGGCCCATCGCATCCTGGGGCTGAAGGCGGTCCCAAGGGTTTGGCTGTTCGCCAATTAAAGCGGTACGCGAGCTGGGTTCAGACCGGCGTGAGCCAGGTCGGTCCCTATCTGCCGTGGGCGTACGAGACTTGAGAGGATATCTTCCTAGTACGAGAGGATTGGAAGGTACCGGCCACTGGTGTACCTGTTGTCGTGCTAACGGCAGCGCAGGGTAGCTAAGCCGGGAAAGGATAAACGCTGAATGCATCTAAGCGTGAAGCCCCCCTCAAGATAAGGTCTCGATTCCCCTCGGGGTTGAAGGCCCCTGGTAGACCACCAGGTCGATAGGCTGGAAGTGTAAGGGTCGAAATACCTTAAGCGGACCAGTACTAATGGCCAAGAGCTTGATCGCATGAATGACGGACTCTTCGGACGCGACGATACGACCCGAATCCGAAACGTAAGAGTCCGGGCACCGGCTCAACGCTCGGCGGGTTGACCGGAAGACGATGACCCTTCTCGCCTGCAGCACGTATCCGAAAAGTCAATGAGTACAAGAAGCCTCCGACCGGGCGTGTTCCACCCGGTCGGAGGTTTTTTCTGCGCTGCGACCTCGCGCGCCGTTCGGGTGGAACCTGCCAAGCGATACCGTTAACGGCCCGAGTCCCTCGGCTGCGCAAAAAACATCAGCCCCCGTTCCGATTCTGTCCGCCGGAAACGGAGGCTGATTGTTTTTCCGGTCGCCCGTCCATTGCCCGCTGCAAAGGCGACCCTGTTGGAGGAGCTGGCTTACGGTGGAAGAAACGTATCCGTGTCGTAACGGGGCGTTTCGGTGCCCTGATAGTCGTCCTGCTCGCCGATCCGATAGATATCATCCCTGTTCACGCCGATGAACGGCGTGGTGAACCAACCGCCCGAACCGTCCACGTAGATCGCGTTCTGCCCCGCTCCGCTCTCGTGGAGTGGCGAGTTGCCCGGAGGCGGAACCGGAAAACGCCGCCCTGCCGGCGGGGCGATCGGGAAGTGCGGGTTCCGGTCCGCGACCAGCACCATCCGCCGCTGCGAACCCTGCTGCATCTGCTCCAGCCGCAAACCCTCCGGGACGTTCATGAAGATGAGGCTGTAGGAGTTGTTGCGGGGGGAAGGAAAGTCCTGGAGCGAAGCGACGTTCGCGTCGTCGGGCATCGGCCGGCCGAACCTGTCCGCCGGGCATACGAAGATCCGTACGTTGCGAATCTGTCCGTCCTTGAGCAGCCTGAAAACGTGGCGCGAGTTCGGGGCCGGCTGCGTCGTGCCGGCTGAATCGGGCAACCACGCGCCGCCGGGCACATAGCCGGCCGACGGAAGGAAGCCGTTGTTCGCGGCCGCGTAGCGTGTCATCCCATCGGCAATTTGTCTGACATTAGAGAGGCACTGCTGTCGCGCCGACATCCGGCGGTTCGCCCAATAGCCCGGCATCGCAAACACCAGGAACAGCGCGATGCATGCGGCTGCCGCCACGTGGTCCCGCCAGGCCCACAACCGCTCCCAGACCGTGTTCCTTTCGACGACCTCGGACGATCGGGTTGCTCGTTGGGCGTCGATGAAGCGCACCACGGCCGTGTGCCGTTCAATGTAATCGCACACGCGTTCGCTCAGATCCGTCGGTGGTTCGGGTGGGTTGTCCGCGTCGAGGTGCCCCAGGATCGTGGCCAGCGCTCTGCTTTGCGCGGCGAGTTCGGGCGACGCGTCCAACTGCCGTCGAATCGCGTCGGCCTGCTCGTCGCTCAACTGACCCATGTGCAGGTCGAGCAGCATCTCGTCCCAGTGATCACGCGCGTCGGCCATGAAATGCTTCCTCACGATGCGATTTGCGGCCATGCGCGGCCGATAACCGCAACTTCGACCTTCCCCCGTCCCTGGACCCCGGCGATTGGCCGCCGCCGCGGGTCCACCTATGCTACGAGCCGGCCGGCCCTAGGGTTCTGATTTTGTCGCCTCCAAAAAACGCCGCCCGAAATAACCGACGGCTGCATGGAGCCGGCTCTTGACCGTTCCGAGCGGAACGTCCAGGATCTCGGCGATTTGCTTGTACGGAAACCGGTGGAAATAGCTCAATATGAGCACTTCACGGAGGTGCTCGGGCATCTCATCAAGCACCCGGCGCACGACCTGCTGCTGCTCGGTGGCGGTCAAGACGGCCAGCGGCGAATCCTGCGTATCGGCCAGAAAATCGAGAAAACGCTGTCCGCTCTCCCCGCCGGCCGCCACCTCCGCGTCCAGCTCGACCTCGGGCCGCCGGCTGCGGCTGCGGTGGAGATCCCGGGCCTTGTTGGCGGCGATCGTAAACAGCCAGGGCTTGAAACGCCTGGACGGGTCGAACTTGTCGGCCGACTGGTAGACCTGCAAAAAGGCCTCCTGAACAAGGTCTTCTGCCGTCGTGGCGCTGCCCGTGAACCGGCTCAGGAACCGAAAAAGCTCCTCCGCATACCGTCGGACCAGCTCGGTAAAACACTCCGATCGGCCCGCCAGAAAATCGACCAGCAGTTTTTCGTCAGTCGGTTCGCTCAATCCAGCGTCACCTTACAAGTCATCGCACGCGTCGGGTGTCCCCACACTCGGCCGGTTGCCCACTACCCTTGGCCGGTTGGTGGGTAACTGTAAGTGTGGCAGAGAAAAGATGTTAGGGTCAGGTTCGACACGGCCGACGTTTTTCGAACGCCCTTGCGCCGATTCCATCTGCGACCCTTCCGTTTCGGGTATCCTATCGACGGGTCTGAGCATATGGCAATACCACTGAACAAAACTGCGTGCCGGCCGGCCGGCCGGATGAGGCCGTCGAATCTTTGGGGTACCGGCAGGCTTGCATTTTACGGAGGTTGCGGTATGATACGGTTCGTGATTTTTTTCACGATTGAGCCCCACACACGCCCGACCTGACCGAGCGACGGTGGGGAGCCCGTGCGGCAGCGGAAACAGCGCGCTGTCCGCGATGCGGGGGCGGTCCTGGAAGGTAGGGCGTTTCGATCGATCACCCGTGTGTGCGATCTCGGCAGGTGCCAGGCCGGCGGTAGCGGCGGTCCTTGGCATGTTTCCACCGATGCATCACGGATGCGTTGTGGAATCCGCTTGCCGTCCGATCGGCGGGAGAGGCCAAGCGCGGACGAACCCGGCCAAAAAAAGAAAAGAAAGTGTGTGCCATCAAAGTGGCATCGTGATCGAGGTTCAGCCCATGAGTCAAAAAGGTGAAGCGACGGTCAAGGAGATCTGCCAGTTGTACGGCAACGATCCTGCGCGGATGATGGACATCGTCTGCAGCGTTCAGGCTCGTCTCGGGGGCATGAGCGACGATGCGATCGATCTGATCGCCGCGCAGGTGCGCTGTCCGCGCGTCAAGGTCGAGAGTGTTGTTTCGTTCTACGCTTTCTTCTCGAAAAAACCGCAGGGACGGATCGTCATCCGCCTGTGCGACGATGTCGTCGACGAGATGGCCGGCGGCCGGAACGTCGGCGAAGTACTCGTCGAGGAGCTCGGCGTCGAATTCGGCCGGACGACGCCGGACGGCCGGGTGACGCTGGAGCACGCGCCGTGCATCGGCATGTGCGACCAGGCGCCGGCTGCCCTGGTCAACGACGTGGTCTTTACCGAGCTGTCCACGGATTCGGTACGGCAATTGGCGCGGCAGCTGAACGGCGACACGCCGCCGGCCAAGCTCGTGCGCAAGCTGGGCGACGGCAACAACGCGCACCCGCTCGTCCATGCGATGGTGGCCAACAATATCCGCAAGGCCGGCCCGGTCATCCTGGCGGACCTGGCGCCCGGCGAGGGTCTTCGCAAAGCGTTGGCCATGACGCCGCAGGAGGTCATCCGCGACATCAAGACCGCGCGTCTCCGCGGACGCGGCGGCGCGGGGTTCCCGACCGGGATGAAATGGGAGTTCACGCGCAATGCGAGGGGCGAGCGCCGCTACGTCCTGTGCAACGCCGACGAGGGCGAGCCGGGCACGTTCAAGGACCGCGTCATTCTGACCGAAAAGCCCGACCTGCTGTTCGAGGGGATGACGATCGCCGGCTACGCGATCGGCAGCGACACGGGGATCCTCTACCTTCGCGGCGAGTACGCCTATCTTCAGCGGTTCCTGGAGGACGTTCTGAAGAATCGGCGGTCCAAGGGTCTGCTGGGCCGCGACGTCTGCGGCAAGGAAGGTTTCAACTTCGACATTCGCATCCAGATGGGCGCGGGCGCCTACATCTGCGGCGAGGAGACTTCGCTGATCAGCTCCTGCGAGGGGCTTCGCGGCGATCCGAAGACGCGCCCGCCGTTTCCGGCCCAGCGCGGCTATCTCGGTTGTCCGACGACGGTCAACAACGTCGAGACGTTCTGTTGTGCGGCCCGGATCCTCGACAAGGGACCCGGCTGGTTCGCCCAGCAGGGCTCGCGCGGCTCGGCGGGGACCAAGCTGCTGAGCATCGCCGGTGACTGCAAGCTGCCGGGCGTCTACGAAGTTCCGTTCGGCGTCACGCTCAGCGAGATGCTCAAAATGGTCGACGCCGAGGACACGACGGCCGTCCTCGTCGGCGGTCCGAGCGGTACCTTCGTCGGGCCGGCCCACTTTGAGCGGACGATCTGTTACGACGACCTGGCCACGGGCGGGGCCGTCACGGTGTTCGGGCCGGGGCGGGATATCCTCGAGATCGCCTCGAAGTACATGGCGTTCTTCGTCGAGGAGAGCTGCGGCTACTGCACACCCTGCCGGGTGGGCAACGTGCTTCTCAAGCAGCGGCTGGACGCGATCCGCGCCGGCCGGGGCGAGATGGCGGACCTCGACTATCTCCAGAAGCTCGGCGAAACGATCAAAACGACGAGCCGATGCGGCCTCGGTCAGACGTCGCCGAACCCGATTCTGACGACGTTGGCCAACTTCCGCGACCGCTACGAGGCTCTCGTCCGCAAGGACACGAAGGGGATGCAGCCGGCCTTCGATCTCCGGGCCGCTTTGGCCGACGCCGAGGCGATCGCCGGTCGCAAGTCGGTGCACGCAGGATGAGGCGGTGGGAAGACAAGCGGATCGGATTTCAGGGGCGGACAAAGACGGGCAAGATGCCCGTCCCACCCTGAGAAAGGACAAAGACGGGCAAGATGCCCGTCCCACCCTGAGAAGGGACAAAGACGGGCAAGATGCCTGTCCCACCCGGAGAAGGGACAGAGACGGGCAAGATGCCTGTCCCACCCGGAGAAGGGACAAAGACGGGCAAGATGCCTGTCCCACCCGGAGAAGGGACAAAGACGGGCAAGATGCCCGTACCGCCCTGAGAAGGGAACCGCAGGGACGGAACGTTCCGGTTTTGACATGACCAACAGGAAGATGACATGAGCGACACGATGACATTCACGATCGACGGGGTGGAGGTCACCGGCCGGGCCGGCCAGACGATCCTCGAGGCGGCCGACGAGGCGGGCATCTACATCCCGCGCCTCTGCTACCTGAAGGGTCTGACGCCGCACGGAAGCTGCCGGGTCTGCACGGTGATCGTCAACGGGCGTCCTCAGACGGCCTGCACCCAGCCGATTGCCGAGGGGATGGTCGTCGAGAATGAGACCGAGCGCGTCAATGAGCTGCGCCGCGCGATCGTGGACATGCTGTTCGTGGAGGGCAACCACTTCTGCATGTTCTGCGAAAAAAGCGGCAACTGCGAACTTCAGGCCCTGGCTTACCGGCTCGGGATCAGCGCGCCGCAGTACCCGTACCTGTTCCCCGATCGCGATGTGGACGCCTCGCACCCGGATGTGTACATCGACCGGAACCGGTGCATTCTCTGCGGGCGATGCGTTCATGCGTCCCAGGAGCAGGACGGCAAGCACGTTTTCGACTTCGTCGGCCGCGGCCCCGAAAAGCGGCTGGCCGTCAACAGCCGCGGCAACCTGGCCGACACGGACCTGGCGGCCAGCGACAAGGCGGTCGAAGCCTGCCCCGTCGGGGCGCTCTTGCGCAAGCACGTTGGGTACTCGGTCCCCATCGGCCAGCGGGTCTACGACGAAAAGCCGATCGGCTCGGACATCGCCTCGGGCGATAAGCCGGGCGAGTAAATCGCGCTAGAATAAGGAACAAGGCGCCCCGACAGGGGCCAGGATTCAAGGCAAGGAAAGACAGGCATGGCGAAACCGAAAATCGCGACAGCGTCGTTGGCCGGCTGCTTCGGCTGCCACATGTCGCTGCTGGACATTGATGATCGCATCCTTCAGCTTGTCGATCTCGTCGAGTTCGACAAATCGCCCATCGACGACATCAAGAAGTTCACGGGCCGCTGCGCCGTGGGTCTGATCGAGGGCGGCTGCTGCACGGATGAGAACGTCCACGTCCTGAAAGATTTCAGGGAGCACTGCGACGTGCTGATCTCCGTGGGCGATTGCGCGATCAACGGCGGCGTGCCGGCGATGCGGAACATGGTTCCGTTGAAAGAGTGCCTCGAAGAAGCCTACAGGGACGGCCTGACCGTTCACAATCCGGACAAGACGATTCCCAACGACGAGGATATCCCGCTCATGCTGGATCGCGTTTATCCCTGTCATGAGATCGTCAAGATCGACTATTTCCTGCCCGGCTGCCCGCCGTCGGCGGACACGCTGTGGGAGGCGCTCGTGGCGCTGCTCAACGGCAAGCCCGTCACGCTGCCGTACGAGCTGATCAAGTACGATTGACCAGAGGTTTTCCAGGCTTGAAGGTCTGACAGTCAGAAATCGAGGATCGGGGGGAGCGGGCGGGCACGCCGCGTTTCGCACCGCACCGAACCGGAGGAATATCCGTGGCAACGACGAGCAGCACGCAGAAAATCGTGATCGAGCCCGTCACCCGTGTCGAGGGGCACGGGAAGGTGACCATCCTGCTCGACGAGAACCGCAAGGTCAGCCGGGCGCGCTTCCATATCGTGGAGTTTCGCGGCTTCGAGCGGTTTATCCAGGGCAGGCCCTACTGGGAAGTGCCCGTCATCGTCCAGCGCCTCTGCGGCATCTGCCCGGTGAGCCATCACCTGGCGGCGGCCAAGGCGATGGACGTGATCGTCGGCGTCGATCAATTGCCGCCGACGGCTGAGAAGATGCGCCGGCTCATGCATTACGGCCAGATATTCCAGTCGCACGCGCTGCACTTTTTCCATCTGTGCTCGCCGGACCTGCTGTTCGGCTTCGACGCGGACCCGGCGATCCGCAACGTCATTGGTGTGATAGCCAAGCACCCCGATCTGGCCGTCCAGGGCGTCATGATGCGCAAGTACGGCCAGGAGGTCATCAAGGCGACGGCCGGCAAGAAGATCCACGGCACCGGGGCGATTCCCGGCGGCATCAACAAGAACCTCTCGATCGCCGAGCGGGACGCGCTGCTGGCCGACCTCGACCAGATCGTCGCGTGGTCGCGCGGGGCGGTGAAGATCGCCAAGGATTACACGATCGAGAACCTCGACAAGCTGGCCGACTTCGGCTCATTCGACTCGAATCATTTGTCGATCGTCCGCAGCGACGGCGCGATGGATCTCTACGACGGGAACCTCCGCGCGATCGACTGCAAGGGCACGAAAATCTTCGACCAGGTCGTTCCCGCCGAGTATTACAAGTACATTGCCGAGGAGGTCCGCCCCTGGTCCTACATGAAATTCCCGTTCATCCGCTCGCTCGGTCCGGAGGCCGGCTGGTACCGCGTCGGGCCGCTCGCGCGGATCAATACGGCCGACTTCATCGACACGCCCGAGGCTGAGGCCGCCCGCAAGGAGTTCATGGCCGTCACGGACGGCAAGCCCAACAATGTGACGATGGCCTACCACTGGGCGCGGATGATCGAGGTGCTCCACGCGATCGAGAAGATCAAGGAACTGCTGCACGACCCGGACCTCCAGGGGACGGATCTCGTGGCCACGGGTCAGCGGCGCGAGGAAGGCATCGCCATCATCGAAGCGCCGCGGGGCACGCTGTTCCATCATTACAAGGTCAATGACCGCGACCAGGTGGTGATGGCCAATTTGATCGTTTCGACGACCAGCAACAATGAGCCGATGAACCGGGCGGTGCAGCGCGTGGCTGAAGACCACCTCGAAGGCGTTGAGATCACCGAGGGGCTGCTCAACCACGTCGAGGTCGCGATCCGGGCGTATGACCCGTGCCTGTCGTGTGCGACGCACGCGCTGGGCCGGATGCCCCTTCGCGTGAAGCTCGTCGATCCCGCAGGCAACGTGCTGGACGAAAAGGGCAAGGGATGACCGAAGCGGCGGCGCCCCGAATCCTGTTGATCGGCTACGGCAACCCGGGCCGGCTGGACGACGGGCTGGGTCCGGCGCTGGCTGCGGCGATCGAAAAGGCCGGCCTGCCCAACGTGACGGTGGATATCGACTACCAGTTGACCGTTGAGCATGCCGAGCAGGCCGCCCGGCACGACGCGGTCATCTTCGCCGATGCGAGCGTAACCGGTACCGCGCCGTTCTCGTGGACGCGTCTGGCGCCCGCGGCTGAGATGAGTTTCAGCACGCACAGCGTTTCACCGGAGGCTGTGCTGGGTTTGGCGCATCAGCTGTTCGGTGCCCGGACGCGCGGCTACGTGCTGGGCATCCGCGGCTATCGGTTCAACGAGTTCGAGGAATCGCTGTCGGCCGAGGCGCGGTCGAACCTGGCGGCGGCACAGGCGTTCCTCGAGCGGACGATCCGCGAGAACGCGCTCGAGGAAGCGCTCGACGAGGCGGCCGCCGCACCGGCGGCGAATCGCGAATGAAGGTTTTTCAAGCTCCCGCGTGGGAACGTTACAGCTTCTGAAAGGTTGAGCGATGAAAGACGGTAAGCACGTGGTCCTGTGTATCGATGACGACCCGGATTTCCTGATGGCCGTCCGCACGATCATCGAGTCCAAAGGCTACGCGATGGTCGAGGCAGCCTCGGCCGAGGAGGGGCTCCGCGTGTACAAGGAGGCGCAGCCCGACCTGGTCATCGTGGACCTGATGATGGAAGAGGTCGACGCGGGCACCCATTTCGTCAAAGAACTCAAGGCGCTCGGGGAAACGACGCCGATCTACATGCTCAGCTCGGTCGGCGACGATCTGAACAGGACGACCGACTACACCGACCTCGGCCTGGACGGCGTCCTTCAGAAACCCGTCGAACCGAAATCGCTGCTGGGCATCCTCGAACGGAAGCTCAAATAACCGGCATCGGACGGCGTTCGCCTTCCTGTTACGTGGGCATGTCGAGCCGTTGCGTGGAAGGGTCCATCGCATGCCCGCGACGGCCTGCCTCGTTTCGTCTGCTGCGGGGGGATTGCCGAAGGAGGGACTCGAACCCTCACTCCCTTGCGGGAACGGGATTTTGAATCCCGCGCGTCTGCCAATTCCGCCACTTCGGCCAAGAATCTCGGAGAAATGCAAACCTTTTCGAAAGAGTCACAAGAGAGCGGAAGCTGTCGCCGGACAACTGCGATAACTCCTGCTGCGTTATCTTAACGCCGCACCCTTCGCTCTGCCAAACGGCCCGACCGTTCGGTTCGTGGCATTGCGCGAGCAGGTCATCCGCGTGCGGTGGAGCCTTTGCCCGCCAGGTAGCGGTCGATCGCCTCGGCCGTCTGCTTGCCGTCGCCCATGGCCAGGATCACGGTGGCCGCCCCGCGCACGATGTCTCCACCGGCGAACACGCCGGGGATGTTCGTCATGTGGTTGTCGTCGATCTCGATGTAGCCCCAGCGGTTCGTTTTCAGGCCGCTCGTCGTCTGCGTCAGCAACGGGTTGGCCCGCGTGCCGACCGCTTCGATGAACACTTCGCAGGCAATCTCGAACTCCGAGTCTTTCACCGGGATCGGCCGGCGTCGTCCGGAGTCGTCCGGCTCGCCGAGTTCCATCCGGATGCACCGCACTCCCCGCACCCAGCCGTCGTCGTCGCCGAGGACCGCCACGGGGTTCACGAGCGTCTCGATGACGACGCCCTCTTGCTCGGCGTGCTTGATCTCCTCGACGCGCGCGGGCATCTCCGTGCGCGACCGTCGATAGACGAGCGTGGCCGGCTCACCGCCGAGCCGCCGGGCGGTGCGCACCGCGTCCATGGCTGTATTGCCCCCGCCGACGACAACGACCCGGGCCGAGCGCAGCACGGGCGTTTCGTATTCCGGGAACCGGAACGCGCCCATGAGATTGACGCGCGTCAGGTATTCGTTGGCTGAGTAGACTCCCTTGAGGTTCTCGCCGGGGATTCCCAGAAAGACCGGCAGCCCCGCGCCGTTGGCGATAAAGACGGCGTCGAACCCTTCTTCGCCGAGCAGTTCGTCGATCGTCACCGTCTGGCCGACGACCGTGTTGCAGACGATCTGCACCCCGCGTGCTTCCAGGCCGGCCACTTCCTGGGCGATGATCGCCTTGGGCAGCCGGAACTCGGGGATGCCGTAGACCAGCACGCCGCCGACCTTGTGCAGCGCCTCGAAGATCGTGACCCCGTGGCCTCTCTTGGCCAGCTCGCCCGCGCAGGTGAGTCCCGCGGGCCCGCCGCCGACGACGGCCACCTTCCTGCCGGTCGGCGGGGGAGAGGTCTTGTCGGCCCTGCGATGTTCGCGCGCCCAGTCGGCCACGAACCGCTCGAGGTATCCGATGGCCACCGGCTCGCCTTTCACCGCGCGGAGGCACTTCTGCTCGCACTGGGTCTCCTGGGGGCAGACGCGTCCGGTGATACCGGGCAGCGCGTTGGCCTCGTAGAGTATGTCAGCCGCCTTTTCCATGTCGCCGTCGGCCACGGCTGCGACGAAGACCGGTATATTGATGCCCACGGGGCAGCCAGCGATGCACTTGGCGTTCTTGCAGCGGAGGCAGCGCTGCGCTTCGCGCAGGGCCACCTCGACCGCCAGCCCGAGGTTGACCTCCTCGAAGTTGCGTGCGCGGAGGTTTGCCTCCTGTTCCGGCATCGACTGCCGCGGGATCTTCATGCGTTCAGCTGGTTTCATCACGTCGTTTTCTGCCGGATCACCGGTTCAACCCGAGCCGGCAGAGGTGCTCCAGTGCGGCCCGTTCCTGCGCGCGGTAGGCGCGCAGGCGGTCACTCAGTTCGTCGAAGTCCACCTTGTGCGCGTCGAACTCCGGGCCGTCCACGCAGGCGAACATCATCGTCCCTTCGATCATCACGCGGCACCCGCCGCACATCCCCGTCCCGTCCACCATGATCGGGTTGAGCGAGGCGACCGTGGGGATCGCCGGGGGGCGGGTCAGCTCGGCGACCGCCTTCATCATCGCCACGGGGCCGGCCGTCAGAACGGCGCCGACCTTTTCGGCCGGATCGCCGATCAGCTCGCCGAGCTTGCCGGTCACCATGCCCGCGTAGCCGTAGCTGCCATCGTCCGTGCAGGGATAGACCGTGTCGCAGACCTCGGCCAGTTCCTTTTCCAGGATGACGTAGGGTTTGCTTCGTCCGCCGATAATCGCCGAGACGCGGTTGCCCGCGTTTTTCAGCGCGATCGCCTGCGGGTAGATCACGGCCGTCCCCACCCCGCCTCCCACGAGAACCGTGTGGCCGAAGTTTTTGATCTCCGTCGGTTTGCCGAGCGGGCCGACGACGTCCTGAATCGCCTCGCCCGGCTCCAGTCCGCAGAGGCGCCTCGTCGTGGTGCCGACCCGTTGAACGACGAGCATGATCGTGCCGGCCACCCGGTCGACCGAGGCAACCGTCAGTGGGATGCGCTCAGAGTTCTCAACAGGCCGTACGATGACGAAATGGCCGGCCTTGTGCCGGGCTGCGATGCGCGGAGCCTCGACCTCGATCCACCGCACGTCGGTCGCCAGCCATCGGGCCTCTCGAATCAAAAACATCGCTTTACGAATCTCCAGCGAGGGGGGGGCAAGGTGGACACGGGCGCTGCGCCCGGCATCGGAGAGTGGAACCGTATTTTTTCACCCTCTCCAGCGGGTACACATGGATGGTTGCGTCCCCGACCTCATGGTCTTCCCGTCACTAAGATAGCAGCCGCTCCCCGGCCGGACAACCGCACGGTCGCAGGCACGGGGTTTTTCCGGCACGCATCGTATTCGATCAGCCGCTATCCGCCGGTCGGTGTACCGGCAGCGCCTCGGTTGGGCGGCAGCATTTTGTCACATTCGTGAGACGCACATCAGGGGCTATCGGGCAGAGGAACAGGGGCCTCGGCTCCGTGGACGCGCGTCCGGAGGGTCTGGACGAACTGCTCGAGCGCCTCAAGCAGGGGGGTCTGAACCCCGGGTCGTCGCGTGTCGTCGGGTTGGGCGGTGCCGGTTCGCAGCGCGTGCTCCCCCTGGGCGATCGCTTTTTCCATGTTGGCCAAGCCGAACTCTTCCAGGCCGCTGGTATATTCGGCGAAGCCCAGCAGGAAGCGGAGCCGCGCATCCTCGTGGACTTCGAGCTGGCGTTCGAGGTCGGCCCGTCGCAGGTCGATCGCGTGTACATCCGGCAGAAACGCCTTCAAATCGATTCGGAAGGATCCCAGCGGACCGAACAGCCGGATGGCCTCGAACAGATCGACCACGCTGCTGAGATAATCGCCGGCCGCCAGCAGCGCCATGGATCGGCCGAGAACGGGCAACGGGTTGTCCGGGTCGACCGTTCGCGCGATGAGGTAAGCTTCGGCTGCACGGTAGTACCGCCCCTGCTTGAGCGCTTCCTCTGCGTAGGCCATCTGGCGGTTGAGCAGCGAATCCTCGGACCCGACGAACGTATCGAGTGTCGGGGCGGTGGGGGGCGTTTCGGGCACAGGCGGGGCGGCCTGCGGCGTTTCCGGGGGTATCAGGCTTTCACCGGCCAGGGCGGAATCGCCCGGCTGAACCGGGGGTTCGGGCTCGACCGGTTCGGTCGGCCGCAAAAGCCGCGGCTGGTCGCCGATCTCGCCGCGCATCCAGCTGTAGATGTCCGCCGGCCGGCCGGTTGCGGCTGCGACTCCCTCGCCCGGCTCGACCACAAGCCGAGGCGTTTGGATTTCGGGCGTGATTCGCGGCTCAGTGGGCGAATCGGTCGCTCGCCTGGGCTGCGGGGCCAGAAGTGCCTCTTCGTCGGCCGCACGTTGAAAAACGCGCTCAAGATTCTGGCCGCGAACCTGTTGAGGCTGACCGGTTGGTCCGGCGGGACGCGCGATGCCTTCCGTCAGCCTTTCCGGCCGGCCCAGCCGCACGTCCAGGGGGCCCATCAAGGAAGCGGGCGGCGCCTGGCTGTCTATCCGGGCGAGCCCTTCGGCCTGGCGGGCCTGTTGGGCCACTTCCGTGACGGGCACCTCACGGAACGCGGTGCCGAACAGCGGGGTGTTCAAAAGCCGGCGGTTGACCTGACCAGCCACGGGCTGCTCGGATTGGGCGCGGATCAGTCGCGTCGGCACGGCGAGCGGGCCGGCCGGCTGCGCCATTCCATCAGCCAGCGGACTGACCGTCAGGCCCGAAACGGGAAGGTCCGTCACGGGTACCTGGTAGGGATTCATCGGCGAGATCGTGCCGACCTGCCCGCGACTCAGCAGAATGGTGCCCGTCGTGTCCACTGTCGAGTAGGGGGAATAATACGCGCCGAAATCGCTTGGCCCCGACACCCGGCCCGCGCCGAGCAGGCCCGTATGAACCGGCTGCATGGCGCGGTAGTCGGCCAGGTTGTAGCTGTCGCGGTAAAAGCCCGCCAGCCGATCCGACGGCAGAAGGTTGCCCGGGGTGAACCCTCCGCTGACCATCGGGGAGCCCAGGCCGAAAGCCCGCGGATTGCTGATCGGCGAATATCCCTGGAACCCCCGGCCGAGCGGTACGTTGCCGGTCATGATCCGATTGGCCGCCTGAAAATCATACGGTGCGCGTGCTGGATTCAGACCGCCCGAGCCCGCACGGAGATTCGCATCGAGCACTTGCCCCTGCTCGATGCGGTACTGGCCCACAGCCGGCCCGGCAAGCAGGCCGACGATTACGCATAATGCTGACAAGCTGACAGACATTCGCATGGCATGCTCCACGCTCTTTTCCCCACGGGCCGCTGGCGCACGGCCCGACTGCAGACGGCAACCACCCCCCACGGAATATCGTCACCCTATTGTAGCACAGATGAGCCGGATTGCGTGAAATGGTGCTTCACGCCCACAAGCGCCGCCCCCGGCCGCGCTTCAGCAGATCGTGCGTGTCGAACAGCAACCGGGGGATCTCCAGTTTTTCCGGGCAGCGGGGCAGGCATTGGCCGCACTCCGTGCAGTGGTCGCCCGTCGGGCCGTGGAACCAGTCGAAGCTGCCGTCCAAAAGGTTGTAGCGGAACGTGCCGTATTCGAGCATGTCGAACGCGACGGCCGCGTTGCGAAGCCGCAAAAGCTCGGGAATGTCGATCCCCTCCGGGCACGGCAGACACTTCTGACACTCGGTGCAAAAGTCTGCCCCGAGCGCCGCGCGGCGGTGGTTCTCCCAGCGCTCGAGCGCAGCCCGTTCGGCCTCGGTCAGCGGTCCCACGTCGTCGGCCGTCGCCATGTGCGCGTCGAGTTCCTCCGGTACGGCCGGCCCCACCGAGAGCGTGTGGATGCGTGGGTCGCTGATCAGCCATCGCTGGTTGAGATGCATCGGGCCAAACGGTTCGGACAGCCGTCGCAGCGTCTCGGTCGGCTTGAAGAGCATCCCGCCCTTCTCGTTGGGGCTGATGATGAACACGCCCATGTCCAGCTCGGCCGCCCGTTCGATCACCGGTCCGTGCGCCTGGTAGAACCAGTAGTAGTGCAGGTTGATCGACTCGAACATCCGGGTATTGATGGTTTTCAGCAGGATGGGCGTTTTGCCGTGCGTCGAGAAGCCGACGTGCTTGACCGCCCCGGAATCGAGCAGCTTGCGGACGGCGCGCCACGTCTGCTTTTCGTCGACGGCCCAGGTGAACTTCTGTTCGTTGTTGATCCCGTGGATGTCGAGATTGTCCAGGACGTCGATGCCGATCTTTTCCATCGACGTCTCGAAGTCCTGCATGAACTGGTCGTAGGTCGGTCGCGGCCCGACCTTCGTGGTGATGTAGACCGATTTGCGATCGATCGTTTTCAGTGCCGCCCCGAGCAGTTCCTCGCTCGTGCCGTACCCGCGGGCCGTCTCGAGGTGATTGATCCCCAGCTCGACCGCGCGGCGCACGACGCGCGTCGCGTTGTCCGGGTCACCGCTCATGTAGCGCATCAAGCCGAGCGAGAGAACCGAAAAACGCATCTCCGTCTTGCCGAATCGGCGGTACTGCATGCCGGCCTCGCTCCTGTGTCTGACTGCCATCGGCACGTGCCGCACGGTGCATTCCCCGGCCGCCTCGCGCCCCTGCTCACTCGAACGGTTATAGCGATGATAAGGCCGCCTGCGCGCGGCAGGCAACCCTGGCGCCGTCGGCCCGCATGAACCGCCCGAACGGGTCAGGTTACGCTTTTTCCAACCAGACAAGAGACGCCAAACCAGGCGGAAATTCCACGAAGCCTTTGCAGCCTAAAGGCCGGCTGACTTTTTCAAGAAAGCATTTTTTCTCCGGTCGGATCGATCAGCCGCCGCAGCACGCCCAGGTTGACGCGGTCCAGGTCGCGGCCGCGGGCGTCGGTGCCCTTGGGCGTCTCCAGGATCATCGGCCGGCCGAAAAAACGCGGATCGTTGACGAGTCGGCGGAAACCGCGGCGCCCCAGCGCGCCCTGGCCGATACCCGCGTGCCGGTCCCGCCGCGAGCCGAGCGGGCCCATCGAGTCGTTGAGGTGCAGCGCGACGACGCGGTCCAGGCCGACGTTGGCAGCCAGCTTGGCGACGGTCGTTTCGTAGCCCTCCTGCGTCCGCAGTTCATAGCCGGCTGCAAAAACGTGGCAGGTATCCAAGCAGACGCCGACCCGCTGCGGCTCGCGGACCCGGCCGATGATCTCCGCCAGATGTTCGAAGCGTCCGCCGAGGCAATCCCCCTGGCCGGAGGTCGTTTCGAGTACGGTCAAAACGTTGAGAGGGCCCGTTCGCGCGTGGATCCGGTCGAGGGCGTCCGCGACGCGCTTGAGTCCCCACGCCAGCCCGCGGCCGCGATGCGAGCCGGGATGGATGACGAGCGCACCAATCCCGAGTTGTTCGCAACGGCCCAGCTCATCGACGAACGCATCGATGCTCCGCAGCCACAATGTTCGTTCGGGGCTGGCCAGGTTGAGAAGATAGGCCGCGTGCGCGATGACGGAATGGACGGTGCTGGCGGCGCGGGTGTCCCGCCAGGCTTCGAGCTGCGCATCCGTCAGCGGCGGTGCCCGCCACTGGCGCTGGTTTTTCACGAAGACCTGGGCGCAATCACAGCCGACCCGGTCGGCCCGTTCGAACGCGAGGCTCAAGCCGCCGGCGATCGACACGTGCGCGCCGAAGCGGCGCTGGTGGTCGGGAATCGCGCGCCGGCGTGCCATGGATTGGCATTCCTTGCGGAGGGGGGACCGCCTCAAAGCGGGTACTTGCCGAACTCATGGGCGGCCTGGTACATCGCTTCGGCGTTGGCCAACGCCTGCCCGGTCAGCGGCACCATGAACGGGGCGGCCGTCGGCAGCAGCACGAACCCCCCGTCCGAACCGCCCGCCTCGATCGCCTCGCGCACCTGCCGGCCGACGTCTTCGGGCGTGCCGCGTTCGAGCGTGACCGACTGGACCGCGCCCATGAGGCACATTTTCGAACCGATCCGTTTTTTCACGTCGGCCAGCGTCACGTCGGCCGACGGCAGCGGCAACGTTTCGATCGGTTCCAGCGCGTCGGCGCCCGTCTCGGCGATCATCTCGAGGACGGCGTCGAGCCGGCCGTGCGCATGGATGACGCTGAAATTGCCCGTCGCGTGGATCGCCTCGGTCGCCTCCCGGTCCCGGTGAAGCACGTAACGCGGGAAAAATTTCTTCGGGTTCATCAGCGGCGCGCCGCAGTACTCCGGCCCCCAAAGCCGAAAAGCCGCGTCCTCGACCTCCCGGCCGATCATCCGGACCGCGCGAAGCACCTGTTCCTGGGCCTTGTCGAGCAGCTCCAGGATCGGTCCGTCGTCGGTCGTCGCCCGCATCACGAACTCCTGGAAGTCGAACAGGCCGACCACGTGCCCGATCGCGTCGCCCAGACTGAACAACAGCACGCCGTTATCGCCAACGCGCTTTTCCAGCGCGCGGAGGCGTTCCACGTTCACCTCTGCGGGTGTTTCGGGCAGCGAGAGGAATCGCCGGATATCCTGGTCGGTCTCCAGCAGCGGTTTAACCTGCCAATAGGTCATCAGCCCCGGATCGCGCCGGCTGACGGCCTTGAGAGGCCCGCGCGGCGTGTCGATCTCAATGGTCCGGACGACCGTGCCGTCCGCCTGCTGCTCCTCGGCACCGTGGATCGCGTTGGGATCGTCCAGAAAGACCGGCACGTCGATCGGCGCGCGCACGAAGCTGTCGCCGTATTCGGCTTCCAGCGCCAGCAGCGGCGCGTAGCTCGGCTCGCGGTTCGCCCAGCCGTCGTTGTAGATCGTGTGTTCGTAGAGCGTTACGGGCACCCGGTCGGGCACCCCGCGCCGCAGTACGGTCAGCAGCCGCTCGCGCGATTGTCCGGCCATAGACCAACCTCCTTGCCGGCGATTGTAGGCGGTCGGCCGATGCTGTGAAAGCAGCGGCAGGGCGGCCATGCTGACCGCTGCCTGTTTGACAGCCCAGCGGACCGGCAGGATCATCCGGTCCAGGAGGCAAACCATGTTGAACAAGGGCTTTCTCGCCGCGGCTGTGGTAACCGGCTGGCTGTTGGGGCACCCGCTGCCGGACGCGGCGCGCGCCGAGTCCATCGTGGTCCCCCTGACGATCGACGAGCCCACCGGCCAGGACCGCCGCAATTGGCCGGTGACTTCCGGCATCCCGTTCGCCCAAGGCGCTTTGCCGACGAAGAACAACTTTTCATACGAGCGCGGGCCGGCCGCCACGTTCGTTGACGAGGCCGGCGTCGCGCGACCCGTTCAGACGCGCGTGACGTGCCGCTGGCCGGACGGTTCGATCAAGTGGCTTTTGCTGGATTCCCGGGTAGATCTGGATGCTAGCGAATCCCGCTCCTATCGTTTTCTCGTCGACCCGGAAAAAACAGGAGGACAGCTGCCCGCGGTGAAAGATGCGGCATTGCGCATCGAGCCGTCGGCCGAGGCCATCCGTATCGATACGGGCCCGCTGCGGCTCGTTGTTCCGCGTGAAGGGTCGGGGCTTGTCAGCGAGGTATCTTTCGACGCGGACGGCCAGGAGCGATGGACGGCCGACAATGAACTGTCCGCCGAGCCCTGGTCCATCCGGCTCGTGACGGCTGACGGCACGGTCTACCGTTCCGATCCGGTCCAACGGCAGGTCACGGTCGAAGAGGCCGGTCCGCTCCGTGGATGCGTCCGCATCGCCGGCCGGCTGGCCGACGCGCGGAATCAGCAGGCGGCCCGTTACGTGACGCGCCTCCACCTGTTTGTCGGTCAGCCGTTCGTACGCGCTCAGGTGACGCTCATCGTCGACGTGCCCGACCGCGCGATGCTCGATATCGCCTCGTTCGAGTTGACGGTCCCCTGCGACGATCTCGAGGCGGCACGGGCCGTGTTCGGAGGCGAGGCGCAGGGAATCGCCGTCCACGACCCGATACCCGGCACGGCTGACCGCCGGCTCTTTCAGCAGAACGACCGGCGCTACCTGCTCGACGGCCAGCCGGCAGGGTCGCGGGCGGCCGGCTGGCTCGCGTCGTCCGGAACCCGCGCGGGCGTGTCCGCCGGCGTGCGACACTTCTGGCAGCAGTGGCCACAGGCGCTGCGCGCCTCGGACGGAAAGCTCGTTATCGAGCTGATCCCCGCTTTTCCCAAAGATACGTATACGACCGATGATCCGTACGAGCGGGCCCGCTGGACGTTCGCTCTGGACACGGGTGCAACGCGGCTCAAACAAGGCGTGGCCAAGACCTTCGAAACCTGGGTGTGCTGCCATCCTGCCGGGACGCCGCCCGGGCAGATCCGCGCGTTTTACGCGCGGGCGTTCGAGCCGCTGTTGGCCACCTGTGCGCCCGAATACATCTGCGCGACCAAGGCGCTGGGCGATTTTCCGCCGTCTTCGGAGCGCGCGGAGGCGTTCCTGGGACTGGACGGACTGATCGCCGAAGCCTTCGCGGCGCACCTGGACCGACGCGAAAAGACAGGCGAGTATGGCCTGCTCAATTTCGGCGACTGGTGGGGGGAACGCGGCGCCAACTGGGGCAACCTCGAGTACGACATGCCGCGTGGCCTCATCGTCCAGTACGCCCGCACGGGCCGGCGCGATTATTTCATGCGAGCGGCTGAAGCCGCCCGCCACCACGTCGACGTCGACATCGTGCACGCCACCAACGAACATATGACCCATCGCTCGGGGCCGCCGCCGGCTGTCGGCGACGTCTGGCTCCACGCGACGGGCCACACGGGCGGCTATTTCGAGGACGATGCCTTCGATCTCTCGTGGCACTACACCGACGGCTACAGCCGCAACCTCGGCCACGTCTGGTCGCGGGGTGATCTCGATTACGCTTTCCTGTCCGGAGACGAATGGGCTAAAGAGGCGGCCCTGTCCGTGGCCGAACGCCTGGCCAAGGGGTATGCGCCGCATTTCCGGATCGGCGACCACATGCGCGACATCGGCTGGCCGATGATCGCGATGCTTGCCGGCTACCGCGCCACGGGCCAGCCTGAACTGCTCGATGCCGTGCGTCACGGCTGGCACGTGCTGCGCGATGCGCAGGATCCGGGCGGCGGGTGGTCCATCACGCTGGCGCGCGGCCACTGTCTTTGCGAGGGCGAGCGCTGCAAGGGCAACGTCAGCTTCATCATGGCCATCGTCATCTCGGCCCTGTGCGATTACCACCGCGAAACAGGCGACCCAGAGGTGGCTGATGCCATCGTCGGCGCGGTCGATTTCACGATCCGTGAGATGTACCTGCCCGACCGGCGCATCTTCCGCTATACCTCCTGCGCGCAGATGAAGACGACCTCCCCCCGTACCGCCGCCATGCTGGCCGAGTCGATCGCGTACGCCTACCGGCTGAGCGGCAACCCGGCCCACCGCGAAGTGCTGCTCGACTCGCTGGGACTGTTCGCGGACACGGTCCGGGAACAGCCCGGAGGCTCGGCGATGGGCAAGGGCTTTTCGCAAATGCTCATCTTTTTGCACGAAGGCCTGTGGCCGCTCGAACCGGCTCATCCCTGAGACGCCCCGCCCCCCCTGCCGCCCCCCGGCGGGGGCAAATGCCTGCCGATGTGGAAAAAATGCTATCCGCGGCCACGTGTGCCGGATACAATAGAAACATGAAATCCCGGGACGTGCCCGGACGCGGGGAGGGTGAAAAGTAGGCCTTACGAACGTCCGATATCCTCTGCCAGGACGGGGGTGGACCCGGCTTGGCGGTGAGCGACGCGCACGGATGCCCCCTTGGAGACGACCTAAATGCATACGCATGCACACATGCACGGTAACAAACCCATATGCCGATGGCCGATCGTCGCGCTCCTTACCTTGCCATTGCTGTTGGGCTGGGGAAGCGAGATGGCGCAGGGCCAGTCCGTCTCCGGCGTTGGTACGGGAACGATCACCGTCAACGGGACGGCCGGGGATGATACGATCGAAGTCTCCGACGACGGTACCCACGTCAGCATCGCCATCAACGGCGACACGACGACCTGGGCCAACTACGACACGACGGCTGCGGTGGCGGAGATCCACATTTTCGGCCTGGAAGGAAACGACGCGCTCTCCTGCGAAGCGCTGACGGTGGCTTCGATCGACTGCACGGTCGAGGGTGGACCGGGGAACGACACCTTCGTCGGCGGGCCGGGAAACGATACCGTCACTTTTGCGTCGGCTACCTGCAACGTGTCGGCCAACCTCATGACCGGCGCAGCCCTGAGCACCTGCGCCGGCATCGACATCCTGAC
>Ga0272443_10002208_pt1 | contig 25568 bp, 23 predicted proteins | sample SSMAcet12_FD_193581 | JGI IMG/M metagenome (GOLD analysis project Ga0272443, IMG submission 193581) | Marine sediment archaeal communities from Little Sippewissett salt marsh, Falmouth, MA, United States - SSM-Acet-12 | ecosystem: Environmental > Aquatic > Marine > Wetlands > Sediment ...
CCTTTCTCAGGTATACCACGACCACAAACGCGGCATCAAGGCGGGGTACGCCAAGTTCGAGACGTTCCCCATCTGGAACCTACCACTAAGACACCCGGTGAATGCCGCCTACGAGGCTGCGACCGCTGACCTGAGGGATTTCAACATGATAGATCCCTACCACCTGGAGACACACAACGAGAAAGCGGTCAACTACAACCGTGACGTTGAGGCGTTCCCCCTTCTGCGTCGCATCCTCTCCAGCATCTCCCATGACTCCGTCGTCTACAATTCCCCAACTGAGATGGGGGTCAACAGGGCCGGGTTCGCCATAGTTAACGATGCTGTTGCGGTAGAAGCCGCGAAACAGGAGCTTATCCGGCGCTACTTCCGTTACGCTACGGAGGTCGCGATCGGGGCGGCTGACCAGGAATCGGTCAACCGCATAAGCGCACTGCTCGAGGAGTTCGAGCTGAGTCCAAAGAACCGTGCTGTGGTCAGACCCGCAAGGGAGGCGGCCGAGCGGTCCGACGATAAGGATGGGAACAGAGGTATCTTTTGCGGGGCCGCTCTGCAGCTAAGGGACGGACGCATAGTCACCGGTAAGAACTCCTCACTGATGCATGCATCCTCAAGCCTGGTCCTAAATTCCATAAAGAGGCTCGCGGAGATACCGCAGCATATAGACCTGCTCAGTCCAAATACCATCACATCGGTCGCCAACCTCAAGAAGGATATCCTGGGCCAACCCGCCATCAGCTTGGACCTGGAGGAAGCCCTTATTGCATTGAGCATCAGCGCGACGACGAATCCGACTGCCCGCCTTGCCATGGGGCACCTCAAGGGACTTGCAGGCTGTGAGGTGCATCTTACCCATATCCCCAGTTCCGGGGATGAGAAAGGTCTCAGACAGCTGGGTGTTAACCTGACCTGCGACCCCCACTTTGCAACCAAGAAGCTCTTCACCTCTTGATAATAATCATGATAGAATTAAGAATGGAGCGGTTGGATCCCACGTGGCCAGTATGGTCGTGAACCACATCTGGATTTCAATCAATAGGTCCATCACCACCCCCGGGGCCCTCAACAACCTCCGGGTTCCTCCTTATGAACCTCCTCTCAACCCTATCAAAGAGGTTGATATCCCCCTTGAGGTATAGGTATCCCAACAGGGAGACCAGGAGTGCGCCCACCGCATCGACCACAAGATCGGACATGGTATCATCCAGTCCGGTCCTCTGCATGTTCCACCCGAATGCATTATCGACCGTGTACTCGTAGACCTCCCAGAGGGCGCCAAGGGACAGGGCGAAACAGAAGGCGAACAGGGATACAAATGCCCTGGACAGTTTGATCTTCTCCCAGCTGGAGCGGTTCAAAAGGTAGACGAGGGAAAACCCGACAAGACCTATCAGGACACCGGATATCACATGGAGCATGGTGTCCCACCAGGGAAAGCGGTCATAGAACCTGCCAATGGACCCGAGGATGAGGGAGAGGAATATGAAGACCATGATGAAGATCTCGAACTCGCTCGGGTAGTGGACCTTGAGGCTCCTCTCGATGATGGGAGGTAAAAGGGTGATGAGGAGGGTCAGAACGGCGATACCCGCGTTCAAAAAATTTCCCGTGAAAAGGGACCAGATCAGGGCCCCCAGTATGAAGAGTCTATAGACGAGGTAGAACCAGAACTTGAAAATCCCTTTCTTCGACCTCATCGTACACACATACCCGGAAAGCTATTTTTCTCTATCCCTGCCGTTTTCAAGTTAGGATAAATAATAACTGCCCATTATTGGCACCCAGGGTTTCTCAATATCCGATTATACCGGATGAATACCTTCCTCCAACAGGGCGATATACGACCTCCACCGGCGAACCCCCTCACCCCAATAATTACACTTTTACAAGGACCTCCTCATTGATCCTTTCGGACCTGAGTTGAGCAAGTTTCCTCTCAAGTATAGAAATGACCATCTCGCGGTATGACCTCTGCTCCGGGTACTCGTAGGACCACTTCCTCCAGTATGGTCTCATGTGGCCCACTTTGAACTTGCATCCGTACATGTGGGTCTCGTAGGAATCCTTGTCCAGCTTAACAGCCTGCTGGTCCGCAACTATATACCAGTGATAACGGGAACCCTCACCTGCCCCGGACCCGGGCGGAGCTCCCTCCTTTCTGTTCTTAACAGACCTGAAATCTATCCTCCACTCATCGGGGGATACCTTCTCCTCTTTCCAGGTTCCGTTGGGGTAGACCCAGTGATGGGACCTTCCCACCGGCATCCCGGTGTAGGTCCTTCCATTGTGGCTCTTCAGGTCGTCGAACGACATACATGTCACCGGAATAGATAAAACGCAGGTAACACAAAAAAAATTACATGGTGGGGGTCCGGTGAAAGTGTCATTACCCATATACCCACCAGGTTGTTGCCATTAATGATCCATCGATATACGAAAAAAAGAGAGTGAATAAAATGAAAATATTGGTAACGGGAGCAGCGGGTTTCATAGGTTATCATCTATCGAACAAACTCCTGGAAAGAGGCGATGAGGTGGTGGGTTACGATAACGTCAATGATTATTACGACCCATCCCTGAAATGGGCAAGGTTGAAGAACCTTAAAGACCACGACAATTTCGAGTTCAGTCAGGGTGGACTGGAAGAGAAAGATAGATTGTTCCAGCTGTTCCAGCAAAATGACTTCGACAAGGTGGTCAACCTGGCCGCGCAGGCCGGGGTCAGGTATTCCATAGACCACCCGATGGTCTACATAGACTCCAACCTTGTGGGGTTCCTGAACGTTCTGGAGGCATGCAGACACCACGGGCAGACAGACCTGGTGTACGCATCCTCCTCGTCGGTCTACGGTGGAAACGAGAAGATCCCCTTCTCGGCGGATGACAGGGTCGATAATCCCATATCACTTTATGCCGCGACAAAAAAATCAAATGAGCTCATCGCCCATGTTTATTCGCATCTGTTCGGAATAAACACGACCGGCCTCAGGTTCTTCACGGTATACGGTCCATGGGGAAGGCCGGACATGGCCGCGTTCATCTTCACCGATGCGATCACAAAGGACAATGAGATCCAGGTTTTCAATTTCGGAAAGATGGAGAGGGATTTCACCTACATAGATGATATTGTGGAGGGTGTAGTCAGATCGATCGACATCCCGTTCAGATATGAGGTGCTCAACCTGGGCAACAATCATCCGGTACAGTTGGAGTATTTCATCTCTTTGATCGAAAAGGAGATTGGTAAAAGTGCAAAAAGGAACTATCTTCCCATACAACCCGGAGACGTCCCGAAGACATTTGCGGACATAGAAAAGACAAAAGAGCTTCTCGGCTGGGAACCCGGGACCTCGATAGAGGAGGGTGTCCATAAGTTCATATCCTGGTACAGGGAATACTACAGGGTTTAAAAAAAACAAAATAGTACCAATAGGATCGCTGGATTGATCAATTATCGGCAGAGTTATTTACTCTTTCCGGGCATATGTAAAAAACCTTGGTCAATACAATAACAGATTTAACGGTTTCATTTAAATAAATATATTATGATATTGCAGATTATCGGGAGATCGAACATGGACGGGAAAAGGAAGAGGTTGATGCTTATCATCCTCACGATGGAATCCGAGATGCTTATCGGATCCACTGTCCTTTTTCTCAAGTATTACCTTTACAAGAGAGCCAGGATCGGTTTTGACCTGATCGTTATTGATAACTGCTCAAAGGACAGAACGCTCATAACAGCGCAGAAGGCAGGAGCGGAGGTACTGTGCCTTAACGAGAGATATGAATGGAGGGAGGTTGTAAGGACCGCTTTGGATATCGGAAAAGAATCACTGGCAAGGACCATTGTTATATTGGACCTGACGGGAGGCAACGATGCTGAGGATGCGATCAGCCTGATCTCAAGGTCCCTCAAGGAGGATGAGAGGTTCGCATCGGGTTATATTGCCCCCATTAAAGGCCCTGGCTCCATCGGTTGCTGGGCACTGGACAGGGGAATGCTGGACATCGTGGACGGAGGCATTGAATTCGATGTGGAAAAGAAATTGATGGAGCTGGCAACCGATGAGGATATGGAGATACTGGCAGTTAACGAGAGGTTCCTGCTCAACAGAAAAAGACAGAAGAGGGAGTACTTCGCGATGTTCAGGAGGTCCCCACTGCATGCCCTGTCGGCACTGGTCAGATACCATCCACTGACATTCTACGGCTCTATCGGCCTTGTTATGCTGCTTTTTGCACTCGGTTCCGGATTCTACACGATAGATTACTTCTACGCAGAAGGAGAACTGAACTACTTTCCCGCCTTCACGACGGTTGCCCTGGTCATGATAGGAGGATTTTTCATGGTGGCGGGACTTATGCTGAACGCCCTCAACGTCCTGGCCGAAAGGATAGAAGCGATGAAAAAATGGCTTGAATAGGTGATATGGTTTGAAGGTACTGGCCGCAATACCGGCAAGGAACGAAAAAAAGGCTATCTCGTCGGTCGTCCTGATGGCGAAAGAGCATGTGGACACCGTACTTGTAGTGGATGACGGGTCCACCGACAAGACCGCACTTCTGGCCAAGCTTGCAGGTGCGGAGGTGGTATCCCACAAAGTGAACCTGGGAAAGGGTTCGGCCATCCTGACAGCCCTGAAATGGGCAAGCAGGAGGGATTACGACGTCATAATATTCCTCGATGGTGACGGGCAGCATGACCCTTGTGTGATACCGGACCTATTGGAGCCCATACTCTACGATGATGTGGATATCACCATCGGGTCGAGGTGGTACCATGATGAAGGGCTGAGCAAGATGCCCTTTCAGCGGGTCCTGGGAAACTGGATACTGTCCACGACCACATCCCTATCGCTGTCCAAGGTCATCAAGGACTCACAATCCGGTTACAGGGCGTTCCACATGAGGACACTCCCTTCGTTCATACATGCGATGGAATCGGGCTTTGCTGTTGAAAGCGAGATGATAACCCTTGCCGATAAGGCCGGTTTCAGATGGAAGGAGGTTGGAATGAGCGCAACCTATCAAAACCTGGACACGAGCACAGAGAGCTCCTGGTATCATGGGATCAAAGTACTGGGAAGGGCCCTGCATTTACTGAGATTGAACAAGCCAGTCCGCTTTTTCGGCAGCATGTCCATAATGTTCTTCCTACTTGCGATAGGAGTTTCCATCTGGGGCAGGATGTATTACCCGGATGAGAAGTTATTACCCCTGGGAGCTCTTTACGTCGTATCATCATTCACGATCATTGCAAGTTTCTTCATGTTCTCGGGGATCATGATGGCAGGTCTGAACAGGATATCGGACAGGATCTTCAATGTTATAGGGGAGATGATGAAAAGGATACGTTGAACCTTAAGATCCGCGATTGTCGGGATCACAGACGTTCCAAAGCGGTGACGTATTAACCGACGATAGGATATTCAATTTGAGCAATTGCATATACTACAATAGTAATATTTCAATAGATGCGAAAAAGATTTCGCTTGAAAAAATTCAGACCACCCCGAAATGCCGATTTTTACATATAAGTATATATACTACTATTTGCTATGAGAGTAATATAACATATCATAGGGTCCTTTTATATAACAGAAAGGATTAACCGATATGTGCCTTGGACCCCCCAAGGTGGACATAGGTGTGTTCCGATGAGAGAAAAGCGTAGCTTACTCACCAGCGAAGATAGTATGGAGATAGAGGGTAATTCCCTCATCAATAATCTTGATTCAATTGGTGACAGGGTTTGGCAGGATGGGGATCTGGGTAATCGAAGGATAGTACTGCTCAGGTATCCAGTAAGAAAGACATGCCAGCTTTGATCGGCCCCCTCTACTCGGGTAAGGTGCCGATATCAACAATCATTTTAAATCAATTTGAATATACGGGAGAGTGATTGTTATGGAAGATGTCGAAGTCATGAACAAACTGAGAGATTTTATCTCCAACAACTACCTCTATTCAAAGGAAACGGACGGACTTGAGGGGGACACCTCATTGATCAACAAGGGTGTGATCGATTCAACGGGTGTTCTCGAGCTGATCGACTTTCTGGAGGAAGAGTTCCAGATAGAGATAGAGAACGGGGAAATCGTACCGGAAAACCTGGACACGATAAACAACATGATAAATTTTTTAAAAACCAAGAGGTAGATGGTCGGAGGGGAACCAAATGGCATTCACAAGACGTTCTCTCGATATCGATGTAAAGAGCGAACAGGAACGGATAATGAATTTCATACAGAAACATGTCCGATCGAGGAAAAAGGATGGTATCGTGGTTGGTTTAAGCGGGGGAATAGACTCCGCTCTGATCTCCATACTGTGTGTTAAGGCCCTGGGCAGGCAAAAGGTGTTCGGTCTGATCCTTCCGGAAAAGGAATCCAATCCGGTAAGCAGGAAATATGCCGAGAAACAGGCAAAGAGGCTCGATATCGATTACGAGGTAATTGATATCACCGAGACACTCGAATCATTCGGGGTCTACAACAGACGCGACAATGTCATCAGGTCCCTTTTCAAGGACTACGACGATGAAAGGCACAGGATCAAGATCACCCTGCCCGCCGACATTCTCAACAACGACACCTTGAACATCTTTACCCTTCAAATACTGGAAGAAGGAAAACCCCTTTGGACAGGACGACTTCACAAGAGGGACCTTAACAGAATAATTGCCGCAACGGATATCAAACAGAGAACCAGGATGGTATACCTGTATTATTACGCGGAAAGTATGAACCGATTGGTCTGCGGTACGACAAACAGACCGGAAACGCTGCAGGGTTTCTTTGTCAAGCACGGAGATGGCGGTGTCGATCTCGAACCGATAGCTCATCTCTACAAGACCCAGGTCTTCCAACTTTCCAAGGAACTTTGCGCGATCGATGAGATAATTCAAAGGGAACCCTCCCCGGACACTTTCAACTCTTATGTGGGAGATGAGGAATTCTATTTCAGGATGCCCTATGAAATGGTGGATCTTCTCCTGTATACCTGGGAGAACGATGTACCTCTTGCCGAGGTCGAAAAGGAACTGGGTCTGACCGAAGTGCAGATCAAAAGGGCCTATCGGGATTTCACATCGAAGTTCAATTCCACAGAGCACCTCAGAAAACTCCCCCCGTCACTTATGTAGAAATGGAGGTACGATCGAATGGAATCATCCGACCCGGAGCACAGTATACTGCTGGAAAGACCGAAAGAAGAGATCGACAGGATCCAGGATTGGATCCGTGAAACCGTTCTGAACAGGATGAGAAAGAAAGGGGTGGTAATCGGACTTTCGGGAGGCGTTGACAGTTCGGTTTGCGCAGCACTCTGCGTGAATTCACTTGGAAAAGAGCGAGTTCTTGGCCTGTTCATGCCGGAGAAGGACTGCAAATCGGAGACCAATGATCTTGGTAGGTTGATAGCCTCTCATCTTGATATTACAACCATCACAGAGGATATAACGCCCGTACTCACATCCGCTGGATGTTACGAGAGGAGGGATGACGGAATTAGAATGACCATACCGGAGTACGGGCCGGACTGGATGTCAAAGGTTGTTCTGCCAAGTATCCTGGACTCTAACAGGTTGAGCATATCGAACATAGTTGTCAGGGACCCAAATGGTAGCGATATCACAAAAAGGATGAGGACCCGATCATACCTGCAGGTGGTTGCAGCATCCAATTTCAAGCAGAGGACAAGGAAGATGATGGAATACTATCACGGGGATAGGTTGAACTATGCTGTGGTCGGTACACCGAACAAGCTCGAATATGACCTCGGTTTCTTCGTGAAGAACGGTGACGGCGCAGCCGACATCAAACCAATAGGTCACCTCTACAAGACCCAGGTATATCAGATCGGAGAGCTGCTCGGAATACCGGAAAAGATACTCTCACGACCCCCAACCACAGATACCTATTCCCTCCCCCAAAGCCAGGAGGAGTTCTATTTTTCCCTGCCCTATGACAAGATGGATATCGCACTTCATGCATACGATAACAATTATTCCGAAAAAAAGCTGGGGGAGATACTTGATGTCGATGAGGACACCGCCGGCAGGATCTATCTCGACATCAGGAATAAAAAGAGGATGGCCTCGTTTTTACACCTCCCCCCTCAGGTCCCGGAATGAGGAGGGCGACCTATGTTCAGCAGAATTAGTAGATTATACGAACAGTTCCGTGATTCTGATGTGAATGATCCTTTACTGGAGACATTGAAGGTTCTGGACCTCGAGACCAAAGGAGATCTCAGCAAATTGGAAAGTGGGGCTGCCCTATCCGATGATGGCAGGATAAAGGAGATCGTTAAAAAACGGGAGCAGGGGGTGCCTATCCAATACATCCTCAATAAAGCCGTTTTCATGGGTCGGGAATTTTACTGCACGAATGATTCGCTAATACCCACACCCGAAACAGAAGCGTTGGTTCAATTATCATCCGAAATAATCTCAAAAAGGCAGACGACGAAGGGTGATCAGCTAGTGATCGACATAGGCACAGGGTGCGGAAACCTTTCGGTCTGTCTGGGATTACTTACCAAGGATACAAGGATAATTGCCACGGATATCTCGGAAAAAGCCCTGGATGTAGCGAGAACCAACATAAGAAAGTACGGCCTCGAGAAAAGGATCGAGATAGTATGTGGTGACCTTTTCGAACCATTTAACATAGAGGATTATGGTGAAAAGGTGGACCTGATAATATGCAATCCACCTTACATGCCGACCGGATCCGTCAATAGACTACCCGATGAGATAAGGGATCACGAACCCAGGATAGCACTGGATGCGGGCCCTTTCGGGGTCGATCTTTTTGTAAGGCTACTCCACGATGCAAAAGAATATCTGAAACCGGATGGAAATCTTGTGATCGAGATCGGCGAAAGACAGGAAAGGATCGTCAAGAGGTTGATCAGGAAGGAAGGTGGATACGGGAGCATCGGCACCTTCGATCATAACGATGAGGTGAGGTTCCTGGTACTGGCAAGAGATTAGAATTAAACCATACTAGCTGGCTGGCCCTATGTTACCCGGTATTAAGAAGGATTCATTCATAATCAGGGGAATGAGAAATGTCTCCTATCTGCTTGCGGGGCAGGTCGTCACACAGATTATCGCATTCATCGGATTCATCTTCATCACCCGTTATCTGGGGCCGGAAAAATACGGTATATATCTTACCGTGTACGCTTTTGTCAGTTTCTTCTCACTTCTAACGATAAATCAGCTGAACAAGGTGGTCATGAGGGATGGCTCAAAGGACCCAAAGAACATGGGAAAGCTGTTCGAGAGGACTATAGGTCTGAAATCCTTCGCGGCTGTAGTATCCATAATAGCCTGTCTTGTGGCATTACTGTTCACTCCGTACCCTAACACGGTCAGATTGTACATCATCATATACTCGTTCAATCTGATATTTTCCTCCTTCAACGGTTATTTTCTGGCCATCTTCCAGTCCGTTGAGAAGATGCAGTATATGTCCTTCCTCAACGTCCTGAACAGGTTCCTATATTTCTCCCTCAGCATCGTTTTTCTCCTTTTGGGATTCAAAGTACTGACACTTGTAATAATAACCCTTGCATGCAATTTCTTCACTCTCTTTTTGAATTACAAACTGGGTAAGAAGTTCATCCATTACAGGATGAACATGGACCTTAATTGGGACCTCAAGATCATAAAGCCCACAGCGGTTTTCTCCGCAATTCTTTTTCTGTCGTATCTCACCTACAGGGTGGATATATTGATCATATCCTTTCTGAGGTCCCCGGAAAGTGTCGGGATATACGGAACCGCCACAAGGTTGGTTGAACCCATCGCCCTTACGTCAACATTTGCCACGGGTCTTTTTCCCATAGTTATTAAGACATTTCATACACAGAAGGTTAAATGGAGAAAATTGATCAAGATCTCACTATTATTGGCTGTGGTTATGCTCATCGGAGCCGGCATCCTTTCGATCTTTTCGAAACCGATCATCCTGACCCTGTTCGGTGAGGAATATCGGCATACTATACCCATTTTCTCCGTACTGATCTTCACGGTCGTGGTCCATTTGACCTCGGTGATATTCAATCAATCCTTATCTGCCACCAACAATGAATTGATCCTTCTGAAGATATCCTGGATACCTCCGATAATAAATATCGCATTGAATATCACCTTCCTTTATTACTTCGGATTGATCGGAGTTGCTTACGCCACTCTGATCGTCCATATAATATACCTGCTCCTTCTGATGTTCTTCTCCTACTTCATCCTGAAGAAACAGGGCAAGATCTACTGATGAAAATGAGGATGGTCATTTGAGCGAATACCGCAATGAGATCGAAAAGACCCTTGCATCCATCAAAGAAAAAAGGTATCTCGGTTATGATCCCTACGACTGTTTAAAAAGCCCGATAACAAGAAAGATACCGGGTAAGTATCCAAAGATCGCCCTGACACAATTGAACGTCTATTCTCCCGTCAATCTTCGGCCGCTGTTGCGGATCGAACGGGGGATCAACCCAAAGGGGATGGGATTATATCTCAGTTCACTGGTAAAACTGTATGAGATTGTTGGACCGGAGGAAAAACAAAACCTGAAAATGGAAATGGAGAAGGTTGTCAATTGGTTGTTGACACATTCCAGCGAGGGTTTTTCAGGACTTTGCTGGGGGTACAATTACGATTGGCAGGACCTTTCCAAATTGATACCTGAGGGACAGCCATCCATAGTGGTATCCAGTTTCATCGGACATTCACTCCTAGATTACCACGAATTAACAGGTGATGGATCGATAATTGAAAAGGTTGGATCGATCAGGGATTTCATCCTCGGGGATATCAACAGGTACGAGGATGATGATGGCATCTGCTTCAGTTATTCCCCCTACGACAATACAAAGGTACACAATGCAAATCTGTTAGGGGCAAGCATCCTTTTCAGAATTGGGAGGAAGGAAGATAACGCCTTAAGGGAGCTGGCCCTGAGATCTTACAATTTTTCTTTAAATAAACAGGCAGCGGACGGTTCGTGGCCCTACAGTGACGAAAGGGGCTTTTTCGGAGGACAGATAGATTTTCACCAGGGTTTTGTTCTCGATACATTGATGTACCTGATGGACGACCCCGAAGGAAAAAAAATAGCTAAAGAGGCCCTCGATAAAGGATTAAAATTCTACGAAAGGCAATTCAAAAACAACGGCGCCTCCTACTGGAGATATCCACGGAAATGGCCTGTGGATATCCATCATCAAGCCCAGGGTATCATCACCTTCTCAAAAGCAAGTGTGTTGGATGGTAGATACCTAAAATATGCAAAAAGGATCGCCGAATGGACCCTCCAAAACCTCTATGATGGAAAAGGCAACTTCTACTACCAGAAATGGCCCTTTTTGACAAATCGGATCACTCATATCAGATGGGGGCAGATGTGGATGCTTCTTGCACTGGCAACATTGCGGAGGGCGATAATCGAAGACAAATAAGAACGGGAATCATGAAATGGTGATATTTTGAAGATACTCATGGTCGGTCCCATCGGCAAGTCCGGTGGGGTCTCAACACACACAAAGAACCTTCTGAGGGAATTCGACAGGGAAGGGGTTGAATATTATTTTTTCAACACCTTCACCAAACGCGGATGGAGGCCCGGTAGATGGGACCCGGTAACCATTATCGATCATCTCGTCAAGTTATTTCGGATCACATTTCTTTTACCACTATTCGCCTTAAAGAATCGAAAAGAGGTAAGGTTGATACATGTTCAGGCATCCGGACCGATCGGAGGTTTTCTTCCAGCTTTGATGGGGGCCTTTTTAAAAAGGACAATCAAAAGGGAATTGGTGATAACATTTCACCATTCGAAAACAGATAAGTTCATCAAAGAACACAGAAGATTGTTCGATTTCGTACTGAAAAGATGTGACCACCTCATTGTAGTATCAGAAAGACAAAAGGCGATAATCAGGAAACATCTTGGAGATGAGCATGCAAAAAAGATCACAAATATTCCAAACGGATATGATAGGGATAAATTCGAAAACCTGAACAGGTCCAGATCCAGAAAGCGTCTTTCCATTCACGAGGATACCCTTATCCTGTTGAATGTGGCTTGGGTTATGGAAAAGAAAGGACACCCCTATCTGATCGAGGCGTTGAAAAAGATCGAGGAAAGGGTTCATGACCTCAAATACCGCTGTATTGTCATCGGAAAGGGTCCCGATCTTGAAAAGATGAGACAACTTGTTAAGGAGAAGGGATTGTCACACAGAATAAAATTCCTTGGTTACGTTTCGGATGAAGATTTGCTGCTCTATCTTTCCTCGGCTGACATCTTCGTCCTACCCAGTCTGGAAGAGGGAAATCCCATAGTGATGTTCGAGGCCCTTGGTGTTGGTCTGCCGATAATCAGCACGGATGTAGGGGGTATTCCCGAGATCATAAGAAGCCCCGATCATGGTATTTTAGTCAAACCAAGGGACCCCGACGGACTAGCCAAGGCAATCGAAGATGGAATGAAAAAGAGATGGGACAGAAAAAGAATTAGGGAATACGGAAGACGCTACAGCTGGAACGAGATCGCCAAAAGGACCCTTGACGTATATGCGTTCGACAACTGAGTGGTCGCATGAAAAAGGTACTATTTATCCACCCAAGATATCGAGAATACAGATTGGACCTTTTTAAGAATATCTCAAGGGAAATACCGGTAAGATATGTGTTCATCGCAAAGGACAATCCCAAGGAAAGGATACCTAAGGACAGTGGGATCGACCATATCGATCTCGATCTCCCCGATAAACTATTTTTTAAAAACGACATGGGCCCTGGACTGGGCATCAGGGGTCTGTTCAGACTATTAACAAGGGAGATAGGACTGTTGAAGAACGAGGAGTTTGACATCATCGTTACTTCCACGCAGAATTCGATACACACTCATGTTGCATTTCTGTATTCCAAGATCAGAAAAAAGCGAATATACATCTGGACGGAGACATGGAACATTCCGAAGAGGTACAATTTCATCCAGAAGCTCTACTATCGCTACAACGATCAATTTTTAAAATATTCGAACGGGGTCCTCTCTCACGGCACCAATACTAAGAGATACTGTTTGGGAATAGGGATCCCGAAGGATAGAATAATTGAATTCAACCACTGCTCCTCGGATAAATCCCTAGAAAGGATATACCAGGATTTCATTCAGAGTTTGGGCCTTAAGGAAAAGACAGTAATACTCTATTTTGGAAGGCTGGTTAAAAGAAAAGGGTTGGAGTTCCTACTGGAGGCCTTCCAGAAGATAGAGAGGGAACATTCCGAAGCATACCTCTTGATCGTAGGTAGAGGTGAGGAAGAAAAATATTTCAAGGACCTATCTCGAGAGTTAAATATCAAAAATGTAAACTTCTACGGGTTCATAGACTTCAAGTACGCCGCAAGTGTCTTTTCCGCCTCCGACATCTTTTGCCTCCCGTCCTATGTCTATGAAAATTCAGGAGGGGAGGGATGGGGGCTCGTACTAAATGAAGCCTGTAGCATGGGACTACCGATAGTGACTACAGATGCAGTAGGGGGGGCCCCGGACCTTGTAATTGAGGGAAATAACGGTTTTATCATCAGGAACGGAAACAGTGACGCACTTTACCATGCACTTTCCAAACTGGTGGCTGATGGGGGCCTTAGGAAAACGATGTCAATTAACTCAAGAGCTATCTTTGAAAGGTTCAACAACTACGAGGTTGTTGTAAATAACCTGAAGAAAGGACTCTCTACAGATGAATAAACGGTTGATACAATGAGAACCATCATCGTTCTGACCAGGGAATTACATCCGCTAAAAAGGGTGAGGTTGACCGAATTATTCATGAAGGAGGTCTCCAAATACTATAAATTGATCTGGTTACTTAATAGCAAGGGTTCCTCGAGGAGGATACAGAAGGGTAATAACGATATTATCCTGATACCCTGTCTGGATCCCACCAGAAGTGTCAATGAGATATTTAACATAATACATAGGATCAAGAAAATGGTTTTTCTATACAGAGGAAAAGTTGAAAAAATGCCCGATATTTTACTTGTCAATGATGGTTTGATAGAGGGATTTTTTGGATATGTATATTGTAGATACCATAATATCCCTTTCTCATTCTATTTATCCTCAATATTTTATAATATGGACAGAGAACTATTCAAACAGGAAAAAAACATCATCAACCTGTACAAATTTTTGATCTCATATATTAAGGAGCCCTTATATAGATATTTAATACGGAAATGTGATATCTTTCATCCTATCTCAAACTCAATGGGCAGACATTTTGGAAGAATTAGAAAGAATGGTATGACCTATCCCTTACCCCTTTGTCCCAGCAATTTTTTTTTGGATGAAGGAAATAAGAAAGAAATGGCCATATCAAATAATGGAAAAATTGTGTTGATATACATAGGTCAGATCACTGCTGTAAGAAAGATTGAGAATCTGATCAAATTATTGGAGATCGTAATGGAAAGAACGAAAAATAATAACATCCATTTACATCTGGTCGGCAGGATCTATTCAAGGAAATATGGTGAGAAGTTAAGGGTCCTTTCAGAAAAAGAACCGCTAAAGGGACACGTCAAGATCATGGGGGAAAAACCCATGCAGGAGATCCCCCGACTTATCAGGAATGCATCCATAGGTCTGTCGATACTACCACCCATAGAGGCCTATAGGGTGTCATCTCCTACCAAGGTGCTCGAGTATCTGTCCCAGGGCATACCGGTAATATGCAATAGTGAAATAGAGGACCAAAACAGGATCATAGTCGAGTCGAAGGGTGGTTTTTCCGTACCATACAACCTCGAAGAGATCTCTCTAAAGGTCATGGAACTGATCGAACATCCAGAAAAGGCTTATAAGTTGGGAACCCTTGGTAGGGGGTGGATCATTAATAATAGGACATATCCAATAATTGCCGATAGAATGAACAGAGAATATTTGACCTATTTTGGATGGAGGGAGTAAGATCAAGGTTAAGCATTACCTTCTCATAATAATCCTATTGATCACAATATTGATCAACATCATTCTGCTGAATCATCCGATTTCAATATCAACAGACAGACCCGTAACGCAGATAATACCCGTTTCCTACTGGATCATGCTTTTTGTTACCTGTTCGGCGGTTACTATACTCGTAATAAAAACCGACAATAAGATGTTGCTGGTTTCCATGGCGTCCGTTGTTTATTTTCTGGTCCTTTCCTATACGTTTTTTTACAGGTCTAATCCCCTTCAAAGTGATATTAGCTCCACAGGATACGCCTTGACCATCATCCAGAATTCCGATGTGATCAGGCCCGATTATTTCTACTATTTCGAATTCCCCATTTTCTTTATCTATTCCGCATTCCTGGAAAAGTTTTTTGATATAACAATAATATCCCATTTCTATATAGGCTTCTTCTCCTTGTATCTGATCATCCCAGTATTATTGATACTCCTTATTCATAATAGAATATCCAATAATAAATTCGTATACTTCTTCTTTCCAATATTCTACCTATTTCTAATAAGATATTTTTCAAATCTACAATATGTTCCTCAAATGTTGGGACTTATATATTTAATAATAACTGTTGGAATGTATATTAAATTGCAGGAGAATAGACATTTCATCTATTATATTCTGACATTCTATTTCTATATATTATGTATATTTACTCACCCCTTCATATTCATATTCTTTCCACTTGGCATTATCGCTGAGAAAATAATCAGATTGATATTAAAAGCGACTAGTAGCAAGAAATTACGTACTATTATAACTCAATATGACTCAATTTCCGATTATATTTCCCATAATTTCAAGGATTACAATAATTTAATAAAGAACATAAAAGGATGGATAAAGGATTCATATATAAAAACTTTAAATATACTGCGGGGTAGATCGAGAAAAACAACAATATCGGTAATATTGCTATTCATCCTTTATTATCTTTCATATGTATTCTTTTTTAGCTACATGAGGAACCAATTCGATTTTATCTCCTCCTCCGAAGGAAGAGGGGGGTCCTGGTTACTAATTTCCTCATTGCTCGGTAGTAAGACCTCGGCCGGGATCATCGGATATAGCACATATCCGCTCTTTTTCTTGAATAGCAAATTCGAATACCTGTTCTTCCGAATGAGCGTCGTATTGATGATCTTCATTATCATTTCCATAATAACATATGGGATATTCAGCATGAAAAGAAGATCCCTGTTTCCATTTGACTTCTTCTTTTCCATTGGATCTTTGTTCTTCATAGCAATAGGTTTTATAACGCCAGCCATTCTGGGACAGAGAAGCCTACAGGCGACGTTTTTAACCATACCAAAATACATTACAGAGGTTTTCCAGATAAGGTGGATAAAAATCATCACATTAACCATAACCGCACTTATTCCAATTTTTTTCACAATCAATGTATGTATTAATGACTCTTTGACCGGCAGTATGTTCCTTGAAGACAACGGCACGATAGAGATGGGAATATTTTTCAATGAGAATGGTATCGATAATTCCACAGTTGTATCACCTGACAGGATCCTGTATCCGATTGTATCGAGTGAGGGTGATGAGGAGAGGTTCAACAGGATAACTCCTTTCTCCTTCATCAACCAGGAGGAGAACCTTGGACTAGAATTCACAGTCCTTCAATCACCCAAATTGACCAATAGAATGTACTTTTTTGGAGTTGAAAGGGAACAATATATTATGAATCAGTCCATAATTTTTTCGCAGGGTAACTCAAAGATATATTACTGCTACAACATATCAGTCATATAATAAAGGTGCGTCCATTGTTGATAAATGACCCTTTAAAAAGGAATGCAGAGGCTATGCCAGATAAGATCGGAGTCATTTCCTCCAATAACAGATATTCCTACTCATATTTGTACGAGAAGTCCAAGTGCATCTCAAATTATCTGGTCGAAAGAGGCATCCCGAAGGGAAGCATGATTTCCGTGCATCTTCCAAATATCATTGAGACCGTTATATCGATCTACGGAATACTTGATGCAGGTTGTGCTTTCTCGATCATTAATCCGAGCACACCGATAATCAAATTAAAATTCATACTGGAAAGAACAAAGAGTAGAATAATTATTACTAACGATCCGGAAAAAGTGGGTCAGGCGTTGAATGACCATATTAAGAAGAATCTATCCGCAATTATCTACACTGAAAAAATTGAGACAACGGATATTAAGGGTGTGAAATTAGAGGAACTCGCTCAGATCATTGATGCCCGCCCTGAATTTAGCCTATCCAGAAATGTGATAGATATGGACCTAGCTTCTGTCATCTTCACGTCAGGCTCAACCGGTCTTCCGAAAGGAGTTATGATGACACATCGTAATATGGTGTCTGCATCCGATTCGATAACCTCGTACCTGAGGAACCACGACAGAGATACAATTCTGAACGTTCTACCACTATCCTTTGATTACGGACTTTATCAACTATTAATGACATTCTGCTTTGGCGGTACTCTTATATTGGAGGAGGATTTCATTTTTCCACACAAACCTTTGATGATGATAGGAGAACACAAGGTAACCGGTTTCCCAATTGTACCCTCCATAGGTGCGATCCTGCTGAAATTGAAAAGAGTTGATGAGTACGATCTCTCATCGCTCAGATATATAACGAACACTGCACAGGCATTGCCTCTGAAGATAATCGAAGGTCTCCGTTCCATCATGCCTAATGTCGATATCTATCTGATGTATGGTCTCACTGAATGTAAGAGAGTATCATATCTCCCCCCTGATCTGGTGGAAAAAAAACCAACATCCGTTGGAAAGGCAATGCCCAATGTTGAGACTTTCCTCGTTGATGAAAATGGAAATCGAGTCAACGAACCCCATATCGAAGGAGAACTTGTCATAAGGGGTTCGAACATCATGGTGGGCTACCTCGGGGAACCACTTGACACTTCCAGAATAATCAAAGAGGGGAACCATCCCGGGGATAGGCTCCTCTATTCTGGAGATGTCTTTGAGATGGATGAGGATGGTGACCTTTTCTTCAGGAGGAGAAAGGATGATATTTTGAAGGTCCTGGGGGAAAAGGTCAGCCCTCTGGAGATCGAGACCGTTATCAATCGGATGGAAAATGTGAACGAGGTTGGAGTTATTGGTGTCGAGAATGAACTGTTGGGAAATGAGATCGTTGCTTTCGTATCCACATTGAAATATGTTCAGAAGGATGATATCATCAACCATTGCGCCGATCATATTGAGAAAAAATTTCTCCCAAAGAGAATATTCTTCTTAAATGAACTCCCAAAGAATCAGAATGGAAAGATCGATAAGAGAGTGCTGAGGGAGTACTTGAAAGATCAATGATCATGTGATTATCATGACCCCAGATGAGATCGAATTACTATATGATTTTGAGGGGGCTATGATAGATCCCGATCATAAGATTACAAATAACAACCTTTATTTGAAGATTAAAAAGGAGAACGTCACAAGGGGTTTCAGGGAGTATTTCAATTACAACCTCCACTTTAATTTCGGTTTGAAGAACAACACATTAAAAAAAATTGGGATAAATATCCATATTGAATGCGGTGCATACGACCGCCTCCTTGAAGAATATAAAAATCTATGGGTATCAAACGACCCGTCCGTCGAGTACGATCTTATCGGAATATCCGGGGAGATGGGATATCCCGGAAAATATAGATTCTCTATAGAGATAGGGCCTAATTCAGTATTATATTTAGCAAATTTTCCACCTATTTATTATAATAGAATAACGGAGGTTTTCAATAGGGTCTCCGATAATAAAGACATAAAAACGAAGAAGATCGGAAAAACCATAGAGGGGCGTTCGATTAATGCTTACGAGTACGGGGATTTAAAAAACAATCCGGTATTTCTTTTTGTATCCGGTTTTCATCCTCCTGAAAGGGATACATATGCCATAGAATCCATTATGAGGGCACTAAATAGGTCTGAAAATAAAAAGGAGATATTAGAGAATTATTCATTCTCTTTCATCCCCATACTCAATCCCGATGGTTTTGCGAATTACCTTCAGGGGTCCAATATCAAAGGTATTAATTTCCACTGGAAATTCTTTGGTAACTCCATCGAGGAGTGTCCGGAGAGCCACGCCATCTGGGATTATTGTAAAAGGATCAAACCGGTCCTTTTCATGGATTTCCACAGTTTCACCTTCCAGAACCATGCTCCAAGACCCTATGTGATCCCACAAAAGGTCCATTATTTCCGCAAGTCGGAAAAAATCCAAAATGAGGTGAACTCATTATTGATAGATATATGTCATGGTGAATACAGTATCTCCGATAAGATATTCGCTCCAAATCTTCTATCCACCACTCTTCAAAAAGAGCTGGGGACAGTAATATCACCAAAATTCCACATACATATGAAAGAGGGATTTGAAGAGGTGGAGAGAAAATCCGTAGATATCCTTTTTGGCCTGGTAGATATATTTCAGAAAAACGGCATACATAGCAGGAACGACTTTTTGGTGTATCCATATGGAAAAAACAGAATTCCGAAGTATACCAAAATCAGAAGAAATTTAGTTATCTATTATTATTTGACCATGAGACCCTTTCTCGGAAGAATAAAAAATAGATTAAATAAATGAGGAATTATATGAAGATCGCCTTTGCCATGGGCTTTTATTTAAAGAGCCCATCAACATTAAAACCTGGAAAATCCAAATTCCAACAGGGAGGGGCGGAGATACAGGTATCATATATCATCGATGAACTGCAAAAAAACGGACACGAAATTGTATATTTAAAATTGGGGGATGAGAACAAAAAGGAACCGGAGATGGTAAATGATGATTTTAGGTTATATACTGTTAAAAAACCATATAAGGGTTTGAATTTATTACACCATTTGAATCGAGCGCATATCAACACAATTCTAGAAAGTGAAAAACCGGATATATTGTATCAAAGAGGGGATTTCGTATACAGCGACCTGATATCGAGCTACGGATACGAAAATAATATCCCAGTCGTATCGGGTTTGTCCATGGAACGGCACTGCCACAAGGAAAAAATAAATTTTAACCATATGTTCCTCATAAATATAATAGACAGAATATTAAAAACAAGGTATTATGACCGTTCTTCACTGATCGTGTTCCAATCCGAGGAACAGCGGTCGAAGTTCAAGAGGAATTTCGGAAAGGACGGTGTGATCATTGGAAATGGCCATCCAATACCGTCAGGCCCTTTCGTAAAAAATCCGAGACCAACCATCATATGGGTCGGAAATATCAAACCGATCAAGCAGGTGGAGATATACATACAGGCTGCAAGGAAATTAATGAATTATGACATTGACTTCCTCTGTATAGGTCAACCGGGTATCGGTGACTATCACGATAGAGTCCGATCGCAATTTGAGGGATTGGAAAATTTCCACTATTTAGGGGAACTCCCTCTCGAAGAAACCAATGAATTAATCGGAAGGTCCGTCCTCCTCGTGAACACCAGCAGCTCCGAGGGTTTTTCGAACACATTCATCCAGGCCTGGTTGAGAGAAACACCGGTATTGTCTTTGAATTCCAATCCTGATGGGATCCTGACTCGAGAAGGGATTGGTTACCATGCTGGTACGGAGGATCGATTGACAAACATAATAAAAAAGATTAGCAACAATCCGGAAGAAAGAAAGATCATGGGAAAAAAGGCCAGGGAATATGCAGTAGAAAAATATGACATCAACCTGATTACAAAACAATACATATCGGAATTCAATAAACTTCTCACTGCAGAATGAAAATACTGGATGTGTTATTCCTATGCATCATTATACGATGGACCTCGAAATATATGATAAGATGAAGGGATCTCCAACCTATAACGATAATGTTACTAAATTAATAGATATCGGAAAGGAGATATTCAAACAATTAAATGATAATGGAATTAAGATAACCTGCTTTGTGACAAATGATTTCCTCAAGGAGTTCGAAGGTTTCTTCTTCGATTATGTGGAACCCTTTCACGAGATCGGGGGGCACACATGCGAGCATGACTATTTTATAAATGATGTTTCCGCATTTCGTGATTCGATAATCAAGAATAAAGATTATATTGAAAAGGAACTGGGATTGCAGTGCCTGGGTTTCAGATCCCCCGGAGGGATCTTCCCGAAGAACCTCCCAAAATATCTGATAGGGAGCGGTTTCCATTATGATTCTTCCTTGATCCCCGGAATTGTACCAGGAAGGCATTTTAACATCCTTTCCGATACGGAACCATATCATCCAAGACCGGATAACATCTATAAAACGAATCCAAAGAACAGTGGCTTTATCGAATTTCCGATGGCGGTAACACCGATATTGAGGTTCTCCGTCAGCGGATTCTTGCATCCTTATTTCTATCCGCTCAATAGATCGTTCAAAACTGAAATGCCACAGATAACATACATGCACCTATCGGACTATGTTACATTGGCCGGAAAAAATTACATTTGGGACCAATTTAAATGGAAAGTACGGAACATGAAAATATTCAATGAATTTGTGAGTGATAACGAGGGTAAGGACCTCACACTGATGAAATTATCTGATAAATACCAGTAGGCATCCCAATGAAAAGACAACGTATCTGGATCGATATCGTGAACCCATCTCACTCACTCTTCTTCAGAAGCATAATACCTGAACTGGAGAGGGAGAAAAAGATTATAATAACCCTGAGAGATCGGGCCGAGACAGTGAAATTGGCAAACCAATTCGGGATCCAGGGTAGAGCGGTCGGTCGGGACCATGAGAATCCAATCATGAAGATCAGCGCAATACTGTTTAGGATATTGAATTTGAGCCTAACCCTGAGTTCCTTCGATTATTCCGTATCTTTTGAAAATATGATAAGCACTTCGGTCACAAAGATCAGGAAAAAGAGTTCGATCCTACTGTTGGACAATGACCTTAAGTACAAGATGAAACACAACCTATTCCAGGATATCGAATCGAGGATCAAAACCGTTGCTGATAATATCATCATCCCACGACCCTGTTATCCAATAATGAAAGGTGTGATCGACAAGGATAGATTATTCACATATGATGGATATAAGGAGGACATTTACATTGCTGACTTTATCCCTGATAAAAATTTTCTGAAAAGGTTACCTTTTTCTGATTATGTAATAATCAGGCCGGAATCACTATCCTCGTTCTATGTGGATGATAAAGGTAGTATCGTAGACATACTTGTGAATAGGTTTACCGACGAAGGGTTCAATATCATTTATCTACCCAGGGATAAAAGGGATAGAGTGAACTTCAGGCAGAAGAATGTGTTCATCCCCAAAGAACCTTTAGATGGACTTGACCTTATTTATTATTCTCGAGGTGTTCTGACCGGGAGCGGTACTATGGGTAGAGAGGGAGCTGTCATGGGTAAGAGGTCAGCCATATTCTTCCCGAATAGGACCAGGCTTTCCGTGGATGAAGACCTGATAAAAAAGAAAAGGATGATACATTCCAGGGACCCCGAGGAATTAATCGACTATTTTATAGCGAATAAAAATGAAAGAAAAGAACCGGATCTGTCCAAAAGTAGGAGTGTTAAAAATGAGGTACTGAGAATCATCAATGGGATATTGGATGGTAGGCGGGGCTTCCTATGAATATCGGTGAAATTGTGAACATCGGTGTGGATTGCATAGAGCTTGATCGTTTTAAAATGGTCAACCGGGAAAACATCAAAAAGAAGATCTTCACAGAAAACGAGGATAAATATTGTTCCAATATGGCCAACCCGAACCAGCATTACGCAGGAAAATTCACCTGTAAAGAAGCCGTCATCAAGGCTTTTTCCTATTGGAACATATCCTTGAAGCCAAGGGATATCGAGGTTCTGAACGATGAGGAAGGGAGACCGTATGTTATCTTGCATAAAGATCTAAAGAAGGATTATATAATAAAAACCAGTATTTCACATTCGAATACGATGGCTATCGCATATGTTCTGGTCATTCTTGATGATATGGAGAATTCGGAATGAAAGAACATGAGAATGATCCTACCAAGATCAATTATCGGGAACTAATGGATTATTACAAATTGAGTGGAGTTTCCGGTTCAATAAGGCTTAAGACTTTCCTGGGAAGAAACCTCGTTTTGCAGACCCTTGCTGAATTCTCACCCCTAACCTCCATGACCGTCGCATTACAGAGAATGAAGGGAGTTAACGTTGGAAAACACGTCTACATTGGTCAGAGGACCTTCATCGATATCCTCTATCCCCATCTTATCACGATCGAAGATTACGTTTCAATAGGGTACTCAATGATATTTGCCCATACGAATCCAACCAATTCCTATTTGATCAAGGAGAAACTATATCCCAGAACAGTTAAACCTGTCAAGATAAAAAAGGGTGCCTGGGTGACCGCAGGTTGTATCATACTACCAGGAGTTACTATCGGGGAGCATGCGATTATCGGAGCGGGCAGCATCGTTAACAGGGATATTCCTCCAAAAACCCTGGCAGCGGGTCAACCTGCAAGGGTTATAAAGAATTTGGACATATGATCCCCTGTTATCACCGAAAATGGAATAAGATAATAACCATTTACTGTAGTAGAATAGTATCAAATCCCATTAAATCATTATATTCAGATGCGGGGTGATTTGGGTGGTAAACCTTATACACAGGATCGTCCGATGGTTAACCTTTAGGAATATAAGGGTTAAATACAGAGCAAGGATAGGGGACCTGAAGAGAAGGGGTATGAAGGTCGGGAAGAATGTGATAATATCGCCTTCTGCCAGGATAGATGAAAATTACCCCTATCTGATATCGATAGGTAATAATTGCGTCATAGGGCCAAATGTAAGATTACTAACGCATGATTCAACATTGAACATGTTCAATGGCAATTATATGAAAGTCGCCAGAATAACCATTAAGGACAACTGTGTCATCTCTATGAACTCAACGATATTACCGGGCGTGACTATAGGGCCCGATGTATTGGTAGCCACCGGATCTGTTGTAAATAAGGACATCCCACCAAATACGTGTGTAGCCGGTGTTCCTGCGAGATACTATGGTAAGTTCAGTGACCTGATAGAAAGGTCCCGAAATGAGATAAAAAGCGGTATCCAGTTCGAAGCCGTGGACCTCGCCAGGGACATGGATGAAAAGGATAAAAAGAGAAAAAAGAAGATCATCCAGGCTGCCGAACGAGGACCGGTCTTCATAAAGGGATTCGAAGCAAAGAATCCCGTTTGGTTGGAAGGGGTTGAGATCAAAAACAAATGACGTTTATCTTTCAAATGGACAATCGAAGGTATTATAGGGTAAAAATCGTATTGATATGAGGGTGAGTGAATGGAAGGAGCTCGTAATATCCAGAAGATAATGTCAATAGCCGTTGTAATAGCAATAACATCAATTCCATTTGCTCTGTTCCAGTACTACGCTGTTGGGGAAGAGGAACCTTTCAGTTCGAATATGATTTATTATGTGGATTACGATTCTGGTTCTGACTCGAACAACGGGACTTCTTCCGCCACTCCTTTCAAGACACTATCCAAGATCAACTCTCTCACCCTCGGTCCAGGAATTAAGATATTACTTAAAAGAGGTGTAACTTGGACCGGTGAGAATCTCAGAATATTCTACAACGGCAACAAGGACAACCCCATCGTAGTCGATGTGTACGGAAGCGGTAACGAGAAGGCGAAGATCAACTGCAACCACGGATCGTCATTCGCCATCGGAGTGGATATCCAGGGAGCATACATTGAAGTGCACAACCTGGAAGTATGGAACACCAACTACGGAATAGCCTCGGGCACGCAGAACCATCCAAATGACCACTCCCTCATCGAGGACTGCATCGTGCACGACGTGGACGCAACAGGCATAATCTGCAGCTGGGGGAACTACGCTACTGTGAGGGGATGCGAGGTCTACGCATGCGGAAACGGAGGAATAGGAATGTACGGCTCCTCCTCGAACGGCATATCACACACCATCATCGAGGACTGCATAGCATACAGCGAGACCACCAACGATGCCATCTCACTGCACAGACACGGGGCCGCGGATGCAAACCACATAGGACGCGACCACATTATCAGGAACAACGTCTTCTACAACTGTCCCGAGGACGGACTGGACATAACATCGGGGGACGACATACTCATCGAGGGGAACGAATGTTACGGGAACGGGCTCTCTTCACTCGGTGTAGCACACTACTGCGACAATGTTACTATAAGGAACAACTACTTCCACGATGACAACACACGGGGACCCGCCACAGGAGGAATGGTCCAGATCTCATCCTCCAATACCTCCATCTACAACAATATCATTGAAGAGGGCTCCTCAACCGCCAAATTGAAGGTAGCCATCACAACCGAGTGGTCCGTCAACGGACCGGGGATTCCGCAGAACCTGATATTCTCCAACAACAACATCATCTCAAGCTCCAATTCGGACCTGATCTCCCTGGACGACCAGAACCACATGATCAGGAACGTACAGATCAAGAACAACATATTCACCTCAAGCAACA
>Ga0272443_10002209_pt1 | contig 25566 bp, 15 predicted proteins | sample SSMAcet12_FD_193581 | JGI IMG/M metagenome (GOLD analysis project Ga0272443, IMG submission 193581) | Marine sediment archaeal communities from Little Sippewissett salt marsh, Falmouth, MA, United States - SSM-Acet-12 | ecosystem: Environmental > Aquatic > Marine > Wetlands > Sediment ...
TGCAAAAGTTCATTCGATATTCTTTTTCTCTCTTTTAAGGATACTTTACTTAAGATATATTTTTCTTTTTCCCAGATAGTGATAGTATTGGGATGGAACCAGCTTGCAGCAGTAGAATTATTTACCAGTAAAGATATTTTATCGTTATATAAGACTTCTGCTTTATAGTTACCGTTGGATAATATTTTTCCCACATAAAGAACAGCTCCCGCGGAAGAAATGAGATCTCTGTTTATACAAATATACTTTTTAAAAACATCGACATCCGTATGTATATCTTCTAATTCTTCAATAAACAATAATCCGCCTTTTTTAAGTTCTTTAACCCATTTATTTACTAAATCGACTGCATTCTTCAAATGAGAAAGTAAAGACCTCGCGTACATAAAATCCGATTTAAAAGGAAAAGGGAAATACTTAACATTCTGAGAAATGAATTCACAGTGAGGAAATTGTTTTTTTGCGTATTCTAACATTTCTTTGGAATTGTCAAAACCGTAGACTTTCTTGCATTTCAAAGTTCTGTAAATCATATCGGTCGTAAATCCGGGTCCGCAGCCCAAATCCAGAGCTGTATCTATTTCTTTATTTATGCGTTTAGTTAAGAATTCGACTGCCAGAGGGTTAAAAACCCGGGCTATTTCTCCTAATCTATCGGCGGCTTTTTTTGAGGTACCAAAAGTATATTTCATTTTTTTCTTCCTTTTTCCCATAATCTAATCCAAAAATTTGTTGTTGGCTTGGAAAGTGACCTTATAGGTTTCTCTCCATCCATACCATATCATTCCCTTCTCCTATATAATCGGGAAACACCGCAACGGGAATGAATCCGAGTTTTTTATACAGTCGGATTGCCTTCCAGTGCCATAAAGCGGTTTGAACCGTCACTTTTTTCATCTTTTCCGATTCGCACAAATCGATTATTTTCTTCAACAGAGAGGTGCCGATACCATTACCTCTGTGTTCTTTTTTTACAATTAGATGTTGAATAATCGCGACTCTATCCCAATAGGGTAAAGAGGCTGAAACAAACCCCAAAATTTCATCCGCCTTTTGTGCCACCAAAACTCTGGCTTTAGGATTTTCGATATCGTTACGAAAAATAGCTTCATTCTCGTCCGAATTTAATTCTAAGTTTAACTTTAATAGTTTGCTGAAATCCGAAGCAGAGCTGTACGAGCGAATTTGGAATGCGTTCTTCATTTTTTTAATTTACACAGTTAAACTGTTAAGTCAAGAATTTCGATATTTGATTTTCATGATTTTGTTATTAAAATGCAAAAAAATATTGTTTTAGTGCCGGTTAAAACAATTTTTTTTGTGTAGGGCAAAACTTTAGGTTTGCAAAACGTTTAATCAATCAATATATTAGCACGGCTAAAGCCGTGCCCTACGAGCGAAATTGGGGGTTTTTGCACAGCCTCGGCTTACCGCTCACGGCAATACAAAGTTGGCGCGTAGATGCGTTAGGGAGTTGTGGGAAGTGCAGAGTGCCGTGTGCCGAGTACCGAGTTTAAAAACAACTACATTTTCTACATGTTCTACATGTGAATATTTGGGTTGGGAAGGGTTTTAAACAACAAAAAAGCTTTGTGCTCTCTGGATTCTCTGCGTGAGAACATTTTTTGGGGAATGGTTGGGATACTTCTTGACTTAATAGTTATTGAGTCTATCTTTACGAATAATGAGAAAAGAAAGAAGAAAAATCGAGATAAAAGGAATTGTTCAGGGAGTGGGTTTTCGTCCCACGGTATATCGTTTCGCGAAGAAATACAGCTTAAAAGGTTCGGTTTTTAATGACAGCAAGGGTGTAACATTGGATATAGAAGGGCCTAAACAAAACATTGCCGATTTTTTAAAAGAACTTAAAAAAAATCCGCCGCCGCTTGCGAATATCGAGAAAATCACCTCCAAAAAGCTCAAAGTAAAAAATTTCATTGGGTTTGAAATAATTCAGAGTGAAAAAGGGGAAGAGAAAGTAACTCTTGTCTCTCCGGATATGGCGACCTGTGAGGACTGCAAGCATGAAATGTTAAATAAAAATGATAGAAGATATCTATATCCTTTTATAAACTGCACAAACTGCGGACCGCGCTTTACCATAACAAAAGAACTCCCGTATGACAGAAAAAACACTACCATGAAAGAATTTAAAATGTGTGAAAAATGTAAGTCTGAGTATGAGGATCCCAACAATCGCAGGTTTCACGCTCAGCCCAACGCTTGCGATGACTGCGGACCTCATCTTGAACTTTTTGACCGAAAAGGGAAGAAAATCAAAGGGAACCCGATAGATAATGCGGTTCGATTTCTGAAAGAAGGTAAGATAGTGGCGGTAAAAGGTCTGGGAGGATTTCACCTCGCCTGCGACGTAAAAAACAGAGAAGCTGTCGCAACTTTACGGGAAAGGAAAAAAAGGCCATTTAAACCGTTTGCGCTTATGGGAAAAGATGTCTCGGTTATCGGTAAATTTGCGCGTTTGTCCGACGAAGAAAAAAAACTGTTGATTAGCCCCCGGGCACCTATAGTTCTGCTCAAGAAAAAGAAAAAGAGTGCTATTCCTGAAGGTATAGCTCCTAATAATAAATTTTTTGGTTTTATGCTGCCATATACTCCGTTACACATTTTATTGTTTCAGGCTTTAGAAGTACTGGTGATGACTTCCGGGAATAAAAGAGATGAATCTATAGCTTTCGATAACAAAGATGCAATTAAAAAGTTAGGGCATATAGCAGACTATTTTCTTATCCATGACCGGGATATATGGATGCAGGCTGATGATTCTATTGCCAGAGTTTCTGATGGAGAACCTCTTTTATTGAGACGGAGCAGGGGATATGCTCCGGAGCCGCTGCGAAGTCCTGCAGCAAACAGGAAAAAGATCATAGGGTTCGGAGCTCATAAACATAATACATTTTCGATTTCAAGGGGAGATGAGATTTTTGTAAGCCATTATATAGGAGAAACCGATAATCTTGAAACAATAAAAGCGTTTGAAAGAGGAATCGAACACTTTATAAAGTTCTTTGACATACCTCCCGATGCGGCGGTTGTAGATTTGCATCCCGAATATGAGGCGACCAAGTTCGGCAAAAATTGGGCGAGAGAAAACAACAAACCTTTAATAGAAGTTCAACATCATCACGCGCATATAGCGTCCTGTCTCGTGGATAACCGGCTGGATGAAAAAGTAATAGGAGTGGCATGGGATGGTACAGGTTACGGCGCGGACGGAAAAATTTGGGGAGGAGAATTTTTAATAGCCGATTTAGAAAAGTATGAAAGGAAAGCCCATTTGCGTTATGTCCCTCTTCCCGGGGGAGACGCGGCGGTAAAGGAGCCATGGAGAATGGGAGCGGCATATCTTTACAAAACTTTCGGAGAAGATTTTTTGAATCTCGACGTAGATTTTGTAAAGAAAATGGACAGAAAAAAATGGGTTGTTATAAAAAATATGATAGATAGAAAGGTTAATTCTCCGGAGGTTTCATCCGTCGGAAGGTTGTTCGACGCGGTTTCATCTATAATCGGCGTGCGTGATTTTATAACATATCAGGGGCAGGCGGCTATAGAGCTTGAAATGATAGCGGATGAGAAAGAGCAAAAAGGATATGAATTCGAGATAAGGAAAGAAAAGCGTATTTACATAATAGATACTCTTACCGTTATCGAGTCCTTAATTAATGATCTTAAGAACGGAGTTCGAAAAAGTGATATATCTTCGAAATTTCATGTCGGTCTTGCCGGTTTGATTGTAACAGTATCGAAACTTTTAAGAGAAGAGACAGGTATAAATAAAGTCTGTCTATCTGGGGGCGTTTTCCAGAATATGGTTTTGAGGAACATGGCGACTAAAAAGCTGAAAAGGGTTGAATTTGAAGTTCATAACCACAGAAATATACCGCCGAATGATGGAGGTATATCCGCGGGTCAGGTCGCGATTGCCATGAAAACACAGTGATTGCGTTTTTCTATTTCTTTTTCTTTCTCTTTCTGATTTCTTCCTTAAGCAGTTCGCCTGCTATGACAAGTCTTTGTATTTCGTTTGTTCCTTCGTATATTTGAGTGATTTTTGCGTCTCGCATCATTTTTTCCACAGGGTAGTCTTTCATGTAGCCGTAACCGCCCAGAACCTGTACTGCTTCGACTGTTACATACATTGCCACATCGGAAGCGAATAATTTCGCCATCGCGGATTCTTTGGAAAATTTCTTGACCCCTCCGTCTATGTATCTGGCAACCTGATAAACTAAGGATCTTGCAGCTTCTACTCTTGTAGCCATTTCCGCGAGTTTGACCTGAATGGCTTGAAATTCTCCGATTTTTTTGCCGAACTGTTTTCTGGTGTTCGCGTAACTTACGGCTTCTCTTAAGGCTCCTTCCGCTATTCCCAGAGCTTGAGAACCTACTCCTACGCGGGACTGGTCGAAAGTTTTCATTGCCATCATGAATCCCGAACCTTCTCTTCCAAGCAGGTTTTCTTTCGGGATTTTACAGTCGTTAAAAACAATCTCTCTCGTAGCCGCTGCCCTGATTCCTATTTTGTCTTCTTCTTTGCCGAAGGAAAACCCTTCGGTGTCTTTCTCCACTATAATAGCGGAAAGCCCTCTTATTCCTTTTTCCGGCGATGTGGCTGTGACTACAACGTAAATGTCGGCTTCCCCCGCGTTAGAAATAAATATTTTGTTTCCGTTAAGAATATAATAGTCTCCGTCTTTTTTTGCTTTTAACTGGACGTTTCCCGCGTCGGAACCCGCTTCGGGTTCCGTTAAGGCGAAAGCCGCCCACTTCTCGCCCGACCCGATAGGAGGAAGATATTTCTTTTTTTGTTCTTCACTGCCGAAGAGAATTATCGGTATCGCTCCGAGGCCGTTTGCCGCGTAAGCTGTGGCGGTTCCCCCGTCCACAATAGATATTTGTTCTGTGGCGAGACACATACCGAACATTCCCATCCCAAGACCTTCGTATTCTTCAGGGATAAAAACTCGTATCAAATCGGATCTCCCAATTTCTTTACGAACTTCAGGAGAGAGCTGGCTTTCCCTGTCCATTTCTTCCCTTAAAGGTTTTATTTTTTCTTCGGCGACGGTCTTAGCCACTTCCTGTATCATCTGTTCTTCTTCTGAAAGATTATAATCCATGTTTTCCTCCTTAATTTTATCGTTTCCCTATTTCGCCTTTTAAAAAGCGGCGAGTCGTACTGGAAATTGTATATGCTATTTTAGTGTTGTTTTGTAAAAATTCAAGGCTAAAAAAATATCCATCACGCCCATCCCAAAAAACAATTTTACCACAGAGGACACAGAGAAAAATTTTGTGTTGTTTTTCCCAACTACCCTAAATAATCTCACAGAGACAATAGAGTAAAAACTAAAAAATTCAGTAATTAATCGGCCAGGGGAAGTCCTTCCAGATTATTATATATGTCCTGGTTTGATGCCCATCCTATCAGGTTGGATTTTGATTTTATCAGATATATATGCTCGTTCCATTCTCGATTATCCATATCGCATACTAATATTTCTATTTTAGAATTTTTACTCAGCAGGGCTACTTTTTCTTTTAATTCTTTATCCTTGAATATAGGAAAGCTGTTTTTTACGGTTGCTTTCACACCCACATAATACGCGAATTGAGGTATCCGTTCCAATTCCCTTGTTGAATCGTTAAGAATGTATTTGTCTCTGCATTGCCAAAAACCCATCCAGCCATCGACATATACAATCCCATTCCCCAAAAACTTCGGCCATCTTGATAAGTGGGCTATTTTTTGTATAGCTTCTCCGTCATACCAGTAGATAAAATACTCATCGTCACTGCTTGGTCCGGGTGTGTGTACTGCTATCTCTTTGTAGTTGTCATATTGATCGATATCTATAATAATAAAACCATCTGAAGGTTCTTCATCGAATTTGCCTTGTATCTTTTTTTCGGAGATTTCTAAGTAAAATTCACCTGTTTCATCAATATTTTTCAAACTGATTTCTTCGGAAACTCCATCTCCATTTAAATCGGTTGTTGATTTGAAAATAAAATTTTCCGCTTCCAATGATATATTTGTTATTAAGAGAAGAATTAATGAAAGTAATATAAATTGCTTTTTCATCTTTACTCCTATTCTTTTAACGGTTTACATCTTCTTTTTCTATCAATTCCGAAAGAATTCTTATATGTTCGGGTGTCGTTCCGCAGCAGCCGCCTATGATTTTTGCTCCCGCTTTGTAACATTCGAGAGTCTCTGTTGCGTAAAGTTCTGGCTCCATATATAAAACTCTTTCCCCTTCTACTTTGGGTTTACCGGCATTGGGTTGGGCAACAATGGGTAGATTTGTAAAATTTTTAATGATGGAAACCACCTCTGCAATGTCTTTAGGGCTTAAATCTCCGCAGTTTGCACCGACTGCGTCGGCGCCTTCTTCTGTAAGTTTTTTTGCGCATTCTTCGGCTGAGTTTCCCATCATAGTTCTTCCACCGTTTTTAGTCGTCTGGAAAGACATGGAAACAATGACTGGAATTTCGGAGATATTTCTGCAGGCGCGAAGAGCGCAGAGCGCTTCCCGGAGGTCGAACATTGTTTCGACTATAAACCCATCGACTCCGGCATTCGAAAGAATAGAAGCCTGTTCTTTAAAAGTTTTATATAAATCTTCTTCTTTGACGGTCCCGTACGGTTCCAGCATACCTCCTGTGGGTCCTATGTCTCCCAGCACGTATCCCTCATTCCCTACAGCGTTTCTTGCCATTTTTACTCCGGATTGGTTAACTTTTTCGACGTCCAGGTTTAGATTGTGTGTTTCGAGGTATAACCGGGTCATTGAAAAAGTGTTGGATATTGCCGCGTTGCTTCCTGAAACACGATAATCCCTGTGAATCGCTTCTATAATTTCGGGATGTGTTAAATTGCTGGCGCATTTGTCGGATGATCCACGCCTTTACAGTTCGGTTCCCATCGCCCCGTCCAATATTATGGTTTTATTGCTCTTTAGAAAATCTTTAAAATCCAATATTACCTCTCTGTTTAAAATTAAGAATAAGCACTTTGACTGTGCCTGTCAAGGATTTGAAAGGAATTTCCACCCCCAGCCAACAAATTTTGAACCACAGAGTTCACAGAGGACACAAAGAAAAGCTGCACAACCAAGTAAAAAAACAAATTATACAAATTACACAAACGTATCACCCTTTTTGGCAATTTATGAGTTAGAAAAATCTATTTGTTGGGGATAGGTTTTATACAAATAAAAAGATGGAGCGGATACTCTCCTTCTTCTAACATATATCTATCGTAAAAATGCTGTTCGTTCTCATCTTTGATTTTGAAATTTTCTTCTTCTAAAAGGGAAAACCAACTTTTTCTATCGAAGAGTCCCAATGTGTGGATTTCGATATGTGTATCCAATTTTCCTTTACTTCGAATTAAATATATTATTGTCGCCTCGTAAATCGAATCGTTTTCCGGGGGAATATAGTTGTTTTCGAAGACCGTAACTTCAATATCACCTTTTTTACCTGTGTAAACAAAATTATTTTCTTTAAAAGTTTCTTTTGGATGAGCAACGATCAGAAGAACTCCTCCGGGATTTAAATGTTTGTCCGCAGTCCTTATTAACTTTTCTAAATCGGTTTTTGTTTTCATGTAATCGATAGAATCCGGTATTGCCACCGCATCGAATTTCTTCCCCAGATCGATTGTTCTCATGTCTCCCTTTATATATTCTATTTCCGGGTTAAACTCTTTAGCGATTGAAAGCATGTCCTGGCTTATATCCACTCCTGTTACTTTAAAATGTTTTTTAAACGTGTAGTCATTCATACCCGCGCCGCAGGCTAAATGAAGTAGTGTTTTTGTTTTTATTTCAGTGTTTTCTTTAATTATTTTACTGTATAATTCCGTTTCTTCAGCCACTTCTTCGGGAGAGGAAACAACTGTGTCGACCCAAGCGAAATCTGTATAAGCTTTTAATTCATTTTCCATTAAATTAGAAATGCTCCTTTTTAGTTTAATTGTTTTTATGTGATGAATTTAAAAATAAAGGAATTACTTTTACTGTCAAGTAGAAAAAGCATCTCCCTTCACCCCCCCAAAAGGAACCACAAGATTGCGCAGATTATCACAAGAGAAATTGCACCGTAAAGGTGCAGAGAACGCAGAGAGAAACAACAAATCGGCTCGTGTTTATCTGTGTGAATTCGTGGTCGATTCCGTTAGTGCGTATATGCGTTAGAGCGTTGACAATAAAAGACTACAATATCTACATGTTCTACATGTGAATATTTGGGTTGGGGGTAGCCCCTTGACATTTATTATTTTTTTCGTACGGTTTTGAGAAAAGGATATTTTGTGAAACAAGAAGAGCCTAAATTTGAAACAGAAAGACTTCGCTTAAGGTTTTTTGAATTATCGGACGCGGAAAGAGTAAGGGAATTAGCCGGAGACAAGGCAATCTCGGACACTACCCTGCATATTCCGTATCCGTACGAGAAGGGAATGGCTGAAGAGTGGATATCAACACACAGGATTAAATTTGAGTCGGGAGAATCTATACATTTCGCTATCATATTAAAAACTACTGATGAATTGATCGGCGCGGTTGGTTTAATTATCGATAAAGGTTCTAACAGGGCGGAATTAGGTTATTGGATAGGCAAAGAATACTGGAATCGGGGTTATTGTACGGAAGCTGCCGGAGCTATTGTGGATTATGGTTTCGGACAATTGTTTCTGCGCAAAATTACCGCGTCTCATTTTTCCGGGAATCTTTCATCGGGAAAAGTTATGAGCAGAATCGGAATGAAAGAAGAAGGTTGCCTTAGAAAACACGTGGCTAAAAACAGTAAATTTGAAGACCTCGTTGTTTATGGTATTTTAAGAGAAGAATGGGAGGGAGAAAATTAATATAGCAAGTATATTTACGGGCTCAAAGAGAGCCGTAATCCTGTCTGTTATTTATTTTTTATTTTTCTTTTCCTGTATTAATATGGGAGTTGCCGATACCGGCGGAGTCGTTATGCCGGGAAACACCATTTATAGATATTTGCTGTACCTGCCGAAAAATTATACCAGACAACCTTCCCGCAAGTATCCGCTTTTAGTATACCTTCACGGGAAGTCCTGCCGGGGATATAATCTCGAAAAATTGAAAAGGTACGGTCCGCCTTATCTGGTGGATAAAGGATGGGACTTTCCTTTTATTATCGTGTCTCCGCAGTGCCCGCCGGATAGAATCTGGAATACGGATGATTGGTTTCCGGCTTTGTATAAAGATTTATCGGATAAGTACAGGATAGACGGAAGCAAAGTTTATCTTACCGGAATGAGTATGGGAGGATCCGGAGTGTGGGCGCTTGCCATGAAACACCCGGAGTATTTTGCCGCCGCGTTACCTCTATGCGGCGGATGGAGAACAAGGGGTGTAAATGCAATGAAAAATATTCCGGTCTGGGCGTTTCACGGCGCGAAAGACGATATTGTGCCACCGGAAGAAACAGAAAAAATGGTGGAAGCTTTGAGAAAAGCGGGAGGAAAAGTAAGATATTCCAGGCTCGAAGGTCAGGGACATTCGATCCATAAGATTTATGAACATGAAAAAATTTATGAATGGTTGCTGCGTCATAGAAAGTAAGACTTTTATCCCTCCGAAAATACAAAGTTTTATCCGGAATGGGCAGGTTTTAGCTACCTTTGGTATGTAGCATTTTTATATTTTTTCTATATATTGAGTCAAATGAAGAAAAGAGAATTACTATTAAAATTCGGAAAAAAGGTTAGAGAAGAAAGGAAAAAGCTGGGTTTATCGCAGGAAGCTCTTGCGGAAAAAGCCGGTGTTCATCGTACTTATATAGGTATGATCGAGCGCGGCGAGAAAAATATTACCCTTGCCAATATCCAGAAAGTCTCTAAAGCCTTAAAAGTAAAAATTTCGAAATTGACAGAAGGGCTATAGGTTAATTGCCATCCGCTATTTGTTTTAGCGGGGCTGGTTTTTTAGCGGCAATTTATTTTTCGGAAGTCAAATATTTCGGAATAATCTTTTGTTTTTACAGTTGATTTTTTAGTAGATAGTGTTAAAGTTTGCGCTGTTAAAAACAAAAGTGTTTTTGTTTGTAATAATAGTTTTTTCGATAAAGTCGATATCTCTAAGTTTGTTTCGGTCGTTATAGTCTGGATAGGCTTATGCGTAATAGGGTCGGTTTCCTGATAAGGCTTTATCCTGCCGAGTAAAAATATCGCTCCTTCAGATGAAAGTAATTGTTGGAATGTTGTAAATTCTGGGAAATAGCTATCGGCTTACAGCTGAGGCTGTGCCAAAATTCAAATATTTTTGTGTAGGGCGAACCTTTAGGTTTGCGACTAATTGATTACCAGTATTTTAGCACGGCTAAAGCCGTGCCCTACGAGCGAAATTGATAATTTTGGCACAGCCTCAGCTCGCTGCTCACGACAATGTAAAGTTGGTGCGTAAATTCCAAAAAATGTAAATGCGTTAATGCGTATATGCGTAGAAGCGTTAGAGCGTTGGAAACAGGTCTTAGGTCCTGGGTTTTGGGTATTAGTAAAAGAAATAACAAAAAATTCAGTGTTAATCAGTGTAATCAGTGGCCATTATTAAGGGTATAGTATTTAGGGTTTAGGGTATAACAAAAAACAGAAATCTTTGTGTTCTTTGTGCGCTCTGTGGTTCAAAATTGGGGTTTGGAGGTGGTCTTTGCGTCTTTATGATGCGATTTTCTTGTGTTAATCTGTGTGATCTAATGGTTTCGGTTTGATGTTGTTTACTTAATCAGAATAGCTTTTTTGGTTTCGACCAGATCGTTCACTTTTAAATATACAAAATATACTCCGCTTGAGAAATTTTCTCTGTAAAAAGTGTATTCATACGTTCCCGGAGTCATGCTGTGATAGGAGAATTCTTTGACTTTTGTACCTGAGGAGTTGTATATTTCAAGGCGAACGTCTCCGTAAGAAAACAGGGTGAAGGTTATATCTGTATGGGTATTGAACGGATTGGGCTGTATGCGCAGGGGAGAATAAGGATGTTCTCCCTCATCGGAAATAAATTCATAAGCTCCTATGTCATGAGAATTGCCCTGAGGTCTGGCAACCCCTCTTATGTCTATCGATGGGGCAAGCGCGCTTGTTCCCCCGTCTATAGCGGAACTTCCTTCCCTAAGACGAAGATCGAAATTTTCGAAGTCCACGAAGTTGCTGTCGTAATTTCTGATTCTTAAATTGTGGTCTAATGTTTGGAGTGAATCGACCGATAGCGTTCTGTAATAAATGTTATTCCGAACTACGCACCCATTGCTTGGGGAACCATTTTTATGGTCTCCGATTCTTATCCAGGGGCTTATGTCGGAGCCTGTTGTGTCCCTGTCTGTTACCGTATTGTTTACTATACGGCAGTTTACCGCGCCGCTTAAGGTTATTCCATGATAATGGTCGACTATAACTACGTTATTTTCCACAATCCAATCCGCGTAAAAGCCGTCGAAACAGCCTATTCCCTGTAGTGTGCCTCTATGAGGTTGGTTCGGGTCTTCGTAATTTATAATTGTGTTGCCTCTTAAAATTACATTCCATACGGTGTCGGTTCCCACTCCTTCTTCTCCTACTGACCAGGATTGGAACCCGTCGTCATGATTGCCGTTAACGTCATATGAATTTTTTACTATATTATACTGAAATGTATTGTAATCGCCCAATCCTCTCAACCCGTCACCGGCAAAGTTCTCGATTGTGTTATATTCGACCAGGCACGAGTCTCCGCTTGATGAGATCCCGAAATTAACATTTTTGCAGTAATTGTTACGTATTCTTACATTTTTGCCCTGAGAGTTTATCGCAGTGCAGGATAATTGATCCCAATCATCCGCCGACCAGAAAAAAGTGTTTTCGATCGAGTATAAATCACAATCTTCTACAGTTATATAGGTAGAAGGTCCCGACCAATTATGCCATTCTATGAATACTAATGTGTTTCTTTCATATTGGGAGGCGGCTGACGGTGTTACGGTGAGTCCCTGAAGACGCCAATATCTGGTTCCGGTTAAACGAATATTCTTGAAAATCGGTGTATGGCTATCCTCGGCGCATATCGTGATATAATCTGTATTGAATTTTCTCGATATGTGCAGAGCTCCGTAATATCCCGTTCTGCAAATAAGAGTATCTCCGGCTTTTATGGGAGCTCCCTCGTTTACAAGTATTAACGGATCTCCTTCTTCATACGGATAATTTTCAGGCGCGTATGTTTCGATTAGATTTGAATCGAGAACCTCCTGAACGGTTGTCCATGGATGATTACTGCTACCGTCGTTTCCCATGTTTCCATTATTCGGATCCAGATAGAAAGTAGTAGCGGATAAAAGAGACGGAAAGAAAAATAAAATTATGGTTAAAAGGTTTAATTTTTTCATAATAATAAAATATATATTTAAATAGTTTTTCGTCAACCTGGGGTATAAAAGTAGATGCGTTAATGCGTAGAAGCGTTAGAGCGTTAAAAAATAACAAAAAATCTTTGTGTCTTTGTGTGCTTTGTGTGAGATTGGTTTTGAGATTGCTTCGCGGGGGTCGAGTATGATGTTGAACTCGCAGTGACAAATCTTTCGAGTGCCTTTGCGGCTGAAAAACAACTACAATTACTACATGTTCTACATGTGAGATGTTGTTTTGGTTTATTGAGTTCGTTGGGTTTGTTGAGTTTATCGGGCTCAACTTAAAACAAATAGAAAATCCTGTGTTAATCTGTGTAATCTGTGGTTAAATTTGGGATTAAAAATAATTCGTGTATTTCGTGCTATTTGTTGTTTCTTTGTGTCCTTTGTGAGCTTTGTGGTTCAATCAGTTTTTTCGTGTTTTTCGTGTTTTTCGTGGTTTAATAATCAACCGAGAACTTTTTTTATTGTTTCGTTTAAATCTTTAAGATCGAAAGGTTTTGCGACAACGGCTTTAAACCCGTATTTTTCATGGTTAGCCATTATCGGATCGGTCGAATAACCACTGGAAACTATAGCTTTTACTTCCGGATCTACGCGAAGTAATTCGTCTATCGTGTCTTTTCCGCCCATCCCGCCGGGTACGGTTAAGTCGAGGATTACAGCATCGAAAGGTTCTCCGGATTCCATAGCTTTCTTGTATATAGATATCGCTTCTTCTCCCTTTTCAGCGGATTCGACTGTGTAACCGAGTCTTTGAAGCATTCCTCCTACCGCTTTACGGACGATTTTTTCATCGTCCATTATCAGTATTTTACCGGCTCCGCTTAACGGCTTTTTTGGTTTTTCCTCTTTTATTTCTTTTGCTTTTTTTTCTTTGATTGCCGGCAGGTATATGCAAAAGGAAGTTCCGATTCCCGCCTGAGATTCGACTGTAATATGTCCTCCGTGCTTCTGGATCACGGAGTATACTGTAGCCAGGCCGAGACCGCTTCCTTCCTGTTTGGTGGAAAAATATGGATCGAAAATTTTCGGAAGATATTCTTCAGGTACCCCTATTCCTTCATCCTGAAGAGTGATTTTTATATATTTATCTTTCGGAATAGGAAGTGATTTATTTTCGTCGAGAATGAAATTTTCGGCTTTTATTCGTATCTTGCCTCCTTTGGGCATCGCCTGCTTCGCGTTTATCACAAGGTTATCTATCACCTGAGCCATCTGTCCCTTATCCACTTCAGTTTCCCATAAATCACGCGCAAAACGAAATTCACATTTTACGTTTGAGCCATGTAGGCTAAATTCCGCCGATTTTCTAATTATTTCTCCAACATTAACTTTTCCCTTTATGGGTTCTCCGCCTTTTGAAAATGTGAGAAGCTGTTGAGTCAGATTTTTAGCCTGGATAGACGCCTGTTTGGCTTCCTCTAATATTTCCTCGGAATCTTCTCCTTTTCCCATTTGGGCTAAAGAAAGGTTGCCGAGTATGCCGGTCAGGAGATTGTTGAAGTCGTGAGCGATGCCTCCGGCAAGAACCCCGAGAGATTCGAGACGTTCAATCTTACGGAGTTCTTCTTCCGCTTTCTTCCGTCCCGAAATATCTCGTACAATCGCCCACATTCCTTCAGGGTTGTTTTCGGAGTTTTTGAGCAAAAAGGTCCTTAGCTCTACCGGAATTATGGTTCCGTCTTTTTTTATGTATTCTTTTTCGTAGACTTCCGAGTATCCTTCTTTTATAATTTGTTCATTTATTATGTTTGTTTCCATTTCATGCCATTTTTTCGGAGTGATATCTTCCCAGTTTAAATTTTTTATTTCTTTTTCTGTATACCCGAGTATATCTAAAAAGTGCTTGTTGAATTCGACTATTTTGCCTTCCATGTCGACATGAACAAAAGCGTCCCTCATGCTCTCGTGCAGATTTTTATATTTCTCTTCACTTTCCTTTATTTTTTTTATCGCTTCTTTTCGCGAGGTAACGTCCTGAGCTATACCCACCAGCATCGGTTTACCGTGAATGGTTATGGCGCTTAAGTATATTTCCGCGGGATAAGTAGATCCGTCTTTCCGATAATGAGCGGATTCAAATCTCACGGAATCGCTTTTTTTAAGTTTTTTCCAAAGATTTTCCCTGTCGTTTCTGGTAATGCTCTGGCGGTCGATGTCGCCTACGTTTAGGCTAAGCAGTTCTTCTTTTGTGTAACCGGTTAAGTCGCACATTGTTTTATTTACGAGTAAAATCTTTCCATCCGTGCCGTGGACGGACACTCCCAGCGGAAGATTCTCGATAACCGTTTGGAATCTTTCTTCGCTCTCCTTTAATTTTTCAAGTGCTTTCTTACGTTCTGTGATGTTGTTAACTATCGCCAGTATCATCGGCTCGCCTTTTAACCTTATGGCGCTGGTGTATATTTCCACGGGAAAGGAAGAGCCGTTTTTACGATGGTGTATGTCTTCTATTCGGGCGTAACCCTCTTTTTTTATTTTTCGCCAGAGTTTTTGCATGTCCAATCTGTTCCGGACTCCGGGTTCGATGTCCGAGATATTCATATTTAGCATTTCTTCCCGTCTATAGCCTGTTAAATCATACGTTGCTTTATTGATAAGCCTAATACGCCCGTCGAGGTCGTGTACACAGACTCCGTGCGGAACATTTTCGATAACCGTTTGGAATCTTTCTTCGCTTTCCTTTAATTTTTCTATGGCATTTCTACGCTCGGTAACGTCCTGGGTTATTGCCAGTATCATGGGTTCATCTTTTAAATTAATCGCGTTTAGATAAATTACCGCTGGAAAAGTAGAACCGTCTTTACGGTGCAGAGTCGATTCCAAATAGTCGTGACCTCCCTTATTTAATTTCAGCCAGAGGTTATGCCTGTCGTCTCTGGAAGCGCTCAGGTGGTCTACTTCCTGAACATTCATGGTAAGCAGTTCTTCTTCCGAATAACCCGTTAATTCACATAAGGCTTTATTGACAAGTGTCATATTGCCGTTTAGATCGTGAAGACAAACCCCAAGCGGTAAATTCTCGATAACTGTCTGAAATCTCTCTTCGCTTTCTTTCAATTCTTCAAGCGCTTTCTTACGTTGCGTGATGTTGTGAGCTACCCAGAGGACATACAAACACTTCCCTTTTTCATCCATTATGGGAACTATTGTTACTTCCGCGCTGAAAATTTTATTGCCGAAAGCATAATCTTCTTCATAAAAGACCGTTTTACCTGTTTTAACCGCCTTTTGAAATGTTTTTCTAGTTTCTTCAGAGTTTCTCTGGTTCGGTTTAAGAAAGTTTTCAACTATTTCTTTTACGGTTTTGCCCAGAAAATTTTCTTTTGACACATCGAAACCCATTCTTTTTGCGGTTTCGACAGCGGTTTTATTTACGTTTACTATTTTAAATTTTTCGTTTTTTTCGACGGAGAAAAGTATTTGCAAATCAGAAGTGTTATTGAAAACGGCAGAAAGTCGTTCTTCACTTTGCCGGAGAGCTTCCTCCGCTTTTTTTCTTTTTGTTATATCTCTGGCGATACTTAAAATATGAGATTTGCCGTTATGCATTATGCGGCTGGAACTGATTTCTACGGGAATTATACGTCCGTCCTTTGTCTTATGCTCGGTTGAGAAAATCTGTTTGTCCTCTTTCTTCATGCCTTCTATCAGGTTTCCTATATCATCAGAAGAAAGGTGAGTATCTATGTCTGCCGGCCCCATGCTAAGTAATTCTTCTCTGGTATAACCCAAAACCTCGACAGCGGTATTGTTCACCTCGGCAAATTTTCCTTCAAAGTTTATAACAAAAGCGGTATCGTTCATACCGTCGATTAAAATTTTGTATTCTTTCGCTTTTTCTTTACGTTCGGTTATATCCAGCGCCATGCTAACAATTAATCTCAGACCGTCCGGAGATTTGCCCAGAGGGGCGGAACTAAAAAGCCAGGTATGTTTAGCTCCGGTTTTGGTTTTAATCTCGAATTCGCCGGCTTCCACCCTTCCTTTTATTTTATATAGTTTATCTATGGTTTTTTTAACGAGTTTTCGACTTTTATCATAAGCTTTTTTTGTCCATTTCTCGATGGTCGGGATTTCATCTAATGTATATCCGGTTATTTCCGTCCATGCTTTATTGATAGAGATTACTTTGCCGTTTTCTTTGTGAATCATTACGGGAAGAGGCGCGTTCATAATGGATTCTCTGAAACGCTTTTCGCTTTCCTTTAGTTTTTCTGCCGCTTTTTTTTGTTCGGTCATATCATCGTATACGGTAACTATTTCTCCCGTGGGCAATTTGTAAACGTAGTTTTCCCTCCAGCCTTCGATTCGTTTGTCTTTATAAAGCTTAACGGGATGATGTTCCGGTTTTCCTGTTTTCCATACTCTCTTAAATACGTCTAAGAGACCGAATTCTTTTATTCCGGGGAAGACTTCCAAAACGCTTCTTCCCATTACAATTTTTCGTTTTAAATTCTCTATTTTCTCCCCTGCTTTATTGATATCTTTGATGATGAAATCTTGTCCGTTTTTCACGGCTTCGTAAATTACCACACCGCTGCTCATATGATCGAAAAGTTCACGGAATCTTTTTTCGCTTACGCTGATTTTTTCCTGCGATTTTTTTATTTCAGTGATATCGCGAACAATTTCGATTGCCTTCGTTTCTCCGTCTATGTCTTTGAAGGGAGTAGAGGTGATTTCGTAAATTTTCCTGTCCGGAGCTTTAAGCTCGGATTTTTGAGTCTTTCCTGTACGGAAAGCTTTTTTTAACTGGCATGTTTTACAGGGAATTTTACGTTTCATATACGCTTTATAACAAAGTTTTCCGGTTAGATCTCCGAAGCGATTAATAAGAGCTTCGTTTTGAAAGCATATACGGTAATTTTTATCGATTATGTCCAGCCCTTCCGAGAGAGAGCTGATTATGCCTTTGAATTTGTCCCTTTCGACCCGCAACTCTTCCTTTACTTTTTCAAAATTTTCGCTCTCTTTTTCGAGCTCGGCAATCTTTTTCTTCGCCTTCTCTAAATTTTTTTCACTCTGGTTTTGCGATTCTTGAGACCCTTTTTTCTTAATATAAACCTCCCCTTAAGATTCTTGCAAAAATTACTCCAGAAAGTAAGTGCTTGAAAATAAAATACTTAAATTCCTAAATTGTAAATTATATGTTACTAATGACAAGCTTTATGTAAGGCTTTTTTTCGGTTTTTAATGTTCGATTTTCTCGATTTTGTTTTTTCGTGTACATTCCTCACATTCGAATTCGAGAGTCGAGTGTTTGATATTGAATTTCTTCAACTCCTTCTTGATTTTTGCTTTCAGATATTCTATTTTATTCATATCGGATATGTTTGTAAAAATGTGGGCATCCATTACATTTAAGTTGGAGCACAGGCTCCATAAGTGTATGTCGTGTATTCCTTCGACCCCATCGATTTTTTCGATAGTTTTTATGAGGTTGTCGAGATTTATGTTTTTTGGCGTGAATTCTAATAAAATATTGAGCGCGGCGCGAATTACGGTAAAAGCCGATGCCAGAACGAAAATCGCGATTATGGCGCCGATAATAGGATCTACGATGGTTTTTCCTGTAAGAAATATCCAGACTGAAGCAAGAACAACTCCTACCGAAGCAAGGGTATCTGTAAACACATGCAAAAAAGCCGCCTTTATGTTTAAGTCATCGTTTCCGTGTAATTTTGAAGCGACGTAAAGGTTTACGATCAAGCCAATAAAAGCGACGGAAAACATAAGAGGGCTTTTTACAGGGGTAGGGTTAGTAAATCTATCGATTGCTTCCCGGAATATCCAGACGCTGATTACTACTAAAAGCAAACCGTTGATAAAGGCTGCTAGAATCTCCACTCTGTGGTACCCGAAAGTTTTAGTTTTTGTGGGAAGTCGTCTCGCGATTCTCGTCGCTCCCAGAGTTATTAAAAGTGAAAACACATCCCTGAACATATGCCCTGCGTCGCCCAACAAGGAAAGAGAACCCGATAGAAAACCTCCGATAACTTCGACAATAAAATAAAAAGAGGTTAAAAATATCGCGATTTTAAGGTGTTTTTCGGTAATTTTATCTTTCATCTTTCCCCTCTCAAACAGGGTTAAAAAGCCTCCCCGATCGCGAAATGCCATGAAGTTTGTCCTTCGAAGTTTAGAGCGTAATCCAGTCGCAAAGGTCCGATTGGTGTGTAAAATCTAATTCCCACTCCCGTCGAGCCTAAAATATGGAGCTGGTTGCTTTCGAAATCTTCCGAGAGCGAGCCTATATCGGAAAATACTGTACCGTAAAATTTAGAAAAAAGAGGAATTCGTAATTCGCAAGATGTTAAAAAATATCTTTCTCCGCCGAGAGGATTGCCGTTGACATCCTGGGGTCCTGCCCTATTTTCGGCGTATCCTCTGATCGTAGAGCCCCCACCCATGAAAAATCTATTATATATAGGAACAGGAATATCTCTGTTAAACGGTAGAATAAAGCCCGCGTTGGCTCTGAAGGCGAAAGTAGAATTGCCGATTCCGACGAATTTGCTGAATCTAAAATCATTCTTTATAAAACTACCCGACGCACTAAAAATAATATCTTCAAATTCAATACTGTTAAATAGATAATATCCATTATGAACTTTGACCGGATCATCTCGTTTGTCTATCATTAAAGAAACCGATATCCGTTGCAGCCAATCAAGGGCATCTTCCTCTAAATCACTTATCTCGACATTATAAAGACGTACCCTTTCAAGGTCATAACGTAAATAGAAGGGGTTGGGTATAAGCATCGAGTAAGCTCCGAATTTCACAATATCATAGCCAATCTCTCTTCTATATTCAGAATTTACCCCCCAGCCGTTGCTCAACCATTTCCCAAATGTTATCGGGTCTCTGTAATTCGCCTCTAAGCCTAACTCTCTTAAACCGATCTTGCCCAATAATCCTATACTTCTTAAAGAATTAAAAAGATTTTTGTGCGATAGCATGAAAGTTAACTTTGCTCTGTTAAGCGTAGAATACCCGACACGTAATCTGATAGCAAGGGGTTCTTTATGTCCCAGCTTATAAAGCAGATTACGGTGTATTAAAGAATCTGTTTCGACAATTCTGATGCGCGAAAATACATCAAGGTCATTTAATCGCCTTTTAGAATTGTATAGTTTATCGTTCGTTAAAAGAGATCCTTTTCTCAATCCGATAGCTGTTTTAAGTCTATCTTTTCTGGTAGCGCGTGCGCCTTCAATATTAACGTCTGAAATAAATATCTTGTTTCCTTCTTTTATGTTATAAATAATCTTGGCTTCCTCCTCCGGAATATCTATCTCAGAGGTTACCGCAATATCATGATAACCATTTCTGTCATAGTTGTATATAATGGCAGAATAATCTTTCTCGAGAAGGAAGGGGTTAAACGGTTTTCCTCTCTTCGTTTCGATAATTTTACTTAAGTATTTTTTATCGAAAGAAGTATTACCTCTGAATTCAATATTTTTTACAAATGTGCGCGCGTTTTCTTCTATAAAAATATCTATATCAACTGAACCGGAAGAATCAGCTTGATACTTATATGTAATATCGGGCGAAAGATAACCATTTTTAATATAGACCGATCTTATCGCGTCAACGTCTCCTTCTAAAATCCTTTCGTCAAATTTGCTTTTTGAAAAAAAACCGGGAGGTTTCAAGAGCATTACCGAACGCAACTCTTTCTCTTTAATATTGGAAAGGCCTGAAAAATTGATTGAACGTACAATTTCGGAAGAGGAAAACAATAAAACAAAAGAGAAGAAACCAATCATCTTTTCAAATTAATATCAAAACCGGCTTCAGTATTTCTGTTTTCCCTGTCGTAAATTGAGAATACAGATATATTGCGTGTTATATCGTAATAAATAACCAACTGTGGTTTCGTAAAATCTTCAAAACCGGTTTTATATGAAACTCTCATTTTTTCCCCAAACTGTTTTTCAAGCCCGATTTTAATATCGGTTGAACTCTCCAAAGTCACTTTTTCGACGCCGAAAATACCGGCAAGACGATCTTCAACTCTGCCTTTTGTGATATCGAGTATATGGTTAACCGCTTTTATCCCGATTCCCTGAGCGCCTGAGATAGGTTCAATTTTCCTTGTTTTTCCTGTTATTAATAGCGCGAGAACTTCCTGGACCGGCAGATAGGGTTCGGAAGAAACATCTATTCTCAAATTTTCCGGGGTTCCCGTAATATTCAAAAGAATCGAATAATTTATATCCTCATGTAAAATTTCACTCGAAGCTCGTAAATATAATTCAGGTTTAATCGCAAGGGGATCTGAAAAAGTAATAGTCCCCGCGTTAATATTGAATTTGGTGCCCAAATAATTCAAATGTCCTCCTTCGATTATTCTTGTTTCTCCGGATATTGTGGGTTTTGCCGCCGAACCAGATACATAAAGGTCGCTTTCGGTCTCAATGAAAGCTTCTCGATTATTAACTATAAAATTCGAGCCGATTCCCACATTAAGTCTAATTTTTTCTAAAATATTCGTATGTTTTTCATGAGGACGGTCAGCCCTTTTTAGCAGCCCGACTATCAATTGATTTTCGAAAGGATCCATATAAGAACCATCGATCTTTACTTCGCCCGAAACAGAATAGGCTTCAAAACTTCCTGAAAGTTGTAATTGACCATTTAAGCTTAAATGTGATTTCTTTTTTATGGGTATTTCAATTTTTGCAAAACCAACGTTTAAGGAAGCCTTTTTGTCGATACCGATACTGCCGTTCATGAGTAGATATCCTTTGTTAAATCCAACGATAATATCTGAGCAATCGATTATATCGCCTTTGAAAGAAAACAATCCGTTAACGGGACCAATTTTGTTCCCCTCGATTTCAAAATTATTGTCATCCAATACTAAATTCCCGTAAACTTGAGGTTTGGCACGTGTTCCTTTCAAATTTAGCGATGATGAGATGGTCCCGGAAAAAACACTCCCCGGGAAAAAAGGCGATAAAATCGATAGGTCGAGGGAATCAAAATCACAATAAATGTCAAATTCGGAATTTGTGTCAAATCCCATTTTCCCGTAAAGAGAAAAGAGGTTGTCTCCTATTTTAAAACCGACTTGAGAAATTTCGATTGATTCTCGCTTTAAATTCAATATTACGTCATCAACATTGGTTATTTTGTTTTCGTTTATTAAGAAATCAAACCTATCCATTTTAATAGTATCACCGGAGAACAATAGGCTTAAACTTAAAGGACCCACAGGATTTTTATCTTTAACCTGTAAAACGAGTTCGTCAACGTTAATTTTCCCACTTAAAGACGGAAATGGTTTCGTCTTGAGTATTCTAACGGCTAAAGAAAGATTTCCGTCAATTGTTTTTCCCGGAATCAAGGAGTTTAAACTCTTCAACATAAATTCATCTGTGGAAATATTCAAGTCCGTTTCTCCTTTAAACGGAATCGGAATAATTCCGGAAAATGATATATGATTATCAAAAAGGTTGATTTTTGAAGGTTCTATCTCGACGAAATCTTCATCGAATTTGACGGAAATTGTCTCAGAATTCTCCAAAACGATGTCTCTAAATTCAGCTCTTAAAAGACCAATTGTTAAATGATTCCGAGTTATTTCAGCGTTAACGCTGACCGGTCCGATTATGTCATCTTTCGTGAGCAGAAATAAACTATCAAGTTTTAAATGCCCTGAGATTTTCGGGCTTTTTCTTTTTCCGGATATACTAAAATCTAAATCCAGCAGACCTTTAAGATCATAAACTTCTACAAAGGGATTCAATACTTCAAGTGGGAATCTTAAAGTTGAAAAGTCAAACTTAAATTCTTCGTTTTCCGAAACAGGAATTTCTCCGGAAAAACTTAATTTAGTTTCATTAACTAAAATTACTGAAGGAGTAATCAAAACATCAGGATACAAATATTTGATAGGGATTCTTCCCGTAGAATGTATATGATATTCTCTAAAGTTCGATTCGAGGTTTTCTATATATAAAGAAACTGTTATATCCTTTGGTTTTGCTATCTCTCCCTTTATTTTTCCCGAAAAATCCGCTTTACCTTTTCCTTCAGGGAGGAAAGCATTTAAACTAAAATTTTTCATACTAAAATCAAAGAAAAAAGGGGCTGGTTTTTCCATTTGAAATTCCCCTTTACCTTCAATCAAACCCGCGGTTATTAATATTGCTTTACCTTCTTTGAAATCGGATAGAATATTTAAACCTCCAATTTCCTCAGAACGAAAAAATATCCTTTCAACATTTAAATTTACTTTTCCTTCAACAGATTTTTTGTTTGTTCTGAGATCGAAATTACTCGCAATTCGTTTTAAAGAAACATCTTTGTTTATAGAAATATACGGTACTGAAAAATTTCCATTCAGATGTTCGGAAATATAGCTTAAGGACATATTTATTGGGGATTTCTTATACTTCCCTTCGAGTGTAAGATTGATTGTGTCTCCCAAAGTGCTTTCCAGCGTAGCGTTAATCTCTTTTCCTCTTAAATCGACCACCACGTTTTTATTGTCTAATTTTCCGTGAATATTAAATTTTTTATTCGAGGCAGTTCCAGAAAGCGCGAAATCACCTGCATTTTTTCTAAAATTGAATATGGCGTTTCCCGCAAGAGAAATTTTTTCATCGATAATGTTTATATCCCGGATATATAGCATGCTGTCTCTGAGTTCATAACGCAATGACCCCCGATCGAGATAATCGGAAGAAAAGGATAAATTTCCCGACCCAATCGGGTTCTTACCTGTCCCCTTCAATTTTCCTTCTGATGATACTCTGCCTTCTATTTTCGTTAGCTCCGCCAGATCCAGATTAAATTTATAAAAAAAATCCAATTCCCCGTCCAATTTGTAATCCCCGGTAAAAAAGAAATCTGAACCGGGATAATTCAGGGAAAATTTTTTGAGCTCGACACTGTTTTCTCTTATTTTCATAAAAAGAGAAAAAGGCAAACTAAAATCCTTATACTTAGCATTGCTTGAGTCTATAACAAAAGAATCTACAATGATAAGACCGCTTTTTCCCTGTCCCCCCAGATCCAACTTCAAAGCTTCTTCGATATTTACGTATGGTTTTTTTATATAGATAGTCCCTATTTTTTTATTAATAATCAAATTAAAAATATTATATCTAATATCAAATTCTGGTATTTCGGCAATTTTACTAATTCTAACGTCCGTAAAATTTAGATGATAGAAAAGATTCCCTTTAACATCATCAAACATCAGCTGAATACCCTGTTCTTTTTCAAAAGACTTCACAAAGAAATTTAGAACAACTTTTTGAAAAGGTTTAATGAAAGCGACAATATATAATAGAAAAAATATTAAAGAAAAAGCTACCAATGCTTTCTTTAAGAACCTTTTCATAAAAATACCGAAATTAGCTATCATGAGAAATTTTTCTTAAAGCCTCCAACGGACCATACACTATTAATCTATCTCCCTCTTTTACTTTTTCTTCTTTACCGGGAATCGAAAGCCAGTGTTTCCCCCTCTCGATTCCCAACACAAGTATTTTTTTTGTGTTGAAGTTGAGACTTGAAATGGTTTTACCCTTAAAAGAAGAACCTTCTGATATTATTACTTTAACAAGCCCATAACCCTCTAAAAGATGAAGCAGGTCTTCGGTAATCCCTTCTTCAATAAATGAATATTTGATAAATTTTTTTTCAATAAATCTTTCCCAATTCCGTATAATACTTTTACGTCCCGCAACAAAAATGATAAGAAATATCCCGGTCAGAAGGATTAGAATATTTATCGGTAAAATATAACTCTTGGTGAATATAAAAGATGAAGTGGTGGTGATAATAACCGTTACTATTCCGGCATTTCCCAATATCATAAGCCAGCTGACCACCCGTCTTCTCATAGGATGATTCATAGCCATTTCGGCTTCTTTTGTCGTAAAGCCTGTACCGGTGAAGGCGGAAAGAGCCTGGAATAAAGCTTTCTTCTTTTCCATTCCCGTCATCATCAAAATAATCGCGGCAGTTCTAACAATGAGAAAAGAAATAAGAATTACAAGCAATGTAGGTAATAAAAAATATAATCCTTTCATATCGCCTTCCAATATATTAATATAAACAGATAATGCTCCTTGTCAAAGGTTTCAATTAAAATACGCATATGAATTTTTTCTTTTTCTGTGGTTATATTTTTCGTTTTCTTATATCTTTCAGACGTTAACTTCTGAAAAAGCCCGGGATTTTTATTGTTTTCCGCCATTGAATGAAATCGTTTTCAGTCAGTACCTTTTAATCCAAAATAAAGGTTAAAATAAAGAAAAGAAATCAGAGTTTATGTCTGCTGAACTTGCTCAATGAGCCCAACCCCATTTTAATGGGTACGAAGACATATATGGGTAAAAAACGATACATTGAAATGCCTTATTTATTATCGAATTAAAATAGAATATCTTCCTTGAGTTTAAAAATTCTATTTTACCTTATAAAACTTGCCGTCTACATTTATAAAATACAAATTTCCGTTTGACACTTCGAGCCCGGTTATGCTGTGGGTTATTTTTTCCTGATTAAAGGTAAGTTCTACCGGAATATTTCTTTCTTTTAAAAGGTAGAGTCCCGCTCCTCCGATTTCATCTATACCCTGAACTATAATGGTTTTGTCGTTAAGAAATACAAAAGACGAAATAGCATTCAAGTCCTCTGTATTTATAGTTTCCGTTTTCTTTGGGTATATTATGTTGGCGTTTTCACTCAAAGTTACCCAGAATACATGACGCAGGTCTGCCACAGAATAACTTTTTGATTCGGCTTCGAAGCCTCCTTTTACTCCCCAGACAGCGGCAGTTAAGTTGCCGGATGCGTCGGTTCTCAGGCACACAGGTATTCCGCCTTCATATATTTCCTCGACAGTTCCGTTTTTATCTATTTCCAGAATTTTTCCGGCAATGTAGTCCGCGGCCGATAAATGGTTGGGGTTGAAGTTTACGGTGAGATTGCCTTCACTAACCCAGGCTCCCGCGTAAATTTTTCCGGAAATGTCGGAAGTAAGAGTAAGCAAATTACTTTCCATGCGCAGAAATTCAGTTTTTTCTCCTTTTTTATTTATCTTAAACAGCACATCTTTATCATCCACGCAATCGTTTGTTAATAAGTCTCCCA
>Ga0272443_10002210_pt1 | contig 25562 bp, 30 predicted proteins | sample SSMAcet12_FD_193581 | JGI IMG/M metagenome (GOLD analysis project Ga0272443, IMG submission 193581) | Marine sediment archaeal communities from Little Sippewissett salt marsh, Falmouth, MA, United States - SSM-Acet-12 | ecosystem: Environmental > Aquatic > Marine > Wetlands > Sediment ...
CCGGACTGTTTGTGTCTGCGCCGATGCTCAGCAACCGTAATATACCGAAAATGGTAAAAATAGGGCTGATCATGTTCTGTTCAGTTTTGATCTTTCCTTTTGTCGATCTTATGGCAGAACCGGTAAACACCAATCTCATGCTTTTTGCTGTGATCAGCAAAGAATTTGCCGTAGGCCTGATCATGGGCTTTTTTTTGACTCTGGTCTTTATTTCTCTGCAGGTAGCCGGACAGTTTATCGATTATCAGACCGGATTCGGAATGATCAATGTGCTTGATCCTGAATCCAGGGTCCAGGTGCCGATAATGGGCCAGTTTCTTTATATTATGGCTATGCTTTTATTTTTGATTATAAGCGGTCATCACTGGCTGATCCAGAGCCTGGTCCAGAGCTTTCAGGCTTTGCCTCTGGGGTTTTTTACTATGGACAAAGATCTGGTTTTGTTTATTAATACAGCCTTTGTCAAGATCCTGGTTTTATCGTTCAAGATCGCTGCTCCGGTTGTAGCAGCAATTTTTCTTTCGGAAATGGCTTTCGGGGTCATGGCCAGAGCCATACCTCAGATGAATCTGCTGATAGTGGGTTTGCCGGTCAAGATCGGTCTGGGTATTTTTATGATCAGCATGGTTTTGCCTCTTTTTTTCTGGGTAATGAAAAAAGAGTTTTTTAATATTTTTATAAGCGTCAAAAATTTGATGGCAATGGTCTGATATGGCTGAAACAGGAGAAAAAAGATTTCCGGCAACACCGCACCGGCGCAGAGAAGCGCGGGAGAAGGGACAGGTTGCGCGCAGTATGGAGATCAATACTGCTGTAGTTCTAGTGGGCGGATTTATGATCTTGCGTGCTTTTACCGGTGTTGCTTTGATTAATCTTCAGGATTTGATGAAAAAGACTTTTGCCTGGATCCCTCCTCAGGATATTACCTTGATGACCGTGGTCTCTTACGGTCCGACTCTGGCTTTGCGGGTTTTATCTCTGGTTTTGCCGTTTGCTGTGGGGATTGGTATTTTAGCTATGATCAGCAATCTGCTTCAGGTGGGGTTTATGACTTCCTGGACCGCGATCAAACCCCAGCTGGACCGGCTTAACCCTTTAAACGGGATCAAAAGAATATTTTCCGCCAGGTCTCTGGTGGATTTCATTAAATCTTTGCTTAAAGTGGGCATTGCCGGATCAGTTACTTATATGGTCATTAAAGCCCAGATTCCGGGTCTGACGTATACTCTGGCCATGGACCCGGTGCAGAGCGTGAGTTTTCTGGGCAAAGTGATCTTTTCCCTGGTAATTAAAGCAGGCCTGGCTTTGGGCGGACTGGCTGTGGTTGATTTTCTTTATCAGAAATGGGAATTTGAACGTTCTTTGCGCATGTCCAGGCAGGATATCAAAGAAGAACTGCTGCGTTATGAAGGGAGACCTGAAGTAAAACAGAGGATCAGAACTTTGCAGCGTCAGTTCAGTCAGAGGAGGATGATGGAAGATGTAGCTAAAGCAGATGTGGTCATTACCAACCCCACCCGGCTGGCTATAGCTCTGGCTTATGACCCACAGTCTGATCTGGCTCCTGTAATTCTGGCTAAAGGATCGCGTACAGTGGCGGAAAAAATCAAAGAAAAGGCCCGTGAATTCGGCATCCCTATGGTAGAGAACAAGCCTCTGGCTCAGGCTTTGTTCAAAGTGGCAGAGATCGGACAGGCAGTGCCTGTGTCTTTGTTTCAGTCTGTAGCCGAAGTTCTGGCTTATCTGTATCGTGTGGGTAAAGCTAAAAAAAGGTGGATGTAACAGGTGGCTAAGCAGTTGTTTTCAAATAAGTTTTCCCAGTTAAGCCATTTTTTCATGGCCGCGGGATTATTGCTGGTGATGGTAATGCTGGTTCTGCCTTTGCCGTCTTTTTTGCTGGACCTGCTGCTGGTGTTTAATATTGCCTTGTCCTTGATCGTGCTTCTGGTTTCTCTTTATGTCCAGGAATCAGTAGAATTTTCTATTTTTCCCAGTATGCTCTTGATGATCACTTTGCTGCGGGTAGGCCTTAATGTGGCCTGTGTCCGGGCGATCCTGACCAAAGGGTCCGCAGCCGGAAAAATAATCAGTGCTTTCGGCGGATTTGTGGTCGGAGGAAATTATGTAGTGGGCCTGGTTATTTTTATTATCATGGTCATAGTTTTGTTCATTGTTATTACTAACGGGGCTCAGCGTGTAGCTGAAGTAACTGCCAGGTTTACTCTGGATGCTATGCCGGGAAAGCAGATGTCTATCGACGCTGATCTTAATGCCGGAGCGATCACAGAAGAAGAAGCCAGACAAAAACGAAAAGATATTGAAAAAGAAGCTGATTTTTTCGGGTCTATGGACGGTGCTGCCCGTTATATCAGAGGGGATGCCATTGCCTCGATCGTGATCATTCTGGTCTCGATCATCGGTGGATTTGTAGTCGGTGTAGTGCAGCAGGGGCTTTCTCTGCAGGATGCTTTGCGTACCTATATATTACTGACTGTGGGCATGGGCATAGCTTTTCAGATCCCGGCCCTTTTGCTTTCTACTTCCACAGGTATCATGGTTTCCCGGGTATCTTCTGAGGAAAATATCAGCCGTGATCTGCTGGGTCAGTTGCTTAATCATCCTCCGGCTTTTATCATTGCCGCAGCTTTGCTGTTTTTTCTGGTGCTGATACCGGGTCTGCCGAAATTGCCGATCCTGGTCCTGGTCGCATCTTCCGGGGGCATTGCTTATATCATGAATTCAGCCGGGAAAAAAGCAGAGGCAGAAGCTAAAGAACAGGAAGAAAAAGATACTTTGTTGCGGCGCAAACCTGAGAATGTGATGAGCCTGCTGAAAGTCGATCCTATTGAACTGGAGATCGGCTATGGTTTGATCGCTTTAGTCAATCCTGAGCAGGGCGGTACTCTTCTGGACAGAGTCAGTCTGATTCGCAGACAATCAGCTTTGGATCTGGGTATAGTGGTGCCTCCGGTGCGGATCAGAGACAATATTCAGATCGCGCCTGATGAATACTGCATTAAGATCAAAGGTATTGAAATAGTGCGGCGCAAGGTTCAGCTTAACCATTATCTGGCTATAAATCCGGGTAAAGTCAAAGAAACCATCAGTGGGGTTCCCGGCTCAGAGCCGGTGTTTAATCTTCCAGGGGTCTGGATCCTGGAAACACAGAGAAGACAGGCGGAAACCAGCGGTTATACTGTGGTCGATATTCCTACGGTCATTTCCACTCATTTGAGCGAGATCATTAAACAGCATAGTTCTGCCCTTTTGACCAGACAGGATGTTCAGAACCTCATCGATAATTTAAAGAAAGATTATCCGGCGATAGTCGAAGAATTGAATCCGGCTTTGCTGGGAATAGGAGATATACAGAAAGTATTAAAAGGGTGTTTAGGGGAAAGAGTTCCTGTGCGGGACCTGGTCACGATTTGCGAGACTCTGGCTGATACAGCCCGGTTTACCAAGAATATAGATGCCCTGGTGGAAGCAGTCAGGGTTTCTCTGGGGTATCATATCTGCAAACAGTATCTTGCTCCGGACAAGGTCTTGTATACGGTTACGGTTGATCCTAACGTGGAACAGGTTCTGCTGGAACAGATATCCTCTCAGCCGGAAGGGGCCGGTTTTTCTTTCAGCCCCGAGTTTATAAAAACTTTGATTGACAGATTATCTAAAGCATTGGAAAATCTTCTTCATAAAGGGTATCAGCCGGTGGTACTGGTATCGCCGCAGGTCCGCAGCGTTTTCCGCAGACTTACGGAGCGTAATTTCCCCAATCTGGCAGTACTTTCTTATCGCGAGGTACCTTCAGAACAAAATGTAAAAGTATTGGGAAGGGTGGAGCTTTAGCATGAAAGTAAAGAGATATGAAGGCGCTACGATAAAAGAGATCATTGAAAGGATCAAGCTTGATCTGGGCCCTGAGGCCACTGTTCTGTTTATCAAAGAATTCAGCCGGAAACGATTTTTACGTAAAAAAATAAAAAGGCTGGAAGTGATCGCCGGAGTCGAAGAACAGAGCCGCCAGGTTGATTCGGCTAAACTGGAATTGATCCATTATCAGCTTAAACAGCTAAAGGACTCAGTGGACACTATGGCCCAGAGACCGGTTTCTGGGTTAAGCGAAAAAGATTCCTGCCTCAGGCCTTGTCTGCGGCAAATGAAAAATAAATTGTGCGCCGGGGAAGTCGAAGAAGAATATGCTCTGGAAATATTAAAAAAGTTTCAGCAGAGATTTACGGAACGTGAATTAATGGATCCGGCTGTGCTGGAAACAAATTTGATCAAGCATCTTACTCATTTTCTGGAAACAGCCGGGCCGATCATTGCCGGTAATAACCGTATCGTGGCTTTTATCGGACCTACCGGAGTCGGCAAGACCACTACAATCGCTAAATTGGCAGCAAATTTTTCCCTGATGGAAAGAAAACGGGTGGCCTTGATCACCATCGATACTTACCGTATAGCTGCCGTGGATCAGCTAAAGACTTATGCCGAGATCATCGGCATTCCTATTGAAGTTGTGTTTAATCCTCAGGAATTATCGGCCAGTATTAACCGCAACAAGGATAAAGACCTTATCTTTATCGATACCGCAGGAAGCAATCCTTTTGACACGGAAAGAATGTCTGACCTGAAAAAATTTTTCATGGAAAATCCGGATATCGAGACCCATCTTCTGGTCAGTATGACCACTAAAACCAAGAGCTTCTGGCTATTTTTAATTGTTATAACAAAATGAATGTGCATAAAGTAATTTTTACCAAACTTGATGAAGCGACCACTTACGGAAATATGCTTAATTTTGCCCTGAAAGCCAAAAGACCTGTGTCTTACCTGACTACAGGACAGAATGTGCCTGATGATATTGAAACAGCTGATCCGGAAAGATTGGCTTGTCTGGTAGTAAAAGGCAAAGAAGAATCGGTTTCCCAAAAGCAGCTGGAGGAAACCGGGGGGTACAGATAGATCATGTTCAGTGATCAGGCTCACAATTTAAGATTAATGGCCGAACAGCAGCGGCTGAGAGACAAGGAGGACAATCCTTCTCCGGTCAGGAATTTTTCCTGGCGCAGCCTGGCTGTGCTTTGTGTCAGCGCTTTGCTGGTAATTGCTTTTCTGTTTTTTCATTATTCCAATCAGCGTTACGTTCTGGATCTGGTCAGAGATAAAAATGAAAAAATGGAGGAAAGACTTTTATTGCTCAGTGTGCAGCTGGAAAATTTAAAAACAGCTATTGATAGCAGTGTCCGGGAAAATTATTTTCTTAAGCAGGAAGTAGTTTCCATAACCGGACAGAGAGATTCTGCTTTAGGACAGTGGCAGGACAGTCAGATTCAGGTCAAAGCTTTTGAGCGGGAACTGGGCCAACTGCATCAGGATCTGGCTAAAGTGAAATCGGAACAGAAAGAGATAAATCTGTTTGTTTCCCGGGAAGTAGGAGAAACTCTGGATGTTCTGGATAGAAAGACCCAGGCTCTGGCTGCGCGTCTGGAACAGGCGGGAGAAAAAGGAGGATCTGTCCGGACCGGTGTTTTTCTGGGAACAATAGCTTTTTTTAAAGAAGATTATTCTTTTGTGGTTTTTTCCCATTCTTCCGGTACAGACCTGGAAGCGGGACAGTTTGTGGCTGTACATCGCGGCGGGAAGAGACTGGCTATATTAAAGATAATCGAAGTGCGCGATACAGTGAGTGCCGCAGTTGTAGAAGAGCTGTGGTCGCCGATTCAAAAAGGAGACGAGGCAAGACAGCTATGAAAGATCAGGCAGCAGGATTAAGAAGATTGATGGAACGTAAAGCTAAAGGCATAGATCTGGAATTTCAGAATATTGTCCATACTCTTTTCCCTGAGGAAAAGAGTATGGTCTTTTTAGGGACAGACCGGGATCTGCTGTCCTTGTCCGTAGTAACTGCGAATTGCGCTGTGGAGCTCAGGCGCAGCGGTAAAAGGATTGCCTTGCTGGAGGATTACGAAGAAAAAGTGCGGGCCTCTCTTTTGCTGGGCTGTGAGGCGCCCCTTACCCTGAATTCGCTGAGCCGGGCCAAAGCTTTTTTACCGGATATAATTTACCGTTCGGCCCAGGGTATAAATCTGATCAGAGGGCTTTCTGCTTTAAAAAAGGCAGAGTCCTGGGACGGGGAAGCAAAAAAATCTTTTTTTTTCCGGATGCGCTGTTTTTTGGATCAGGAAAATGATTTTGTCTTTATCAATGAGCTGAACCCGGGGTTTTCTCTGCTGTTGAAAAAAGTAGTGCTGGTTTTTTCTCCTGACCGGGAATCAGTGATCAATGCCTATGCTAAACTGAAAAAAATAATCGCGGCGGAAGTGAATCCTTCAGTGAGCTGCATCGTGGTCAATGCCACGCCTGAACAGGCGGCTAAAGCTGCTGCTCAGTTTTCGGCTACCAGCAAAGATTTTTTGAAAACAGAAATTTCTTTTGCAGGTTCTTTTTCTTTTAATGAGGAAGTGGTGGACAGCATTAAGAAACAGGAACCTTTTGTTGACATGTACCGTTATTCGGCCAGAGCCAGGCTGATCCGTGAGATGGCCGTTAAACTGGTAGAGAAAAAAACAGAGGGGGCATTGCAGGAGTAATGGGCTTATTCGGATTGACAGAAAAAGAAAGAAAGCTTTTATCCCGGCTGGATCCGGGGACTCCGGTAAAAGTCTGTTTCCCCAAAACCTATGAAGCTTTTCAGAGCAAAGTAGAAAAAATCGGTTCTGATGCTATTTATATTTCCGCGCCCAAAGCAGGCAATGCTTTTCTGGAAATAGAAAAGGGAACCCGTTTGAAACTGGAACTGGAAGTCTACCGGCGTAGTGTTGCCAGGATGAGTTTTCAAACCAGAGTCATTGATCATAACTGGGCACAGGGGGAAACAGTTAAATTGTGTTTGCCCCGAAAATTGCTCCTCAGGGAATCAAGGAGATATTACCGTATAGAAGTAGCTTTGCCCGCGGAGTTTATTCTTGTCGAAGATAAAAACAACAGAAGCCGGGATGTAACGGCGCCTTATTTTACCGGTACGATAAAAAATATTTCCGAAAGCGGAGCTTTGATCCAGGTTGAAAAATTGATGTCTATAGAACAGGGGGCTTTGCTCAATCTTCAGGTACGGTTGAAAGATAAGCAGCTGTTAAAGATCAGAGCCGGGGTACTTCATATTCATCCGGTACAGGGAAAGTTCGGGATCGGGGTTCAGTTTTTATTTATGAACAGCAACGGTCGCGGTCAGTTGCGTGAATATATCTCTTTGCAGCGCAAACAAATACCTGATTTTTAAAGGAGGGCATAGGAAAATGGGATTGTTCGGTCTCAGTCAGAAAGAAAAAGGGGTCTGGAAGACTATTCAGCCTGAGGATGTGATCAAGATCAGGATAAAAGATAATCCCCAGGAAAAGTATTTCAGCAAAGTCGTTTCCCTGGATGAGGCTTCTCTTGCTGTGGAAACTCCGATCATCGGCACTACTTTTTTAGAATTACCCAAGGACCTTACGGTAGAACTGGAGATTTTTACTCCTGACGGAGGAAGGATCAAACTCAGTACCAAGGTTATTTCTCAGGAATGGACAAAGGAAAGGATTATAACCTTTGCTGCTCCCCGTTCCCTGGAAAGGATACAGCTGCGTGCTTTTTACCGGCTGGATGTAGTGATGGATGTCGAATATTGTACTTTTGACAGTGTTTCTTCCGCTCCCCGGGGCCTGGAAATGAAACATCCGGTGCTTTTGGGCCTGACCAAAGATATTTCCGAAGGAGGAGCTTTTTTGCTGGTGGATAAAATGCTGGTAAAAAATAAGATAATGAATTTAAAGATCAAGCTTCCCGATAAACAGGTTCTCAGGGCCAGGGCCAAAGCTTTGCGTCTGGAAGAAACCGGTATGCGGGGCAAATATGCCGTAGGCGTGGAATTCATGTATATGAGCGAAGAAGACCGGGAAATTCTGCGCCGGTTTATTTTTTTGCGCTCCAGGGAAAGATATAAAAATTTTAAAGGAAGAGGATGAGAAATCTTTTTGCTTTTATCGCGGCAGGCTGTTGTTTTTTGATCATATTGTTCGGATATTTTAATAATGCTTCTTTGCCGGTCATTATGGTCAGGGGCCTGAGTGCTTATGCTGTTTTGCTGTTTATCGGCAATTTGATCTTAAGGGCGGGTAAAGAGACAAAAGCTGTTTTGCCTGACGAAAAACCGGTTTCTTTGCCGGACGTATTTTTTCAGAAACATGATCCGGCAGAAGCCCGAACCTTTGACCAAAAGATCAAAGACCCGGAAAAGATGGCTAAAACGATTAAAAGGATGATGAAAAAATGACTTATCAGACCGGAATTTTAGCTAAAGAAAATATTATGGAATATTTGCCTTTGGTTAAAAAGGTGGTATCCCGCATTTTTCCCTCCATACCGCCGCAGCTTCTGGATTTTGAGGATCTGATCGGCTACGGCATGATCGGTCTGATGGAGTCTCTGGATACGTATAATCCCGATAAAGGGGTCAAGTTTTCTACTTATGCGTTTTACCGCATAAGGGGAGCTATCCTTGATGCTCTGCGCTCTCTGGATTGGATGCCCAGAGAGATGCGCAGAAAAATCCATTTCGTGGAAGCAGCAGTTAATACTTTGACTGCTGAACTGGGCCGTGACCCGGACGAAGAGGAAATAGCCAAAAAGACCGGGCTGAGTGAAACAGAGGTTTCGTCTTTACTTATTGATTCCTATCAGAGCGAAGTCCTTTCTTTTGAGAACAACCTGCACTATTATCTGGTGAAAAGAACCGATAATTTTCTTGACCTGGATGAATTGGAAAAGACCGATCTGGGAGGTATCATCTCTGAAGCCATAGATGTTTTGCCGGAACGGGAAAAAACTATTCTGACTTTGTATTATTTTGAAGAGATGAACCTGAAAGAGATCGGCCGGGTATTCGATCTTTCAGAATCAAGGGTTTCTCAGATATTAAAAAAGATCCTGATCGGTCTCAGGGAAAAGCTTAAAGCTGTGGGAGGTGAGCTGTAATGGGTATGCGGCCTACTGATCTGCAGATCATCATGCAGGTTTCACGCGATGTAGAACGGATTCAGCATCTGCAGCAGCAGTATTCACGGCAGCAGCAGGAACATCTGGCTTCTTATATGAGAAAAAATCTGGTACAGAAACGGGAAAAGACAGAACCTTTGACCAGGCCGGAAAAGACAGGCCTGCTTCAGGTTTCCCGGCAGGGCCCCAGAAAAGATAAAAAAGACAAAAAAAACAAGCAGAAAAAGAACAGACCGCTGGGAACAAACATAGATATTATTGCCTGAAAAAAGGAAGCGATATGTATTCAAAAGATATGCTGGGGAAAAAAGTGGTCAGTGTGCGGAGTGGGAAAAAAATGGGTCTGGTCCGCAGACCGGTGATCGATGCCGATAATCAGAAAGTGATCGGGTTTATTGTCGATGACCGGGAGTGGTTTCTGGAGACGAAAATATTGTTGTTTCAGTCTATACGGGGAATGGCTGAGGATATTATTACTGTCGATGACGAATCTTCTCTGACCCCGGTACGGGATCTGCCCAGACTGCATGATATCTTGATCCGTAATGTTCAGCTGGCGGATATGAAAATGATTTCCGAGTCAGGAAAAGACCTGGGGTTCATTGATGATTTCAGTTTTAATCCTCAGACCGGTAAGATCGAAACTTACCAGGGAAAAGACAATCCTCTTTCTCTGGACGGAAGGGATGTTCTTTCTCTGGGTGAGGAAATGATCATAGTTAAGGAAGAATATTCTGTAGGAGTTTTTTCCCGTTCGGACAAGGGTTGTTCGGAGTTTGATCTCAGCTCTCTTTTTGAACGCCGTCAGGTAGAGTTTTTGCTGGGCAAGACCCTGATCCGGGATATTTATAATGACCGGGGTGAGGTTTTGATCCCGGCCGGAAGCGTTATTGACAGCCCGATGATAATGCGTATCAAAGGGGCCGGTAAATTTAATGAACTGCTGATGAGCGCAGACAGTGAAGAATAGAAGAAGATGAGACCGGAAAGAAAAAAAATAAAAGCAAGCTGTCTGCAGCAGGAAGGGGATAAGGCATGAGATATTTGCTGGGTATAATGGTTGTCGGCGGTCTGGTCTGCGCGGTCAATATGATAATTATTTATTTTTTAAAAAAAAGGCTTGCTCCTCCTCAGTTGCTCTGGAAGGAAGAAGAATTTGCCCCGGTCAAGGAAGGGTTTGATCAGGAATTGACGGATTTCCGGGAGATAATCGAAGAAAATCTTAAAATTATCGGAGAGGAAAGAGCTCTTCTGGAAAGTTCCCGCCTGGAATTGCAGGCTTTGATCGGGGAAAGCAGACAATGCATAGATAAACTGGAACAGCTGAAAAATGAGAATAAAAGAATAGCTCCGGAACTGATAGAAGAAAATTCCGCAGCGGAGCGGAAAGAAGAGGTCCGTGATCAGCGTTTTGTTAAAATGGCTTTTTTGCGCGACCGGGGCCTGAGCCCGGAAAGTATTGCCCATCGGCTGCAGATGGGAATCGGGGAAGTACGGTTGCGGTTAGCGCTTATGGAAAAAGAGGATGCTGTATATGAAAGTAGATGAGGCTTTGCTTTCTGCTTTGCGGGCAGTGATGATCTTTTCGTCCCGGGGGGAACAAGCCGGCCGGACCGGGAAAAACAGCGGATCAGCTCAGAATTCTATCCCCGCGGATTCCTGGACCGGGGTCAAGCTGCTGTTCAAATCGTCTTTGCAGCAGAGCCTGGACAGTTTAATGGATTTTTGCCGTCAGCATGATTTGCCTGAGGCCAGGGCTGTAACTGAGATCGCGTTTTTATTTCAAAAAGAAATAAAGAAATTGCCCGGTTTAAGACAGGATCCGGCTTTGGCTTTAAACAGAGGTCTGTTTTTGCTGCGGCGTCTATTTCTGCTTAAAGCTGTTGTGCTGAAATTGAAGGAAAGTCTGTCTTCAGCCGGTAAAAATGCCCGGGGAATAAAGATTTTAACAGAATTTTGTTCGGAGTGCGATCAGGTTGAAGCCAGGGAACAGCTGTTTCAGGACCAGGGGTTTTTTTCTTTTCCTTTGCCTGATCCGTTTTTCCCGGGAAAGGATATGGAGCTTGTTTTTTACAGACAAGAGAGCAGCCAAACTCAGGAGGAAGAGAAATTCTGTTCTTTTGTTCTTGATCTGGCTACTTTTAACCTGGGAAAAATGACTTTTTTTTCTCAGATCTGCAAAAAAGAAATAGGGCTGAGAGCCCGGGTCGATGATCAGCGGATCTGTAAGTGTCTGAGAGAAGCTTTACCCGGATTAAAAGATAAATTAAAGGAACAGGATTTTGATTTGCAGAGCGCAGATATCGAGATCAAAGGGAAACATAATTTTTATTCAGGAGAAGGATTGGAACTGGTTGTCTGAAAATGAAAAAAGCGGTAGCCCTCAGTTATAAAAAGGAAAAGCCGGAAGTGCCCAGAGTGGTGGCCAAAGGGACAGATGATGTTGCCGAAAAGATACTGGATATTGCCCGGGCTCACCAGGTCCCTTTGTATGAAGACAGGGCCTTACTGCAGAAAGTTTACAGTCTTAAAGTGGGAGAGTCTATCCCTGAAGAACTTTATCAGGCCGTAGCCGTGCTTTTGGCCTGGGTATATTCATTAGATAAAAAGGAGGCCAGGTAAGATGCAAAAAGATTTTCTTTCGCCTAAAGAAATAGAAGCTCTTTTGCAGAGTGATACCGAAGAGACTTTATCCGGGCAGAGTTTTCAGGGAAAAAGAGTGGTCAAGTATGATTTTCGCTCTCCCGAGCTTTTATCCAAAGAGAAACTGCGTATTTTTCAGCTGCTGATGGAAGAATTTGCCAAAAAACTGACGGAATTTTTTACTTCTCAGCTGAAGATCCCCGTGGACATAAATATTTCGTCGATACATCAGACTGTGTTCAGAGAATTTCAGGAAAGAGAAGAAAAGACCAGAATGGCTGTGTTTACCATGAGCCCTTTAGAGGGAAGTTCTCTGGTGGAGATCAGGCTGCCTTTGATAAAATTTGTCAACAAGGCTTTGCTGGGAGATTTTCCCGAGAATATACCGCAAACCGATAAGATCACACCGGTGGAAGAAGAAACCGGGGTTTTTCTGGCGGATAAGTTTTTACGGTCCTTGAAAAGTTCTTTCGGACAGCTGATCGATCTGGATTGTAAAGTAACTTCCATGGAAAAAAATCCTCAGATGGTGTTTATCGCTTCTCCCGAAGAACCGGTGATCATTACTACCGTAAAATTTACCAGGGGGGAAAGTTTTTCCGACGCTTATTTCTGTTTTCCTTTTATTGTCTTTGATTCCATGCTGCCTTTTCTTGATTTTAAAAAATGGTTCTGTATCAATCAGCGTAAAACCGACCGGGAAACCGAGGCTTTGCTGAAAAAAAATGTGGAGCAGATAGAAGTGGATGTGGTCTGTGATCTGGGCAGCACTGAACTCAGCTTAAAACAGCTGCTCAGCCTGGAACAGGGCGATTTTTTAAGTCTTAATAATACCTGCCGGGACCCCTTGGACTTGAGAGTAGGATCAATAAAAAAATTCAAGGTCAAACCGGGATTGAAAGGCAAAAAGATCGCTTTACAGGTTTCCACTGGTTTTGAAAAATAAAGAAAGGAGGTGATAAACAGTGTTAAGAGGAATGTATGTTTCAGCTTCGGGTATGAACACCCAGATTCGCAAACAGGAAGTGATCTCTAATAACCTGGCCAATGTCGATACTCCCGGATTTAAAAAAGAATCTCTGGTGGTAGATTCTTTTTCCCGGATCATGGTCAGCAGGATGAATGACTGTCAGGACCAGGGTGCGGCACCGGTGATCGGAAATATTTCCGCGGGCAGCAATCCCTTGGGCACAGTAACCGATTTTTCCGAAGGCAAACTGGTGGAAACCGGACGGCCGCTGGATTTTGCCCTTCAGGGTAAGGGATTTTTTCAGGTACAGACTCCCCAGGGCCTGCGTTATACCAGACAGGGCTCTTTTGTCGTTTCCGGTCAGGGACAGCTGGTGACTACCGAAGGTTATCCGGTAATGGGTGAAAACGGGCCTATTGAACTGGGTCTGGACGCTTATATCGGAACAGGCGGAGAAGTAGTGGAAGAAGGCACTATCGTCAACAGGATGACTTTGGTCAATTGTGCTCCTCAGGATCTGGTTAAAGAAGGGGAGTCTCTGTATGCTTTAAACGAAGGGGCTCAGATCTTTCCCGGAGAAAATCTTTCCCTTACACAGGGTTTTCTGGAATCTTCCAATGTCAATCCTGTCGCGGAAATGGTTGATATGATCTCAGGAATGCGCGCTTATGAAGCCAATCAGAAAGCCTTGATCTCTCAGGATTCCACTCTGGGCAGTCTGATCAGTAAAGGATTGCAATTTTAAAGGAGGTGATTTGTTATGATGCGATCATTGTGGACAGCAGCAACCGGCATGTACGGCCAGCAGACTAACATCGATGTTATTTCCAATAACCTGGCCAATGTCAATACCACCGGATTTAAAAAATCGCGGGTGGATTTTAAAGATCTGCTTTACCAGGTGACTCAGATGCCGGGTACTCCGGTGGCAGAAGGAGAAATGGAATTGCCTACCGGGTCTCAGATCGGTCTGGGAACAAGACCGGGAGCTATTTTTAAAATTTTTACAACAGAAGGCTTTGAAGAAACCGAAAATCCGTTGGACCTTGCTCTTGAAGGAGATGGATTTTTTCAGGTACAGATGCAGGACGGAAGTATTGCCTATACCAGAGACGGTACTTTTAAGATCGATTCTGACGGCAGGATGGTGACTTCGGGAGGATATCTTCTGGAACCGGACATCACCATACCGGATGACTCAGTCAGCATTAATATCTCTAAGGACGGTACTGTTTCTGTGCTCAGGGCAGGAGCCACTGCTACTGAAGAATTGGGAGTGATCGAGCTGGCCCGGTTTATAAATCCTTCGGGACTGAGAGCTCTGGGTGACAACCTTTATCAGGAAACCGATGCTTCGGGAGAGGTGCTTACCGGAAATCCCGGGGAAGAAGGTTTCGGTACAGTGCTTCAGGGTTTTGTCGAGTCATCCAATGTCAATGTAGTGGAAGAAATGGTAAAGATGATCATTGCTCAGCGGGCTTATGAGATAAATTCCAAGTCGGTTCAGACATCAGATGATATGCTTTCTGTAGCCAATAATCTGAAAAGGTGATATTGATTTATGCTGAAAAGAATCAAGATCCTGATCATTGCCTGTTTCTGTTTATCCTTGCCGGTCAGAGCGGAAGATCTTTCTCTCCGGTATTTAGAGCAGAAACAGACTGTACAGGCCTGTCTGGAATACGTTCTGCAGAATACCGGATATGAGGCGGAAAAGCTGATCTTGAATCTGCGCAGCTGTTTGCCGGAAGTAAGTCTGCCTCAGGGAAAATTGAGCTTTGCCGTCAGCGGAGAGGTTAAAGAACAGGTTCCGTCCCGGCTGGCTTTGAGGGTGGAAGTCAAGGTCGATCAGCACACGGTCACGGTACTTTATCCTGTGTTTGACCTTGATCTGAACACCGGGGTTTTGGTGACTTCCTGCTGGGTGAAAAGAGGTCAGATCTTTTCTTCGGCCAATGTCAGAGAAAAAGAAATGCCTCTCTCGGATCTGCCGCCCAGAGCTGTGACTGATTTTGCTCAGATTGAGGGAATGCTTGCCAAAGTTTCTCTGCCCAAAGACAGAGTGATCTGTTTGCATCACAGCAAGAAAATTCCTCTGGTTGAAAAGAAACAGCCGGTAAAGATAATCTGTTATTCTCCGGGACTCAGGCTTGAGGCCAGGGGCATGGCTTTGTCCGAAGGGTCAGCCGGGGAAGTGATCAGGGTCAGGAACATGGATTCGAAAAAAGTAATTTATGCTGAAGTTATGGATAAGGGCCTTGTTTCGGTCAAGGTTCCTTAGGGGGAATTATGAAACATATTTTATTACTGCTTTGTCTCAGCCTTTGTCTGGTGCCTGGGGCCAGAGCTGATTCTCTCTGGAAGGCTGGGCAGAAAAGCAACAACAACGAGTCTCTTTATGTGGACCAGAAGGCGCACCGGATCGGAGATATTATTACGGTTCTGATCGTGGAGTCTTCCAGCGTAAGTCAGAACACCAGTTCTTCTACTTCGCGCGAATCCAATATCGAAGGAGAAGTAAAAGACTGGTTTAATCTTAACCTGGCTCACGGGCTGCATACCAGCGACAACAGCGGTACTTTGCCCAAGTGGGAGATCGATGCTTCCAATGAATTTTCCGGAGGAGGATCTTATAAAGGGAATTACAATGTGCAGAGCCAGCTGACTACAAGAGTAACGGATGTTTTGCCTAACGGCAATCTGGTTATCGAGGGAGAAAGCCAGGTCAAGAACAACGAGGAACTTAACACTGTAGCTATTTCCGGTATTGTACGGCCTCAGGATGTGGGTACGGATAACACTATTTTATCTACTCTGGTTGCGGACAAGAAAGTATATGTAAAAGGAAAAGGACCTTTGAGCGATAAGACCAAAAGAGGAGTGCTGGGCTCATTGCTGGATTGGGTTTGGCCTTTTTAAAGAGGGGGACTATGAAACGAAAAGCAGTTTATTATTTTCTCTTTATTTTTCTGGCCTGGGGATCTGTCTCGTCTGTGGCGGCAACGAGGATCAAAGATATTGCTTCTATCCAGGGAGTGCGGGAAAATCAGATTTACGGATACGGTCTGGTCGTAGGCCTTAACAGCAGCGGAGACAGGCAGAGTTCTTTTCCCACCCTGCAGACAGTCGGCAACATGCTGAGAAAAATGGGCATACATGTTTCTCCCTCAGAAGTGGCCAGTAAACTGCGTACGCGCAATATTGCCGCAGTAATGGTTACGGCTACGCTTCCTCCCATGGTCAGGCCGGGAACCAAGATCGATGTCCTGGTCTCTTCCATCGGAGATGCTTCTTCCCTGGACGGAGGTGTGCTGATGCAGGCGCCTTTGCAGGGAGCTGACGGAAAAGTATATGCTGTGGCTCAGGGTCCTCTTTCCACGGGACAGGGGCTTTCCGGCACAAGCCGCAGGGGAGCGCCTCTTACTGTGGCCAGGATACCGGAAGGAGCGCTGGTGGAGCAGGAAGTGCCTTCGACCATAGTCAAAGGCAATAATATTTTTATTGTGCTGAAACAGCCTGATTTTACTACTGCAGCCAGGATAATCAAAAATATCAATGATACTTTTTCTTCTTCTCTGGCTGCTTCTTCAGACGCAGGTATCGTCAGGGTAGCTATACCTGAAAACACAGAGGATAATCTGGTCGGGTTTATCTCTTCTCTGGAAAATATTTCCGTAGAGCCTGATTTTAAAGCTAAAGTAGTGATCAATGAACGCACTGGTACCATAGTCGCAGGAAAAGATGTTAAGGTTTCTACTGTTGCTGTAAGCCACGGCAATATTTCGGTCCAGATCACAGGCAGCAGGGAAAAAACTTTGAAAAAAGGCGAGTCAGGAAAGTCTGTCTCAGAAGAGACCGGTGAAGAAGAGGTCAGTGAATCGATTTCAGGAGAAGGTACGTTAAAAGTGGAGATAGTGGAAGAAAGCGTAAGCGTTTATGATCTGGTCAAAGCTTTGAATGCTTTAGGAGTTGCCCCTAAAGACCTGATCGCTATTCTGCAGGCGATCAAAGAAGCCGGTGCTCTGCATTCTGATCTGGAGCTGATATGAGCGCACCTTTGTCTGCAGCTCAGGGGAATAAATATTATTCTTTACGGCCTGATCCGGCTCAAATCCGGACTGAGGGTAAAAAAGATTCTTTGGCTTCGGGAAATAAAGGAATATTAAAGAACGGCCTGCAGAAAGAAAAGACCGCACCTGCCGGTTTACAAAAAAAAGATATCAGTGTCAAAGAAAAAGCGGAAATGGCCAAAGCCTGTAAGGAATTCGAAAGCTTTTTCAATTATTACCTTTTGAAGAATATGGATAAGACAGTGATGCGTTCCCAGAACAGTCTGGACAAATCCAGGCCGATGCAGTTTTACAGGGAAATGTTTTATGAGCGTGTTGCAGAAAACGCTGCCCAAAAAGGCACAGGTCTTGCCGATACCATGAACCGGCAAATGCAGAAATTTTTGATCAACCGGACCTATAAATGATTTTAAGATGAAAAACAAGCTGCTGAAAATATTAAACAATGAGCTTTTGATCCACGAAAAACTATATGTTCTGGCCGGGGAAAAGGTCTCAGCTCTGGTTAAAAACGATAAAGACAGCCTGGAGAAGATAATTCCTGAAATAAGAGCTTTGCTGGCAGAATTACGGGACCAGGAAGCTCAGCGTGTAAAAATAGTTTCTCAGGTTGCTTTACAGAAACAGATCCCGGAAAAAGAAGTGACTTTAAGCAAGCTGGCCCAGTGGTGGGATTTCCCTGATCTGATGGAAAAGAAGAAAAAATTAAAATCTGTAATGGAAAAACTCAGACAGGAGAATAAGCGCAGTACTGCTTTGATCAAACAGGCCAATACGATTTATTCTGAGATGCGTGAGGTTATTTACGGCTCATTACAGGATACTTCAGGTTATGATTATTACGGTAATCTGGAAAAAAGGCAGAAAAGCTGTTTTGAGAAAGAAGCCTGAATAAAAAATAAAAAACAAAAGTTTGCGGTATTTTTTAGGTAAATCTTTGATAAATAAATATTTAGAAAATAATCGGACAGGATAAAGCCTTGTTTGTTTTTTAATAAAAGGCTAAAGTTTCCTGAGAAAGCGCCGATAATAGAAGTGAGGAAAAGTTATGGACATATTTAATCTTGGAAACATCTTTAATGCTCTGCGGCTCAGCAAAAAAGTCGAGCCGGCACAGGCAGTTAAGAGAGAAAACCAGGTTGAGCAGACCACTTCTTCTGCGGCTGATCATGCCGAAGATTCAGTCAGCATTTCTCAGGAAGCACTCGTCAATTCTTCGATCATCCGTGCGGCTCAGGAGTCAAAACAGGAAACTACTGAAATACGCGAGGATAAAGTCTCTGAGATCAAAGAAAAGATCGAAAAAGGCGAGTATTCCGTGCCTGCCGATTCTGTGGCCGAGCATCTTTTGCAAGGCCCGGACATTTATCAGGATTTAAAGTAAAAAATTTGGTTTAAGGACCGGGTTTTCCTGGAATAACAACTTATTATATCAGTTGAGGTAAATCATGAATATTGACTGGTCTGACAAGACAATACTTCTTACCGGAGGTACAGGTTCTTTCGGTAAAAAATTTACCGAAGTCATGCTTTCTGAATATTCTCCTAAAGTGATCAGGATTTTTTCCCGGGATGAACTGAAGCAGTGGGAAATGCGGAAAAAATTCAATGATCATCCTTCTCTGCGTTTTTTTGTCGGCAATATCAAAGATAAGGAAAGAGTATCCAGGGCCATGCAGGGAGTGGACATCGTAGTTCATGCTGCTGCCTTAAAACAGGTACCTTCCTGCGAATATAATCCTTTTGAAGCAGTGAAGACCAATATTCTGGGAGCGCAGAACCTGGTTGACGCGGCCATTCAGAATAATGTGGAAAAAATGGTGGCTATCAGCACAGACAAGGCCGTTAATCCGGTGAATCTTTACGGTGCCACAAAAATGTGCATGGAAAAGCTGTGTGTAGCGGGAAATTCCTATGTAGGAGCTGAGCGCAAAACCAGGATCAGCTGTATCCGCTACGGTAATGTCATCGGGTCCAGAGGAAGCATCATTCCTTTGCTGAAAGAACAGAAGCAAAGCGGAAAGGTCACGATCACTGATCAGAGGATGACCAGATTCTGGCTGACTTTAAAGCAGGGAGTTGATTTTGTCATTAAATGCATAGACCTGATGCACGGAGGAGAAGTTTTTGTTCCCAGGATACCGAGCATGAAAATAACCGATCTGGCTTATGCTGTGGCTCCGGAATGTTCGCAGGAGATCATTGGAATCAGGCCGGGCGAAAAACTGCATGAATGTCTGCTTACCGAAGACGAAGCCAGGCATAGCAGGGAATTGGAAAATATGTTTGTGATCGAGCCTGAGCATCCCTGGTGGTTTGCTCAATACTGGGATCAGGGAAAGGTTCTGCCTGAAGGATTCCGTTATGCCAGTGACAGTAATGAGCAGTGGCTGAACGGGGATCAGTTAAAAGAATTGATCGATTAAATCTGATAGCGTGAAATTTTTACCATACAGTCATCAGAGCATAACCGCGGCAGATATACTGCGGGTAGTAAAAGTACTTTCTTCGGACTGGATCACTCAGGGTCCGGCCATAAAAGTTTTTGAACAGGACCTCTGTTCCTACAGCGGGGCCAAATATGCCGTAGCAGTGGCCAATGGTACAGCTGCCCTGCATCTGGCCTGTCTGGCCGCAGGCATAGGCCCCGGCGATGAAGTGATCGTTCCTCCCATAAGTTTTCTGGCTACTGCTAATTGTGCTCTTTACTGCGGGGCCAGACCTGTTTTCTGCGACATAGAACCTGAAACCATAAATATAAATCCGGCCTTGATCAAAGAAAAGATCTCTTCCCGCACCAGAGCAATAATCCCGGTTCACTTTGCCGGACACCCCTGTGTTATGGACAAGATCCGTGCTCTGGCCGCAGAGCACGGGCTGACAGTGATCGAAGATGCGGCCCATGCCCTGGGAGCTGAGTATAAAGGCAAAAAAACAGGTTCCTGTGCTTATTCGGACATGACCATTTTGAGTTTTCATCCCGTAAAATCGATCACTACCGGAGAAGGAGGAGCTTTGCTTACCAACAGCAGAGACCTTTATGAAAAACTGCTTTGTCTGCGCACTCATGGGGTCATCAAAAACAGGGATAATTTTGTTTTTCCGGATTCTGAATTTCAGGGTCCCTGGTATTATGAAATGCAGGACCTGGGTTTTAATTTCCGGATCACTGATTTTCAGGCTGCTCTGGGTTCCGGTCAGATAAAAAAATTGGATCGCTTTATAGAAAAGCGCAGAGTTCTGGTCCGCTATTACAATAAAGCTTTTTCTTCTTTCCCCGGCTTGACTTTGCCTGAAGAAAAAGCAGGGATAAAGTCTGCCTGGCATTTATATTATCTGAGGGTGGAAAATCCGCAGATAAGAAAAAAGCTGTTTTTAAAATTAAGAGAAGAAAAAATAGGGGCTCAGGTCCATTATATTCCTATTCATCTTCAGCCTTATTACAGAGAAAAATTAGAATACCAGCCGGGAGATTTTCCGGTTGCCGAAGATTATGCCGGACGCACGATCAGTCTGCCTTTGTTTCCGCAGATGAAAATCAAAGACGCGGCCCGGGTGGTAAGAAGCGTAAAAAAAATATTGAGCGAATAAACTGAAACATATTTTTTAAAAGGAGGAAAGAAGTATGATCCGCTACTGCACCCGTTGTCTGCTTCCTGAGACAAAACCTGATCTGCAGCTTGATGCCCAGGGCGTGTGCAGCGCCTGCCGCTGTTTTGAACAAAGGCCTCAGATAGACTGGGAAAAACGCAGACAGGAACTGATTTCCATACTGGACCGCTACCGTTCCCAGGATGGCACTAATTACGATTGTATTGTGCCTGTTTCAGGAGGAAAGGACAGTACTTTTCAGGTATTGAAAATGCTGGAACTGGGCATGAACCCTCTTTGCGTAACTGCTACTACAGACGACCTTTCTGCTCTGGGCAGGAAAAATATCGAAAATATAAAAAAACTGGGCGTGGATTATATAGAAGTAACTACCAATCCTGTAGTGCGCAGAAAGATCAATAAACTGGCTTTGACCAGAGTAGGAGATATTTCCTGGCCCGAACATGCTACTATATTCACTGTGCCGGTCAGGATAGCAGTACAGCTTAAAGTACCTTTGATCATCTGGGGGGAAAATTCGCAGAATGAATACGGAGGACCGGCTTCAGCTGCTGACAATAATGTGCTCAACCGGGCCTGGCTGGAAAAATTCGGCGGCCTGCTTGGTTTGCAGGTCTCTGACCTTTTAGAACAGAAAAAATTCAGCAGAAAAGATTTTATTCAGTACACTTATCCTGAGGATAAAGAACTTACCGGTGCAGGGGTCAGCGGTCTGTTCCTGGGTTATTATTTTCCCTGGGACGGACATCAGAATGCTTTGATCGCCCAAGAGCATGGATTTACCTTTTATCATAAGAAGGTGGAAGGGTCTCTGGTCGAGTATGAGAATGTGGATAACCATCAGACCGGAATACATGATTATTTTAAATTCCTTAAATACGGTTTCGGACGGGCTACTGACCTGGCTTCGTCTTATATCAGAAGGGGCCGGCTTTCCCGGGCCGAAGGTCTGGACCTGGTAAAAGAACATGACGGTAAATTTCCCGGGGAGTATCTGGGCAAAAAACTTAAAGATATTCTGGCTGAAATAGATATGACTGTAAAAGAGTTTGACCTGGTCTGTGACCGGTTTACTAATAAAGAATTGTTTATCTGTGATGCCAGAGGCAACCCGGTTAAGGATCAGTACGGTAATCTGACCAAGATCAATTATGATAACTGCTGAAAAAAAAGATTTTGTCTGATCAAAAATAAGATAAGGAGATAAGATGAAAGAACCCACAGAACAGCTGAAAAAATGGACTGATAAATTCGGCAAAGAATATACTGACAGAAATACTCTGGACTGTGCGGGAGTGGATAAACTGTATCAGGATAATTACGGTATCACCCGTAGGGAGTTGAACCGGGAGTTTTTACAAGGTATTGACAGATCAGCCAGAATTTTGGAAGTAGGATCCAATACCGGTAATCAGCTGATCTGTCTGTCTGAGGCAGGGTTTGAAACCCTTTACGGCATAGAGCCTCAGGAATATGCAGTGGAACTTTCCAAACAGAGGACCAGGGGTATAAATATTATCAGAGGAAATGCTTTTGACTTGCCGTTTAAAGATAATTATTTTGATCTGGTATTTACTTCCGGGGTGCTGATCCATATTTCTCCGGAAAAGATCAAAGATGCTTTAAAAGAGATCGTGCGCTGCAGCAGAAAATGGATCTGGGGTTTTGAATATTATGCGCCAAAACATACTGAGATCAATTACCGGGGCAATAATGATCTTTTATGGAAAGCTGATTTTTCCCGGATTTACTGTGAAAATTTTCCTGAACTGAAAAAAATAAGATCAAAGATGCTGCCTTATCTTGATACTCCTGAAAATAAAGACGAGATGTTTCTTCTGGAAAAATAATATGAGTACAGGAATAATTATTCAGGCCAGAGTGGGCTCCCGCCGCTTATCGGAAAAAATACTTAAACCTCTGCCTTTCGGCTCTGAGACCACTGTTCTGGACCAGGTCATCAGGCGGGTAAAAAAAACAAAAAAAATAGACCGGATCATTGTTGCTACCACTAAAGAACCCGGTGCTTTCCGGATCGAAAAAATCGCCAAAAAAAATAAAGTAAATTGTTTTCGGGGAGATACTGACGATGTTCTGAACCGCTATTATCAGGCTGCCGGGAAATTTTCTTTGTCTACTGTGGTCAGGGTGACCAGTGATTGTCCCTGCATAGACTGGCAGATCATCGGTAAGATGATCGAAATTTATGAACAGGGCAAATATGATTATGTGTCCAATTCTCTGAAAAGGACTTTTCCTCACGGCTTGGACGCGGAAGTGTTTTCTTTTTCGGTTTTAGAGAAAGCTTATTTAAAAGCTAAAAGAAAAGATTACAGAGAACATGTGACTCCGTATATCTACTGCAGCAGAAAATTCAAGGTCGGTGATATGCTTGCCGGTCCGGGACAATGCGGGCCTGAGATCAGGATCACTCTGGATACTGATCCCGACTATGTCCTGCTTTGCGCGGTTTATGATCTGCTGTATAAAAGGAAAAAATTTTTTACAGCAGAAGATATTGTCAGATTATTCAAGGACAGACCCTGGCTGAAAGAGATCAATTCCGGGGTGAGCCAGAAAAAACTGGTCAATTCTCTTTCCCAGGAGATTAAAGAGGCAATTAAAGTCCTTGATCTCCAGGACCTTAAACGCGCCAGCCAGGTGCTGAGAAAATTTCTGCATAAATGAGAATTATAATCTTTACTGAAGGCGGGAAAAAATACGGATTCGGTCATTTGTCCCGCTGTCTGGCTTTGGCTGCGGAATTAAGCAGGCGCAGAACAAAGGCAGCTATGGTTGTTTGCGGCGATAGATCAGCTTCTGATTTTTGCGCTAAAATGCGCAGGTCTGCTTTGTTTTTTGACTGGACCAAAGAAAAGAAAAAAAGAGAAACCCTGGTCAGAGAAGCTGATTGTGTGATCATTGACTCTTATCAGGCAGGAATAAGAGTTTACCGCTCTGTCTGCCGACTTTTAAAGCAGAGAGCTGATCCCGGCCTGCCTGTTTATGTCGATGACTGCCAGAGACTGGATTATCCCGAAGGGCTGATCATTAATCCCAATATCTACGGCAGCAGTCTTGTTTATGACCGGGAAAAAGATCTTCTTCTGCAGGGACAAAAGTATATTATTCTGCGTTCGTCGTTTTGCCGGGTATCTGATCTCAGGGTCAGAAAAAAAATAAATAAGATCTTGATCAATCTGGGCGGAACTGTTGGAAACGATCTGATACATAAAGTGATTGATGCTTTAAGGAATATTGATCCGAAACTTAATTTTCATATTTTAGCTTCCCGGTTTCAGTCCAAGCCCGGACTTAAGGCCAGAGCCTATCCTGTGCTTTCCGCTTCTGCGGTTAAAAAATTGATGCTTACCTGCGATCTTTGTGTCTCAGGCTGCGGTCAGAGCCTGGCTGAGACAGCTCGTACAGGCTTGCCTGTCATCGGTATATGCCTGGCTGATAATCAGAAAGAAAATCTGGCTGCATACAGGAAAAAAGGATATCTGGAATATGCCGGCTGGTATAATGACCCTGAACTGCCGGATTTGCTGGGAAAAAAATTTTTGCGCCTTATTTCTTATGGAAAAAGAAAAAAAATGAGCAGAAAAGGAAGAGAGCTGGTAGACGGAAAAGGAACTCAGCGTATAGCTGATAAAATTTTAAAATGGATAAAAAAATAAGATTAAGAAAAGCGGAAAAATCGGATTGCAAAGATCTCTGGCTTTGGAGAAATGATTTTGAGGTGAGAAAATGGTCTTTTTCTCAAAAAGAGATTTCTTATCAGGATCACCGGCAGTGGTTTTTGGCCAGGATCAAAGATCCTGCAGTTTTTATTTATATCGGAGAAGACCAGAACTGCAGAAAATTAGGTCAGGTCAGGTTTGAACCTGATGGATCAGGCCAGTCCAGGATCAGTATTAATCTTAATCCTGAATTGATGGGTAAAGGATACGGTCCTTTGCTGATCAGTGAGGCCAGTTCAGCTTATTTATCTGCTCAGTCCCGGTGTCTGGAAATCAGGGCTGAGATCATGGCTGAAAATATAGTTTCGCAGAAAGCTTTTGTTAAAGCAGGATATCTACCCCAGACCGGAGTTGCTGCAAAAAACAGAGACAGGCTTTTCTATGTTTACAGTAGAGCACAGGAAAAAGGTGAGTGAAATATGAAAAAGCTTGAGGATATTTTTAATAAAAAAAAGAGTTCCTGTTTTATTATTGCCGAAGCATCTGCTAATCACGGGGGTAAACTGGATCGAGCCCTGAAAATGATCAGAGCTGCTAAAAAAGCAGGAGCAGATGCTGTAAAATTCCAGATCTATTCTCCCGATGATCTGACCCTGGATTGCAATAATAGTTATTTCCGGATAAAACATCCTCAGTGGGGCGGTCAGACCTTTTATCAGTTGTATCAGCAGGCTCAGACCCCTTACAAATGGTTTAAAAAGCTTAAAAAAGCTGCTGATGATGAAGGTATTATTTTTTTTGCCACAGTATTTTCTTTTCAGGGCGTAGATCTTCTGGAAACGATCAAAGTCCCTTTATATAAGATAGCTTCTTTTGAACTGATAGATTTTCCTTTGATCGAATATACGGCAAAAACAAAAAAACCATTGATCATTTCCACAGGCATGGCTGATGAATTTGAGATAAAAAAGGCCTTAAAAGCTGCCAGACAGGCAGAAAATACAGCTTTATTAAAATGCGTCAGTGCTTATCCTGCAGATCCGAAACAGATGAATCTGCGTACTATACCTGATATGGAAAAAAAATTCAAAGTTCCTGCAGGCCTTTCCGACCATACTTTGGGCACAGCAGTATCTGTGGCAGCCTGTGCTCTGGGAGCAAGGATAATTGAAAAACATTTTACTCTTTCCCGCAAATTTAAAACAGCGGACAGTTTTTTTTCTCTGGAACCGGATGAGTTAAAACAATTGGTCGACAATATCAGAATTACAGAAAAAGCTCTGGGCTCTGTGCATTACGGACTGAGCCGGGACGAAATAAAAAGCAGAAAATTCAGGCGTTCTTTGTTTGCGGTTGAAAACATTAACAAAGGCGAGGTCTTTACCGCACAGAATGTGCGTTCTTTGCGTCCGGGTCAGGGGCTGCCTCCGGCAGATCTGCCTGAAATACTGGGCAAAACTGCAGCTAAAAGCATTAAGCGCGGCACACCCCTGAGAGCTTCGCATATTAGCTCTACCGCCTTCGGCGTAAGTAAAAAGGATAAAG
>Ga0272443_10002213_pt1 | contig 25535 bp, 19 predicted proteins | sample SSMAcet12_FD_193581 | JGI IMG/M metagenome (GOLD analysis project Ga0272443, IMG submission 193581) | Marine sediment archaeal communities from Little Sippewissett salt marsh, Falmouth, MA, United States - SSM-Acet-12 | ecosystem: Environmental > Aquatic > Marine > Wetlands > Sediment ...
TCAGTCCATTCCCCGAGGCATAGATGCCGATCAGGTGGTTGGCCCTATCCAGGCAGTTGCTGATGGTGGTGTTCCTGATATCCGCGGATCCCCTTATATCGAGGTAATACACTGAACTTCCATTGGCCGAATGGAGGCGGGACGACTCCACTATCAGATGACCCCCCTCGTTGACCTGTATGAACCCGCCGGCCATGGTCAGATCGCAGTTTTGTATCCTCAGGGTGCCGTTCACGACGAGCCCCTTTTCAGCGGTCACATCTCCAGTGTATGTTCGGTCAGAGAGATATTCCACGCCCTGGTGTGATCCTATTTTAATTTCCCCGGAACCCACTGACCGGGGATCCGTCACCGAAAGCAGAATAGCGGTGAGAAGCAGTAAAAGGACAGCTGTAGCCGCCCTCAATTTCAACCAGCCTACATCGAGCACCAGCTGCACCTTCCCGTGCCCTCGCAGACGGAACACTTGCCCGACCCCTTGCAGGTGGGACATTCGTCACCGAAATACTCCCCGGAGCCCCCGCAGGAGGAGCACTCACCCGAGCCGTTACACCAGCTGCACTTCCCCGAACCGTTGCAGGATATGCAGTTGGGATCCGGCTCTTTTTCCCCCTTGGGCACTTCAGCGGCCGAATCCTCCTTTTCCTTATCGGGCTCGGGTCCCACCGCTGGCCCTTCCTCCTGATCCACGGCCGGCTCCTCCACGGGCTCTTTCTTCTCCTCCTTGGCCGTTTTTCCTTCCTCCTCCTTCTTGTCCTTTTCAGCCTGGGCCAGCTTGATTTTTAGCAGTACCTTCTTTTTGTAAAAGAGCCCTTCCTTGTCATCGGGGGCTATTCCCAGAACGGCCTCGAAGAGGCCTAGGGATTCGAGCAGCCGTCCCTCCTTGAACGCCTTCTTGGCCAGATCCTTGAGGGAGCTGATCTTATCCTGGTCCTTTCTGGATACCGCTTTCTTTTCCTTGCCATGGGTCGGCCTCTTCCCCTCGGCCACGATGGATCCACTCTTCCCTATATCCCTGTATTCGTCGTAACGGAAGGGGTCGGTCATCTCGTTGACCCGCTTTTCCAGCTCCTTGTCCTTTTCCCTGTGTGCCTTGGTCAGGAGGTCCTTTTTCAGCTTGAGCAGTTTCACGGCCAGGGGTTTGAACTGTTTTTCGTAGGTTTCCTCTATGGTCCTCCTATCGCCGTGCAGTATCTCCGAGATGGAGGAGGTGTCCAAGCCGGCTTTCTCAAGGTTCTGTATCTCTCTGGCGAGCTGCCCCCTTTTTTTCTCCTCCTTTTGATATTTGACCTTCAGCTGGTCGTACTTGAAAAGGACGAGCTTGACCTTCTCCGGGTCCCATAGGTTCTTCTTTATGATCTCCTCGTCCTCGGGGAACCATCCCCGTTCCTCCGACCCGAACTCCACCTTGAAGGATTCCAGTGTGGCGATCGACCTTGTGTAGTCAAGGATTATCTTCTCCAGCCCCTCGTATGTGTCCTCCTCCTTCATCTTCTCAAGTATATTGTCGATCGCGTATCCCTGCCCTTTCCATACCTTTAGGAGCTCGTTGAGCTCCTTCCTCTTCTCCTTGACCTTATCCAGCTCCTCGACCTTCTTTGTAAGGGTGGCAAAATCCCTTTTGACCACATCTAGCAGATCCGGGTTCTTCATCTTCATGGCTATGCGGTTCTTCAGATCGTTCAGCTCATTGTGTTTTATGGAGTGCAGCTTGGATTCGATGTTCTTGAGTTCCTGGATCTTCTCACTGTACTCGCGAAAGAGCTTTTCACCCTCCCTGAAGTCCCTGTTGTAGGTATCCTTGAGCTTGTTGATCATGAAACCCCGTGATTCCCACTCCTTGATCGTGTCGCTAATGCCCTCTTCCGTCTTCTTCTTGTCATTTATCCTCTTCTTCAACTGCTCTATCTCCCCCTCCACCTCCCTGAGGTTCTCCGGATCGTCAAGCTTTAGTGAGATGTTGGAGACCTCCTCCTCGAAATCCTTTGCATCCAGTTTGAACAGTCTCTCCTTCAAGGCCTTCAGATGGGATATCCCCTCCTCGAGGTTGTCGTATTCCTCCTCCAGGAGTGTCATATCGTCCTCCAACAGCTGTTCCACCATGCCTACCTTGAAACCCTCCTTCTTGTATTCGGAGATGTTCCTGGAGATCTCTTCCCTCCTCTTTTTCTCCTCCATCTCCAGTTTTTGTACCTTCTCCTCGTCGTTGATAGCGTTCTCCAGTTTGAGCATCCTCTCCACAATGGTATCCAGCTTCCAGGGGTTGTTTATCATCCCTTCTATCTCCTGCAGTTCCCCCCTGTGGGACTGGGGGACCCCCTTCTCCTTCAAATTCTTGAGCTTGGCCTTCTCCTTGGTAAGGAATTCGGTGTTGGTCTCGTATACATTGAACTGTTTTTCGAGGTAGTCCAGGTCCTCGTCGTTCTCCAGGACCTCCTCCAGTGAGGTCACATCCAGCCCTGACCTCTTGTATCTGCTCATCCTGTTCCAGAGAACCCGATATCTGCCCTCAACTGCCCTCAGGGTCTTCTGTAGATTGTCCAATCTCCTCTCGATATCCCCCATCCTCTCCAGTTTGAAAAGGGACTCGTTGAGCTCCTCAAGCTTTTTCCTGTACGCCCCGCCCACATGTTTGTATTCCTCCAGCAGGCTCCTGATCAGGTCACGTATCTTCTCCGCCTGCTCGATCTGGGTCCCCACCGATAAGAACCTCTTTTCCAGCTCATCGAAGGGATGGCTGAAGAGCTTATCGTCCGATTCGAAGTTGTACCCTTTTTCCCTCCATCTCGCCGTTATCACCTTCCACTCATCAACCTTCTTCCTGGTCTCCTCGTCGCTATCCCTGATAAGCGCGAAAACCCCCTTTCCCCTTTTCCTGGTTGTCTTATCTACTTCACCGTTCCCACCTCCCCCCTCGGCCACTTCCTTTTTAGGCTCCCCCACCTCGGGGGTTTCGGGGCCCACCACCTTCACCTGGTCCAGCCCTGCCGCCCTGTCATCCCTCAGGGGGCCCTTTTCCTTCTCCTCGGTCTCTGCTTTCAGTTTAATCAGACCCTTGATCCCCTCCTGCGCCAGTTTGTACGACCTGGATAGGTCCCCCTTGTCGAAGTAACCCTTTGCCTCGATGATGCTGTCCTTGGAGTCCCCGATGTCAATGCCCTTCTTTTCAAGAATTGAAATGAAGGCCTCTCCCTTGCGAATGACCTCTTCCAGTTTGGCGACCCTGGGATCGGAGGAGTCCTTTAAACTGACCAAGCGGGATATCCCTCCCGGAACCTAAAAAGGGAAATTACCCTTTAACGGTTTCTACTGTTAAAGGGCGAACCACATATTTAGATTGTGCAGACACCGAAGGGGGCCAAAGGTCATTTTTTTAACAGTTTTATTTGGGAAAAGCCATTCAACCGTTATGAAAAGGACAGATTTCACCCACTTTCGATAACGAATCGTAATAATAAGAATTAAGTAATAAAATATACTTGAGCCCCTCATCGACGTGACCCGATCGATGGTGGTCCCAGATGGACAACGGAGCGCTAGATAGGCTTTTGGAGGCAGAATCGAACGCGGAGGAGAGGGTGGAAAGGGCAAAGAAAAGGGCGAACCAGATCGTAGCCAGGGCGAATAGAGAGGCACAGGAACGGAAGGAAATGGCCATCGATGCGTTCGAGAAGGGCAGGGAGGAGAAGCTCGAAAGGGCCAAGGGATCGGCAGGTTTGAAGGCCCGGGAGATAGAGGAAGGTGGGGTAAAAAAAGCAGAGCATCTAAGGGATGATCTGGAAACAAGGATACCCGGAACAGTGGAAAAGTTGATAGGAAGGTACTTCGGCTGATCGTGCAAAAGGATGGTTTGGATTTGTACCCCAGCAGGATGGAGCATGTGGATATCCTACTACTTAAGGAGGACCTTGCCAGGGTAACCGATCTTCTTTACCGATCCAGGATGATCGAGACCACTGTTTCACAGGGACAGAACGTTGAGAGGGTCGGGAGGGGGGACGGGTCGCTCCTGTCCAGGATCACGGTGATGACCTCATTTCTCGAGGAGCACCACATAGACAGGAGGAGGGGGTTGGACCGTTTCTTTCCCGCTGCACCTGCCAGGGCAAATGTGGACCCCGGAGGGATCAGAAGCTCGGCCTCGTCCTGGTTGGACGAAGTCGAACGCAGTGTACTGACGCAAAAGAAAGGTCTCTCACAGGCGGAGGAGGATATCCAGTACATCAACGAAACGCGCCAGAAGCTGATCAAATTGAGCGGTCTGAAGGTCCAGCCGGGAAAGATGGACCGGCTCAGGAGGACCGTTGTGATGCTGGGTTTGACCAGGGATTACCGCGACCTCCGATCCTCGATAGAGGAGATGGGTGGCATCGTTGAGGGCTCCCTGCTGAACAGGAAGGAGGGCCTGCATTCGGTCAAGGTGATCTATCTGGCAAGCCAGGATAGGGACATCTCCCCGATCCTGAGGGGCAGGCTCTTCACCCCCGTTAACATCGATATGGGGGAACTCTCCAGGATTGCTCGGAGATATGGGGCGAAAGAAAACCTGACCGGGATGGATATAATCCAACTCCTCCGTTTCACGGACGGACTTGAGAATGATATTAGGGGGTCCGTGGAGAGATTAGAAGGGTCGGTGTCCGAGGTCTCGGACGAACAGCTTGCAAGAGGCCTCGCCCTGAAAGAGGCTCTGGAGATCGAGATGGAAAAGGAGGCCCATCGCTCCGGTTATCCCAGGACGGTATATACCGGGAGGGTGTCGGGATGGGTGGAAAAGAGGCGCATGGGGGAGCTGAGGTCCTCCCTGAAAGAGCTCGTGGGGGAGAGTTTTCATATCTCGAGGAGGGACCCCACCGATGATGAGGTGGAAGGGGGCAGTGTGCCCTCAAAACTGGTGAACAACAGGCTCGGAAAGCTGTTCGAGGGTTTCACGCTGACGTTCGCGACACCCAGGTACAACGAGATAGATCCTAGCATCTGGATCTCCATACCGTTCATTATTTTCTTCGGTCTCATGCTGGGGGACATCGGTTACGGATTGATGATCACGGCCGCCTCCTTCCTTATATTGAAAAAGGGAAGTTCATCACCCTTTCTGCGAACCGTGGGGAGGATGGGGGTATTGATGGGAGGGGCCACCGTTCTTGCAGGTATTTGGATGGGGGCCCTCTTCGGGGATCTGTTCCCCAGGTTCTTCGGGGAGCCCGGATCCCCTCTTTTCAGAGTGGATATTTTCGGCTTATCGCTACCCTACGACGCCCTCAAGGACCCAATGCTCCTGTTCCAATTGTCACTCTGGTTGGGTCTGGCACAGCTCAACATAGGCCTGATCCTTCTGGGATATGACAGCTATAAAAAAGGGGATTGGTTCAGCATCTTCAAGGGCACCATCTCATGGTTCCTGATACAGGTCGGGGCTATAATCTTCGTGGGGGCCATTATCATCGGATGGTTCGAGCTAACGACCACATTGGCACTGGTGGGTGGGATTACCTTTTTCGGTGGCTCCCTCCTGCTCGCATTCAAGGACAAGGGAATGACATTCTTTTCCATAGAGGGTTACATGGGAGACCTGATATCCTACACGAGGATACTGGCCCTGGGGCTGTCCACCTTCGGCCTTGCCATGGCATTCAATATAGTCGCGGGTATGGTGGCCGATATCAGCTGGCTTTTTGCCCCTGTCGTCCTGGTAATGCTGGTGGTTCTGCACGTATTCAACCTCCTTCTCCAGACCCTCGGGTCAACGGTCCACTCATTGAGGCTGCAGTTCGTGGAGTTCTTCGGCAGGTTCTACGAGGGGGGCGGCAGGTTGTTCCAGCCCATGGGACGTGAAAGGACCTATACCGTGGAACCAAAAAGCAGTGGTTCCGGGGGTGGTATGAGATGATGATGTTCGGGCCCATCACGATCAGATTGTTTACAGGATATGATGAATATCGAAGGAGGTTTTTCGTATGAGGGTAAACCCATTGATATCGGCCGGTATTGTAGGCTTAGTGCTGCTGGGGCTTTTGTCCCTTCCCGTTGCGAATGCGGATAGAACCCCCCTTGAAGGGAACGATCTGGACAGGGACGGAATGGACGACGATTGGGAGGGACAGAACGGGCTCGATAACCGGACGAACGATGCATCCGAGGACAAGGACAGTGACGGTATGACCAACATAGAGGAATACCTGGACTTCACCGACCCGGACGATCCGGAGAGATCGAGACGGCTCGAGGACAACAGGATGCTCGTCTTCATAGGGGTCGGGATAGCCATGGGGGTTGCGGCTATCTGCTCCTCGCTCGGCATAGGCATCGCGGGAGCGGGAGCTGCCGGGGTCACCGCGGAGAGGCCGGACAAGTTCGGGAAGCTCCTTGTCTATCAGGCACTTCCCATGACCCAGGGCATATACGGGCTTCTCATATCGATCCTGGTGCTCAATTTCACCGGGTTCACGGGCGGGCCAAAGGTGGAGATACTGAGCAGCCCCTTTGTTGGGTGGGGTGCGCTCGCCATCGGGATAGTGATCGCACTTTCCAGTTTCTCCGCCATACCGCAGGGGATGACCGCAGCCGCGGCTGCATCCGCTTTCGGCAGGAACAACGAGGTCTTCGGAAAGGGAGTGCTCTTTTCGGTCATGTCGGAGACCATGGCGATCTTCGGTCTGCTGGTGGCCATCTTCCTGCTACTTGCATCCGGAATGCTGGGGTAATTTCCTGGGAGGCCCCATATGGGAATAGAGGAGATAATAAGGAAAGTGGAAGAGGAGGCGCAGGATGAATCACGGCGCATAATCGGGGAGGCCGAAAAGGAGGCGGAGGGTATAATTGAGGATGCTCGGGAGGAGGTCCGATCGGAGCTTGAACAGAGAAGGACGAGGTTGGAGAGGGAGATAAAGGAAGCCGAGAATGTGATACTATCAGAGGGCAGGAGGAAGGCAAAAAGACAGGTCCTCAAGGCAAAGGAAGAGCTGATACTCAAAACGGTCGGGGAGCTCAGAAAACGGATCGCATCTGTGGAGGGGGAGGTGCTCGAGAGGTTGCTGATCTCTCTGCTCGAGGATGTTAAAACCAGGATGGGGGAGGATATGATCGTCTATCCGGTGAGGGAAATGGACAGGGGACCTCTGTCCAAAAAGATGGCTGTGGAAGGGCCCCTTGAAGGAAGGAAGGTCCTTCCCGCTCAGCTCGACCTTGGAAGAGGAAGGGAACTCCTTGGGGGCTTCTTCGTCATTTCCGGTGATGGAAAAAGAGCCGTGGATATGACCTTTGACGGAATACTCGAGAGGGATATGGAAGGGATAAGATCGGCGGTCTCGGATGAGCTTTTCGTGGAAGAAGAGGAGGGCTAGGAACTTGATCTTTGGTATGGGAACCGGTGCGGTAGCGGCAGTTTCGGCTGCGGCAGTGGCGGGGGGGGTAGGTACGGGTTTCGCCGTGAGGAAGCTGATCCGGATGGGCCAGTTCTCATACAACAACGGCAGATTGAGCACACTTGGGAACCCCTACGTATTGAAGGAAGAGCTCACTCCCCTGATCGAGGGCGGATCACCCCAGGCATTCGTGAGGTCCCTCAGGTGGGAGATAGGAGTTGATGAGAACGCACCTTTCAGGGAGGTGGACAGAGGCCTGGTCGGGTCCTATCACAGGACGCTAGAGAGGATGATGGACGAGATCGTCCCTCCCGTGAGGCCGATGGTCCAGGCCTTCATCTGGCGTGCGGAGGGAGAGGAGATCAAAAGGCTGTTAAGGCTCCTTGGGAGGAGGGATACTCCTCTCTTTCCCGTTGGAGAGGTCACGGCGGATGTGGAGAGATCGATGTTATCCTCCGGCTCCGTCCCGGTCTCCCTTGACCAGATAGGCATCCACCCCCTGTTCTCGGATATCAAAAGGGACGCTTCCGAAGGGGAGCTGCCGATGGGAAAGCTGGACCTGCTTTTCGACAGGGCATGTCTGAAGGCCTTCGAGGAGTTGGATGGGATACCCAGGTCCTGCAGAAAGGGAGCAAGGGCCCTCCACGGTCTGCTGGTCGACCGGTACAATGTCCATGTAATGCTTAGGGGGAAGGAACTGGCCCTTGACCGTGAGGTCCTGCTATCCCTTCTGCATGAGCCGACGGGGGCTATTGCAAAAGGGGTGCTGGAACCCATGGCGGATTCCTCCTCGGTGAGGGATGCCGTGGGCGCACTTGCAGGGACATATGTGGAGGATTTCCTGAGACATGGGGTGGAATCGGGCATCACCGACCTTGAGATCGCCCTTGACAGGATGCTTCTGGAGGGAGCGATATCTATCAGCAGCAGCCACTATACCACAATCGGCCCAACCGTGAGGTACCTCATCTCCCTGGAGATGGAACTGAGGAACCTGAGGGCGGTTGCCAGGGCCGTTGCCTCAGGTTGGGAACCGGACAGGGCCCGCTCCCTCCTCGTGGTTCAGGAGGTGTCCTGATGGCAGGCAGGATCTGTGCCGCTGTCGAGGAGGGCGAGGCCCTGGGTTTGTCACTTGCCGGGGTCAGGGAAATGCTCATCTGGAGCCAGGGTGACGATCCAGAAGAGGTGAGGGGGTGGTACCTGGAGATGATGGAAAAGGATATGGGAGTGATGATCCTTTCAATTCACTCTGCGGACGCCCTGAAGGAAGAGCTCTTCAAGAAGAGGTCTGAGGGGATCATAAAGCCGATAGTGGTGACCATTCCAGGCAAGGGCGAGGACCGGAGGGCGAACGAACTGATCAGACGTGCGATCGGGATGAACCCCTCGAAGGAGGATGAACCGAGATGATAACCGAAATAGAACGGATCGGACCTATAGGGGGTACGAGAGATGATCGATGAAGAGAAGGTTTCGGATACTGGCAGGATCAGGATGATAGCCGGCCCTGTGGTCAAGGCTCTGGGAATGAGGGGGGCCAAGATGTACGATGTCGTCCTCGTTGGAGAAGAACAGCTGATCGGCGAGATCATCGAGCTGGAGGGGGAGGTCGCTACCATACAGGTGTACGAGGAGACGGCGGGTATCAAACCCGGGGAGCCGGTGAAGAGGACCGGGGAGCCCCTTTCCGTGGAGCTCGGTCCTGGCCTGCTTAAGATGATCTACGACGGGATTCAGAGACCTCTGGAATCGATACTGGACAAGGCGGGCGATTTCATATCAAGAGGTATCTCGGTGGATCCCCTTGACCACCAAAAGAAATGGAATTTCCACCCCTCGGTCAAGGAGGGACAGAAGGTCATGGGGGGGGAGGAGATCGGCTGGGTCCAGGAGAGCAGGACCGTAAAACACAGCATAATGGTCCCCCCGGGTATGAGCGGGGTGGTCAAGAGCGTGGTGGAAGGGGACCACACAATAGACGATACGATCTGCGTCCTGGAGGGCCAGAATGGTATAATGGAACTGACGATGGTACAGAGGTGGCCCGTAAGGCAGCCGAGACCCTTCGTCAGGAAGATGGACCCCGAGGTTCCGTTGATTACAGGGCAGAGGATACTCGACACCTTCTTCCCGATGACAAAGGGAGGGACCGCTGCCATCCCCGGCGGTTTTGGAACCGGAAAGACCGTAACCCAGCATCAGCTTGCGAAATGGAGCGATGCCTCCATAATCGTATACATCGGGTGCGGTGAGAGGGGAAACGAGATGACCGATGTTCTCAGGGAGTTCCCACATCTGGAGGATCCGCATACGGGTAGCCCTCTGATGGCCAGGACCGTATTGATCGCCAACACTTCCAACATGCCTGTTGCGGCTAGAGAGGCCTCCATCTACACTGGGATCACCATAGCTGAATACTACAGGGATATGGGTTACGACGTGGCCCTGATGGCGGATTCGACCTCGAGGTGGGCGGAAGCTCTGAGAGAGATATCCGGCAGGCTGGAGGAGATGCCCGGGGAGGAGGGGTACCCGGCCTACCTGGCAAGCAGATTGGCCAACTTCTACGAGAGGGCGGGTCTCGTGGAATGCCACGGACCGGCAGGCAGGACGGGCTCGATATCCGTGATCGGTGCGGTCTCCCCGCCGGGGGGTGATTTTTCCGAGCCGGTCACCCAGAATACGCTGAGGATCGTCAAGGTCTTCTGGGCGCTGGATTCGAACCTGGCGGACAAGCGGCATTTCCCGTCCATCAACTGGTTGAGGTCCTATTCCCTGTACACGAACAAAGTAGAGAACTGGTGGAAAGAGAACGTTGACAGGGGTTGGCTTTCGCTCAGGAACCGGTCAATGGCCCTCCTTCAGGAAGAATCCGAGCTGGAGGAGATAATACAGCTGGTAGGGCCGGATGCCCTGCCTCCTGCACAGCAGGTGATCCTCGAGACGACCAGGATGCTGAGGGAGGATTTCCTTCAGCAGAACGCCTACCACGAGGTGGACAGTTTCTGTCCGGAGAAGAAACAGACATTGATGATCGGTACGATCCTGCAATACCACGAGTGCGCAACCAGGGCCGTTGAGAGGGGGGTTAACATAGACAGGATCAGGAACATCAAGGGAAAAGGCCTGATATCCAGGATGGCAAGGCTCGACAACAGTTCATTTGAGAGGGAGATAGAGTCCATCCAGGAGAAGGTTAAGGAAGAGGTGAACTCGCTCTGAGCCCGATTGGGGACAGGGTACTTCTCACACCCCTCACTCGAACCCGTACAGACCTCTCCTTGATAGAGGTGTTGGCCGGGACTTCTAATCGCATCATCTCGACAGAAGCCTTTTTTCAACATCTGCCTGAGGCCACTCCTCTATGGCAGACGGTCTCGTCCGATCCTCACTTCAATCTTATCTTCTGGACCTTTTTCTTTGAAACCTTTTTCTTCTGTTCTGCTTCGGTCCGGCTCCTCTCAACCAATTTTGCAACTTCGGGAGGAACCTTGTCCACGACGGGGCCCGGGGAACTGGTCTGGTCCTGTACGGCCTTCTTGACCGATTCCAGGAATGCCGGAACTGCCGATCTTGGCATGATTATCTGCGAGGTGGATGTGTAGTACCTGCCGTCCCTACCCTCCAGGATCTCGTTGTAAAGGTGCAGTCGTAGGTCGTCGTCCGTCCACTGCGGTATGACACCGGTGACGTAGTGGCTCCTGTGGTCGACCGTCCTAATTATCCTCTTTTGAGCATCCGTTTTCACTTTATTCCTTTTCATTCACGCTCACCTCTCCTCCAGCAGTAACATCCTCGGACCCGACGACCTATCTATGAAACGTATCTCCCGGGTGTGTATCCCATTCATATCCATACCATCGCTGCCTATCACGGGGAAGGTGGTCTTTAAGTATCCCATCAGTGCCGCACCTTCATCCGTAAGCTGATAGAAGGAGAAATCCCTTCTGCCCTCAAGATTTCGATATGTCTTGCTTACCAGATGCAAGCCCACAAGGACCTTGAGGTGATATGCCAGGGAGGTCTTTGGGATGGCCAGCACCTCAGAGAGCTCTTTAAAGGAGGAACCTCCATCCAATGAACAGGATTGAAGGGCCTCGAGGATCCTCTCCCTGGAGGGGGAGTTGAATACTGGCCCAATGGCCTCAACCACATCCCAATGAGAAATTTTATCATTGGACTGTTCCATACAGTTTGAATATATTCAGTATTATTTGAACATTCCGATTTTTCAACAGGATTTCAATAAGAATTTCACCTGTTGATCGGGTAGCCCTCGATCCCCACGATACCGGATATAAATATATTTCTGACAAATATATTATATCATTTAATTCAACTACCCTCAACCAAAGCGATCATGTTCAAAGGTACTATATTGGCCCATTGAGCGAGTTGCGCAGAAGGACATTTCCGATGGAGGTTGTAAAGATGAGAGAGAGCAGATGGTATTTTTCTATAGCGGTCCTGGTGTTCTTGATAACGTCAATGTTCCCGCTTGGGGTCATTGCCTCCGGTGATGAGGGGATCGACAATTTGGATGAGTTCGAAAACGATTCCACGCCGACCAGACTCACCCCGAGGTACTTCAGAGGCCTGGTGATGAACCTCACAGACGAGAATCTCAGCGTTCCCTTTTATCAATCGGTGACCAATGACACCCTGATCGTTGATAAGGACGACTTCTCCGTGGTAGGGGGTTACATATACACATTCAATTCGACCTTCACCAACGTGAGCAGTTACAATACCTCAGTGTACGAATTCGAGATCGAGGTGGACCTGGACCAGATCAATTACACAAAGACCCCGAACAACCTCTCCAAGGATCCCTGGCTTTTCACATTAGCTCCCAGGTATGGCTGGAACGTGACATACAACGGGGAGAGGAAGAGAGCGCTGTCCGTAATAGAGGATTTCGAGAACGAAACGGGGGCGACCATGGTCGAGAGGTTCTTCGAAAATTACACTTTCGAGTACCGTAAGGGGTATTTCGGTAATGTGACCTTCACTGTCATTGAAGAAGGGACAGGATTCCCCATGCGGGACGTGGGTTTCGATTTTGAGAACCATCCCTTTCATCAAAGTAATTTTACTCACAACAGGACCGATATCGACGGAAAGGTGACCTTTTACGACCTCCAGGTGGGAATTGACGGTGTGGCTGGAGATAACCGTGTTAAGGTCTTCGTGGATAGGGAACATTACAACACACTTGACGGTACCGGATACATTCTGTTCGATCTCCACGCAAATACCACGACGAACGTGACCATAACCCTTAGGGAGAACCCGCTGGTCCAGACCATCTCTCCCGCGGACGGGTCGACCGATGTTGAAACGGACAAGGAGAGGTCCAAGTTCTACATCAGGTTCTTCGATCGAATGGACCCGGCCTCCATAAACACGGATTCGATCTATATAGAGAACGGTACCGGAAAGGTACCGCTGAGCTACAGCTGGGATACCAACAACGAGCTATTGACTATCAGTCCCACGGTGGATCTGGATTACAATGCCACACATACCTGGACCGTGACAGATGATGTGCGCGACAATATTGGGGGAAGGCCGCTCTGGAGGGACCTTGTCCAAACCTTCACCACGCATGAAAGGAAGGGAATGGTCCACGGAACAGTCCTCATCAACGGTACGACGGAACCGGCCCCTGAGGGGACCTTTGTCAAATTGGACGGAGGAGCCCCCATATACACCGACGAGGGGGAGTTCGAGATAAGGGAGATCGGCGACGGAGACCACTACATAAATGTCTTCGGCCCGACCGTGAACGGTCAGCAGGAATACCTTTACACGGGTAGGTCCACTTCAATCACTTATGAATTTGATATAAGCAGGGGCGATGAACTCGAGATAGAGGACATATTCGTGTTCAAGAGATCGGTGGTAGATGTCCAGTTCACCGTAAGCGATCCCACCCTGACACCCAGTGCACTGGAAGGGGTCCAGATAGAACATCTGGTCACAAATGAGATCGTTACCACCAACGAGGAGGGAATTGCACTTTTCCAGGACATCCTGGTTAGCGCAACCACCTATTTCAGGGCATCACTCCAGAACTACCAGAACAAGCAGATACCAGTTTCTATCCCGTTCGGGACGGACCACCAGGTGAATGTTACCGTTGAGATGACACAGTTGGACCTTCCGGTGACGGTCGAGGTCAGGCCAGCAGGTAGGCTTCTGGAGGAGGTCCCCAGGGTGGAGATCGACAGTTTCTTCCAGGTCCGGTTCGATGTGGATATGAACTACGAGACGATGGTGGACCCCGATAATATACAGATACGGGAATCAGGTGAGGGTCCGATACAGATAGATGTGAGGAACGAAACGATGGATTACAGCATTTGGAACCTGAGACCGAGGTCACCTCTCGAATACGATACCGAATACGAGATCTTCATCAGCGACAATGTTGCGGACCAGCTCGGCGGAAACCCGATCTGGAAACCGTTCAGAGCCACCTTCACTACCGAGAGGCTCCTGGATGCCAGGGTCAAGGGAAGGGTGCTCATTAACGGCCGCGGTCTGGAGGGTATCCCCATAAAGGTAAAAGCGGAATCCTCGATATTGGCGGAGGGGACCAGTGGGCCAAATGGTCAATATTTCATCAATGTCAAGATGCCCCAGCCCGAGGTGACCAATGCTCATATCATCGCCAACGGGTCCGGGTGGGGGCTCAATACGGTGGATGTGCCCTCCATCACACTCCGTTCCGGCGCCGATGAGAACATCACCGATATCGATATGGACAGGCTTATAGGATGGTTCGATTACTACTTCGATAAAGATCTCAACGACCTTTGGGCCCTTGATGGCAACATCAGGTTGGTGTTCTCCAACCCGATAGGTGATACGGACTCACCGGATTTCGCAAACAACTTCTCACTCGAACAGGGAAACGACAATATTCCCATTCAGATAACGGTATCTCAGGATAACAGGACCGTCACGGTCGATCCCACCTCCAGATTGGATTATCAGAAGGATTATCTTCTCGAGGTTTCCTATTTCGAGAGCGAGCTGGACAGGGAGATGTACCTGGAGGACGGAAGACCCGCACTCATACGGGGCGAGAGAATAACCATCTCAACATCCCTCAAACCCCTTGGAGTGAGGGTGATCTCGCCTCTGTCCACCTCAGATGTGGAACTGGACGAGACAATAACCCTGCTCTTCGAGAACCACACGGTCAATGAAGCGGCACTTGAAGGGGCCTTTGAGCTCTTCATCAAGGACTCGGACATCGAGGTGACCAATCTTGAGTTCACGTGGAAGACCAGAGGACAGAGTGTGGACATAACCCATCCCCCTTTCCTGCCGAATTCCGTTTATGTCCTCAGGATAAGGTCAGGTGCATGGGGAGAGGGTGGAGCAATGCTTTTCAGCGATTTTCACTTCAATTTCACCACCAGGATCACGGACAGCTACGATATCGACTCCGGAGGGTATACCTTCCCTGCCGAGATCAAGATCGGCAAATTCTCCTTCACATTCAAGAACCCCCTTGGGAGGGACATCCTTACATACATATGGATCATAGGAGGCCTGGATGAGTGGAATGAGAACACAACACCCAACTGGAAGGGGACCATACCGCCGGAAGACCCGACCGATCCTTTTATTATCAATCTGGACCTGTCCAATTACACGGAAGGGTCCTACGAGATATATATGGTCCACTGGGACCCCGTCACGATGGTCAAGTTGGATGAGTTCAGGACCTATGTGAACCTGAAGGAATCGGTGGGTGAAGAGGACACCGAATTCCCGCTGTGGGCGATCATACTGCTCGTCGTGATAGTGCTCCTTGTGATAGTCCTTGCCGGCTACCTGTATATGTCGGGTAAGAAGAAGGAGGACATCGAGGAGGTCAAAACCGAGTTCGAGTGTCCGGAATGCCACAACATCGTATCTGAGGACGACGCCGTCTGTCCGCACTGCGGAGCGGAGTTCGAGGAGGAGGCCTACAAGTGCCCCAAGTGCGGTGAGATGCTGGACCCCGAGGATGAGGTCTGCCCCGAGTGCGGCTACGATTTCTCGGACCAGGATACGATGGAGCTGGAGGAGGACGAGGAGCTGGAGGAGGAGGACATTACCATGGAGGACGAGGAGCTGGAGGAGGAGGACATTACCATGGAGGACGAGGAGATGGAGGATGAAGAGGTCGAGATGGATGAAGAGGATGAGGAGATGGAGGAATTGGAGGTGGAGTGACCTCCACTCGGATTGGATGCGGGGCCTGTTGGAACCCGCATCCATATTTATTGTTACTTGCCCGAAATGATCAAATACAATATCAGATGACATGGATGATATGGTTTGGTAGAAACCGGGGGAAGTGAAATGCGAAAAGAATTGTTGTTAACACCGATCGTAATTGTGCTGCTGTTTACCACTTTGTATCCCGCCTTTACCGAGGGTACGGGTGATTCCATCGCACCCGTAAGGGGCAGTCTGGACGGCAGGATCAACGGTACAGTAGAAGGAGGTGGTCCGAAAATGAAGGTCGAGTTAATCTCCTTCAATTCAAGCTCAGGGCAGCCTCTCTACTTCTGGCAGTATACCGGTGAAGGTGGAACATTCAACAGGAGCGTCGATTCCAACATTACCGATATCGACCCGTACAGGGTCAATGTCAACTCATCATACTATTATGCGGTTGTGATCGGCCAGTATGATTTCGGCGATGCCAACTCGGGAAACATACAGCATGTTCCTCCCGGAGCTCTTTCTGCTCGGAGGGTCCCCACCGGTAACCTCACCATCACGGTCCTGAACGGTACGAGCATGAAACCTCTGGAGGACGCCGTTGTCAGGATCAAATATCCCCAGGAGATCATGGAACTGGCGAATATCGAGGGTAAGGATCTGAACAATTACACTGACGAGGACGGGAACGTTATCTATATGCAAATGCGCTCCGGACCTACACCGATCAATATTACAAAGGTCCATTTCAAAGGTGTTGAGGAATCGGGAACCCTTACGGAGGTGAACATCGGAGATGGTGGATGGACCAACGTCACTGTCGTACTACAGGAAAAGAACTGGCCTTTCGATGTGTCTCCAGAGGAGGGGGCGACCGATTTCAATGTCTCCGGGGACATACGGATAGACTTCAACGATGTGATGGACTTCAGTACCATTAACAGAAGCTCGAATTACATGCTGAGGGAAAAAATAAGCGGTGCCGAGGTTCCGTTTACCCTCGAGGTTGCCGGCGACAGGACCCGTACATTTCTAGATCCGATCTATGATCTGGAATACGATACGGAATACAGTTTGAGACTCGACACCGGTTTCAAGATCGATGGCGGAGGATATCCCCTGTGGAGGGCGATGACGATCGATTTCAGGACGGAATTGAGGCCTTCGACCTTGACGGGGGACGTACTGATAAATGACACCACGGACCCCGCTGCAGGTGTTACGGTCGACCTTGGCCCTTACAGTGCGGTAACGAACGAGACCGGCCATTACCATTTCCACATAGTCCCACCCGGTACGTATTCCCTGACCGTGGACGAGTCGTATTTCTACGGACCAGGAAGAGGGGATGATGTCATCGTGGAAAAAGGGGAGGATCTGATAGCTCCCACGGTCCATGTCGATGCGTTTCCGGTCGGTTCGGTCCAGTTGAACATCTCCTCCGAATACGGTCCCATCGAAGGTGCCTGGGCGGAACTCCTTGAGGGGGGGATAAACCAGACCAGCGATGAGGGGGGAAATGTCCTGTTCGATAGGGTCCGGGAGGGACAGGCCTATTTCGAGATCGGTGATGCGGACCACAGGAGCACCGTGGAGCATGTGTTCGTATACGAGGCCATGCTGGCATACATCGACATAACGCTGGAGGAGAACCCAATACCGATCACACTTGAACCGACGGAACCTCTGGCTGAAGGGGTTGTTCGGGTCAATTCATCATTCGTACTGGGGCTCCCTGGTAAGGTCATCTATTCCACCTTGAACGCGACAGTCTGGGAACTGGACAGCTCCGGTAACAGATCGGATAAGCTGGTCCTCAAACCCCTGACCAAGATGGAAGGGTCAGAGGATTACCTGATCGAACCCATAGCCGATCTCGAGATGGAGACCACCTACGAGATCGAGATCTCAAAGGGTCTGAGGTTGATGGGTGAGGCGGTGGACCTCCTCTGGAGAGATGTTGTCTTTTCGTTCAGCACACCCGACTATCCGAACTCCCTTGTAAACGGCTCCGTGACCCTTGAGGGCAACCCGTTCGAAGGAATAGTGGTAAGGATCGGAGGTTTCAGTACGGAAACCGACGAAAAGGGCAATTTCAGCATAATGGTGGACCACGACTCCACGCAGTTCTCTGGGGCCCTCCTTGTGGAGGGATGGGTCCTTGGATATGAGAACCACACCGAGAACCTCACTTTCCAGGCAGGCTCCACCCTGGAATTGGACCCGGTGCGCCTGGAGCTGATGGAGGGCTGGTACGTGGTGACCCCCTCTCCCGGAACCGAGGGTGTACCGATCGATACCGAGGTGGTGTTCACATTCATGCATCCGGTCGTCCTGCCGGAGGCCGATCGGCAGTCCCTGCTCTCCGTCAGAAGGAACGGCATGCCCGCTCCGATTTCCGGCCAGTACGAGATATCTGAGGACAATCGTACGGTTGTCTTCACACCCTCGAACCTTCTGATGGATTCCACCATGTACATAGTCACGGTGACCGAGAGGCTGCAGCTTGAGGATGGCCGAACGGCACTACCCGTCGGGAAGGTGACAAATTTCACGACCAGCTCCCCCTCACTCAGCATCTCCTGGCAGCCCGCCGACCTTTCGGGGTTAGCACTGGACCAGCCGATCAGGATAACGTTCGGGGTCGATGTGGTCCAGGAGGACGTTCAATCGGCCTTTGAGATATCACCCGAGGCCCAGATATGGTATTCCTGGCCTGTCTCGAACAGGGAGGTGTTGTTAAGGGCGCTCCTCAAACCCACAACGGATTATACATTGACCTTGCCGGCAGGAGATTACGGTTTGAACGGGGAGGGACTGACCGAGGATTTCGATCTGATCTTCACCACAGGCGATGGGTATGTGGGCTCCTACGACCTCACCGGTGTTATAATAGAGCCTTTGGTCACCACCAACTGGACGGGAGGTGATGAGGTCAAGATCAACGGCCTCAACGAGGATGCCGCCGGATATATCGTGAAGGCCGCGATCATAGGCGGTGGCGGGACTCTCGTCTCGGGGGATACCACGGTTGGAGATGATGGAAGCTGGGAGTTAACCCTGACCATACCCGAGGTGGAGGAGGCCGGAACCTATCGGCTGAACATATCGATCGGGGCCCCGGACGCGGATCCCGCCTCATATCTTGAAAGGACTGTTACGATCGAGCCGAAAGGGGAGGTAAAGGAGGATGAGGAGTTCCCCGTTATTGCGGTCATAGCAGTAGCTGCAGTGGTACTGGTCCTTGTCCTGCTCGTCGTGGTCGTTTTGGTCATGAAGAAGCAGAAGGAAAAGGCTCTGGAGGGCCCCGACATCGAATATGACAAGGTGGATGTCGAGTGGCAGGAAAAAGAGGAATGAGCACCTCTTTACACAATCGGTCAACATTTATATCGTAAGTCCTCGATAACCCACGACATTCCCTGGGATAATCGTTTTTCCGGGGCTTTTCGGTGGTCCAATGAACGGCAGGGATAGGATAGTCCTGATGAGCGGTGCGGGTGTACTTGCGATCATGCTTCTATCCTCTTTCATCTTCGGCGGTAACCTCGATGCCTCGGAGGAGGGGGGCTCCGAGGGGGTAGACCTCAGTTGGTTGGATGAGGTACCCCTCCAAACGGAGACACTTTCCGATTCGGGGGAACTGCAGGAAGGAGATTCCAGGACGATCCCCGTTGGAAGTACGGGGCAGATCATCAAGAACATAACGGCTACCCTGAGGTGGACCGATGAGGGAGATATCCGAAGGGTTAGACTCTATGAGAACCAGCCGGACACCTTCTCCCTGAGTCTTGAAGGGCCGACCAGTAATATTAGCGAAACCAGATCGGATGAAAACCCAAGAGGGGGTCAGGGTGAGATATCGGTTCAGGCCACACTAACGGACGAACAGATAAATGAGATCAAGGACCTTGAAGGTTGGAACATCATCGTTAGTCTGGATGATGCTGGAATGTACCTCCCACGACTCGGTCCGGGAGTGATAGGGCTTACTGACAGCGGGAACACCTTTGGTCTTACCGTTGAATACGAATATTACGATCTGAGCGCACCGGAGGAATGAGGAGGGATATGTGTGGCGGAGGAGTTCGAACCTTATATCTCGGCTGATAGTGACATTAAAGAATTCACCTTTAAGGCAATCCTTGTGGGGTTAATAATAACGGTAGTGATGGGTGCTGCCAACGCCTATCTGGGGTTGTTCGTCGGGATGACGGTATCGGCCACCATTCCATCACTTGTTTTTGCTCTTGCGATATTGAAACCTATGAAGGGGACAATACTCGAGATAAACATGTCCAAGAACATAGGTGTTGCAGGAGAAGCCCTTGCTGCAGGTATCATATTCACATTTCCTGCCCTTGTGGTGATCAATCAGTTGAACGGTGCCGGATGGGAGGACATGTTCACCGTTAAGAACATGGTCATAATGATACTGATAGCACTTGTCGGGGGTCTCTTCGGCATTCTTTTTACGATACCGCTGCGAAAGGTCTTCATAGAGGATCTCGACCTCCCCTATCCCGAGGGGGTGGCCGCCGCGGAGGTGCTGAAGGCCATGGAGAAGGGGGGAAGGGGTATCTACTACATTCTTCTGGCCGGCGGGATAGGAGGAGGGATGAAGCTGGCATCTTCATCCGGTCTTTCCCTCTGGAAGGATAAGTTGGAGGCCGTCATCGGAACCGGCAGGTTCCGCATGTTCGGTGGTGTCAACGTATCACCTGCACTGCTTGGTGTGGGCTATATCATCGGATTCAGGATAGCGTCCATTGTATTCTCCGGGGGTGTACTTGGTTGGGTCATCGCCATACCTCTGATAGGTGCCATAAAGGGTTGGCCCACGGTCGATTTCCAGGGGAATCCGGTGGATACTATCGGTTCCGTCTACGCCGTTTGGTTCAACGAGACAAAGTGGATAGGTATCGGTGCCGTGCTCACCGGGGGCATCTATACTCTCATTTCAATGAGGAAGACCCTCTGGCAGTCCATCAAGCAGACCGTATCCGGAAAGAAGGGGACCGGCCCCCAACCCGCTGTGTTAAGGACGGAAAGGGACTTCCACGTCAACTGGGCATATCTGGTTGTTTTGGGTCTCGTTACGATGGGTCTCTACATGTGGGTGACGGGAGAGCTTATTGCGCCCATCATACTTGCCCTTGTGATGATGCTTGCGACCTTCCTGTTCACCGCTGTGGCAGGATATCTAGCGGGTATAGTCGGCTCATCGAACAACCCCATCTCATCGGTTACGATCTCGACACTTGTCGTGACCGCCTTCCTGCTTTTACTGCTTATGTGGCTTGGTATCTCTGGTCTAAGCGAGGGTGACGGCATGACAGCAACGATACTCGTAGCGGCAGTCGTCTGCTGCTCGGCGGCCATAGCCGGGGATTCGATGCAGGAGTTGAAGACGGCTCAGATACTGGGAGCCACCCCTGTGAGGATACAGTGGGGACGTTTCCTGGGTGTTGCTGTGGGAGCCATAACCATACCTTTCATCGTCGGGGCTCTTGCAAAGGCCTACGGGATCGGCACCCCCGAGCTTCCCTCGCCGCAGGCGGTCATAATGGGATCGACTGTGGTTGCTATCTTTGACATGGAATTCAACACATTGATGTTCTTTATTGGAGTTGCCATAGCTGCCATCCTCATCTGGAGAAAACTACCTGTGATGGCCGTTGCAATAGGCATCTACCTCCCATTCACCCTGACCACACCCATTTTCCTTGGGGGGATACTCGGGCTGATATCTGAGAAGTTCATTGCAGCAAGGACCAGGCTTTTCTCCGGTCTGTCCGGGGAGAAGCTCGAAGAGGGTATAACGGAGAACAAGGAGAAGGGATTCAATGTGGGGCTTCTCTTCTCTGCGGGATTGGTGGCCGGCGAGGCCATAATGGGGGTCATCGTTGCGCTTTTGATCATAGCCAATGTCAACATGACGATCTTCTCGGATCCCTCCATGATACCGGGACTTCTCGGTCTGTTGTATCTCATGGCCCTTATCATTTACATAGTGATAAGGGACTTCATGGCGGGACTCTCCGGGTCCCAGGTAATGCAGGTGTTCAGTAACTCGTTCAGGAAGTGAGCTGGTTTGGCAAAAAAGAAGAGGCCCCTCCCTGTGAAGGTAACAGATGGGAAAGAGAAGGAGGGTCCTGAGAACGATCATCACGGGAAGGATAATTCCATTAAGGGGAAGAATTCGAAAGTGGAGAGGCCCTGGTGGAAAAAGAGCGATGCCGAACTCGTCAAGGATAGATATGACGACATAAAGGATTACATCGACTCAAAGAAGATAAAGGTGGATGACGAGGACAGAGAAGCCCTTGTCGAGGAGGCAAGGAGGAGAGATCCCCGGATAAAGAACTTCCTCGATATGGTGCCCGTAAAAATGAAAAGGGTGGACAGGGAGGGTGATTTCCTCATTGTACCCGTGTATTCCACTGATAGGGGAAAGAAGATCGCGGGGAGGATGGGTCTCAAGACAAAGAGAAGGATCCGCCTCGATGAGTTCGGATGGGCAGTGTGGGAACTGACCAACGGAAAGAGGGATGTGCGTCAGATAGGGGAGAGGATGAGGGCCCGGTTCGGTGATGATATAGAACCCCTGCACCCCCGGCTCTCCAAGTTCTATGCGTATCTGGTCACACTGTCGCTGGTAAAGATCAGGAACCCTACGGAGGGGGCCGGTGGGGATGGGAAGGTCCCGGAGAAGACTTGATGAACGGTGAGATAACGCCGGACCCCGGATCCTATCATGCGGTTCGGCGGTCCCGTATAGGCCCGGATGGAATTTATCATCATTTGGACCAGGAAAACCGCAGGGCACAAGATCAATATCGTTATAACATTACCGATGACAAGGGTATTCAGGGCGAAACTGAGGAGCGTCGGGAACTCATTGGGTTTGATCGCACCATCAGGTGTGGTGAAGGAACTGGATGTAAAGAGCGGGGATACGGTCGAGGTATCCATCCCCTGTGTGGATAGGGATAAAAGGAACACACTGCTTGTATCTCTTGCCGGCATGGACAGGGGTGCCGAACCATTTGAAAGGGAGAGGGAGGACAGGTTCTGATTTTCCTGGATACATCCGTGATCATAGAGATACTCATCAGGCCCCCTGATGATGTGACATTCAAGAGGATATTCGGGCTGGTCAGGGATGAGGATATGTTCATATCCCCTGTTCAGACTGCCGAACTGTCCGACTGGTGTATGAAAAACGGGATAGACCCGAAAGAAAGGATATCGAAGGTCCTGAGGATGGCAAACCAGGTGGATCTAACGGAGGAGATATGCATGGAGGCAGCGAGGTTGAAACAACGTTACAGGGGGAAGGGAGCGGCCCGCTTCTCCCTGATGGATGGGCTGATCCTTGCCAGTGCAATGTCCCTGGGGGACGATCTGCTCACATTCGACAGGGTTTTCAGATACTGCGAGGGTGCCGTGGTCCTTGATAGATAGTGGGGGCCCCTTTTCCATCTGCTTTCCTCTTAATTTATCTTTGAAGATAAGGCACCTTCACGGTATAACGGATCCTTTTCAGAAGCTAATACGTTCCTTTCCGCTTTCAGGTTGAAGTCGGAAAGTTTTATGAACCCCTGAGGCCATTGAACCTTAGGATGTGATGAATGTGTACGGCCCTGCGAACGTTTCCGAAACTTGCGCTAGTTGGAAATATTCACGAGATTGATTTAATGAGATATAAGGTAAAAAGGAAAGTAAATAACAATGAAATATTTTATGCATATTTCCTTAAGAATCTTTATCTAAATAAGTACATTATTATTATTGGGATATTGATAATTATACTTACTCCAATAGTCATTATGATTACTACTTTATTACTAGGGGAGATCCAGATTGGTGTTGCTATAAGCATAATTGTATTTCCATTTCTTATATTCGTTATAGGATTATCTATTATATTGCATTCAACATTAGGTGTGGGGTATTGGTATAATCGTAGAAGAAGATGGCATAAAGGAATGAAGGATTATCAAATCTATATTCTTGATGATCATTTAGAAATAATATATGACTGGGATGATTATTTCTATAATGTCTTTAAGACTCATCATTATTATAAGAATATTATAAAATTCGACAATATAAAAGAAATAACAAATTGCTTAGAGGGGATTGATAGTGAATTCTTATTTCGATTAAAGTATTACATCAAAATACCAAAAAATGGATTTGTATTCTTACCTGGAAAGAGGTTGGATAATGTATATAAAATAACATTATTTCATCAAGTTCCTTTTTATAACTTTCTTATTCTATACGATTATAGGGAGAATTTGAAAAAAGGCCATTTCGACGTTATATATGTTGAGTTGGATGATTATGGAAAGAACAAAATAATGAAAGCAATAAAAAGTAACTCACTGAATATTCCAGACTAGAAAGATACTTATCTTCGGCATACCATAGATAAAAAGGATTTGATTGACGTGAACGGCCTTGGGAACATTTCCGGATTTGGACGAAGAAGGAAAAATTTCTTTTTTCACCTTATGTGCTAATAGGAAGTAGGGTTAATATGTTTGATTATTGGGAATTATACCTTGCCATTCTGGGGGGTTTTTTATTCCTAATGGCCATCCATCTTTTTTTTCAGTATGCATATATAAAATTTAGATTTTCAAAAAATCCCTGGTATTCAGAAGTATTTTATTTTAGATTATCACGAATAAAAAAACGGACAATTAATATCCTTATAATCCTCAGTATTATTCTATTCATAATATCCTTGATTTCACTAATCTTCGGTACAAAGATATTCCCAGGTGCATTTGCTTTAATATTTTTTATCTGGGTGTATGCTGGTGTAGGTCAAATTTATAAACATGTGAAAATGAGTTATCGAGATAAAAGAAAAAAAATGAGGAAACCACCGAGTAGAATAAAAATATGGGAGGCAAAAAGGGTATATAGAAAAGCTATCAGAGATTACAAGAAGAATAGGATATCAAAAGAAGAGGTGAAAGATATCCTCTATCCATATCGGTATGAGTTGAAGGAACTTGGTTTCCCGTTAAGGATTCAGGAGTAATCATATAACCGTTTAACGTGCTAAAAGGAAATATTGGATCCTCTGATAATTCTTTCCGGTTCCTGGTGCAAATCAGAAAGTTTAATGACCTTGTGAGGCCATTGAACCCTAAGATGTGATGAATGTGTACAGCCCTGCGAACATTTCAGAAACCTGCGCTAATTGGAAAAATATTTAAAGTCCAGAATTTTAATTCTCATAAATATAATAGGTCAGAAAAAATCAAAATAGAACTACTATTATAGTGTATTAATAAGAGGTAAATAATGTCAGACGTAATAACAGTAAAAGATTATCGCTATCCAATTATATACATAATACAAGTTACCGGTTATTCTTTATGTAGTATTTGTGCTTTTCTTTTCCTTTTCTATTTTGAATCTACCGATGTCCCATATATTTCAACTGTAAAGTTTATATTATTACCATTTCCTTTTATATCATTTTTATTATTACTATATGTTTTAAAACAAACACCTGTTTATTATTATTTCTCAGATGAGGAGATTACGATAAAATATTTATTACCAATCTATAAAGGTAAAATAATAAAGGTAAATCAAATAGATAGAATATTATATTCAGTGTCTGGGGGGATTTTTCCTGCTTATAAATTAGTAATTCAAACTGAGGAAGGGATTCTTATTATAAATACTGTTACATTAAGGATATTTGATCAAATGAGAGGTTATTATTCTCCATCACTATTTGTATTCATCCCACTAGAAAGAATAAATAAATTATTAAAGAATGGTGGTTTAGGTTTACAACTATTTGATCCTGAAAAGGAAAAAGGAGTAATGATACAAAGAAGGAGTAAGTTTAAGAGTAAGAAGTATAAAATTATAATGATATCTCTTTTGTGTATTGGTGTTCATGTA